>Ga0209596_1000029_pt1 | contig 128307 bp, 134 predicted proteins | sample M_130807_MF_Meta_FD_187314 | JGI IMG/M metagenome (GOLD analysis project Ga0209596, IMG submission 187314) | Freshwater microbial communities from Lake Montjoie, Canada to study carbon cycling - M_130807_MF_MetaG (SPAdes) (version 2) | ecosystem: Environmental > Aquatic > Freshwater > Lake...
ATCAGGCTCAAGCGGTACATCAGGTACTTCAGGCTCAAGCGGTACTTCAGGAACCTCAGGATCAAGCGGTACTTCAGGAACCTCAGGATCAAGCGGTACTTCAGGAACCTCAGGATCAAGCGGTACTTCAGGTTCAAGCGGTACTTCAGGTTCAAGCGGTACTTCAGGAACCTCAGGATCAAGCGGTACTTCAGGATCAAGCGGTACATCAGGTTCAAGCGGCACTAGTGGAAGTTCAGGTACTCGAGGAACCTCAGGATCAAGCGGTACATCAGGCTCAAGTGGTTCTTCAGGTACTTCTGGATCAAGTGGTACTTCAGGTACTTCTGGATCAAGCGGTACATCAGGTACATCAGGCTCAAGTGGTTCTTCAGGTTCAAGCGGCACTAGTGGAAGTTCAGGTACTCGAGGAACTTCAGGTTCAAGCGGCACTAGTGGAAGTTCAGGTACTTCAGGTACAAGTGGAGTCGATGGTACCTCTGGTACCAGTGGTGCTCCAACGTTTCAATATGTTAATACTGCATTTGTACACCCTAGTGGTGATGATGGAACTGCTGAACTTGGTAATTTTAATTTACCATTTGCTACAATTGAAGCTGCTTTTTATAATACAAATGGTCTAAATTTCTCAGGTACTCCAATCAACAATGGAGTAATTGAAGTATGGCCTTTTACTATTGGTGAGCATCGGCAACTTTCAGGTTCACCGTTATTGCCCTCTAATGCATATGACTATTCTATCAAACAAAGTCTAGTCATTACCAAAAACTTTAAGTTACACCTAAAGTCAGGAGTGCATATCTGTAGTTATGAGCTCGGTGAGCCTATTTTTGATCTTAGCTACCCTTCAAGCACTGAAACTTCCCCTATAATAGTCACGATATCTGGAGAAGGCGATCGTAGCTCTTCGATTGAACAACTTTTTTTCGTTAGCGCAGGAGATAACCAAAGGTTAACTAACGTTAACAAATACAATGAAATTCATTTTGAAAATCTGTCTCTATATAGCGAGCCTTTTTCTGATAGTGATATGAATAGCAGCGTTAATCTATACTCGGATGACACTAGCATTTATTATGGAGGAGCGGCTTTTTTTAGAAACTGTTTGGTTCATACGAATAACTCTCAAACCTTCAGTTATCTGTCTGCGAGATCTATTCTAGCAAATGTTTCACAGACCACTTCTTCTAGGTTAGAATCATGGAACACCAATTGGATATTACAGGATGCTAGTTCATCAGGTGGTGTGTTCCCACGCATATCTTCGCACATTGTAGCGTATAGCTTAGCAAATGCGCCTACTGGAGCATTTGCTAAGCTATACAACAGCAAATTCGTAAACACATCGTTATTGTCGTTTGATCCAAATAACACAGACTATTATGCAGTTTATGTTACTCAAGATTCAACAGATGCTAGCTACTTCTTAGTGATTGATAACTGTATTTTTTGGAGAGGAGTATATGATCCTGCCATAGAATATCTTGATTCTATTCGAAACGGAGATGGAACCGCCTGTTTAAGTATAAATTCTGACACTGTGCTTGCATATGTTTCATATGGTTCTCGTAGCATTCATAATTACGCTAATGGAACGTATGACGCTCCTCAAGGAGCGTGGATCGAAATGACTGGGGAAGCTGAATCTCTAGCGTCGTTAGGGAGCGCTGGATATGGCCTATTAGAGCAATACTCTCAAGTGGTGTTACCTTTTTCATCTAGAGTAACATAAACCGATGATAAATAATCTTAGAAAAATCAAATTATCGTGAAAAACTCACCAATTTTAAACTATAAGAGCTGGTTAGTTGAATCTGCTAGAGTATTAGAGGCAGTTTCATCTGATCCAATGACTCTTTTTAATAACAAAGATGCTTCAGGTCTTGTTGCATATGCTGCGGCAAATGACTCAGCTGATGTTAAAGCACACGAAGCATATGCTTCAGTAATGGACTGGTGGAACAGAGGTAAAGGCAAAGGCGGTCCTCTTTTAAAAGCTGGTGGAGAACGTAAGGGCGACCGCGAACAATCTCTTAAGTCTCTATATTATTGGGCAGGTGCATCAACTGGCGGTGACATTCCAAAATCAATCAATCAATTTTTTGCAGTAGCAGATGCAATCGTTGCAAATCCAAACTTGGGAACCTCTCAAGATTTTAAAGACGCAATTGCTTCTCTAAAAAAAGAACAACAACTTGGTTTTGTACTGCGTCAGTTTTCAGATCTACAAACCATAATTTCTACAACGCTAATAAATGATGTAAACTCACCTGCAAAAATTAAAGCCATCGCTGCAAATAGCACAGATCTATTACTTCCAACCATTAAACAGTCGTTTAATGGTAATTCTCTTGCAACTGTAAATAACTTAATTGCAAAAAAGAGCGACGCTAAAACCTGGACTTCTAGCTTAAAGTTAGATGACTCAACTAAGCTTGCACTACTTACTTCGTTTAAAGACAAGGCAAAAGCACACGCGGATACTAAAGGAATAGATTTGAATGAAGCAATCGATCAGGCTAGCGATCTTTATATTGCACCAAAGTCAGAAAAATTACAAGTTTCTACTACTCCAGCTGGAGAACCTACTAATTTTACGGTGACATATTCATATCCTCCAGATGCAGAAGGTAATGCGGAAAGCGAAGAATTTAAGCAAGGTCTTCAGTTATTTCCAGATGACGGTGCAACGATCAAAGAAGATGCAAAAGCTGCATTAAATGAATCTGTGAAAAAAGCAGTAGATGCAGTCAAAACCGCAAATGGTGAAATAACTGGAGTTAGAACTTGGGGATTTTCAGGCACAAGTAAAGTTCCAACTGCATATAAGTCAGCCGATGAAAAGTACAGTACAGAAAATAACGTTACGTTAGCAGACGACCGTCTTTCTGCAATCAATACTGCCTTAGCTGAAGCCCTAACTGAAAATGGAATCATTGTTACTCCAACAGTCAGCGGTAACACGGCAGAACCAAATCGTGGACCTGAATGGGGAGATGACCAACGTAAAGATACCGAAAAGTATGGAACATCAAAAAGCCGCACTGCAACTTATGAAGCGGAGTACGGCCCTTATCGTTATGCTAGAGCATTTTTTGAGATCACATATAAATCTACTGGACGTAACTCAGTAGTTCCTCAAGAGCTAGTAACGCCAGTCGGTTCTTGGAACGCTTTAATTAACTGGGGTGGAGAAGCCTTTAAAATTAAACTACCAAGTATTTCAGGCAAAGGCGGAAGCGGAGTTGGAAAAGTGACCAACTACCACGGCAGCTGTCCACGCTTCAATTAGGATTCTATTTTACTTTCTTAGCCAACAAGCAAGTGGAGTATGCACAAAATGTTCCAGTTTCAGGTTTGCAACTAGCAACAATCGAAAAAGCTGCATGTGTAGCATCGGCTTTAAGCAAAGCCGCACGATGACCTGGAGAGTTAACCCATGAGTCAACCATTTCAGTTACAATAGCATCAGTTGCTTGAGTAAAACCAAACTGCTTGCCTCTATCGCATTTTGAGGAACATACATTTTCTCCAACTAATCTTGCATCGAATACTTTAGCAGTATCGTATTTTTCGATACGATCCATATGACTATAGTAATATTGATCTGCACCTTTTGTGCGACACTGGCGATGTGTCAGCGTATCGTTATCCCACATCCAAGTAGAGTGAAGAGTGCAGGCAGAATCAAGAATACTTGAGTATTCAACAGAAGTAAGACCATTTTCTTTACGAAACTCATTTACCTTCTTAAGAAAAAGAATTTCAAACGAATCTTGCGAAAAAGCTGTACAGCTTACGAACAAGAAGCAGATGATGAAGATTTTTTTCATGGTGTGTTTGTTAAGATTAAGATACTTAATTTTTTAAAAAGATAAATAAATCTATGCAAAAGTTATACTTAAAATTAGCTATTTTCTTCATTCTAGTACTTTGTACTTCGGGTGCAGCACCAGATATAAAGATAGTCGACAAAGGTTACTATAAAGTGGGCTATTCTGAAGCCCTCGAAGAACCTCTTTGGATTGAATATAAAGTAATGTGTACTGAAACTAAATTTTCTCGCAAGGGTCTTGATTTTTATCCAGAAAAAGGAGTAAAGACTTCAGATAACGATGACTATACAAATAACGAATGGGATAAGGGTCATATGGCTCCAGCTGCAGATTTTGCATGCGATTCAATTGCTTTACGTACTACCTTTTCCTATGTGAATTGTTCACTACAACAGGAAAACTTAAATCGTGGAGTTTGGAGATATCTTGAAGCTAGGGAGAGAGAATTAGCAAAGACTTCTCAAGTAAACGTAAGAATCGATGTAATATTTGATTCAAATAGTAAGACTCTTTCTACTGGCGCAAAAATTCCATCGGCATTCAATAAAACTATTCGTTATGGAAAAACAGTAGAAAAATATCATTTTCCAAACGTTAAACCTAAAAATTCAGATCCAAAAACATATCTAATCAACTAACATGGCAACCGTTAAAAATTATTTTGAGTTTATTACAGAAAGTAAAAAGATAGATCCTTTTACAGAGTTTGCAACAAAAAGATTAGCTGGAGCAGCTAAAATCTCGCAAAATGCAAAAGCAAAAGGCGGTCCTTCTATGCTTACGTATTATCACTTTGTGGTGAAACTACCCTATTATAAAGCAGCGGCAGCTGGCAAATTCAATGCAGCATCAGCGACAGCTGAATTAAAAAAGCTCAATAACGAACTTGCAGCTCTTCTAAAGACCTTTGAACCAAAGGATCAGATTCCATTTCAAAAGATAATGGGAAAAATCGAGGTGGTCGGTGAACTCCTAATTAAGGATTCTGAGAAAAAGAGCTGAGCCTCACTCGCGTAAGGCTCGTCACTCTTCACTAAGGGACACACTATCTTATTTGTTCTTGCAAATTATACTTCATTGCTTTTACTTTAATCTTCTTAATCGACTTGGTAAAAACTCCTCTTGCCCATTCTCCTGTTCTTTCATGGTAAATCCCAATAGTTGAAAAGGCTTCTGGATGGCCATCCATCATACCGAGGCGACGCTTTACAACATCTTCCTCAACTGGGCTTAATATTCCCAGGAGTAGTTTCACAGCTGCAATTCTTTCGCTAGCTTCTACACTAGACGTTGCTTCATCATCCGATGTTAACCATTGAATGGGTGCAAACTCTTCATCTGGATTAGTCGGCTCAAGTGAAATGCTTCTTTCAGTTACAGCTTTAAACTGTATCACTCTTTCTGGAGTTGTTTTAAAACCCATGTTTGTCATTGCCTCTGCTAACTCTTCAGGCGAAGCCTCTCTTCCCAATTCATGAATTAAATGTCTTTCTGCTTTTTTTCCACGAGTCATATCAAGAGTAATATTTAATGGAATTCGTACAGTTCTATTTAAGTCGTTGAGATACTTTAAAATCTCTTTACGAATATGCCAAACTGCGTATGATATGAATTTAAAACCTCGAGTAGGATCAAATGTTTTAGCCGCGTCAATCAATCCAAGATTACCTTGCGCTATTAATTCTTCAAGCATAACTCCATTGCTTGCATATTGTTTTGCAACTGATACCACAAATCTTAAGTTTGCTCTTACTAACGATTCAATTGCTGCCTGGTCTCCGCTTGCTGCTTTGCAGGCAATCACATACTCTTTATTTGCATCAAACATTTTTTCTTTGCTGACTTCACTTAAATATCGCTCTACTATCTTAGTGCGACTAGTCATACGTTCTGCAATTTTCAAATCTCTCATTTTAGCTGCCATTTTTATATGTTCGTATACTTGTAATAATACACAAAAAAGGAAAAAGTTTAACTTTTTTGAACACTTATTAACAGTTATCTGTTAATTTATTAGATAAATAATAAAAACAATCATAAAATGGCCTCTTCAAAAAAGAATTTCTTCACATCTTTATTGTCAAATGAGAGTGGACAACAGTCAACTAAGAGACTTTTAGCAATGGTAGGAATGTTGTTCCTATGCGTTACTATGATGCTTAACTCCTACTCTCACCAAGAAATTAAACCTGCACCTGAGCTGGTTTCTGCAATTGAAGTAATTGTAATTGCCTGTATCGGAGCTACATCTTTGGATAAATTTTCAAAGAAAAAAGACAGCAGTTCATCAGACAAAACTGAAGAATAAAAACGCTTTGACTCTAAGTTAAAATAACCTATAGTCCAATGGTTAACAGTAGAGAACTTGAAAAATGGTTCGAGCTAAATGTAGATATCGACACTCGAACCATTTATTTAGGCAGTGCCGGATACGATTTAGATGGTGGCGAAACAGGTGTAGACCACATGATGGCCGAATACCTAATAAAGGGTATGCACACTCTTGAGTCCAAGAATAAGAAACCTATTCTTATAATGATGAATAATTCAGGAGGTGACTGGTATCATGGTATGGCAATCTATGATGCGATTCATTGTTCTCCGTGCGTGTGTACAATAAAAGTATATGGATATGCAATGAGTATGGGAAGCATTATTTTGCAAGCAGCAGACGAGCGAATCATGATGCCTAATTCAAGATTCATGATTCATTATGGAACTGACGGAGTAAGCGCTCATACTAAAATCGTTGAACGATGGGCAGACGAGAGCAAGCGTCTTAGCTGGGAAATGGAAAATATTTATATCAATGTTCTTTTGGAAAAAGAAGATAAAATGGGTGATGGATATCTTGCTAAAGTAATTCCAAAAATTTTAGAAGATCAGAGAAAATTCGAACTCTCTTCAAAAACAAAGAGAAAAAAGCTCTCCTTTTCAAAAGATAGAGAAACAAAAGCTGACGAACTTCGCGATATTGTCAAGGAAATGCTAAATTACGATACTATACTTAAACCACATGATACCGTTGCCTTAGGTTTTGCAGATTCAGTGTATTCTTCAGAATAACAAAAAAAGGGAAGATATAATCTTCCCTTTACAATTTCAGGTCTTGTGTGACTATGCTTCTAGCCCTCTGCGAACTCTGATACTAACTAATTTACGATCCATGTCTCGCACTTCGTGAATCTTAAGTCTATTATACATATCGATATTCATTGTATTTTTTAAGAAAACTCTAATACATGTAGAGGCAGTTGAGTCTTTCCAGCCAATTTGGGAAGTAATAGTAGTTACTGGAATCGGGAAAGACTGGCCTGGTCGTAATGAACTAGCCGTTTGCTCTATCGCTTTTAAAATAACATTGTCTTTTGCATTTGACACCTTTGATGGTAACCAAGTATCATCGATTTTAAAAGTAATGTTAACATTTACCTTTGATGTGTTGGTAGACTTAGGGCTAGATGTAGGACGACGCTTATCGTATTTTTTTGGATCGTCTAACGTGTAGTACTTAAAGCTTACCGATCCTAGTGAGCGGCCTAGTTGTTTTGATGCTTCGGATAAGCCTTCTGATGATTTTTTAGCTGCTTTGACAATGTTACGAAGTAATTTTTCTTCTTTTGCTGTCCAGCGAGAGAGTGATTGTTGTTTTGCCATTTTTTATAAAGTTTTTTATATTATAGGATTATAAGACAATTAATTATATTTACTTTAAAATAAAAAATAATTTTTTATTTTTAAGTTTTAATATCTTAACTAATGCTGCAATAAAGAAGGTAATGTTTGCAATAGCTAGAATGTTTATCTATGTTCCCAATTCCAAGAACAGATATTCCTACTTGATCATACGAACCGGCCTGTAAAACATGCCCAAAATAAAAAGTAAATTTTTTACATCTAGATAAAAAAATGAAAGACTCGTTATGTAAAAAAGAGTAACTTTACCGAATAAATAACAAAAAAGAAAGATTAAATGAAATATATCGTTTCTAATTTCAATTCATGGAAAAGATTAAATGAAGCTGAATCTCCAGGAAGAACTAAGCAAACTGCAGGTATTGGTCAAAAAATTGTTGGAATTCCAATCGACGAAACTAGCTTTAAAGTAAAAATAGTTCATGATCTCGATGTGTTAGATACATCTGGAAAAATGACTCCACAAGGGTGGAAAGCTATTTATGACTGGTTAATTGCTCAACCAAGATGGCCATTATATTATACTGGATTGAAGGATATGACAAATAACTTTGTCATCTACTCAGTAAATAAAGATAATGATCGTAAACAGTTAATCACTTTTGTGATTGTACCTAGGACTTCTGCTCCAGGTCTTCCTGCTACAACTCAAATTGCTCGTCAAGAAGATTTAGCAACGATGATTAAGGATCCGCAAAAAGTTACTATTCTAGATCAACAGACACAAAAAGCAGAAAACACTAAAGTCAATACTGACACTGCTGGTTCTACTGCAAGTAAACCGGTTAAATTGACAACTCCGCTAAGCTTTGATGATTTAAAAACAGTAGATTCATCAAATCCATTATTTAATTTAATAAAATCTGCATATTTGGAGATGCAAAAAAATGCATCTATCAAGAAACTTATGTTCTTTGATAAACTAAAAGCAGAACTTAAGAGCGGCTCATTAGGAGATAACTCAGTACTTTTAATGAAGGGAATTATTGCAGGTTTTACTATTAATGATGAGTACGGCGATTCACTTGATCAAGTGAATCAAACAGTAGTCGATAAGTTAGCGTTATTTGTACCCGCTGCGCCAGTTCAAGTTAAAAAGAATGAGTCGACTTCATATTTTCTAGGAATCGACGGAAAAAGACTCTATGAACAAGCGACAACTGATCCAAATACACAAGTAGCAACTTCAGGTAACTTACCTGCAGGCTTTAATTTAGTTGCTTTCTCTAAAGCTGTAGGTGGAGCACCAGCTGCCGCTGTTACTACTGGAGATATTAAAGTTCCAAGTGGAGGATTTAAGAAAGGTTCAGTAGCAAAAGGAGACGCTGAATTAAAGAAAGTTCAGCAGTTAATCATTGACAAGTTTGCAAAGAAATTAGCAGCAAAACCAATATACCAGAAATTTAAAGGCTTTGGAGCAGACGGTAACTGGGGACCAACTACTGAAAAGATGGTCGCGTATTTACAAGGAGGTTTTAAATTAACAGTAGACGGAACCGTTATCTCTCCTGAGCTTATCAATAAAATTCAAACCAATAAAATTGATGAGAGCTATTTAGGATTAAACTATCGAATTGTTGAGCAGTTTGATATGGATGCTGCGGATTCTACTGAAAAAACATATAAATCTAAGTCTAGTACTGGTAAATCATCTACTGGGGAAACAACTCAAACTGGCGGAGATAAGTGGAAGACTGCCTATTCAAATATAAAGAAACTTCAAAGCCGTGCGATAAACCAAAAAAATCAAGCTGGCACTCAAATGATATGGACGCCTGTACCTGGTGGAGAGTTTTGGCTGACTCAAGAATCAAAGTCTACTTATTTTAAAGACACAACTGCTAACACTACATATAATGGAAAGGCCACAGACGATTACATTAATGTTTCATTTACTGATGGAGATAAGCAAGTAAAAATTATAGACTTTGTTAAAGATCCAAAAATAGTAAAGTTCAATGCCGCTGCACCTGCACCCGATAAAGCAGATTTTACAGATGAAACACTGACAGATGATGTTGATTGGTTTATCGACAAACTTGATCCTTTAAACTGGATGGACCTAGGTGAAATCACCGAATTTAAACAAAAATTATCTAAATATAAAGGCAAATTTGCATTAGATGACGACGATGAGGACAACAAAAAGACAGTTCCTGCTCTTAAACGAATTTCACAGCTTTATGCTAGAGACGAAGAAGGAGATACTTTATATAAAGACTTGAACGATGTAGGCACCAAATCGATGGGAGCAGAAGGGGTTAAAATAAAGACACAAATTTTAAAGATGTTAGCTCCATATAAAGATACTGCTGCATAATGAGTAAAAACAGAGCAAAATTATTCGATAATTTTATCATCGAAGCATATATAGATCCTGAAGGAGAACTTCAGGATTTTTCTCTATCTCAAGAGGATGAGCTTAAAATCGATGCAGATGCACAGATCGAAGCAATTAAAGATTCGTTACGATTAGATGGAGCAAATGAAATTAAAGTAAAAGCTAAAAATGACTTTAGTCGAGTTAGCTTTTATTTTGAATATAGCGGAGAGAATTACATGCTATCGCTTAACATCGACCATAATTTTTCGATAGTCGTTAAACTTAAATCTGGAAGAGCACCAGATCTAATTTACACTGGCTCGTCAGATACGCTTTTTGATATGTTAGGTTCAAGTGGACTATATGGTCTACTCGGCTACTAAAAAACTTGTTTTTGATGTTATTACAATATTCTAAGTGGAAAAAATTATTAGAGTCTTCGCAGCCAGATGCCGCTTATCTTAGGATTGATTTTAACGTAATAATAGATATCGTAAAAAAAGATAGCGATACTGCAGATAAAATCTTTTTACAAGCACTAGATAAAGTTTCAGCTAAATTTTCAGATTCTTGTAAGATTGAGAAAAGGCAGTCATCTAGAACCCATATTCTTGGTGCAGACATAACTGTCTCGTTAGCTGAAGAAGAAGGATTTGGATTTTTTGCAGAAGCTGGAGTCACTGAACCTCAGGATATGCACATTCATTTTCCATTTGGAATAAAGGTAGACTATTTAGAGGCGTTCTTTATTAAATGGCGAAAACCTGTAGGAAATCTTGAGAAAAAAGGACCGCACACTGTTCTCTTAACTTCAGAAGATTATAATAAGTCCGAGTCTGATTTAGTAATAGCATTTTTTGATTTTTTCTTTGAACAGAGAGTATACAATAACGACACTCCAAAGTTAACTAGTGAATTAGTAGATAAAGCTCTACTTTCAACTGATCGTAGCAAAAAAGAGAAGTTGTTAGAAGACTTAACTAGCGCAATTAGCGCAGAAGTAGCGCTTCAATATTGTTTAGACCTTCCATATCCGATTCAACACAGAACAGTTAACCTTGATGAATATTCAAGAGAGACATCTGCTGCTTTAGATAGATTAAAAGAGATGGCTGAAAATATTTCTTCTGCAAGCGAAGAAGAAAAGAAAGAATTTGTCATAGCCATCGTTAAATTACAATCTAGATTGGCTACCGCAGCAAAAACAGGTTTTGTAGAAAGGAAGATTGCAGCTGATAGATTAGTTAAATCATACGACATTTTGGATTTATCTGGGTTATCTGAAAAGGAAATAGAATCTTTCTTATAAAGGACCTCTTCTTCTATTTTGGATCAAACCTTTACGAGTTGCTCGAGTAACCGTCTTATCGTTATAGCTTCCGATTTGTCCCAACCTTACTTTTCTTGAACATGCAGTGTCTCCACTAAGCTGTCTTTTCGTAAATTTTCTTTGTACCTTCTTTTGATATTTTGACATGCATGTAACTTCACGAGTTTCCACACAAGCAGTCATTAGAAAAATACTAAGTAATAATAGGAGTTTTAATTTCATCTCCTTGGGATTTTTTTATTTACATTTATCGATAAAATCTCGAAGAACAGTTTCTTTTTCATAAGTCAAACTGATTTCGCTATTCATTTGCAACATGATCGCATGAATATTTTCTCCATCTGTCTTTGGATTTAATTTGTCTATTTCTTGCAAAGCCTTTTTTCGAATAGTATTTCTGTCGTCTTGTAAATCGCTAGCTATACTTGCAAAGGTCCATCGCATATTTCCATATGACACTACTGCAAAGAATCTGTGTAATGCTTCTTTCATATTTTTTATTTTACTGCTCCGAAAAATATTAATAGTACTCCGCAAAATATTTTAAAAGCGTTGCGTTGTCGCTTATACCTTTTACAATTAAGCTTAAGGCTTTCGATCGTTTTCTGATTGATTGAATCGATTTCAGTTTGATCGGTAATCGTAATTTTATACGAACGAATCGTTTTATCTTGAACCTTGATGGTAGAGTCTTGTTTTGCAATATAGACTTCTCTTTTCTTGAGAGCGCTATCTAGTTTTACTACTTCTTCTCTGGCACCATCTCCTTTCACGATATCTTGAACCATGTACCTTACCATTGTCTTGGGAAGACATATGAGACTATCGTTTTTCTGTGCTGTCTTTGTAGCGGTCTGTGACAAACTTGGAAAGCTCATCACTAGAAAGCTTAACAACATTATAGACTTTTTTGCTGTTTGCATTTCTTAGTTCTTGTATTTGAATTTGATCTTGTGAGAATTCTTTTTTAAGGATAACCAATGAATCCTTTAATTCTTGTGCTTGTTTTTCGTACTCTTGTCTAAGTACATCATCCGCTTCTATCTTCTTCTTTAGGGAATCTACTAGTGCGTTATTGGTGTCGATTATTACTTCCTCTTCAGAAGTTCCTCCAAAATTAAATGGAAGAGAAGGCAGAGTTGGCCATTTAAAAGGCCAGAACAATATTACAACTGCAATTGTAAGTATTATCCAAAATATTTTTGATTTCATACTTTTATTTATTTTGTTTTACGAGTTTGATCTATTTTTAAGTCTTCGCTTCTTCGATAGTCGAGACTACTATGTACAGAGGCCGATTCAAATGTAAACTCTTGGCAGTCGCAAGAATCCGTCATTCCATCTGATCCATAAAAATAATATACTATATTTTTATCCTGGTCTACTCGATAGACTGAATCTACTGAAACCTGAGTTATTTCTTTGTCCAGTAAGCCTCCATATACGCTAAGAGTTCCATTAAGCGTTCTATGCCATACATCACCTTGTTCTACTTTACACCTAGACTTAAAAAGTTTGGGTACATATTTAATGGAAACAAGGAGTAAAAATATCGCAATAATTACTTTTTGGTAAGGTTGTATTCCTCCAGCTGGAGGTGTAGATCTATCTAAAATACTCCTTTTTTGGTTCATCGATTAATCGTTTTTAAGTTCCTCAGATTCAATCTGAGAGATCGTGTATATGCTATTATTCGTTCTAATTCTGGTTTCAGAAATGATTTCTGAGATTGCGGATGTCATCCATGTATAGGATGGAGAATACTTAGGATCTAGAATAATACTGCGACCTATTTCCGGAGAATCATGTATTTTCTTAAAGCGACCTGTTTCGTCCCATTCAATAAATCCAATTTCTGCTCCAACTTTGGTTAACCCATCGTTTTCTCGATATAATCGGTATATAGGTTTTTCTTTAGGCGTGGTTATTGCGTTAGCAAGTTCGTCGAGCTCAAGGTAATATATCGGTCTATCTTTTAGAATTTGACCTAGCTTTTTAGGTTTTTCGTTTTTCATTTTAACGAGCCGTTAATTCGCTGAATAAAAAGAATCGCCGCAATAATGTCTTTTTTGTCGCTATATGGAACCACTTCGTACATTCTATCCTTTATTATATCTGAATACTTAGTAGAAGTTCTTTCAACTTTTGTTCGTTTACGATTAAGATACCTACTGTTTGGCATGTCTATGTTGGCTCTGTCTACTGAATCACGGTGTAGTGTAAATGGAGCATAAGGAATGGCGGTTGCTAGCTTTTCTACTTGGCCAAGATAAATCTCAGTAAGGTCCATTTTGCTCATTTTCGAAAGGCTTGAATCTGTGTACACAGGTTGCTGTGCGTGTGCTGATGTTGCCACGGCAATTACAGCAAATAGTACAAATAGTTTTTTCATCTAGGTTATTTTATAAAGTAAAGATACTTAGATTCTAGTGACTTTTAAAATTTATACGAGGTTTACCTTATGAAAAATAGTAGGCCTAACCGGACTCGAACCTAACATTACGACTTAGAATGCAGTAAGTATATTCCTTTAACTATGGGCCCAACTGTTTTATTTTCTTCTATTTATCTTGGTATTGACGTATAGAAGAATCTATTGCTACCGCACCCACTACCACCGCAAAGGGAAACAGCAGTTCCATTAAACCACGTAGGTACAGTTGTGGAGGGAGAAGTCGTAAAAAGCGAATTATCGTTGTATAGGAATACCCAAGAAACACCACCCGCATTATTGAACGCCTTGCCTCCTTTAAACACCCAATAGGGCACGTTTGAAAGCACTACGTTGAGATAGCCACTTGTAGCACCAGCATCTATAAGGATAGAAGCATACTGCCCAAACACCTTGTCAATGGTTGCTATTCCTCCACCAAGTCTGATCTTGATAAAGGCTTCTGTTGCTCCGTTTTGACATTCAAAATGTGTGTTTCTGATCGTAATATCCTTGACAACAGTTGAACTATTACCATCTACATCAATGCCTACTCTAACAGATCCACCCTCAATGATACAATCTTCTACTACGCAACCTGAAGCAGCGTAGATACCTATTGCTACATCACCACTACCAAAATATCTGCAACTTCGTATCGTTGTGTGATTAGATTGCGAGTTACTATTATTCGCTCCACTCCAATTACCTTTATCTACAATCCACCCTCTGTTGCAATTAGTAGAAAAACAGTTTTCTATTGTCGTACGTAAGGCAAACCGTAAGTGAATAACTTCATCTAAGCTGATTCCAAAAATATTTTCATATACTGCGCCATACGATGGGCCTAAATCTATTCCTATTTGTGTGCTCGTTCCTTGTAAGTATATGTTTTTAATGGTAAATTTTCTCTCCACTATTATATTAGCATCTCCATTTCCAGAAGGAGTAGGTGATGAAATAATCGAAACATCTCCAGTTGAAATTAGCTTTGCATAATTACCGTCTAGCTGAAAACCTTTTGCGTATTTTTCAATGATTAACTGACGTGCTCCTAAATAATATGTTCCACCTTTTGCTTTTACGCTTCCTCCATTCGTAGTAGCCATTTTAATTGCCATCTGCCATGCTGCCCAGTCAACATTGTCTGAAGGGGTAGCTCCTATTCCTGGATATAGTGAGGTAATCATAGTTTGACTAATTCCCTTTTGATAAAAAGTAAGATTTGCATTTATTGCACCAAACTGTTCAGGTGCCCAATCAGTAGCATTTCCAGTTAAATCAATTTCTGTAGTTCCTACTTTAAATACTGAATCTTGTACCCACACTCCATTTCCAGTGTGTCGGTATTGTTCGCCAGTGATTGGATTAATGTTATAGTACGACATTTTAATCGTGTTGAGAGTCGCAGAAGGATTATAATTTAATTGTGCAGTATCTGCTGTTACTCTATACCAGTTAATAGTGCGCTGTGCTTCTACAAAAGTTGAGATCAGCAGAATTAAAATCAGTAAGCTTAGTTTTTTCATCGTGTTACGATTATTTTTGAGGTTTCTATTAGTTCTTCGTTTTGATATGATAAAATTAAATATTGCCCGGGAGTAAATTTACTAGTTGAAATTATATTTTCACCTGGAATCAAAAAATACGTTCCTATCTCCTGAAGCATTAAGTTAAATATTCTACACATATATTGGTGATCTGGATCAAATCCAACAAATGCAATTGTATAATCGTCACACAGAGTAGGATAAAATTTTACGTTTTCCGCCAAGTTATCTTCTAGAACGATCCAATAGTCATAGTCACTTGGATTACCAAGCACTTTTCCGTTTTTAACAGTAATCTCAGCTGCGACTATGTATTGACCGTCATCTTGAAATTCTGAAAGTTCGCTAAGTTCTTTTGCCCAAACAATGTGGCCAGTTTCGTCGGTTCTAACTACTACAGCTTTTCGAAAAGAATCTTCCCTTAGAAAATTTCGATTAACGTTATAGTATTCTGGAGATTGTGCCATGCAAAAATTGGCAACACACAACATTAAAGTTAATAGTAATGGTCTCATTTGCGTTCTATTTTTTTAGAGTGAGACCTTTTAAAAAAGGCCATTCTTTATTATTTATTTAAGAATGGTCAGTATATAAACAATGGCTCCAGACGAGTCTGGAGCCATATATTTTTAAAAATTAAGGTTTTTATTCGTGTGTAAAAATAGCGAGCACTGAACGAATGTTACGTTGTCGATCTCTTAATCTTTCAATCTCTATCTTTTTAAGAGAAAAATCATTTTGTAATAAATCGCTCTTCGTTTTCAAAGAATTAATTTCTAAATCGTGCTTAATTAATTCAATAAACGCTACTTCTCGAGATTCGGCATTTGAATATTTCTTTTTACCAGTGTCATCTGTTTCAGCGGCAATCCTTCCTTTGATAGTAAGCTCAAGAGAAGAAATTGTATCTGCCATTGAAGCAGTGTCCTTTCCCAAACCTAGAGCTTCAATTTGAAGATCTGCGATTTTATCTGAGAGCAATAATAGCTCGTTTGCAAGTTCTGTGATATTCTTTTCCATGAAGTAATAGGACAAAACTTTGCAGAAATATTAAAATTCGCCGTACTTTTTTCTTAACTTTTCTTCCCACTGTTCTAGTTTGTGTGGATTAATGAAAAACCAACCAACTCTTAGGTCCCAGAACCTGATGAATCTTTTAAGTATAACTTTTAGTCTAGACATTGGACATTTCCTATAAAAATATTTATACTCAAAAAACAATGCAACAAGAAAAGTATTCTCTTTTCCATCTTGAAGGTGGCCTAGGTAAACATGTGGCCGCAACGGCAGTCGCTGCATGCATCAAAAATAACTATCCAGATAGAAAGCTAATCGTCGTATGTGCGTATCCAGAAGTATTTTTAAACCTGGAATTTGTAGATCGCGTGTATAGAATCGGATCGACTCCATATTTTTATCAAGATTTTATCAATGGTAAAGACACTTTGATCTTTAAACACGAACCCTACTTTACAACTGATCACATCCATAAGCAGTTAAATCTCATTGAAAATTGGTGCAAGCTTTACAACTTAAAGTTTTCTGGAGAAAAACCTAATCTTGCATTTAATTTACGCCAGACTCAATATGGATTTAGAAGATGGAAACGTGATCGCCCAGTTCTCTTGATGCAAACTAACGGCGGACCATTGAAGGACCAGCCTTATCCATATTCTTGGACACGAGACATGCCGCGCGGCATTGCTGAAAGTATAGTTGATCAGTTTAGTCACGACCATCATATTATACAAATCTGTCGTTCACAAGAACAAGCAATCCCAGGAGCAGAGGCTATTTTTGAACCTCTTTCAAATATGGAACTCATGTCAATGCTCCTCTTTTCAACTAAACGCGTGTTAATCGATTCGTGTATGCAACACGGTGCAGCGGCACTAGGCCTAGTATCAACTGTTTTGTGGATCGGTACCTCTCCGCAAATCTTTGGTTATGCACTGCATAATAATATTTCTGCACAGTTACCAGAAACTGTTAAGTTGCCAGACAGTTATTTGTTTGACTATAATTTCCATGGAGCGTTGCATGAGTGTCCACTCTTTGACAATAACCTATTTGATCCAAAGGAAGTATTAAGCTCGATATAAAAATGGTACAAAAGATATTCTTTCAGTCCTCTCTACCTAGAGCAGGATCGACTCTTCTGCAAAACATCATGGGTCAAAACCCTGAATTCTACGTCACACCCACTTCGGGAGTCCTGGAGTTAGTGTATGCTGCAAGAAGTAATTACACTAACTCGCCTGAATTCAAAGCTCAGGATGCTTCCCAAATGAAAGCAGGGTTCACCCAGTTCTGTCACGATGGAGTATTTGGATTTTTCAACGCAATTACTGATAAGCCTTATGTATTGGACAAAAGCCGAGGTTGGGGAGTCCACTATGGCTTCCTAAATACGTTCTATCCCAATCCAAAAGTTATCTGCATGGTGAGAGACCTGCGTGGTATTTTTGCATCAATGGAGAAAAACTTTCGAAAGAACCAGCATAAAGACGCGGGTTTAGTGAATCATGCGAAAATGGAAGGAACTACTACTGAGAAAAGAATAGACCTTTGGGCAAATAGCCAACCTGTCGGACTCGCAATTGAGCGTTTATATCAAGTAATTAACGAAGGTATTGGAAAAAACATGCTTTTTGTTCGTTATGAAGACCTTGCAAGTCAACCAAAACGAGAAGTCTCCAGGATCTACGAATACTTAGGTCTTCCTTATTTTGAGCATGATTTCGATAACATAGAACAGATAACTCGAGAAGATGATGAAGTATACGGAATCTATGGAGACCACACGATTCGTAAGAAGTTAGAACCTTTACCTAACGACTATAAAGACGTTTTGGGAGCGGCTGCTTGCAGCTGGATTAAAACAAATTACAAGTGGTTCTACGAAGAGTTTAAATATTATTAATCTTGAGATGCAGGTAGATCTGGAGGTAAAGCTGCAACTGCTGCCGCTAATTCAGTAATGAAGTCATTAAGAATAGCTGCATTAAGATCAGAGTGCTTTACTGAAAAGCTAGTCTTGTCTTTACGGACATCTGTTCCTTTTCCAAGATAGCGAACGTCGGTTGTGCCGAAAATATGAATCACATGGTGATCAGTTAAAACAACATCTGCTGGTTTAAAAGTTTTAATGTGATCGATTAGAGCTTGTTGCTTAATAAGCGTATCGCCTTTTACTGTGCCGTTAGTATCTTTACCAATCAGCTGAGTGTCTCCAAATCCAAAGATATGGATAGTGTTGAAAGTTGACATAATAGTTCTTCTTTTCTTATTATTTATCCTAGTAGATTAAGGAACGATCTTAAGCGTGTCGCCGTCTGTTGTATCTCTCCATACCATTCCTGAGCATAACCCAGTTGGCGTGCCTGCACATGCTGGAACGTTTTTAATTGATAAACGATTTACGTAAGCCGCACACGCAGTGTCAGCAGTAATATTTGATCCCATAATCATAACTTGTGCACAACAGCTATCAAAGTTTGTAGTTCCTCCTAATATTGATGAACAGTTACCGCATGCACAGTTTGATAATCCTCCAGCAACAGTAGCATATGTTGCAGAAGCTATGTTGCCACATCCTCCTAATATACTAGAGTAATTTCCACTTGCACTATTTGCTCGACCTGCAGTAACAACGGCTCTGCTACCAGATGCAATGTTACTTGATCCAGCAACAACGGTTGACCTACAATTACTTGCAGTATTTGAACTGCCGCCTCCAACAAATGATTCAAAACCAGTAGCATTATTGAGTGCTCCGTTTCCAACAAATGACCTGACTCCGCTAGAAATATTACATATTCCGCCTACAATTATTGAATACGAATTGCTTACCGTATTACATGCTCCGCCTCCAACAAATGAGTCATATCCACTTGCAGTATTATCATAGCCGCCTACCACGATGGATCCACCCTGACTTGCATTATTATATGCTCCGCCTCCAACAAATGAGTCAGTTCCACTTGCAGTATTATCATATCCGCCTACCACGATGGATCTACTCTGACTTGCAATGTTACTAGTTCCGCCTCCAACAAATGAGTCATATCCACTTGCAGTATTATCATAGCCGCCTACCACGATGGATCCACCCTGACTTGCAGTGTTACTCGCTCCGCTACCGATAAATGAGTCATATCCGCTCACAGTATTCGTGTATCCGCCTACCACGATGGATCTACTCTGACTTGCAATGTTACTAGTTCCGCTACCGATAAATGAGCAATATCCACTTGCAGTATTAGCATATCCGCCTGAGACAGATGAATAGCATCCACTCGCAGTATTATTGCAGCCGCCTCCAACGGATGACCTAAGTCCGCTTGCAGTATTACATGCTCCGCCTCCAACAAATGATTCCAAACACGTAGCATTATTATATGCTCCGCCTCCAACAAATGACATAAGTCCGCTTGCAGTATTACAATAACCTCCAGACACAGATGACCTGACTCCACTTACAGTATTACTATAGCCGCCTCCAACAAATGATTCCAAACACGTAGCATTATTATATGCTCCGCCTCCAACAAATGACCTAATTCCGCTTGCAGTATTACAATAACCTCCAGACACAGATGACCTGACTCCACTTACAGTATTACTATAGCCGCCTCCAACAAATGAGTCAGTTCCACTTGCAGTATTATCATATCCGTTTCCAACAAATGACCTAATTCCGCTAGAAACATTACATATACCTCCACCTACAGATGAATAATAATTACTTGCAGTATTACAATAACCTCCACCGACAGATGAATAATAATTGCTTGCAGTATTACATGCGCCGCCTTCAACAAATGACTTGTATCCACTTGCAGTATTACAATAACCTCCAGACACAGATGAATAATTACTTGCAGTATTACAATAACCTCCACCTACAGATGAAAAACAGCCGCTTGCAGTATTACCAAACCCTCCAGACACAGTAGAACAGCTGCCTTGAGCCAAATTTGCATTATCGATTCTAACAGTAGAACCTATTCCGCTATCTACTTTAATTATCGCTAGCTCTCCAAAAATTCCTTCAAGCACGGTAATTACTCCAGCATTATCGATCTTTGAAAGTTTACCGGAATTGTCTAAATCAAATCCAATAAAATATGATCCAGCTGGAATCATCGTATAATCTAGAGAACTAAACGCTACTTTTGCTATTTCTATGCCTGAACCGTACATCTTTACTTATATTATTATTTTTTATGGAGTCACATTACTTTGAGTAAATCTAGTAGCCAAAGGAACTACTCCAGTCGAACTTAGATTTACAATTGTATTGTATGTTGGATTCAAATAATTACTATCATAGAAGCTCTCAGTCACAGTAGTTGTGTCCCAGATATTTGCTGCATTTGTGACCAACCAATTAGTATCTGTTTCAGGCTGAGGTCCAACTGCAACCTTTATGTCTTGTATTCTCCACATTCCACCAGCCTGAGTATTTCTCAAGCAAGTCTGAGCACCTGGAGGCTGATATGGAAATCTTTCAAGAGAGACTAGTGTGTATCCTGGGTAATACGTCGGTGCACCTAATGCATCGATTGCAGGACCAGTTCCAAATTCCACAATATTTGAGAAGTTTTGAGTAGCAATAAGAGTTACTTTACTAATCTTTGACATTGCATCACGTGAAGATAAGATCTTAAATGCATAATACTTAAACGATTTTTCAATATGCACATTATGGATTTCAAAATCTTTTGCTACAGTTGAGTCAAGGTTATCGAATATGATTCCCCATTCCGCTTTATTTACTGGAGCCCCAGATCCTCCTTCTAAGATAATATCTACACATCTACAATCTGAAGCTCCTGCAATATAAATCGCTGCAAACTGTGCAGGCTGTAAGGCATCCTCAGTATCCTTTAATCTAAACTTAAGACGACTAAAGATTGTTCCATTCGATTGAGCATTAGCTAGACCTGCACCAAACCATTGACCATTACGTGCGGTTGCTCCAAATAGAGATTGTTCAACAAACGTACAGTCTTCGACTACTGCCTGTAAACTAAATTGATTATCTACACCAATGTCTCCGCCTTCAAAATAGCAGTTTGCTACCTTACACTTATAACCAGCAAGCATGATTCCAGTTGCTTGTGCACCAGGAGTAGTTGAAAGATCCGTAAAGATCTCATGTTTAAACTTTAGTCCCTGTACTTCTATTCTAGGTAACGTACTTTGAATATAATTTTCAATATGGTTTTGCTGAGGAACCACTCTCCATATTAGGGCAAATCTAGATGCATTACCAGTAACCGAAGGAGAAAGCATTGCGTTGTTTCCCTCAATTAACACGCGATCAAAGTTTGAACCTCCAGGTGAGTCAATCGGTAATTCCAAAGGACGGCTAATTCGATAATGTTGACCTACACCGAAATTAATTACTTTACGTGCAAATCCACCAGAAGCTTCAACTTCATATAATAACTGTTGGATTGCAATCCAGTCGATTGTATCGGTAGCCATAGTAACAATTGAATTACCATAGATCGTCGTTCTTACACCACCACCGTTTACTACATATGAACCAGTAACTCCTACACCTAGTGAAATTACTAAGTTTGAAGTCGATTTAGAATAGATGGTTAATATATTTCCAGAATTAGTAGCACAAGCAGTGGAAGCATTGCTTGAAGAATTAAGGCTAGACGCCATTTGTTTTACCAATAACGGTATAGTTGTTGACGTGCCTGCAACTGTGAGAACTCGAGTATACGTTACAGTAGATCCGCTTATTGTAGTTAAAGCTGTGCCTATTGTAAAAGAAATAGTTGATCCGATTGGATATGCAGTTAACCCGCTAAAATCGATAACGTCAACTGACCATCTCTGTTTTACTAGAGGGAATCTTGCCTCGATCGCAGTTTTACCAGCGAGTGTATTTCCATACGCTAGTCCAGTATTAGGATTGATCGCAGCTGCAAGAGTCACAACAGTACCATTACCCATTGCTCCTTTATCGTTTACACTATTAGGTAGACCTGCACCAGAAGGACCGGCAGGACCAGCTGAACCTTGTGGTCCAGTAGCTCCAGTAGCTCCAGTCGGACCTGCTGGGCCTTGTGGTCCAGTTGCTCCTTGGATTCCCTGTGTCCCAGAAGGACCGGTTGCACCAGTTGCACCAGAAGGACCGGCAGGACCAGTAGGTCCTTGTGGTCCAGTAGATCCGGCTGAGCCTTGTGGTCCAGTTGCTCCAGTTGGTCCAGCAGGTCCTTGTGTACCTGCTAATCCTAGGTTCCAAGCAGTATATGTTCCTGATCCAGTAGTCGATGTAATATTTACAGTAATCGATCCTGAAGTCTTGTTATAAGAAGTCAAAGTACCATTCATGTAATTACTACCGTCGTATGATAAGATAATCGGTTGCGCTGAAATATATGCTAGATTTGGCTGTACTGTGAATGTTTTTGAACCTGTACCGATCGCTAAACTATTAATAGACGTAGTAGCATATTTGTCGCCATCCACTCCAGCTGCACCAGAAGGACCAGTTGAGCCGGTTGAGCCGGTTGCACCTGTTGTTCCAGCGGCACCAGACGGTCCTTGTGGACCAGTTGGGCCGTTTACTCCAGCCGGGCCTTGCGGACCCTGTGGTCCAGTTGCGCCCTGTGGTCCGGTTGCTCCAGTAGGTCCGGCAGGTCCCTGTGGACCTACTGGACCGGGCTGACCTATCATTACTAATCGAGTATCGTCGTTAGTGACAAATTTATTACTAGCGCTAGGTGAGCCTAGACCAGTTCCAGTCATGGCATCCTTTTGCATATCAGTAACATACCGAAGATCGACTGAATCTGGTAAATCAGCAGTCGTTGCAGTTACTACATCAGTTAAACCATTCCATGAAGTAACGCCAGAAGTACCAGTTGTTACTTGCTGCCATATGCTTCCATTATGAATTGCAATATATCCTTCATTCCAAAGTATGCTACCTGATCCTAAGTCTTGAGTTCCTGTTGTACCGACAAACGCCCATTCTCCAGAAGCATTACCACCATCGCTTAAACTTAAGTCGTTAGTGTCAGCATTCCAAACTCCTAGGTATGCAGTTGAAAGAAAAGGCATGTTTGCAGTTGCAATCTTTGCCGCTCCATCTAATCCAGCAACACCATTGTTAACGTTTAGTGGCAAAGCCGCCGTGATGTATGTTGTTACTTCGTCTAAACTTAAATTAGCTGGGGTATAACTTCCTGGCCCTAGGTATTGTGCGATAGGAATAATATCGTTCGCTCCACCAGGAGAGCCGCTAGGCAGACTTTGTGGAGGAGTTACAGTACCTTCGACTACTGTTATATTACCGAATCTATCAATTTTTGAAAGAGCTCCGCTATTATCTAGATCAAAACCCAGAAAGTAACTTCCTGCTGGAATCTGATTCAACGATAAAGATGAAAAAGAGACTCTTGTTATTTGTACTCCATTGCTATACATTTGCTTAGTTTATTTTTATTTATTTAGACTATCTTTAATATACAGGTATCGCTATACACTGCACCACTAGGAAGACCTGCCGAACTAGTTGGTATATTTTTAATTGAAATGTTGTTTACAAATGTTGTGCATGCGCGATCTGCAGTTATTTCGCTACCTACAATAAATGTTTTAGCGCAACTACTATCAGTATTCGCTTTTCCTCCCAGAATTCCAGAATAAGCTCCGGATGAAGTGTTACCGCAGCCTCCTGCAACTGTTGCATACGAACAAGAGACCACATTATTACATCCTCCTCCGATTACTCCGCTATACGAGTTAGATAAAGTATTTTCTCCTCCTCCGCTAATTGTTGCATAAGCACTAGCCGGTCCACATATTTTGTTTAAATTTCCGCCGCCGATCGATGCAAAGTTATGAAGAATTAAGTTGCCCTGTCCTCCAGCAATGCTTCCTAATTGAGAACATGAACAGTTACAAATTCCTCCAGCTACAGCCGAACCGTAACAGACTTTATTTTGCCATCCACCGCCTACATAAGAACAATCGCCAAGAGTACAGTTACCTGCACCTCCTCCAACCACTCCATATACACAGTTAGCAACATTACCGATTCCGCCGATTACTACAGAATAACATCCACATGAAAAATTCTGAAGACCTCCAAATATCATAGATGCATATCCAGATGCAGTATTACAATTTCCTCCAACGACAACAGAAAAACATGCACTAGTACTATTTTTATAACCTGCGCTAATTGTAGAAAAACACCCGCTTGCAGTATTACATTTACCGCCAATTATGGTAGCATATTCTCCAGATATAGTGTTTTGTCCTCCTCCAGAAATATTACTTGCATAGCCTGAAGTAGTGACAACATTAAGGTAACCACCAGCAACGGTAGAATATTGTCCACATGCACAATTCTTTTCTCCTCCGCCTACTGTATCTACATAACAGCGAGCAGTGTTACATCTACCTCCAGCAACAACTGATGCATATCCACATGCGGTATTACTCTTTCCACCTAAAATACCTGAATACTCACCAGAAACAGTATTACAATAACCTCCTCCAACTACTCCATAACAGTTGCTAACTGTTCCTTTATAACCTCCGCCTATCACTGAATAATTACAGTTTGCAGAATTACAATATCCTCCACTTACTGTTGAGACTACACCTAATGCACAGTTTCTAAAACCTCCAGTAACTACTGAATCACATAACACTGCTCGATTCCAGTAGCCGCCTCCAACAAAAGAGCATACCCCTTCCGCGCAGTTATGATAACCGCCGCTAACTGTTGCTGCTTGTGCACATGCGTAGTTACCATCTCCACCAGCAACCGTTGATCTATCACCAATCGCTCGATTAGCATATCCTCCACCTACCGATGCGTAGGCATTACATGCACGATTAGTACTACCTCCAGCAATGGTTGAACAGCTACCTGATATAATATTACCTTGACCGCCGCCGATTACTGATAAACTGCAGGTAACTGAGTTACTACTGCCTCCACCTATTGAACTGTACTCTGCATTGACCTGATTGGAATATCCTCCACTTATTGTTGAATAACAAGTGCTAGCAAGTCCTCCTCCAATAATATTAGTACCGCCTCCACTAATTGTTGAGAAATTTGAAAAAAGGTTATTGCAGTATCCTCCAGAAATAGTTGAGCCGTTTCCATTTGAAATAGTATGACTATGCCCTCCTCCAATTACTGCGTTATCACCATCTAATGTGTTATTTCCTCCGCCAACAATTGAAGAAAAAGAGGCATAATATCCACTTATCGTGTTACCTGCTCCACCTCCAATAAAGGAACGATCAGAATAAAATCCACTAATTGTGTTTTGATAGCCTCCACTAATAGTAGATCTACATGAATAAAAAGCGCTTAACGTGTTACAATAACCTCCTGCAATAGTTGCATCGTGTGCAGTTGAACCAGAAATAGTGTTGGAATATCCTCCACTAATCGTTGAATTTTGTGCAAAATTGAGGATCCTGTTAAATCCGCCACCGGCAATAGTTGCTTTATCTGCCTGAGATGCACTAAGCGTGCTACTGATGCAATTATTATAACCTCCACTTACTGTAGAGTTAGACGAGCCTGCACAGTTTGCATTATCAATTCTTACAGTTGAACATATGCCATTATCTTCTTGAATGATAGACGCAAAGCCCAAAGGAGTCTCTACTCCAGCGTCATCTAGTCGATACCATTGGCCGTCGGACTTTGCGTAAATTTTGCTAAATCCAGTATCCGGAGTGCTGGGTGTGCTAGCAATGCACTTATGTTCCGGAATGTTTAGGACTTTTCCCATTAATCCCTTATCTTTTTGTTATTTATTCATAAAAAATTTAAGGGTAGCTAATTTTTTATTAGCTTCTTAATGTTTCAAGATATTTCCATAGAGATTTGACATCGTAGCATATTGGATTTTTATTCTCGTCCCATGCTTCTAATTTTCCCTTGCCGTATTTGTTTTCATAACAAAACCACGACCACCAATCATAACCTATTCCTCCATAAATTTCTTTTATTAGGTCAGAAATTATTGAATGATATGGATCTACAAAATCTAATAAATCTATCTTTTTTCGATATGCTTCCTGTAAATCTTTATCCTGCCTTTGTAGTCGTTGTATAATACTTAAAAAAGTGGAATACTGCATTTTTTAGTGAGATATTTTAATTCGATAAAGGTGCTTTAATTGCTGGGTGTGATTGATAATTACTTAACTGAATATCTTCTTCCAATAAACATTTGCAGTAGTTGCCATCTTTAAAACCATTCATAACTGCAATTGCATCTAATGGACCTTCACCACAAGAACCATTTTCCGTTGGCCAAAGCTCTATGTTGATGTTTAATGTTGGTAATTGATATGGTTCTCTACCAATCTGTTCCTTTGCTTGTTCAAAGTGGTTACTATAAAGGTGAACATCACCTAAGTTACCAATCAGCTCATCAGGAACCATATTAACTGTTGTAGCTATAATTTCTAATAGTAATCCATAAGATGCAATGTTGAATGGCAAACCTAAGAATGTATCTACTGAGCGTTGATTCCAAATTAGTGAAATTGCTCGGTTAGGATATCCATTATCGTCTAACCATTTATCATATGAATCTATTCTGTCAATACTATCGACTTTAAACAAATCCAATCTTTCTTTAGTACTCAACTCTCTTGTATACATTTGAAATCCATAATGACAAGGTGGGAGAACCATTTGATCTAATTCTCCAACATTCCAAGCATTAACCATTAATCTTCTACTATCAGGATTTGTTTTAAGGTCGTTGATTAGGTTTGCGATTTGGTCTATTGGGTTAGAAAATCCCATTCTATGTTCATTATTATATGTAACTCGACTCCATTTTCTCCATTGCTTACCATAAATTGGCCCTAAATCACCCCACCTTTCAGCAAACTCATCATCTGTTTTTATTTTGTTAATAAATTCTTCTTGTAATAATATTGGTCTGGAGGAATCCTTTGGTCTACTTCTTTCAACAATATTTACAAAATTCTTATAAGCATCTCCATCCCAAATATGACAATCATTATCAACTAAAAACTTAATGTTAGTATCACCACGTAAGAACCATAACAATTCAGTTACAATTTGTTTCCAAGCCATCTTTTTAGTTGTAAGTAAAGGAAAACCATCACTCATTTTATGACGGATCTGTCTTCCAAATACTGAAATAGTACCTGTACCTGTTCTATCTTGTTTAGTTACTCCATTTTCAAGAATGTCTTGGAGTAGGTCTTGATATTGTTTATCTATATTTTTCATCATTTTGTTTTTATATTTTTCATATTCTTTTAAATAATTCTTATAAGCGTCACCATCCCAAATGTGACAATTATTATCAACAAGGAACTTAATGTTTGTATCACCTCTTAAAAACCATAGAAGTTCAGCAACAACACCTTTGAAATAAATTTTTTTAGTTGTCAAAAGAGGAAATTTACCATCTTTAAACTTATATCTGATGGTCCTACCAAACACACTTAAAACCTTACCATTACGGGTATTCTTCTCCACCCCATTTTCCAGTACATCCTTTAAAAGGTCTACATACTGTTCGTCTATGTTATTTTCCATTTGGTAATTTTTCGTTTTCTATCTAAATTATTTTATCTATCACACGTTTAGGTAATATTTTGATTGGAATTGGGTCACCCCCTGTTGTTGACCAAGTGTCTATATAGTAGTGTCCATTAAATTTGTCTGTGTATATTGTATGTACTACTGATTCGCCCATAAGGTTCATAGATGTTTCCCCAACTTTTAAAAGTTCTATTTCTCCAAGAAATGAGTCTGTATATGTTTTATCTAGGTTGTTCATTTCTTAATCCATTTATTTTTAATTGCAGAGACTCCATCCCATTGAGAAATACAGTAATGTGTGGATGTTTCCCAACTAATCCATTCGTATGTTTTATCTAAATTATTCATCTTTTTTTATATTAGTAAAAATGTTTATGGGGTTATCTATAGAAAGTTCTATCAGTTCAAATATTTGATCGATTGCTTCCTCTGGCTCATAATGATAAAAAGTTAGAGTACCATAAATTTCAGCAATTCTTTTATAATTTTGTCTTGTTGTTTTTCCAACACTAGATGAAATTATAAAATCTCCATTAGAATCACCGCTCGATACATCTACAACACCAATGCTATATCCTCTCTTTTTTACTTCTTCATTAAACAAAAATAATCCAGTCATATTTTTTATATTTTTATAAAGTTAAAATCATTTAAATCTAAGTTGATATTATCAAATTTTTTATTTTTTATTTCAAATTTATATTTTGATAATTGGTCTTTACTATCTTCTTCAATTATTCTATAAGTAGAATTTATAATTATATCTCCGGGCAAGTAATTAAACAATGTTGAAATGTATTTTAGTAAAAAATAATTAAAAAGAATTAATTTTTCAAGCTCTTGATTATTTTCAACTAATGCCGTCTTATCACCCAATACAACTTGGTCAGGCGTTTGAACTTTTTTCATAATTTGTCTTTGCTTGGGTGTTCTATTTTGACAATCAGTTATTTCATTACCTTGACATATACAGTCAGGATATGAACATCCTAAATCATCTTCATGAATTGTTTTAGCATAACGAGTGCCACTAGGGTAGACTCTTACTTCAAATTCTACTTCTTTACCTTGATATAGATTGTATCCATCCATCCAAGTTTGACTATCAGGATGCAGTAGTAATGAATTTTGATTTTTCTTTACAATGTTTTCTCCAATGATTTCATCATAAACTACAATCCAACCTTGTTCTGCTTTATGTAATATTCCTTTCATATCTTTTTTATTTCCTCCCTTACCTCAAACCAATACTGTAGTCGTTCGTCTTGATATCGTGGGTCTTTCTTTTCACTATTTTTACATGTTTCAAGTAGCAATTGTGTTACGTTTGATAAAGCACATTCTATAGCAATTGATGTACATAGTATTTCTTCACCTACTTCTGTTTCTGATTGAATCAATATGAATCGATATGCATCAACTAAGTCGCGTGCTTTATCTTTTGGTGTCATGCTCATATGTTTCCTTGTAATACTGTTCTGCTGATAATGGATTACCTTCTTCATCATATGCTTCATAGCCATAAGCCTCTTCTATCTCCTCTTTATGCATCTGATGTGTTTGTTGGAATAGCCCTTCAAACTGTATTTTTTGTTCATGCGTTAAATGAATAGACATACATTCTATTAAGAAATCTACACTTGATTGTTTGCTCATAGTTTTTTATTTCTTGTTTAACTTCTTGGTAATATTCAGTTAGTCCTATAAATCCATGCGCAACAGAATATACTAATATCTCATCAACTGCAATCAATGCACATTTTTTAGCAAGGTGTGTATCAAACCAGTTATAATTAGGTTCTTGTAGCCTCAAAAACTTTAGTACAAGTTCTTCTGCTTTTTCTTGTGGTGTCATAACTTATATTTCAAATATATTTCCATGTGAACTTAATTTACCAAACTTACCATCAGTTACAACTGAACCATTTGAATAAATGGTCTTGTATCCACTTAATTGCATTGTACCTGCATTAATGATGCTTTCACAATTATGAATGTGACCAAATAATACTAGTTTAGGTTCTAATATCATCATGTTTTTCTTCATTGCACCACATCCACAAAACTCAAGAGCATTTTCTCTATTATAACTTAAATCCAATACACCTTTAGGAGGACCATGTGATACAACTATATCTATGTTTTCAGGAATAGACTTCCACAACTTATCCATCTTATCTCTTGATCTATTATATGCCCAACCTACTCCAAATGATGGAGTATAAGGCGTGCCCCATATGTTTAATCCTTCAATGCAGGTACTTGCATTCTCCAAGTACACAATGCCTTTGCTTGTAAAGTCAGCAGGTGTAACTAATCTCTTCTCGATACTTGTGTCATGATTTCCTGCAACAAATATTTTATGTTTGATAGGAAGTGATGAGTACCAATCAATAAATTCTCTTACCTCAGGTTCATTGTTGTATGGGTTACTTGGGTTTGAACAATCACCTGAGTGAATAACCATATCAATTCCATCAGGTACCTTTAGTAGGTCATGAAATGTGTGAGTATCACTTATGTGCCAAATTTTCATAACCATTCTTTGTCTTTTAAATGTTTTAAAAATGCTTGTAAGTATTTAACGCCCTTTGGTCCTATGTCGGGAAGTTCATTTAACGATTCCGGATTATTGTCTAATACACCACGCATCCAAGCAGGGTGATCCCAATCCTCTTCTTTCCACGGCTTACTTCCTTTGTCAGTGAACTTAATATCAATGTGATTATAATAACTTCCATCATCTTTAAGTGTTTTAGTTGCTTCAATACAAAACTCATCATTTTCAACTACACATCCATGATAGTTTGTTGGATCTAATTGTATTGATTCTTCTTGTTGGTTTTCTTTAACGTACCAAATACCGTTGATTTCTACTCTGTCCATAACCATATTCAAGTTCCTAAAAATATTGGAATTGGACTTAATGGAAGCCCAATCATAATTCTAAGTAGTCTTTTCATTTAGCAAACTTTTTAATCGTTTGATTTCTGCAATTACATCATCACCTAATTCAATTTTAGACATCATTGTTAAGTCTATTACTTGAGAGTATAACAGGTCAATTAATTCTTGTTGTATTTGAATTGTTTGAACTTCTTCAGTGTGTTCATAAGCTCCATCAGGACCTATCTGAAAATCATCACTTACATATGGAGGTTCATTTTCAAGACCACCCATATCAATATCATAATGTGCATGATATGCCTTTACAAGTAAATCAGTATCAAATTCAAGCGGTCCGTATTCATCATCCGAACAATCGAATATAACTTTATTATCTACAAATTTTATGTATGAACGGCGTGACCACTTGGCATCACCGTTATATATTAATGTTTCTTTTTTCATTATTTTTCAGGTTTCCAATTCATTGACCATTTAGCGGCTTGGCTGAATACATAGTCATATTTTTCTTTATTTAGTTCTTTTACGATTGATTCTGCTCTACCGAGTATTTGTTGAAGAGTATCAATTACCACCAACATATCTTGTCTTTCTTTTGACATATTTGATATTTGACGGCGGTATTCTTTTATATCGTGATTATCCATATTACCAAGTTATTATGTTATATTGTAAACGAGTACCCATTCTAAAATCAATTTGATCCGTACCTAAATTTTGTGCCAAACCACTTTGAAGACCAATTGTGAAATTTTTATGTCGGTATTGAAAATTACCGATTAATTGCACATTGTTTCTTTGTGTTTGAGTAACATAAGTGTAACCAAGTTGTGGCCCAAAAGACCAATGCTTTATTTTTTGAGCATTTACGTTGGCGCAAAGCACCAGTAGTATTATTAATATTTTATTCTTCATATCTTCCCCATTTAATACGTTGCCATACCCTTTCGTGAATATAATACTGAAGTGGTTTGTATATTAGTTCTGCTACTGAGAACATTGCGCTTGCCTTAACATTGCCAGATAGTGCACAAACAACTAAAAACCCAATACCCGAACTTATAAGTCGGTAGGTAATAGTTTTTGCTAGTGATCTTTGTTTACTGTTCATAATGTGTAGTGTATTACACTTTTAAGTAGGTATAAGTGTATTTTATTGCACTTTTAAGGGGATAATTGCACCATAATTCACCAATTGCACAATTTGTGGCTCACAATGGCATCATATTGGGCTCAATTGGCTCATTTTTAGTACCCTATCAGGTATAATTAACTAAGTATTGACTATATTATACCTTATTGGGTATAATTAACTAAGTATTGACTATATTATACCCTATTGGGTATAAACTTTATACTATTTAGTCCCATTTTTAATCTTTATTTGGGACATTCCTTGCACTTATCAGTTGTCCGATGTTTTAGGACTACTCAGATGGTTACAAATTGTAACGGTTTGCTTAAACATCTTGACCTCCGTATGTATCGTTGTAGTAATCTTCTGCATCTCTTCTTATCTTAGCATCTCCATCTAATAGAGCCATTATATAACCTTCCATTATCTGCTCTTTCTCCAATTCAATAGCTTGTTCAATAATATCATCACAATTTAAAGTTGTAATACCTTTTATATAAAGTCCTAACCATTCAACTGCTGTCTGCTTAGGCATCTTGACCTCCTTTAGCTGTTTCAATCAATTTAATTAAGCAAGTTCTGCTTCTTCCCCAACTATCCATGATTACTCTATTTTCTTTAGTCTTTGCTAATGACCTTTGTTTGCTGTTCATAATGTCTTTCTTATTTTGCGACGTACTTCATTACGAAAAGGATACCACCACTCGCACTTAAAAAAATTTACCCACCTAAAATGTTCGTCGATATCATCTATGAATGTATCAAGGTAGCCGCTAAGTTCCTCCAGATCAGAGTCTTGTATATTTTTAGGTTTAGTCATTATATCCTCATGCATCACGGTTCCACGGATTTCTAATTTTTTAAGAATTTTACGTGGATGAGAAATTGAATAAAAAGAGCGCACCTTTTCTAATAAAAGATTTCGATCGGTTGATTTTATTTCACCATACGTAAGAAAAAGCATTGGAATATCACAGATCTCAAAAGTCTGGCGATTCTTTTTTGCTTTTGTAGGCAACTCAAATTGAAGTTCAGTACCTGAAACTGTGCTCCAAAATGTATACCAAATCGAATTACTCCATCTGCTGTATGCCATATTATTCAATAATTAATTAAGCCTATTAATAGGCTTATGAATGCGACGACTAAACACAGGATTGACGCTACATGGTAGTGGTGAGACTTTTTACGAGCCATAACTTCATACCATGAATTTTCTGCATGATATGCGGTATACATAAATTTATCAGAAATTTTATCTAGGAATATTCCAATTATTGCTAGAATACATGAAAGAAATACTATTATCATAGTCGAATTAAAATAAGTTCAAGTTTGGGTCTAATTTGTTTTTCTATTTTAAATGCAGGTTGTGCATAAGTGCTTAGTATTTTAGCGACAGTCTCTCTTCCAGGAATACCTGATATTTTCCGGTCGCCTAGTTTTTCATCAAAGATAGTTCCACCTCGATCCTCAACTTGATCGATAGGTTTTGAAAATTCAAATATGATTTTATTTACTGGTGAATTTGATTTTTCAAAATTAAACTGTTCTAGTTTCCAGTCTTTTGCAATAATAAAATCGTGCACCTCTTTTCCCAAAGGACCACTCAAGATGACTCGATCTGGCCATTTACCAGATTCCATCTTTAGTGATATTAAATTTTCTTCGATTACACTAAATAGATTTAGTGTAAAGGTAGAATCTTTTTCTTTTGGAATTTTAAATTGCACGTTGCTTTATGATAAACTCTCCGAATTCATATTCACGATCAATGATCTTGCTTATTCTTTCGAGAATAATGTTTACTTTATCGCTATCCTTACCTTCAATCCACATTTTTCTGTCACTAGTACAGAAAAAAGTCCTAATTGCTCCATCCATACAGGTAAGTTTAAAACTATCTACAGTATTCTCTATTATCGAGAAATGAAAGATGAATGTTTCTCTTTCATAATACTCGGGTCGAGCTTCTGCAAATTTTACTAGCACTTTATATACCTGCTCGGCAAACCGAGTCGGTAATTTTTTCATATTATCGGATCAAGCCCATAATTTTTGATTCTTGGATTCCAACTACTGCAAAATCAGCGATCGAATCTTTGAATTTTTCTTTGAGCAACTCTTCTGCTCTTGAAATTGAATCTGCCTCTACTAGGTATTGTTCAATTAGCTTTTTAACACGGCCAGTCTGTTCGTCTGGTGTTTCAAATTTTACTCGTGCGAGGTAGTAGTACATTGATCGTCTTTATTTTTTTTAGTTTTTTCTGTAGTAAAATTAATGGAGTCAGTCGGGCCAATTAAAGCTTCATATTTCAAAATCCTTCTTATGAATTCATCGTGACCTAGAGTTTCATACTCTTGCTTTAATGTTTCTAAGTTTGGCAAATACCTTTTTTCAAATCCCATACTATCATATACTCCGAGATTTTCCATGGTTCCATTTAAAGACCGGAAATCTTAATGAATGTAAGCCATGTTGATCGATTGTCGATTCAAAATATTGTACAGTGATCGTCATGCCAATGATCTGCTCAGGATTTTTATAATAAAGACGACGTTCATCTAGTGTGAATCCACTTCCAACTTTTACGATATTTCCTTTGTGTTCTACTAAAACTGCGCTCAGCATAGGTTCTTCAACTTCTGCGCCATTTACTATTACGCGTTGAGTTTCAATAATTATTTCTTTCACTAAATATTCTGCATCATAAAATTCCTTGAGCTTAAGCATATTTTTTGTACGATCTCCCTCGTAACCAACATCACGACGTGCAATTAAGCCTTCCCAGCCTTGCACTTTTGAAGCTTCCTTCTGAACCACTAGGTCCTCTTCAGAAGTGACTCTACTTTGTTTTAGATTACTTATGTAACGCGAGTCAAAGAGGATCCTGGTCAACCTGTCGCTTAATAGTCGTACGCCGACACCAGTATTAAACTCTCCAAGCGTCAAAATATCAAATACCCAATATTTTGGGTTTTCGATAGTATGATCCTTTCGTTGTATTTGTTTAAGGATTCCCTGAAAGTCATCTGATCCATCTTCATTCATCACGCAAATCTCGCCATCTAAAACTATATCATCTAGGCCAAGTCGTAATAGTTCATTGGCTATTGTGCCCAACGTTTCAAATTCCTTGCCATTGCGCGAGAAAAATCGAACCTTGCTATTTTCAATAATGGTGATACATCTAACTCCATCTAATTTACGTGATAGAAACCACGTACCGTCTATTAGGTTAATATTTTTGACTTTTGTTGCATCGTGTGCAAGTGCAACATTAAACGTAGGGATCAGGTCTCCCATAACTCGATTGATGAGTGTCGTCGTTGCTCTGGTTTCAAGGTTGCGATCTATTATCTGATAAATGAGATCAGAAACTTCCTTATTTTCTTTGATGAAATAGTTTACTGCCGCGATCGCAGCGTGTCCAGTCACATTACGCTCGTTCAAGTCGTCGAGCATGTAAAAAAAGTTATCGTATACTTGGGTAGGGGCAATTAGATCGCTGCGCTTTTTAAGATTTGTGGAAGTTACCCCATATTGTTTGTATGGGTGATATGTATAAAGCAAGATCTTTTGGATAAATTCGTCCCCCGCATATTTGGTAAGGACTTCTACTTTATGATTAGTTGAATTCGATGCGTTCATTTCATCGATAAACTCACGTAATTTTTTAAAATCTTGATACATAGTTAGGTATAGATTAATAACTAAACTATACTAAAAAATTAAACTAGATTACAAAGAAAGCTTACACTCTTGCGAAACGTGTTTATCACACCAACCAGCTTTGGTTTCGACTGCAAAGCGAGCTGGACCTTTGCTTGAATAACGTGGAATTTTATGCTCTTCTCTTTCGTCGGTCGGTTGCATTGTTTCATGACCCATGTACTCCATGTTATTATTGAAAAAAGCTATATCTAATGAAAAAGGCACGTCCTTCATCCAAAAATGAAGCGGCTGTTCAGCATCATATACAAAAAGAATTCCTTCGCCTTCTTTAGGTTCGGTAGTTGCTCCCATAAAACCCTTGGCTTGACTCTCAGGAGTCGATGCAACTTTTACTCTTAATGGATTTCCTCCAACCTCTATTGTAATTGGAATTCCATCGATTTGGTTTTTTCTGCAAAAACTTTCAAATAAAGAAAGCTTATTAGAAGGACGACATTGGCTCATTAAGATTATTTATCTAAAAAAAGAAAGTCCAGATCCGAGTATCTAGACTTCTTTCAATAGTAATAGGTCAATTTCTTACCATTGCTGTAAAGCTCAATATTAGATTTTTGCGTACCCAGAGTCGGACTCGAACCGACACGTCCGAAGACATAAGTTCCTAAGACTTACGTGGCTGCCATTTCACCATCCGGGCATATTATAAAGTATATATACTTTTATAAGAGAGATGGTTTTATAAACAAAAAATCCTCTAATCTTTCGATTAAAGGATTTTTTGTTTATGATTTTATAAATTATTCTGCTGGAGCTTCTTCGCCTTCTTCTGGTTTTTCTTCATCGTCTTCTTCTGGTTTTTCTTCATCGCCTTCTTCTTCTTCTTCTTCTTCGCCTTCCTCGCCACCTTCTAATTTATCTACTCTTTCAGTAAGATCGTCGATCATAGCTTTTAAGTCCTCTAATGTAACTTCTTTGTCGTCATCTGTATTATCGTCATCAGTGTCTCCGTCGATTTGATCTTCATCGTCTTCTGGATTTGCACCTGCATCCCAGTCAGTGTACTCATGTTGAGTAGAATCGATGTTATTACTCATGTTACCGTCTTCTCCACCATAATCTGAACTTAGATCTGAGTTCGTACCAGTTCCATTGTATATGTCATCGAACTCTTCGTTTAATCGAGACTTCATAAAGCCCGCAAAGTTCTTTACTCTCATTTTTTAGTCATTTTTTATTATTTATCTGAGAGATTACGCACTTTTTTCAGTTTCGATGTCAATCTTATTCTTGATAAAGTTAATTTCGTCATCTAACTTTTTGATTGCTTCCATAGATTGACGAAACATCATAGATAGAGAAAACAATCTTTGTGCAGAATCTAAACCTGTTCCACCAACTCTATTCAAAAAGAAATTGATAGATTCGATTGTAGATGCAGGCAGTTTAATATTTAGTGGATCTGTTTCTTTAGGTGACATTCCTTCTAGCACGTTATTAACGGTTAACACTGCCATAATCATTAAATACGCCTCATTTGGACCTTTCCATTCAACCTTTTGGTTTAATGTATTCTTAAGAAACTTTAAATCTGTATAGTTGATTCGTAAATCAAACTCTCCAGTTCTACTTGCCAATAGTGCATTTAAGTTATCCTTTGGTGAAAGTTCAGGTGAAATCTCTTCAACTGGTGAAGTCTCTTCAACTTTAGTTGATACTTCCTGTTCTACTGCGCTCTCTTCTTGTTCTAGCGCGATTTCTTGTTGTTCCATTAGGTTAAATATGTTTAAATACTTAAACTAAGTAACCAAAAAAAGTTTTATGCTTTTTGACCTACCTCAAAGTTGTTTGCAAGGGCCATTGCTTTTTCATATCCTCTAGAACCAACAACCTCACGATGTCCGCCATGATTAATCTTAACAAAGGCCTCAACAGCAGACTGCTTATCTTTAAAGCTATTTTGAGAAAGACCTGCTCCTTTTAATCCATTAACAAAAAAGGCAACGGCCGCTTTTGCAGCTACCTTAGGATCATTTAAAAGATCTGGATTACTTACTAGATCCATTCCAATTAGATCACCATACTTTTTATAAGATGCTTTAAAAGTGATCTGGTTAAATCCTCTGCCTCTATACTTAAAGCCATCTCCTGGATTATTGTTTTGATTCCAGCTATTTAGTCCATATATTGCATCGTAAAACTTAACATCGTCCTGCTTTAAAGCAGTTAACTCTACATCACTATATTTAGAAAGTCGATCTCCAAATAACGTACGTAGTCTACCATTATCAGTATTACGGTAGCTGTATTCAGACTTAGGAATAAAGCTAGATTCTTTACCGATCGTTGACACCATTCCAATTTGTGCATAAGGATTAGTTAATCCCTGCTTAATCATCTCTTCAATCAATAACTTAATATTATTTGCTCTTTCTCCGCTGTAGGTAGATTTAACAGTTCCTCCAGTAATTAAAAATTCTCCTTTTTCCTTTTCAGCGGTTGCAATAGCTGCAGAATCTGCTTTTGTACCATATATCGCAGCATACGATGCAGGTCCAAATATTCCATCGACTGCAATATTACTTTTGGTTTGTAATTTTTTTACCGCATCGATTGTAGCAGCATCATAATTTCCAGTAATTTCTCCAGAATAAAGATTAGCATCTTTAAGTTTAGCTTGAATAACTTTAACTGAATCTCCAGTTGTTCCAGATTTAAGAATAGACGTTCCTGACTGAATTGCAGTCATCTGTTTTAAAATTGCGTCTATGCTTGGATTACCGGTAAGCTGGATAGATTGAGACCAAGTATTTAAAGACTGTTTTGTTTGAATATCTTTTGGAACTGGAGAACCACTCTTGATTAGTAAAGCACTCGCTTTATGTTCCCAATGCCAAGGTTCTCTAGGGATATTTGTAAATCCAAAGTTAGCAGCGTTATTTCTTAACCACTGTCCTGCTGCGCTACCACTTCCTTTCTTAAAATCAAGATCTACTGCACTTCCCCATCCATGATTAGATGTTCCAGGTTTTGCAGCTAATCCTCCTTTAGAGTAAAGGCCTTTCTTTTTTGCTACTCTTACTTGAGAATCTAAAGTTCTATATGAATCTGTGATTCCCCAAGTAATACCGTCCTTTTTTGCAGCATCTACCATTTGATTGTAGGCGGACGCAGCGACCGGATTTAATTTGTGCCTGGCTGACTCTCCAGGTAAAACTTCGATTTGATTTAACTGGTCAGTTGGAATTTCACCGTTTGCTGCTTCTACTAATTTTTTCCAAGTAAAAAAATCTTTTAAGTGAGACACAATCTAAATTTTTTATTATTTATCTTCTAAGATGCCGATCTAATATAATTAATTGCGATCTTGAAGTTATTCTATATGCTTCATCAATGCCCACGAATTTTGCCCAATCTATTTCTTCTGCCTGCAGTTGGTCTTTAGGAATACTTTCAGAAGACAGTCCTGCTTCATCTAAAGAATTGATCGCGCACACATAATACGTGAGCTGACGACTTAGTTCACCAGTCGGCTTAAAAATTTCTACGGTTTCTGGAGATGAATTTAATTGGTCTGGAGTCAGATGAATACCTGTTTCTTCTTTGAGTTCACGAAGAGCAGCTTCCATTGAATCTTCAGATTCTTCGATTCTACCTTTAGGTATTCCACATGTACCTTTACTCCAGCTAGAACTAGTAGGATGTACCAAAAGAATCTTATTATCATAAATAAGAGCGACTCCAGCTGTAATGCCAACTAGTTTTTTTATAAGCCTTTCTTCTTTTATGTAGTTATTAAAATTAAGAATCGCCATATTTTTTAAAGTCTATTGAGTGTTTTGGTTTTATTAAAAGAGAATCATAGTATCGCTTTTTATAATAAGGCAGGACTATCTTTTCAAATAATTCTTTTTTCTTAAACCAAGCTGGCAACTCAGATTCATAAAATTGCGAATACGCTGTTTCATACATTCTGACTCCCTGAGATGGAGTCAGTGGAAAAGTTTGAGTAATATCGTTTAAAAATAATTTTCCATTTGATTCTAAAACTTCTACGTGATAGAAATCAGCTGGATTTTTTTCATAAATGTTTTTTAATATTGAATTTGCCTCATCAAGATATTTGAATCCTCTAAGGTCAACGTCGAATCCTATCTTATTGATTCTTTCCTGAACGTGTATTGGTTTCTTCTTATATGCAATAATATCAAATCGAGTCAAAGGAGTTATTTTTTCATCAAAAGAATCAAAGTTCTTTTCTGATTTTTTAAATTTTCCATAGGTTTTAAATTCTTCCTTTGAGTTATCGGAACTTGCAGTAATAGGAAATTTTAATTTCTTTACTAAACGTCTATCTTTTGTAGATTTAGGTAAAAAATCAGCTTCGCCCATTTTTTTAAGAATGTCCTTGTATTTAGGCAGCGGATTAGCATTATAATGAAATAACGAGTTCTCATTAATGTCATTAGATTCAAAACTAAAATCTCCCCAACGAATAATTGGAGACTCATTAGTTCCTTTAAAATCAAATGGTGTTTTAATCAATTCAAATATGTCTAAGCCATAATTTTCATGACATGCAAACGCAATCCTTTTTTCAAAGGTTTTAGGATCCTTTGAATACAGCTTACCGTAATCTTCAAAGTTTTTTAGTGACATTATCGTAAATGGAATTTAGAAAATGAAGTAATGTGCTTCATTCTTATAAAAGATTCATTTGAGGATTCTTTATCTGAATTATGTTCTATTTTATCTTTAGCACCATCTCTTTTAACTTTACCTTCAGCAACTGAGCCCCAAAAATCTTTAAACTGATTTTCAGTATCTTGACTTCCGTATTTGTCATACACTACCGTAATGATGTCAGGTTGACCCGTCAGTTTTGCATAATTTTGCTGATACTTTGTAATATGCTCAAATGCTTCTTTTTCGCTTGAATCTAGGATAACGTCTGGTTTATATACTGCACCTGTTTCTTTTTCCTGTTTCTTTCTTAAGTTATCCATATAACTATTGAATGCAGAGTTACCCCAATATTCTAATTCCTTCTCAGTATATTTGTTATCGGCTAATGCTTCTTCACCAAACATCACTTTAATCGCTTGTTTACCTAGTAAAATCATGAGTTTAGCGACGTTTCCAGTAGCTTTTGCAGCTCCTTTTAACAATCTAGTTGCGCCTGCTAAAACGCTCATTTCACTAGCTTTAGTTGCACCATTAAAATAACCAGCAGCAACTTTTTCTTCTCCTTTTCCAAATAGGCCAGGAGCTTTACGTCCCCAAAGCTCAGGGCTGGTTAATACTTCTTTAGAGAAGCGACCTATTTCTTTGCCGCTAGAGTCTAAAACTGTAACTACTCCCTTTGCATCAACTTCCATTATTCCACCTTTTCCTAGCATTTTTTTGACAGAGTTTTTAGCTGCAATTTCAGCTCCTTCTTTTGCTCCTCCTTTCAATACACCTTTCTCAACTTCAGCAAAGTCTTTTGAAAACTTTGCCATTTTTTCTCCATACTTTGTTAACGTGGTACCAATCATTCCAAAAACTTTTTCTAGCGGTTTACCAATAAACGGAATATAACTAGAAAGTTTTCCTATAATTTTTTCAGTCGATTTACCTAATAAGCTAGTTGCTTTTCCTAAAGCCACTCCTACGTTTCTTGCAATAAAAGATAATAATTTAACAACGACCCCTTTTTCTTTCGCTGGAACTTTAGATAATGCCTCTATTCCTGCCCTACTGCCTCCTTTTGCCATTTGTTCAATTACCTCAGCTGTTGATTTTGCACCAAACTTAAGTCCTTTAAAAACTTGACCGGCACCAAACGTTACACCGGAGATTAGAGAAATTGTTCCTAACAGCCACATGCCCTTTGGAGCGTTAGGTTGATTTCCTCGATAGAAATAGATACAGCTATTGATAATATCGAAGAGCGGACCGATTGCTGGCACAAACGATGCTAAGTCTAGCAAAAGATGCAAAATTCCAATCGGTGATCCACCTTCAGTAATTGCAGAGAGAAGATTTTTAATTTTAGTATAAACTCCACTCCAACTTGACCAATCGCCTTCTGCACTTGCAGGTTTTTGTGTGCCTAACACGTTATCAAACGCTGAATCTAATTCTGAAGGGGCCGCTGGTGCACTTATTCCTGTAGCTGGTGCACTTATTCCTGTAGCTGGTGCACTTACTGGTTTAGTAAGTAACTGGTTTACTTGATTAATTATATCGAGCCCACCAAGAGAAGCAGTCTGTTCATTTAAAAAATGAAGAGCTCTCTGTTTTAACTGCTGCTTCAATAGATCAAGTGACTCATTGATCGTAGTAAGATCACTAGTATATCTTTTTGCTTTTTCTAAAATAGAGTTAGAACCTACTGAAATTTGTCGGTAATATTCTTGAATTGCTTCTTGTCCACCGTCAATAATCATGTCAAAGTGAAGGTCGAATGCTAAATTTTCAGAAAGAACAGATTCTACTGAATTTAGGAGATTTGCTTCCCAAGTAAAGTTTTCAACAGTAAATACACTGGCAATAACTTGTTCCTTATCCTGAAAATATTTAGAAATTAATTCTGAATCAGATTTCTCTGAGTAATGCAAAATATGCTTCATAGTAAGATACTTTATTGTTATTTATCTCAACTTGAGCACTACAAAAATTTATCTAGACTGCAATTTATCTACAGTATCATTATAAATATTTACCAACTTTCGAAAATTGTCAAAATCTTTGACAATTTGATAGTAGAGCTCCATATACTTTTGGGCATATTTGAGTTGAGTCTCAGAAGTGCAACTTTCAATGACTTTTACTGCTTTTTCGTAAGTTTTAACTTTTTCTATCTCGGTCATACTTTTACAAATTTAAAATATTCATTGATAAAATGAAGGTACGCTATTTTTAAATCAGAAACATCACATTCGTCTAAATATTTTATGATTTCGGATAGATCATCGATTGTTTCAAAGGAAAATACTTTACTTAAAAACTCAAATTTATAAGATACTGGTATCATTCCAAAGAGCATTGCTTCGTATATTCTAGCAGGAATAAATTTATGGGTAGTGTATTTGTCTTTGGTGACATTTAACATTACGAGAGAATTTGAAAGAGTATCAAATATCTCAGGTCGATTATTTCTAGCGACTACTCTTATTCCATCTTCACTTGAAACCACTTCATTTTGTTTACAAATAAAAATAAATGAGTCTCCAGTTGAACTATGTTTCTTTGAATAGTACGAAGTCAGCCAAGCAGTAGCCGTTTGTAGAATCTCGTTTTTTTGATTACCTGACTTATATTTAGAAGTATCAAGGTTACCGTAAAAAACAGCATTCTTCTTTCGATCTTCCATTGTTACAAGATTTACCTCAATACATTCATTTAAAAATTTTGAAGATACTGCTGGAAAATCAATGGACGGAACAACCATACTTATTAAATTGTTATATTTCTCAACGAAATTTTTAGGTAACGAAAGATCGGTGTCTAGAATAATAATCTGTTCTTTTCTATAGCCTGAATGAATTGCAAGCTCAATGATCTGCTCAAAAACTCTTGCATCTTTCCACTTTTTTGCAAGAGCTGATAAATTTCTAAATCTAGCCTTTAAGTAAAGTTTAGAATATGATTTATTTGCAATATTTGTAAAAACCTTATCTAAATCAATACATGATGTGTAAATAAGATCGTCTCTATATTTTTTAAATATTTTTCCAAGATTAGTTTCTGGAAAATTTGCCTTTTCTAGATCTACCTTTTCAATTTCGCTAGTTGGATAATATGAAAAAAAGTCAAATTTGTTTTCTCTATATTCTTCTCGTATTGAATCTAAAAGACCTATCTGATATAACGAATGTCCAGGAGAATCTATTTCATGTAGGTCAAGTAGACCATAATATGCATATAAACTAATCATATTATTTTGTACTTGTCAGTTTAGGTAGGGTTTTGCCCAAGCCAAATACGTGTTTAGCACACCGTCGGTCGGCATGACATTCAGGTTGCCCTTCTGGAATATCTCCCATGAATCTTGGCCATACTTGCCTATTCCATATAATTCATTAGGTTCAGTCCAGTCATAGCTCTCCCATTGCATCGAGAACAATATTAAAGTTTTTGCTCTTTTGTTTTTAAAACCTAGACTAGCCACGACCTCTACAATTTCTTCAGGATTAGCCACGACCATTGCTTTTGCATCTGGCCATTTTCTAAAAAGTTCGTCTCTGACTTGATCGACCTGTTTTCGCGAAGTACAATTTAGCATTATGCAACAAACGAGCATCCTCCATGGATGCTCGCGGTATACTTCTTGTAGTAAATTATATGGACTCTCAGGCATTCGTCTTTAAAGCTACGAAATGCGTTATAAAGTTTTTACCATATTCAACAGATTGGATTTTACGAATACAATCAAAGTTTTTCTCAAGAATACTCATGATCTCTTGAAACTTTTCAACGCGATTCTTCTTAAGAGGCTTATACATGAAATGGTATTCAACAATTGCGATACGGATTTTCGACCAGTCCTGAATAGACTTGATTAACTCATATTCAGCACCTTCAACGTCCATCTTAAATGCTGTGACTCCATGCTCTTTAATTGCTTCATCAATATTGATAGCAGGAACTGAGATCACATCACGACCTTTAATTTCAAGGATTGAATGTTTACCAGAATCGGTTGAAATAAAGAAATTGACCATTTCCTCTTTGCCTGGAACTATTGCTTTCTGAACTACTTCGCAACGATCTTCTACTTCATTTAATTTAATATTTTCTAAAGCAAATGATACGTTATGTGGAAGTGCTTCATATGAAACGACTTTCTTAATATTTGGAAATTGCTTTGCCATTCGGATTGCAAAAAATCCCATGTGACCGCCAATGTCTAACCAAGTATCGGCCTGATTTAAAACTTCAGTAATATTTAGGACCGGTCCATATATGTCAGAAGTAAAAGGTTTAATATATTCTCCGCTAGTTGCGCTCTTTGTAATATTAGTGCCAACGTTATATTTTACTTCGTTTAGACCCTTGCGTACATAAAACTTAAAATCTGCATACTTTGTTTTCCAATCAATAAGTTCAAGTTGGTCAAATTTCTTAGCAGTTTTGAAGTCGATTCTTGTATCCATTATAAAGTTTTTATTTCTTGTACTGCTTGATACAAGATTAGTTTTCTTGAATATAATACTATATTTCTGGACCCTATAAAAGCAAAAAAGGAGCAAAATGCTCCTTTTTATTAAAGTGATGATTTCTTTTCCTTTGGTAGTGCTTTTCGTTGAACGTCTTTTTTCTTTGGCTTTCTGGATTTTATTTCTACTGGAGAAAGTTGAGATTCTTTACATCTTTCGTTTTTTGAATCTAACATTACTAGATAATCTCCGGTTGCTCCATTGATTGCTGTAACTTTTCCTATTTTACCTTTTAGTGTGACAGATTGTCCTATTCGATATTTATGAGACTTTATTCTAACGTCCAGCGATTCGTTTACGCTAGCTCCTTTTTTTTTAAAAGATCGATTCGAATATATGTTTCTTTAAGTTCCTTAATCGTAGATTCAATAGATTCTTTGATTGAGCTAAGTCTTCCGCTTTCAGCATCCGTTAAGTTTGGATTTTCAATTGCAGTATCAAGCTTTTGAATAGATTCTTCTAATTTTTGAATATCACTGTTAATCTTAGATTTTGCAGCTTCTGCTTTATTTAAAGCATCGACTGATTCTTCGATTTTAGTTTTAAAAATTGGACTAATGTCATAATCGAATTTTGATTTGAAGAATTCATATAATTCAAATTCGTCAACTTTAGTCCATACACGATCTGCAGAATTTACTTTTTCGCAGATATAAAAATCTTTATTTAGATTTAAGATTGATGCTTCAGCAATACGACGATCATTTGAAACTTCTTTAATAAACTCAAAGTTATAAATAGTTTCAATGTTTTCAAGAATAGTAGTAAGTCTTGTTTTATTTAAGTTGCTATCAAGAGCTAATGCTTCAGAAACGTTAATACTCTTAGGCTCGCCAATCTTTTCACCATTAATAAAGACATCAAGACTTTTGTTTTCATTCATTCTTAAACCTACTCTAAGATTTTTGATGTTATGTGTTTCAACACCTAGACCGTCTTGAGTTTTTGAAAAACCTAGACTATGATACGCTTCACATAAATTATAAAAATCAGAATGATTTTCACTAACGTATTCTGGAGACAAATCAGAGATCTTAAAGTTTCCATCATAGTGCACTTTAACTTCTGTTCCAATTAATCCTTTTGCTTCACGAATAGAAAGGAAACGATTATCTGTGTAAATAATCATTCCGTCCGCTGTTCTAGTTGAAGGAGCAATTAGGTTATTAATTACAGTATCGCTATTTCCTTCACCTACTGTGAAACTTCCGTTCTTTTGAGATTCAAAAATTCTAAGGTCGTTGATCAAATGCGTGATAGGAGCAACAGTATTGTTATATTTGATCTTTAGGATATCTGCAGTATATGTTTCTTTTACTAACATATTTTTTAGATCTGAAACTACACCAGCATAAGAAGGAACTCTCATATTATCAATCTGATAGATTGTACGTAGCATTAAAAGTTTGTCCCAATTCTCAGTGATATATTTCTTCACATTATCCACTGCAGTTTTTGCAGTAACATCATATGAATATTGTTCAAAAACATCCACAAATTTTCCACAAAGTGCAGCAGCAATGATTCCGCTATTTAATTCACTTTCAAAAAGATCGATTGCTGCTTGTGCAACCGGTTCAGAATAAAGTTGAGATTCTTTAAGTAAGCTGATCTTATCAAGAAGGTTTGATTCTTTTGCAATCTTTAAAAGTCTAGAATCTACAGTATCTTCATTTTTTGAAAACTGCTTCAATATTACTTTAATCGTAGGATTATTAAGATTCTCATTGATCGAAGTAAGACTGTTTTTAAGATCTGTATAAATAGCTTCGGTACTTTCTCCCAAAGCAATCGATTTATTGGCTGACCCAACGAGCATTTTTACCAAGGGCTCAGAGTTAATAGAAGGATTACTATTTAGCTCTGTTAATATTCTTTGCAAGAATTGATTCATTTCGCAACGATTTATTTTATTTTATTTATCTGCATTGGGTGCAAATAATGTCATTTTAAGTAGCCGTGTTAGAGTTAGGCTGAATTGACTTAGCTGTAGTTACTCCAAACTTATTTACAACTGGGGCAACTCCAACCTTTTTTACTGGACTTGCTTCCTTAATGTCAATTGTTGATTGTTTTACGTCTTTCGAGTCAATCGAAGATTGAATGTTGTTCAAAGATGATTGAACTTGAGCAGATTGATTTGCTTCTTCTTTTGCAGTTGCAACAGCAGAGTCAACTTCAGACTGTTCGGTAGGTTTTCTCCATTCTCCTGTATAAATCAAGGTCTCCTTACCGTCCTGTGCAGCAGCTACTAAATATACAGTTCGAATAGTAGACTGTAGAATAGACTCACTATCTTTCTTTGAAACATTAAAAGTAATTACACCAGTAGATAAATTCTCAAGATTTGAATCGTTTACGTTGTTTATAGATACCTTTCCGCTACTTGTTTCAAAAACAAGTCTATACTTGGTAGAGTTAACGTTTAAATCTAATGAAATCAACGTATTTTTTGAACTTAAGGTATTAGTTGTAAATACTTTAAGTTTAATCACATTATCGAATGGTGAAAGTATAAATCTCAATTTTCCAGGTCCAAACACTACTTCTTCTGATTCGTCTTTATTCTTAATTAACGAATTAGTATGAGAAATTGAAACATTACTATTATTAAAAAATACCGGTACATACTCGATTTTAGTAACAGTTTTTACGGAGGTTACAGTAGTTGCTTGCTCACTATTTAACGTAGGTTCAATAAAGAGTTTAGATGCCTCAAAATTCTTTTTAATTATTTTATTGTAAACCTTCTGTGACTGTGGCTTATCCATCAAAGGAATCGTGATCAGCTTTTTACCATATTTCTTTGGAGATAGTAGAGTGAATGAAGCTTCTCGAATTATCTGTTCTCCATTTCTACGATTTGTTAAACGTGCTAAATAATCGATTGACATACTAACTGCATCGTTTGCCTTTCTTAACACAGGCCGAAAGAAATTAGGTTCATCGTATTTGTCTTCCTGAAAGAATACAAATCGTGAAGTATTAAAAAAGGCCGACCCTACTTGCTCAAAAACACTGATTTGATGAATGATGATCCAGTCGTCTGCCGGATTTCGACTATTCAGCATAGCAATAAAATCTGAAGGGAATCCACTAGTATAAGTAAGATAAAACTCGATAAAATCTCCATCTGGAGCTTCATATATAGCAGCACCGACATCATCAAATTCATTAGACTGTGATAACGTTGCTTCAAAATATTCAGTTACCTCAAATGATTCGTATGTCTGACCAATTGTAGTATAAATTGTCTTTCTGCTTCCGCATTCTGCAAGTCCAATTGCAATAGGATTATTATAAATAAACCCACTATATCCAATATCAGTTGGAGTAATTGCAGCGGCAAAAGTAGATGACTGTACAGGAGCAGTTTTATAATCTTCGTTTATATTCTTAATGGATGGAACCATTAAATCAATATATCGATCATATAGTGCATTACCCAAAAACAAAGGTTTTGGATTAAATGATATTAATTGAGCGATTGTTTCTGGCGCAAGTAAGATATTTGCAAAAAGATTGCTTTTGCCATCATTTTCAGTATTCTTAACGCTAAGTATCAAAGCTTTAAAATTATCAAAATCAAAGCCAGCAACAAAGTGAAATCTGGCTTGGTCCATCACGACATTATATCCAGTTAGAGTAGTTTCACTGATTTGATCGTCGTATGTAATATAATTTGGATACTTTTCACTGTCAATATAGACAAATGAGTTATGTCCAATTGGTACTGCAGTTAAGTCTCGGATATTTTTTGTAGTACCGTATGAATTATCGTCATTAACTATCTGATGAATGCCCAAATGAGCATTATCAAAAAGAATAAAGTCATCCGTGTAATATGTGGTTGAACCTAATGCGTCAAACATGTATTCAACGACGCAATATTGTGTTAGGCTTATAAATCTACTTTTTCTCATGCAGGTTCATTGATTTTGATTGCAGCAATTAGATCTTCTGGAGTCAATTTTCTGCCGATCTCTTCTTCTATCTTATTTATTAGATCCTCTTCTGCATTTCGAATATCTAAAAGATTCTGGTGTAGAGTATTTTGTTCTGCTACTAATTGAGAAACTGTATCATTTAGTGCCTCAAGTTTTTTACGAATTTTGTCGTATTCCAGGTGAAGTTCGTAAATTTTTCTGATGTGTGTGTCTTGCATTATTCAACTATTTTAACTTCTAATGGTGAAGAGAGTAAATATTCTAATCTTGATAATCTGTACTCTAATGAGCTAATGTCTATTCCAACATTGGATGCAGCAGTCGGTGCAGGTTGCGCTGTTCCTGGTGAACTTGAAGGTGTTTCATTTTGAACCATCGTACTTGGTTCTTTGACCTCCGTTAAAGAAACTGGCCCGGTCATACTCATTGCAGGTGCCGACCCGCTTTCAGAAGTTGCGGCAGGCGGAGTGTTTGACGTAATTTTCTCAGAAAAAGACGGAGATGACTTTGTTACTTCTACAGATGGACTCTTTTCTTCACCTAATGATGTAGTCTGCCCTGTAGTTTGTATAGTCGTTTCAGAAGAAGCTGTGTCATATCCTTTAGGTTTTTCTTCTTCAATTCCAAGAAAAGATTTAATATATCGCTCTTCAGCCTCAATATCTGCTTTTGTTTTGCTAGTTTTGGAATTGTTAACTTCTTCATTTAACGTAGAACTAGTTGAATTTGTTTGACTGTCCGATTTCTTTAAATTTTCAGAGCTTTCATTTATAGTAGTATTAGTAGATGTAGTAGATTCAATTGACTTTTCATTCTCTACGTTCGATACTAGACTTTTTTCTATTTCTGCAAGTTCTTTAGCTGAAAACATTCCTCCAAAGATTTGATTTAACGAATTTGTAACTTGACTGTTAGTAGAACCGGTTGAAGTTGTAGAATTGGTTGAACTCGTTTGATTTGATCCATTAATTGGAGAGCTTACTGGTGCTGCAGGCTGAACGCTCGGCTGTTCTACAATAGTTGTTTTTTCAGACGAAACTGTAGTATTTTCAGATAACGTTGACTGAGATTGAATTGAAGAAACAGGTGCAGGTGGTGTAATTACTGCTTCTTCCTTGGTCTCAAGGTTAATATTTATTGGAGCTTGAGGAGTAGCTTCTTCTGTTGGAACTTCTGCTTTTTCTCCAATTACTGCACTCTCAGTTTTCTTAACCTCTTCTGGTTTACTCTTTGCCGGTTGCTCAGGATTTATTGCAGAAGCCGATTCCGCTGCTATTGGAGCTGGCTGTGCTTCATTGATTTGAGCAGATGGAGTTTCGGTAGGTGTATCAGCAGTAGGAACTTCATTTATTCCAGGAGAAGATTTTTCTTCTGGAGTAACTAACGCACTATAAAGTAAAGATTGGTCGCCATACTCAGCGCTCATTCCAGTCTCACTAAGTACGTCCTCAAAGTCTTCTGCTTTGATCTCAGAAACCTTTAAATTACTTAATGAAAGCTGTTTATAAAATTGAGACTTAAATGAATCTAACCATTTTTCAGCGCCAACCGTCTTTGTTTGATTTGCCCTATTTAAGTTAGTGATTTCGTTCCAATTCTTTTTTAGAATAGTATAATTCTTTTTAGAATCATCAGACGCATCTTTTCCAGAAAGAGCAAGAAGTATCGCGACTCCTTCGTCACCATATGGAATATTTTGAACTCCTCCAAACTCATTTGGATAGACCCATGCAAAAAGCTCGCCAGCTGTCTTGAAAGAATTTGTACCAATCGTTAGATCAAGAGGATCCGGTAGTTTAATCGCAACTTCTCTTGCAGAACGATAGTCGTCAGCTTTTTTAGTATATTTTGCAATTGATTCATCGAGGTCCTTATTAAAACTAGCGATGAAGGCTTTAAAATTCTCTGCCAAAAGAAAGAGGATTTTTTATTATTTATTTTAATCTCAAATGATCCGGTAGACTAACGTGTGGCATGAGTTTAGTAGAATCGTCCGCCTCTTTAAGAATTTTTTCATTCTTTTCATCAATATCCTTTTTCACGATATTCAAGATGTATGAGTATTCCATGTATTCCATTTCATATAATGTATCAAACGATTGGCCAAGCTTCACCGCCAAGCGAGCATTAAGCTCAAATAAGTTCATCAAGTCCAGCTGAAATAATGAAAATATCTTTGACAGTGAAGCTTCCTCCCAAAAAAATGTGGCTCTCCGTCTGTGTCTTACATTTTTCGCAAACGCTTACCGCTTTATTTAAGTTTGATTTTTCCAATTGATCCGTAAATTTATGTACAATTACAAATTTATTTTCTGACCAATCTAAGGATGCTATTTTTAAAGAAGAAAGTGACTGTGAGTCTGCCCGCCGCCAATCATTTATTAAATATGGACCCTGTGAATAAAAAGATTCATCTATTTGTACGCCTTTTTGTTCTTCTTCTCGGCGTTTTTGTCGAAATTTACTTTTAATTCCAATGGTTGGCATGTAAAATTTTAAAACCTCGCCTATTTTCTCAGATCTAATAACAAAGCATTTTTCTTCTGGCGAATACCACTTCATTAATTCCTGAGGATATTGAAATCCTTTTAAATTTCTACTTGTTACTTGTGTTTGATTAACGTATCCACATTTAGCATCTTCACATTTAATATATGCCCAAAGTTTATTTTCCTGATTAGGAAAGGTTAACTCATATATTCTAAAAAGAATATGGTACCGATCTATCTCTAAAAAATCATTAAAATTTAAAGCCATTGCGTTACCTCTTATCTTGAACTTGGTACATGCGTTAAGAATAAAATTGATCTTTTCTCTGACATCAATTGGATCGGTCTCATCTATTGTAGACCAGTGACGAATCTCTTTAGTTTTTGCAGATCTTAGCATTAACTCGGCACCTTCTGGATAAAAAAGTCCTTGTGATGGAAGTAAAGCAGGATCTAATAGCTTCCATGGAGATTCGTATGCAGCTGACATGTCCGGTTCAGTGTGATAAGATTGAGCTTTTCCTAAGCTAGTAACCTTAGTTTCTTCTGGAGATGGTTCTTGAGTCTTTTCAGCGATTGAATTAACTCCATATTTTTTATCTTGTTCTTCAAGAAATTTCTCGGCGCCTTTTTGATCAATTCCGTTTTGCATTGCCTTCTATTTTTTCTATCTTATATTAACAAAAAAGCAACTGGTTCTATTCCAGTTGCTTTATAATAAAATTGAATTTGTGGTTTATGAGTTGATGAACTGTGAAAAAGTTAAGGCACGATAAGACGATTCATAGATTCTCTCCATTGTTTGAGGATAAATCTCCTTAATTTCAAGAGTTTTTGGATCTTTAATCCAGGCCCTAAGCGTATTATTTGAATAATTAGGTACAATTTTTTGTAGTTTACCTATCGCTATCTTGCCATTTTCGTGATCTAATTGAGAGTTTACAATAAGTCCCCTGATTCTATCTCCGGGCTTAAAAAAGAATTTTAATTTACTTATATCTGTGTCAAAATCAGAAAATCCTGGATCACCTTTGACTGACATATCAGTGAGAGCTTTCTGACTGATTGAGATACCTGGAGTAAACTTACTACGACTTAAAGTAAAATTGAAATCTCCCTTTGATCCATAAAAAGGAATGCCTCGGGTAAAATCTCCCCGATTAAACGTTGACGCTCCGTTATTAAATTCGTTTATGCGTTCCATTACCAAGCAATAGGCATAGTTTTCTTCTTGTGACCAATTACTGAATACGTATTCGGTGGACTAACCACTGCACCAGTAATATCACAAAACGCAAATTTCATTAAGTATACGTCAATTTTATTATTGGCATATGTTGCACTCATTAAATATGTCTTTGGATAAACGACAGCATCGTCATCTTTATTCTCTAATCCCCATATTTTTACATAATCAGCTGTTCCCATGTTTACAAATTCCACTCTAAACACTGGACCATACGAATATCCATATTGTTGAGTTTCGCCAATTCGCCAATATCCAAGGCTAGTTTTTCCTCCAGCAGGAATACGTTTGTCTGTGCTCACAAAAGTTGGAGCATAACTAACATCATGGGTCAAATTTATTAATTCAATTGCGCTAGATAGCATCTATTTTTATTTTTTTAAACAGCTTTTCCAAACAGTACTAGACCTGAAACCCTAACTGCATATAACTCATTAGTGTTGATGATCTTTATCTTATTTATTAGATCCTCGACCTTATTTGACTTTGGATTCGTAAATATTGTGAAAAAGTCGTATAACGGATATTCTGAAGTAGTCAAAGTATCTGCTGTTTCAATCGAAATTCTAACAGATTTATCAATAGTCGCAAGAGAGTCACCGTCTGTATTATACGTAGGATAAACGATTCGGATCATTACTCCTCGGGCATATAGCTTTCCGCTTTCTAAAACTTCGCTAGGTGATAGTACGTTTACCGCATTATCAAAAACGGTAATTTCTCCTCCGCTGACCTCGGCATTTAATGCAAGGCAGCTATATCCATCTACTGGAAAGGCAAAATTTCCAATACAGAATTCTCCATGTGTGTCTTTTCCTTCTACTACTCTAAAGCAATTATCGCTAAAAATTTGCAGTACAGGTTGATTTTCATATCCGCCGCAGCAGTCACAAACCTCATTTAAGTTAGGAATCATTTACTTCTTGATTTTTTCATCATTTGGCTAAGTTCAGGTTTTTTCCATGCATGATTTATCTGAGTATCTGCAGGATGAGGCATGTTTAGAGGAGATGGTTTTTCGGTTGAAATTTGAGCAGGTTTATGTTCAATTATTTCTTCAACTATCTCAACTTGAACGTCATCCGTTTGATCTTCGGTAGCCTCGATTGGAGGTTCCACCAAATCACTCGATTCCACTTTAGGTTCCCTAATGCTAGTCTCATTTATTTTATCTATTTCTCCATACTGAATAAAAAAGTGAAGACACGTTAAGGAAATTAAAGGCAGTAACCCGCCTTCTAATACCGCGAGCCAACGTCGCTGTGCAATTAGATCAGTAAGGTCGCTTCCTATTGATTGAAAAAGCGGACCAGTTAATTCAGACCAATCCTTAAATGCTTTAGACGCAACATCAATTTCTGAATAACAGAAATAAATATTTCCTATAAATTGGATTAACGTTACAATAATAAAAACGATCCAAACAGAAAAACCTTTAATTTTGACAGACGCAGCTGCAATAGATGACATTGCAGCTATTTCAACTGCAATAGAAAGATAGATTGCCCAGCTTAGAGGATTTGCTAGACTATACCAACTAACAACGTGAGAAATAGATATTGCGGCAACAGAAAGAATTGGAATTAAAAATGCTGCTCGGATTATTGATTTCTCATTCCGAACAACCCAATTAGTCATTTGATTCTATCTTATTTTTAACATCAGATAGGCTGCTTTTGCCTTTATCTAGATCGTCTTCGTAAATAAGAAAGTCGAACATAGTTCTTTCCATTTCATCACGAACTTGCTTAGTTGTTGCAAAAGTGTTTACTAATGCTTGTAAAGAATCTATTTTTTGCTCAAGACGCTGACTAGTCTCTTTGGAATTTTTATCTAGATTCGATAGCTTATTATTCGTACAACCCTTTGATAAAAAAAGAAGTAAGAATAAGAAAGTTGAAACTTTCCATGCATGAGTCTTCAATGAATCTATTAGAGTTTTCATGTTTTGATATTTTTGTTATTTATCTAAGAAAGGCCTTTTTTACAATAGTAAGTATATTGCAAGTGAAACTATACTAACTCCAAGAAGGGTAAAATAACTCGTATCATATATGAGATCCTTGCGTCGATATTTTTTAAAATTATAGGTAATTTTTAAGATATAACCATAATAATCGTCATTTTTAACCCTGTCGTAGTCTACTTTAATAGAGTCAAGAAGACCTTCTTTTGTAAAAAAGTCATTGTATTTACCCATTTTTTCTCCAATCAGTTTGAGTTCAACTGATGTTTGAGAAGTATCGGAATATGTCAATAATTCTGGGTTCAAATTAATACCGATATAACTGTTTCCATCTCGATCTAAAGACATTCCCATTGCATCCAATTTGCCTGAAGTTTCAAGATCAAAGATTAAACGTCGGTACTTGGAATATTTGGAAAGTTCTGCAATGTTTTCAGTCAGCCTTTCATAAACGCGGTTAGGTAAAATATAGTCTAGAATCATATAATTAGCCTTATTTTTTCTTCAAGTTGAGGGTTCTTTTTGATAACTGCTGCCTTGATATCTGAACGAATTTTCCGTAATTTAGTTTTAACAGTGTTCTCGTTCATTTCATACTCATGAGCAATCTGTTTTACTTTTTTGTTTTTGATCATCTTATCGATCGCAATGCTCTTCATAAGATCGTCATTTATTCCAAAAATCTCGTCTACTGTTTTTACGTATACTTCTTCCAACTCAACATGTCTTGATAGAACTTCTTCAAAATCATCCGGTCTATCGATTGTATGGTAGAGATCATCAATGTCGAGATGACAATTTTTCTTTTTTTGATAGAGATAATATAGTGTTTCGTTACGAGCAATCGTATAAATCCAAGTAGTAAATCTACCTTTTTCAAAATCAAATTGTAAAACGTTTCTAAAGATTCGTTTTAGACTCCATTGTAAAGCCTCGTCAGTATCAAAGTCATTTTTACAGAATTTCCAAATATAGTACCTAAGCTTTGGATAAATTAAAGTAGCTAACTCATTTCTTTCAATCTCAGTAATCTTAGTTGTTAAGAGTTTTTCTGAAATTTCTTGTATTCTAGCGTTTATTTTAAGATTTGTTTCTTCATACCCCATATGATTAAGCTCCCATGTTTTTTACTTTTAGTTCAGTGATCATGTCAAAACAAACTTTACACTCTTCATAACGCTCGGCTTCTTGATAAAAATCTAGGGAATTTTCTAAACAACTAACAAATTTGTTACGCGAAAGATTTATAGCATACTCATAATTACCGATTTCAATAGTAATTACGTTAATGTTTTCGATGCTAGAATCTTTATACACATTTTTGATTGAAGCTATTACTTTCTCATATATGAGATCCTGATGTTGTCGAAACACATCGTCTAGCGTTGTGCCCGCATCAAATTTTAAATATTGCATGAAAATAGTTTTTTGGTTGACGTTATTAATATACTATAGAATTTTTAATTTTTAAAAAAACGGTCTCTTAATTTTTTCATTTGTTCACGCGATTCTAAATCAAATACATTATTTTTGAGTATAGTATCACCAGTTGACCCATTGACCGGATGATTTAACTCTCGTAATTCGTCAAAATTATACATATTTTTTGTTCCAATTTCTCTATATACGTTAAATATTTTTTCCTCAACTTCTTTCCTATATTCAGGTGAAGCATTTTCATAGGTTTCGACACCAATATCCCAAAACTGAGAAGAATCAAAAAATGGTGCAAGATTAACGCAGGTCATTGCCAGGTCATCATTTCCATTTTGTCCTCGATATATTCCTCCTCTAGATTTACCAAATGACATTAGCTCCATTATTGTAACAAAATCATTAGGAATAATCTTATTAATCATAACTAAATATTTGAATCGTTCGCAGTATTTCGTTCGATTAGTTGGCCCTAATCTTAGACCTAGTTTTACATTGGTCGCCATTTCAGTATGTTTAGTGTGAACAAATTGTCCTATCCAATAATTTGGATTATCTACAAATCGATTATGTATAATTTCTCCTTTATGGTTCATTTCAATCACTATCCTTGATTTTTCAGGATTGAATATTCGGTATATGATAAATTCTGAGGCTGCTGCAAATTGAGTAACGTCTAATTCATTTGTCCTAAACTTACCTATTTGTACTAATGAAATAGTATCTAATTCATTACGAACGGCGTCTTTCTTTTTAAGTAATTCCTTAACCGGCATAGCAACCACCTTGTAAATATTAAGAACTGAATAATCTCCACCTACTCCATCTGCAGTATCGATCGTAAATACAAAATTGGACGGATCTGATTTAAAATCGTCTAGTATATATTTTGCATATTTTGGGTGAAACGATAGATAATCATTTATGTACATTCTGTCCTCGTCTAATGGAAACTTAGAATTTACATAATCTGCCTTAATATTATACAGCCTCTTCAAATCTGTTGAATTTAAGAGTAGTTGATCTGATGAGAAAAACTGTAACCCATACTCCTGATTAAAGTCTTCGATCGATCCAATATCCGCGATTGTTTCCTGTTTCCATTGTTCGTCTCGACCTGGAACCTGCCACCAGTCTACTCTTAATGGAACAAAATTGCTGCGATTTGCAATAGCATCGCTCCAAATATCATAGAACTTATTTTTTCCATTTGGTGTTGAAGTAATGATGATTTTTGAATTAGGGTCAGCCGAGATAGTTGGAAAAATTGCTCGATAGAATTCATCAAGTTTTGCCTGATCAATATGTGCAAACTCGTCAATGTACAATAGGTTAACTGTTAAACCTATACCTGATTTCTTGGTGGTAGTTCTACCAACAATACGACTATCGTTGTCAAACTTAATATTACCTGTGTTAATGTGCTTTATACCTGGCTTCATAAAGAAAGGCAAGTTATCCAAGATAATCCTAAACTTATCTAAGAGTTCTCTAGTAGTAGTAAAGTTATCCGCAACAATCAGCGCGGTCTTTTCTGCATGGAAAAGCAAGAACCAACAGATAAAAAGAGCAGAAGTAACAGATTTACCAATCTGTCTACTTGCCATCAAAATATTATACTTGTTTGCCTTTAATGAGTGCAGAATCTCCTCTTGAAAATCTCGAAGACCTTTGGTGTCCTTCAAACACATTACTCCATCATTTGTCTGAATAAATCCATAATTACATGCAAAATAGAGAATATCGTCTTTGCATTTTGTAAGTTCGGTCCACTCTTCTGGAGTATATTCAAATGGTAAACTTGCACGCTTTAGATTAATGTCATTGTCCTTGAAAGGAGAATTATGTAGACCCTTGATGTCTAATCCATTGTCAATTTGATCAAGGAGAGAATTAATTCTTAACGTAGTCCATATGGAGGTATTCGTATCATCATCTGATCCTCCAATAGCTGAAATCTTACGAGACGTGAAAGCGCCCCGATTCGACATAACATCTCTCATGGCTTTAAATTATTTCAGTAAGATCGATAAAATCATCAGTATCATCAGCAGAGTCAATTTGAATGTTTCTTTCTCGCATCAAATCTGATTTTTTACTAGGGTTAATTAAATCTCCAGAGACTTTTTCCTTTTCGTTTTTAGGTTGGCCTGAAGATAGACTCTTAATAGCATTTTTAGTGCCGACTGTAATAAAAAACTGTCCTTCGCTTGAACTAGAATCAACCTTGGTAGAATCTGAATTTACTGGAATATCTCGATTTAATTTCTGATAAGTTTCTTCAAGGAAAATAATATAGTTGGCTTGTGTTTTTGTAATGTCTGCCATTTTGTCCTGTAGCTGGCCCATTACCTCAATTAATCGAGGATGAGTATTACCGGAAGTTATTTGTTCCATTACCTTGATAATTGTGATCTTTAGAGTTTTTAATTGAAAAAACAAATTGGAGATATTTATAGTATCGATCTCTTTTTTGTGTCTTGCGTAATCATTTTTCTCAAAAATTTCAAGATCAACAAAATTTTTAAATAAAGAGTCGGTAATATCTCTAGCTTTTTTAGTAAATTGATTACTCATTTCTTCAAAATCATATGGACTTTCAGGCTGAGCGCTCTGTGCTAGTTCATTATCGATCACAAGATCCGTTTGATTTTGATCACCTATTGTGCCTAATAGAGATTGAATTTCATCTCTTAAATGCGTTCGATTTTCTCGACTCATTCCAGATTTTTTATCTGACATGTATTATCGTATTTTGGATTCATATTTGTCGAGCGCTGGATTAGCACAAATTTTAATTTGCTTTACTGCTTCAACCCACTCATACACAATAGAATCGACGTTTTTTAAATATGTGGTTAATGTTTCATTTACGTCAAACATTTGGTTCGACAATGAATTCTTTAAAATCTTTCCTTTATAATCATATCCAACGTTTAGTCTGCTTTCCTTACGCTCATAGATGGGACGAAATATACTATCTTTTACCATTTGATGTTATGCTATTTTTGGACGTGGATTTATCGATTTTACTTGAATATTTACGGCTCCTAACGATTCATCAGAAAGACCTTCTGCATATACGTTTCCATAGCGATCAGTAAATCCTCCTCGAATTACAGGAAGTTCTTTTTCTCCAATTATAATATCATTGAATTCATCTAATCCAGTATCTGAAGCATTAGGGTTTGTCATCTTTGATATTTCATTGTTCTTTGAAACAACATAAATAGAAACAGAATCTACTCCATTGACTTCTTCAACAATCTTAATTAAGTCGCTTTTAGGAATTCGAGTACGTCTTGTGTTTTCAATAAAAAACTTGCCTAGTGTATTTAAAATGTCTCTTTTGATTAATTCAATAGCAACATCATCAAAAACAATTACAGTCACATTAATTACATAGTTTGTAAGTACTGGATCGATTAATACAATATCTGTTGAAATTAGCTTGGATCCTGACTTTTCAATATATTTTAAGAGCTCATTCTTTTGAAATGTTGTCATCTTAAATCTAGAAAGATCAGCATTAAAATAATCTTGGCCAGTGCTAAATGTTTTTCTAATGTCTGGAATTAGGAACAGATTCAATATTCTGTTGTCGATTGAATCTAGATAAACATTAATCATTGAAAATAACTTTAATTTTCTTAATACTATTTCATAGTGGTCTTCATTTACTAATGCAAAGCTCTTTGAAAGCCTAGGTGAAATTAACCTAGTTAAGGCAGAGTCTTCTGAATTTGCTCCAAAAAATGGGCTATGCGTTGTTTTTGCAGAAATATAATCGTTTAAGTTGATCTCATCGCCTAAAATACTGAATCCAGTATCTACAAATTCAAATTGGACTTTGCCAAGGTCAGTGGTTCTAATATTTCCATTTGCGCCTTCCGTAACTAAATATTCAACTGTAATCTCAGCTCCACGATTAGGAATCTTTCCAAAATTTCCATTTCCAAAGTAAAGATCGATTCCGCTAGTGATTCCAGTTTTTACTAGATATGCTTTTTCTTCTCTAGGCATGTCTAAGATTGAATCGTATTTAGTCCATTTTTCACCATTTACATATACATTTATATAGAAATTGTCTATATAGAAATTTTGAGGACTACCTATTGAAAAACTTTCAGTTGGTACTCCCCTTGCAATAACTGTTTGGGTCTCAATAATTCCCTGGCGAATTTGTATATTTACACCATTGTCTTTTCCCGAAAGAGAAAATTTTATTTCGTCTTGCGGTAAATCCATCAAATATGTTAATCCATTGTTTAAATTTTTTATCCTGCTTAAATTTGGGACAATTACTAAATCATACGGAGAATTAATAGCCTCTGTATTTGTTGAAAGAGATATTTCTCCAATCGCAGATACTGCTCTACTTGGATTATGGCCAGACAAACTAGCTAAAGAATACACTGATGTCAATCTAGTTGCTTCATTGATATTTAGCTCAGTAATTGAATCCTCGATATAGTAAAATACTAATTGTGTTAGGTTTTCAACAACTAATAGTATTTGACCAAAAGGCGAAGCGACTGTAAACACTACTCGGTTCTGGTTAAACTTGCTAGTTAAATATGTAATTGTCTGACTGAGGATATCCTCAACATAAAGGCTAAGTCGATTAAAGACTTTAAATGTATCAGTAGCACTAGCCATCTAGGGTCATTTATTTAGATTATTTATATTTCGAACAATCGGATAATATTTTTCGAACCAATACTTCTCCATAAAAAAGGGCAGAACTGTTGAATTAAATAAAAAGAAAAACCCAACAAATGAAAAAAGTTATCCTGTTATTCGGCATATGCGCTATATTATCATTAGCTGCATGTTCTGGAAGCGCTAGTGAAGAAGCTACGACAAGTACCGATTCTTTAATTACTGACTCAATTGCATTAGATTCTTGTGCAATCGACTCGTGTGCAGCTATACAAATTGATTCAGCTATAACAGATTCAGTTAAATAATTAAACTTAAATCTATTAAAGTAAGGCCCCAACTGGGGCCTTACTTCGTATAAATAGAATAAAGCAGCTTTACTATGTTTAAAGTACTGTCAAAGAAAGAAATCTACGACCAGACTAGTCTATCCTTTGTATTTGAATTTTTCACTCCACTCAATAAAAGAGAGGTCGCTGCAAAATTTGCACGTTCGCTTGGTAAGAAAATTAAGTGGTTTACTGAGGTTTCACCGAGCTTTGAACCGACGTGTGAAACATTTAAAGTGTCGCCAACCTATTCAAACGGATATAAAGAGATAACTCTATCTACTGGATTCATGCCATATCAAGAAGCAATGCACATGTTTCTAAAGACCATGAATATTATTGATACTATAGGTTTTACGACAGATCGCTGCGCAGTACAGACCAGCCTAAAAATGAATGAACGTGATCTTGGATTGCAGTCAGGTCTTAGTAAACTTAATCGTTTTAAATATTTACTAGGAATAAATGAAGCAGATCTTTTTGAAATGTGGCCTTCTACTGAAAATGAGCGTAACATAATCTATCAGAATCACTTGCAATTTATACAGCCTAGGGAAATATACAATACTGTAATAACCGAAGGTTTTATTGAAAAAATGGATCCTACTGAATTTTCTTTTCCAGAATCAGATTTTTTTGCAAATGATTTTTCTCATTTAGGTGAAAGTTATTTAACGCTAAGATACATCTCTGGAAAAGACTATACTAAAAAGAAAAAAGAGTCTGTTTCTACTATTAATATAGTGATCGAACACGTATATGAAACTCTAAAGAATAACTATTCATATACTACCGAGGAAAAATCAAAAATTTCAAAAATAGTAAATGAATTTAGGAACTCAATAGATGGAACTAGAAGCTACTTCAACTTTAAAGCGCTATATCCAAATATTGCAATATACATTGATCTTAAACCAGATAGACAGCTCATTGAGGCAAATTATACTATCCTAAGAGAAAAAATATTTAAACTGATTGTCGGAGGAGGTATTTCAGAAGGAATCATAAATTACGATACTAGAAGAAAGGTTTTACAGATAAAGGATGCTGAAATCAAAAAAAGTATCCTAGTTGAAGGTATTGAATTCTATCAGTGCAAAATTGAAGCAGATTCCAAAAACTGTTTGTTTGAGAATTGTGCTATCAAGAATTCAAAACTAGTTGAATGCACGATCTTTTCAAACAATGTTATAAAGAGTTCAAAGATAATCAATTGTGATTATTTAGGAGAAGCAAATGAGATCTTTTCTAGTTATTTAGATAACGCTCCAAAGAAAATGATAAACGCTCACCTAAGTGAATGTCTAGTAAAACATGGAAATTTTACTCTAAATTCAACAATTGACGATAAAACAAAAATCTTAGATAGAATCAAGAGATAACGTGTATTCATCTAAGCTCTCTAAAACATTAATAAATAATAAAAATAATTAGTCGCTAAATGTCTGTTTATGCTAACTTAGAAGCTATACGAAGACTTACTAATGCGAGCTTGACGTCTATCATAGACATCACTAACTTAAACTTTATGAATCTCTCAGATGGGGTTTTAGAGTTTTTGGGAAACATTAGCTATGATGAGACAACGAATAGCTTCCAAGCATATAAGGGAACGTTTGAATTTGTAGAAATCACCGATACTCTTACCTTGTCAACTGGTGGCACAACAACTCTAACAATTGACTCGCTAGGCCGTATAAACGGTCAGGAAATTTTAATAAAGGTCGCTGAAACAAAACGACTACGTTTAACTGATTTTAATGATTGGCCGGAAATTGGAGTTCCTGGTGAAATAATTTACACAGGAGTACAAAATCAAAAACCTGAATTTGGAGAAGATTTTATTGGATATTTACAGGGAACAGGCTGGGTAAGTCTAACTGGCCAAAGCGGCTCAGGATTTATTACATTAACTGAACTGAATACGAGTCCACCGATACCTCCAAATCCAGGAAACAATCAAGGAATTATTTGGATAGGTCCTCCAGGATATCAGACCGCATATACCCCAACCTCACAAACTGTTTATTACACTGATGAAAATGGTCAGATTTTTGACTTAGTTATAGGCAATGGCGGTTCGCCAGGTGGAGGAAGTACATCAGGCTGTTCGTTTATAGGAATCTATAACTTTGCAGCAAACTTACCTCTCACCATTGTACACAATCTTAATTCAACAGATCTTTTAGTTCAATTGATCGACCAGAGTACAAATGAACTGATTGATGCATATGTTGATAATTATCAACTAAATAGCTTAGATATAACTACTTCGCAAACAATTAACAATGTCAAATTATTGGTAATTGTGGTTGATTGCACTGGGCAAGGTTCAATAGAAATTAGTGAGGCAGGTACGCCAATTGTGCCAATAGTAACTACTGTTAATTTTATTGGTGATGGAGTGATAGTGACCGATGCTGGTGGAGGAGTCGCTGACGTTACTATTGCTGGAGGAGCATATGGAAACAAAAAGAATATCCCTTTTGGAACCACGATCAACGTTTTACAAGATTATCAATATTGGATTTATGGAAATCTAACGATCTCTGGAATCATGAATAATTACGGCGAAGTCGTTATTGCAAACGGCACGCTGGTTCTACAGCCAGGCGGACAATTTAATTTATTGGGATCAGGTATATTACTTTTTGTAAATCTTTCAACTGGAGTGAGTATGCAAACAGTCATTCAAAACTTTACGACTATTGCAAATACTCCTCTTACAATAAATCATGGACTAGGCACAATGGATATTGTTTATAGCGTACGCGAAAATACTAATTTCTCTCCATCTGGTCCAGACATAACTATCGAAGTTGATCTCATCTTCTTAGATGATAATAATATCTCAATCACCACTACTGGTAACGTTGAGGGAACAATTGTGCTCCAAGCAAAACTATAAAAAATAAGAAGCAATGGCAGATAAGTTAATTTACAGTGACGTTGAAATAGTAGGTGAATTAAAAGCCGAAAAACTAACAATTCTCGGTCAATTTACGTTTCCACTAATCGATGGACTCGCAGGTCAATTAATTTCAACAGACGGTTCAGGAAATCTTTCATTTGTAAATATTAGCGCAATTGCGCTCACCGCAAGTTCTATCTTAAATGGAACTGGTTTGACGTGGACCTACAATTCAATTGCTGGAACTTTACAAGGAGACGTTTCATTATCTGTATTTTCAACATCTGATTTACCAGAAGGAACAAATCTTTACTTTACTAATGAAAGAACAGACGACAGAGTTGCTTCTCTATTAAATACTGGTCTTACTGGAACAGGCGCAAACAGCGTTACTTGGCAGTATGACGATGCGGCAAACACGTTACGTCCAATAATATCGCTTACTCCATTCAACACAGATGCCCTGTCAGAAGGCATATCCAATCTTTATTTCACAGACGAGCGAGTAGACGATAGAGTCTCAGCCTTGCTTAGAACTGGACTTAAAGGAAGCGGCCCAAGTTCTATTACATGGGCATATAACGATTCGCTAGGTCGACTTACACCTACTGTTTCTCTTACTCCATTCAACACTGGAGACCTAAGCGAAGGAGCTAACCTTTATTTCACAGATGAAAGAGTAGACGATCGTGTTTCAAATTTGATTCAAGACTCTGCGAGTATTACATGGACATATAATGATCTCTCAAATACGTTAACCGCAGATGCAGATATTAAAATTTCTGTAGAAGATGACGGAACTGCCGTTGGCACACAAGGAACTTTAAATTTTTTACCTACGCCTAGTGCTACTTGGACCTTTAACAATGACACACTCAATAATAGAATTGAAATAGGAGTAACTACAGCATCGAGTGATGCAGTAATTATTCAAGACACCTTAGCTGGAACAACTGTTCGTAAAGATCTAAACAATTCAGCTAGCGCATATGGCGCAACCGTTAGTGGAGGTTATAATAATACTGCAAGCGGAGGCTATTCAACTGTAAACGGAGGCTATAATAATACTGCAAGTGGATGCTATTCAACTGTAAGCGGAGGTTATGATAATACTGCAAGTTGCGAATATTCAACGGTCAGTGGAGGTTACAGTAATAGTGCAAGTGGATACTACTCAAGTGTCGGCGGTGGCTGTAACAATACTTCAAGTAATGATTACGCTTTCGTTGGAAACGGTAGGTCTAATACTGCCTCTGGCAACCATTCTGCAGTGGTAAGCGGAAGAAATAATGTAGTAAGCTGCTGTTATTCTTCTATTGGAGGCGGTTGTGGAAATATTATTAGTGGAACATATTCCGTAATTGCTGGTGGCAAAGCTAATGAATCAGATAGCGGCACATCAACTATATCTGGAGGGTGTTCGAATTGTACTACTAGTTTCTTCAGCACAGTTGGTGGAGGTAGAAACAATTGTGCAAATGGTCAAGATTCAACTATTTCTGGAGGATATCTTAATTATACTGATGGAACTGGAACAGTCGTTGCCGGTGGTAGAAATAACTGTGCAACCTGTGCTAGATCTACAGTTGGAGGAGGCAAAAATAATAGTGCATTAAATATTACAACAACCATTAGCGGTGGATATGGAAATTCTGCAAGTGGTCAAAATTCAACAGTTAGCGGAGGATATTGTAACACTGCAAGTGGATATGCAACTGTTATTTCTGGAGGCAGACTTAATTGTGCACTTGGAATAAGATCAACGATAAGTGGAGGATATTGCAATAGCGCATCTGGATATTATAGCATAATAAGCGGAGGAAAGTTAAACAGTGCAGAAGGTCCTTCTTCTTCCATTACCGGAGGTTGTTTAAACACAGCGGTAGGAAATTATTCTATTGTGCTCGGAGGTAGAGGAAACGTTTCAACTGGAGATATTTCAACGGCCAGCGGATATTACGCTCATTCTACTCGTTATGGAGAAGTAGCTCGTTCAAGCGGAATCTTTAATTTTCCAGGAGATGCTCAACATGTTTCAGCTTTAGCTAGAGCAGAATTTTTGGCATCTTCAACTGACGTTTTATACTTAAATCAATTAGGAGCTAGATTCGATGTTCAGCAGAACAGTATTTTTTCAGGAACGTTAAATATAGTAGGTATCTCAGACGATGGCTTAACTTCAGTTAGATTCCTACGCCAGGTAACTATTCAAAACCTTGGAGGAACAACTACGCTAGTCGGATCAGTCATTACATTAGGTACAGACGAGGATGCAAGTGCAGCAGTGTCAGTTGCAGTTACGGCAAATGACTTAAACGATTTTTTAAAGATTGAGGTCGCAGTAGGTGCAATCTCAGGAACGTACTTGAGAGTTCTTGCTCATATCGATGGAGTAGAAATCAGGTTAACTTCTTAATTGAAGTCTAATTCAACATCAAATTTAAAGTATTGGAATTTTGCCTGAAAGGTTTTAAAATCAGGCGTGTTTGAACTATATGATAGTTTAAATCCATCCTGTCCTTTGAGTAACGGATCGACAAAAATGATTGATGCTACTAAATATCCTTGATTGTCCATTAGTGATAATCTAATTGGATCGTATACTTGTTTTTTATTGTCAAAATCTAAAAATTCTAAACTGTTTTCCAAAAAGATAAAATAGTTTAGGTATGCGTCTGTCATCTTAAACGTAATGGTAAACTCTCTAGTAAAGTTATCGATTACTGGAATAGAACTCTTATACTCTTGTCTTTTACCTAAGGGACGAGTCTGTTGAGCCAGAGTCATAGTCCATCCAGGAAAATCAATAGATTGAATAGTTGAAGACATAAAGTCTTCAATCGTATCATAAGGTAAAATTAGGCTTTGATAGTACTTTTTGTACTTTTCCTTTACTTTATTTGAAAAATAGGTTGGAGGAAAGGTTATGATAAAACCATTTTGCCTGACGTTAAGTAACATAGATTATCCCTTTACTTTTTTAACATTTGCCCAAGACTTACTTGGACTCGCTGAGTTTACTCTAGCCATTGCCCATTGGTGAGCAGACATTCCTGGTCTAGAACCAGAAGAGTAAAATGCGCCTAGACCTTTAATATACTCCTGTTTTAAGTCAGAAAAAGAATATCCTTTTTTAGTTGCTACTGGACACGAATCTGTGCCTTGTTCCAATATTAGATATTGATTAAATTTTAAAACGCTCATTCTTTAAGATATTTTTACTATTTTTATTTCTAAATTTCCATTACCTTTTATTAATCGATGCCACTCTCCAGCTTTTATTTTTACTGAAGAGTTTAAGTCAGTTGGTAGTTCATTTTCAAGTTGAATTTTCCAATCACTATGTTCAGTTGCTTCAATTATTCTGGCTTCTTCGTCTCGGTGCCACATAAATTCACTAAAATCAGTTATTTGACTGAATGTTCTGGTAAATCCATTATCACTTAATTTAGTTTCTTTGAATGGAAGTATCATTATTATATTTACTTTTTTATAAAAAAATCTAATTCTTTTTTATCAAGGTCATCAATTGGTGTAATTTTAGTAACTGGACTTCCTAAATGGTAATTCTTAAGTGAGAAATTATTATCATGTAGGCTGTATTCTACTATATTATATCCAATTTTTGGTTTATCAACACAATTAAAGACCAATGGTGAATCTTTTCCAAATTTTGGATAAGCATCTAACATATTACCAATTACCCATTTACCATCTTTTATTATATAAATCTTAACTTTATTATTCTCAACGTGTATTCCTATATTTGATAGTCTCATACCCTTATTCGTTAGGTGTAAAACCGAGTTTGCTTCATTCTCAAATTCTGGATCTATAAAAAAAGAATTTTGATGCCACTTTTTTAGACCTTTATCCTCACCTCCAGTCATAGCATGATCTGACTTCCACCGTTTTGTCTCTCCTTTATCAGTCATTAAGTATTTTGAACCTTGTCCAGTCTCTAAATATGTAATAACTTTATTACCTGTAGTTGAGGTAATGGATTCAAATAATTGATATTGTTGTAAGTATTTCATTATTTATATTATTTACCAGAATCCAGGATAAGTTTTTCCGCCCCAAAGATGAGCATATCGATTTATTCTACATGCCCAATAGCCAGCAGTAGTACGATCTGTTTTTTCAGCACATCTATGTCTAGCAGCAAATGATTTTCGAGCTTTAGGATTACTTACCTTTGCAGTAAGACCTCCATGTACATCACCAAAGGAGATTAGTTTAACTCGGCCAGTCTTGGGATTTAACACATACACGTGATATTTCTTAGCTCCACCGCGCTGAGGCTTACCAATTTGGACCTCTTTTCCTTTGTATTCTGCTTCATTAAGATCAGTATTTTCAAATACAAAATCTAATGGAACTCTAACATCATAATAGGTTCCAAATCTACCAAGATCAGTTTCCTCAAACAGTAAATTATCGTTGAATCCAAGAGATATTTTTCCAGAGTCGTGTAATGATCGAGCTTCTTCTAGTAGCCATAAATGAGCGTCACTACCTGGTCTAAAGACAGACTCAGTAATCGACAAATCATTATCAATGTGGTATTGTAATTTGGGCGATACTACTAAGTTTTCGCCTATAAATCGAGTAAAGCTTTTTAATCTAGTTTCCATATACTATTATTTATTCACTTGGAGGAAAATCTTCGTCTATAAAAGAATCTGAAATAGGTGCATTTGACCCAGCTTGATTCTCACGTAGATTAAATTGATGGATAGTGTTTCCTTTATAGAAAGTAGAATAATCGTCAAAGCTAGGAAAATAGGTTTCCATGTCTAGATTCATAGTAATTGCGACTATCGTGTTATCAGTATAGGTAAAATTATAATTCTTTTGGATATCTGCACTCTCTGGAAAAGTAACTTGCGCAGGTATCCTAATTCCTCTGTACTGAAAATATCTTACTTGATTCTTGTAGTAAAAATCAAATATTTTTTCGACGATCTTGAAGGTTTTATTTAGATTATCGCTTTCTATTTTTACCGAATACTTTAGGGTCATAGGTAATGTAAAAAGGCGAGAAGAATAAGCCTTCATCCTTTTCTGATCATTTAGATCCCTTTCTTCTTGGGTAAATGTTCCTCTAACAAACTTGTTAGTTACGTCCCCAGAACGAATAGAAAAGGAGCTGAGGGTAACTATACCTCTAGGCATCTTTTCATAGTTTCCTTCTGCAAAATTTGGATATTTACAGTCAGTTGGGAGCTCCATGAAAAAATCTTTCATGAATCCTTCGTCTCCGCCAAAGTTATAGAAAAACGGAATCTCATATTTCTCAATTTTATCGTTTCTCTTTAGATCAATGATCACGTTACTATTCAATAGATCTAATAGGCTTAGCGTTGCATTTCGCATAAAAATGTCTTGGACATTTTCATTTCTAATATTTTCCTGATTTACATTCTGCATCGATTATCTATTTTTAGCAATATATGGTAAGTTTATCTGAGGTCTACAATTGTCAATTAAAAGAAGCATAGATTCGTCTCGAATAAACTGCTGACTTAGTATAAACTCGTGCTGTTCTTCCTTGATCATGGTGTTGAACAATCGCAGATTTGTGATCCATATAGTAGAAGTAGGCAGAGTATAATATTGTTCGATTAAAAACTCCTGTAACGTTAAAGAAGAAGCATTTTCAAATACCTTCTTAAAGGCATTATGATTGATAATATCTGCTGGGTCTTCTTCGATTGAATAGACATAAACGCCGCACTGTTTAAACTCATTAGAAATAGCAACAACACATGCATGCCATGCACCGCTAACGAAGTTTGCAACAGTATATGTTTTTACAACTGAATTTACGGTTAATGTAATAGTTAGGTCCCCTTCTGGCTGTGCAGAAAAATATCTCACAAACTGTGCAGATATTCTAATTCCACTTTGACTCTCGTTGTCATAGCCATCAATAAAAGTGATCGTGTCTGACGTCGGAGGCACATTAAACAAGCAGGTAAAAGATAGGTTCTTTGCATCAACATTATTAAATTTAGGCTGCGCTGAATACACGATTGCTGTTTGTCTAGCTTTAAATCTTGCAAATTGTTTTGCACTAACTGCATCTATTAAGACGTCTCGCTGGTCGTTAAAGGTAAGATCACGATATGCCTCAATTCTGATGTATCTACCAGAATCAGTTGTGCCTATGTGATTTGGTAGAGTATCAAAAGGCCCTCTAACTCTACAGAATAAAGTTGAAGTATTTTTGAAATTCTTATCGTTTGTCATTAGGGCATGTGCCTTCCATGCGCTATACGGTGCACTATCCTGATATGCAAGAACAACGTCATTTTTCTTTACTATCGTTGAGTCCAAGCTTTGTAGATTTTCAAGATTAATGCTATTTGCCAAAGGATCGACATCATTTGTCAATTCATAATTTAATTCGATCGAAGGAATTGTACTAAGGTCATAATAGTTTTCAATTAGACTTGCAAAATTAAAAGTATATTTTAAAGGTCTCAAGGTTAAGTCTGGATGAATTGCTCGACGAGAGGAATCAAATGTTGTGCTGATCGTTTTATATTGATCTGGCATAGTTGCATCCTTAATATCTTCCTTTACTGCAGTATCAAATAGCTGTTCCGCATTGATAATTACATTATCCAAAAATGTTCGAGTGCTGTCCTGTAATAGCATGTCGATGTTTGGAGAAAACTTCTTAAGTTGTATCTTCCAGAAAGTAGGCATCATCATGAATCCTCGATGTAAGTAGGATCCTTGAATTTCATACATCCTGTTTAGGAGAGGAAAATAGAGAAAGTCTCTCTTTCTGGGTTCTGAACTTGAACCAAAGATTGACTGAAAGTATCGATGATCTACTTGGATTTCAAAAGGAACCTGAAAATCCATTCCAAACTCAGAGTATTTCGGCTGGTTGCTTGGAAATGTGTTTTTTGGAACCATTACCTTTAAACATTTACGGTCCACATTTTTATATATGGTCCATTCTTTAAAAATATAGTCGCCGCTGTCTGACTCTGGTATAGTTCTAAAATAGACTACTTGATGTCCATATAGCTGATTTGTGAAGTATGACATTTCTTGATACATGCCTATTGCGCTTCCAACTTCATATGGTCGAAACGTTGGATCTCGATTAATGATGATTGACGTGCAGCTCTCATCAGAACATGCAATAATAGGAACAAATGTGTCTGGAATAGTCTCAACCTTTGTAAATCTAAGTTTTATCTCATTGATCTGAATGATTGCCCCTAGTTCATTTGCAGTTCCGTCATTATATTCATACTTCACCTCAAAATAAAAGGGGTCTGCTTTATCCAGAAATATTGAGGCAGCATCTCCTAGATTACCTGGAGCAACCTCGTACCATAGGGACCAGTCTAGTCTATTTCTAGAATACCTAATATACCTTTTTAGATATGTAAGATCTACTGCATCTGGAGAAGTCGCAATAACAACGTCTTCTACAAAGTCAGTAAATTCAGAGATTCCTTTGATTGGATCAAGCGTTGAAAAGATCCTAAAATTTCCGCTAAAAGTAAGTGAGTTTTTTGCGGGATCAATTAAAAGCTTTACGGTAGTTTTTGCCATTTAGGATGAATTCCTTATTTAGTTTATTTATTTGAAAGTCACCGCTAAACTAGAATCAAGTTATTAGTAAAATAAATAATAAAAAGTTTAGTTTTAAGATGAGCAAGAGCGCGTTTATTTTGGACCCACTTTGGATCACTAAAGGTAACTATTTTGATTCGGAGTATTTTAACTATGTTTTACTAGATGCAAGCATGAAATATAGATCCGAAATTGAAAATGATAATATTGACAGATTTTACGAGGTATTGTTTCATGCACTAAACTTAAATAACTTAGCAGTAGACGGAAACCTCTTTACTGCTAAATTTAAAGAGATTTGGAATAATCCACGAGTAAACACGATAAAAGAGGACCTAAAACAAATTTACGAAATTCCTCAAGAAACAGCAGAGGTCTTTAAAAACGCAAATTTTATCTTTTTGAGTTTGCTGATAGACTACATGAAGATTCAAATGGATATTTTAGATAGCGTGAAACTTTTTTACATGAATCAAACAATACATCGAGAAAAGGATATTTTCATCTTAACTAACCGTGATGGAGCATCTACTTATAAAATTTGGAAACTTAGCGAGGATCCAAAACAGAATTTTGGCTATTCCTTTTCAAAGATTAGAACAATAGAATTGCCAAACATTGAAGCAAACACATTAAACGTAGAATTACAAAAAATAGATGATCCTAAATTAGCAGGTATATCTGGTAGAAAGAATCTCTGCTTTGCAGTTATTGAAGAAAAAGAAGACGACAATAAGGTCGCAAAAGCAGTAAAAGATCTTATTCTCCTGAATAAAGGTATCTCAAAAACTACTAGCTTTGAGCCAATGATGGTGCCTGAACTCTATGAACATGTGTGGATAGAGAAGATAATGCCATTTACACTATCTCAGTGGGCAGATATCAAGGGTTAATTTCCAGCAAAAATAATGTAGTTCATAACAATATACGGTTGCATAATATTATGTGCAGCTCCGAATAAACCATCTGAGGTACCGTCTCCAGTATTTCCAGTATGGGTGTGAGCACCAGTACCGTTAGTTATCTGTGTAGTGGCTACACCATTATTTGTCGCAGTACTTCCACCGTTTCCAATATTTGCTTGGTTCGGCCAGTTCACATACAGGTGTGTATGATTTCCTGAAGTCAAAGATGAACTGTCTGGGCCATTACCTATTACGTGCTGATGTGGAGGAAGCTCTGCTTTAATCAAAGTATGCTCTATTTCTCCACCTAAGAATCCTATTTGATCTGTTGCAGGTTGATCAAAATTGGATCCAACTGGCACTCTAGATCTAAGGTTAGGCACTCTAAAATTAGAACCGATTGCTCCATATGTTTGGCCTAAAGTATCATATAACGCAGAGTATTCAGTTTGCGAATATGAATTACCGTCACAAAGCAACCAGCCTTTCGGTACTGTCCATGTGCGTCTTACTTCTTTAACGCTTATTGAATTGATAGTATACGTAGAGAAAGCATTTGCTTCAATGCTTATTGTGTCTGAATTAAAGGAATTAACCTGAATGTAAAATGTATAAACTCCAGCTGAATAAAAGGAAGGTCCATATGCAGAGCCTGAGATACCTCCACTTCCACCAAGAGAAATTTGTACTTGTCCTGAAGTACAACTTAAAATATCTAGAGTTACTTGATATGTAGTATATGAAGATATACCCGATCCGGTTTGTATCAACTCACGGTTTGTTGCCGTACAACTTACTGAATTTGCAGAATGCAACCATCCATCATTCGGTAAAGAATTACCCAGACTAGTTAACCAGTTTGCTGCACTTCCTGTAAATCCGCCATTTTGAGTAATTTCAGGACCAAGCGCAAGTCCTGCAGAAATAGGTTCAACTGTCACGTCATCTATTCTTCCATTAAAACTATTATTATCAGGTTCAAAGAAAATTTCATCGTCGGTATCCGTAAAATATAGGATAACACTTTTTGTTCCATTAGAAGAAAAATATTGTGATATTGTAGATCCGCTACCTAATCCTAATCCTACTCTAACTGCTCCTAAAGTAATGCTAGATAGTGAAAATGTAATTTTATAAAAAGTGCCACTTTGTAAACCTAGTCCAGATTGATATATTGGAGTAGTCAACGCTCCTCCGTGCTGCACATACCCAGTCGCACTACTATAATTCCAACCACTAGTAGAACCATAATCTTTTATAGTAGCTCCTCCGAAAACTAACCAGTTATTTACTACAAGACCGGTTCCGTCAGATGCGTTTGCAGTAAAATTTCCATTAGTAACAATATTTGAGCCGGTTATAATATTTCCACCGGTTGCTCCTGCCCAAGGTGTGACTGCACCTACTGGAACAGCTCCCATTCCTGTGATAAGTCCGCTTACTCCTAGATTTTCACCAACTAGCGTATTTCCACCTACACTTAAACTTGAATTTAACGTAGTATTTCCACCAACTGAAAGGTCTTGACCTATTTTCACACTTTCTGAACGTAGCGATTCAATATGTGCAGTTCCTGTATAGATACCATCGATGTCTAGAGTAACTAGTCCGGTGTTATCTGCTTGGTCATGAGTTACGGTATAGATATGTTTTCCAATAATTTCAAATCTGCTATAAAAATAGCTTGATGTATCTGACGTTGGAAGAGGTGTACGATATATTTGAGTTAGTGCTGGCACACTTGTATTTGTTGCACTCTGTATTGAAACGTCAGCTTTAAAAATATAGGTAGTTATATCTCCAGCAGAAGGCGGAGCTGACGTATACCCTTCAGCTAGTACATATACGCTATTACCATATTGCTTTATATCAAGCGACTGCTTTGTACTCGATAATACCCCTGCAGGATATGTTAATTGTAGAGTTTGTCTAACAACATATTGGTTTTTACAATACGGTGGTGTATTCGTCTTTGGAGTAGCAGTATTTAAACTGATAATTTTTATTGCATCTCCATAGGCTACATAGATATACTTGTCATTTGCTGCAATTGCACCTCTTTTTAAGATTGAGCTATATGATCCGCCGGTTGTAGCTAAAATATTTGTGCTTTCTCCTATCCATGTGATAGTCGGTGCCGATCCATTTAATTGGCGTAAATCATATGCTTCTACGAATACTCTAACTTTTTGCGTAGCAGAGGTTAATTGCAAAGTTAATGTGTACAATGTATCACCTACTACTGTCATGTCTAAAATAGACGCGGAATTATAGACAGTTGCCGATGCACCATCTGTTAAATTGCTAGAAACGCTAGCAACAATTACCGGATCAGTAGGATCAGTAACATCAATTGCGGTGATTCCTCCAGTGTAATTAAGTAGTCCAGAGAAAGAACTGCTTGGCGCATGCAAACAGTTTGTTGCAACAAGTGCGTAATTTCCATTTAATTTGATTCGGTATGCAGATGTTAATTCGTCCGGATTTGTTCCAACTGACTGTGATCCAGTAGTTGCATTTAGTCCTAATCTAGATACTCTCTCTAATCCAAATGAGTTTACGTTTTTGGAGTTAATCTTTAAAATTTGAAAATATGTTCCCTCATAATACGGTAATACTGCATTTTGAGAACTAGTATCATCTAAGTTTTGAGTATGAACAGTATACATGTAATCTCCAGCAACAGCGACGTCTGACGCGCCAGTTCCAACCGGTTCTGCTTTGCCATAGTAAGAAGTTAAAGTACATGCAGGAGCAGAACCGGTTTTTTCAGTATATCCTCTAAACCTACCGTAAAAATTACTCCATTGCGCAATCGGATGATTTGGATTTTCGATAGAATATCTTTCGAAATATCCATAATTTGTAATTAAATTGCTAACGTCTGGATCTCCAGAAACAACATACACTTCATTACCACGATGAACTATTCCAGCGTGGCCTTTAAATGTTGCTGGCGAGCTATTTGATGTAATTGCATTAGGCTTTTGTGAAGGTTCAGACATTCCAAGTTGGATAATATTTCCTCTATTTTGTAGAGTAGTATCATTTAAGTAAATGCCATCCGTTAATCCTCCAACATCTAACATTAGGTACGAATTAGCCGCAGTATCTGAAACATATCCAGTGTATGTTGGAAATGAATAGTTAGTGTTAGACGTTCCAATTCTAAATTGCATTGCTAGGCCTGTACTAGCTGAGCTAGCGCCTTGTACATACAAGGAACCGTCTACGTTTATCGTACCGTTATTTCCTACAATGTGATCGAGGCCATATTTAGATCCAAGGTAAACCGACACGTTTCCATTAATTGAAGTTCCTTTTTTTGGAGCACAAAATTCAAATACTGAATTTAGATTTCGGTATACGGATGGTGAACTTCCTGGAGGATCCATCGTGAACTGAGCAGTATTATAGGAATTTACACCATTCTCAATTCTAAAAAATCTAAGTTTAAAATTCTCAAAGACAGTAGTAAGAGTTAATCCGTTGGATGGATCATTGTATAAACTACCAAGCTCAATATGGCTTCTTCCATTGATTTCAGAAAGAGGAAGCTGGTGATCTAGATAGATTGAAAGCAGGGAATTGAAAAAATATTCAGTATCGCCTGTTCCAGGAGTAGGAGTAGGTCCATTATTTGATGGAGCATTTGGAAAACCTGACCAAATAGCTGGATCATTTAATTTATCTTCGTTAAAGTTAGTTAAAAATAGAGTATCATTATTTGCAGGATTGCCTAGGGCACCTAGTGAAATATCATCTGAGATGTCAGAAGTAGTTTCTCCTCTTCTTGCAAAAACAATAAATCTATCGTCGTTTGGTGAGCCAAGTCCAAATCCTCTAACAAATGGAAGAGGAGAACTTGCAAGGTAATTATTGATGATTGAGGTAAGGTCAAAAACAAAAGTCCACTGTGCACCATCATATTGCCATACTGAAAAAGTTACAGTATTTAAGTATAGATCTCCATCGAGAAGGTCAGGTATTGTTAATGTGTTTGGATCTGCAACTGTGTCTAGATACCATGTAGCTCCTCGAACACCTTCTAATCCTTGGATACCGATCGGTCCTGCTGCACCCTGAATACCGGCAAATCCCTGAATACCTTGTTCGCCTATACCTAACTCCAGAAGCTTATTGAAGTTAAAATTTACCTTGTCTACTGTTATCTCTTGTGAGTCTGCAGGAAAGACCTCCTTTAGATTTATTCTTACTGGCATCTTTAGATGAAGTTAATTTTTATCTTTGGACTAATACTTAAACCTGCATCAACTGGTTTTTGAATGCTAAAGCGAAGGATCAATCTGTCTGTTTTATTTATTTTAACAGATCTCAACAGGGAATATCCCTGAATAAAGCGCTGTTTGTCGTTTAGGAATACAAATTCTACTGTATTTGAATTTTTTACTTTTTCGCTAGAAACAAGTTCAGCGTTTCTTTTTGTATAAAATTCTACAGTGTCGATATTATACAATTTTAAGATATTTAATCGGATATATTCTTTTACATAACTTTGAATAGTATCGAAGTTTCCAATATATTCATTTGAATTTATAAGATACTCATTAAATTTTTGTTCAATTCCATCATTTATTAAGTACGATGAGATTACATTATTTACGTTAATATAGCCATCGACTGTTTTTTGAGTCTCCTTTATTACTATTTCTACCTGAGTTAAGTCAACGTCTTCTAATTTTTGTGTACCAGTTAGGGTAAGAGTCTTATAATTTTCAAGCTCAATGACTGGAGGAATGATTACGATCTTTCCTAGGAAATTTTCGTCTTCTTCTACTCGTAGTGAACCTGCAACCGGTGAATAATTTGATTTGTCTGAATACTTATGGTGGAAGCCCCAATCCCAGTTGCTAGAAAGAAGAAAATAATCAGCTTTTCCGATTGCAATTTCATCAATTGTAGGATATACTGGCAAATATGCAGCATCTGATTCTAGATCTAGAATTTTAGTGTCAGCCACCTTAATATGGCTAAAATTACGAAGAACTAGAGCTTCAAGAATATGTGAATTTAATTTTGTGTTGCTTAATGAAAGATCGTTAATTTTATTCTTTATAAACTTGAAATTAGAACGACAGTTTAAAAGATCGTTTGCTATCGGTTCGTATTCTCCTTTATATCGATTTAAGAAGATAGAATTATTTAGAGCTGCTTGCTCATATGTATATGAAATTACTGATTTGAATGCATACTGAGTAGGTCGATCATCATCAATATTTGTAATAGTTTGAGTTAACTTTTCAACTTGTGCTTGATCTGGAACTTCTAAGTAATAGTTAGGAGTAGTAGTAGCTACCGGATTGCCCGTTGAATCGAGTGAATATGATTCATATTCAATAAACGGATCTAGCTCATTGATATATTTCTTAAACTTAGCAAAAGATAATTTTTCTATTAGTTTTTCAAAATATTGTTCTCCACCGAACGTAAGATAGAAAGAATAATCCTTTTCAATTGCATTTATAAATACTGGAGCCAATGGAATTGTTGTAAAAACAGAAGTATATGGGAAAATTGATAAACTTACCATTTCACTTAAATACTGTTTTGTTGAAAGTAAAATAGCTTCGGTACTTGCACCAAGTACTGGACTAACATTTAGTGGGTTAAGAGTAGATGCATCGTATTGGTCGATAATGTATTCTTTTCCATTGCTGCTATGTAATATCAAGAAAGTTTTTTCGCTTGGAAGTATAATTTCATCTGATAGAATAGATGGATATGGTTTTGTGTTCTCGAGTCTAGCAACGTTGTTGTTATTTACATTAAATCCAGAAAAAGTAAGATTAATCTTTGAAGTAACTTTTGCGTTTGAAAAATTACTAAGTAGTGAATTAAACTTTTTGTGCTTTAATGAATAGAGAAGAGTATGTGTTAGATTTGATACGCCATTATCAAATACTACTCTATAATCTCCGTCTACTGTTTGATAAACATTTTTAGGAGGAAAAAGTGTAGGATCTGCAAAATACGCCTCATTACTTGATGGAGCTGTATTGTTTGTTATCTTTTCAATCGTATTCTTAACGTACCAATCCTGATCGATTTGAGTTAAACTTCCAAGAGCAACCTCAATTACGACAAGAATAAACTTGAAATCAGAGTGGTCGATCACTCTATATCGAATAGGTGATTGGTCACGGTCGATTAAGTTTTCTTCTACTGGTTTTAAGATACAACTAAATTTATATCCATCAAATCGTGAAGAATTTGTTTTGGCAACAGGTTTACCGTCTGCACCAGAAACAGTAGGATCGGTTACGTCTTTAATACTAACTTTAAATCCTTTGAAGAAAGTTTCATATTGACCTGCTGCATTTTTAAATACTGTAGAGTATCTAAATTGGGTAGGCGCAATATCGATCTGTTCGCCGTAGGTATTGGTTCCATCTGCAGGAGTATACGTAAAATATTCAATGAAATAGTTAGGATCGCTGAGTAATTGAGTTATGTCTAATTGCTTATCGAAATAGTAATCATTCTGCTTTATTGTAGTTGGGTCCAATAAATAGTTGAACTTACTTTCAATATAGAACCACTCATGGGTAAAATTATTTGGATTTTGAGTTCTATCAGTATGGTCAGGAGAAAAATTATTTCTACCGAACACAATTTCAGTATTTAGACGATATGGATTATCTCGTGAATCAAAACCATCTTTAATTCTCCATTTGGTGATATAAGGAATTATCTTGGACCTTACTGAAAAATCTTTACTATCGTTTTCTTTATAAAAATCATATTCAGTATTGGTCAATCCATTGATATACTTCGTCTGTAAGTTATAAAGAGTAGTGTTTTCTTGTGGAATAACTTTATTTGGATCTTTAAGTATTGAGAATCCGTTAAAGTCTTTTAGTTCTTTATTTTCATCATTGATTGGAGTGATTAAGCTACCCCCTAGTAAGTTTGAATCTGGTGCATAAATAACGATAGGTTCTCCAGAAACAATTGAATATTTTGATGCTGAAGTAACGGTAAATGTTCCAATAACTGAGGCTAGGCAAATTCCTCCAGGTTCAGCTGGAGTAGAAACTCCCCAACCTTTATTAATGACTAGAGTAGTTTGACCTGCTCCTGGATAATTTGCAACAACATTTGTAATATTAGCACTGCCATTATATGAGTCATTTGTATATCCAGCATCTTGCGAAACGTAAACTTCATCACCAACAGTCAGTGAAACGAGTAAGCTATTAACTACAAAACCTACGCTTCCTGAGTAAAAAGCATTATCTATAAATTGAGTAACGTATGGTGATAAATTGTTTTGAGTGTCTGAATATTGAGTTTGTGTAGTTCCGTCGTCGATTGACACAGTTCCATTAATTACTTGATATACTTGTCCTGAAACAAGCAGCTCCGCGTTTTCTGGAATAAAATAGTATTGATATAGATCAATCGATGGAAAGTTTGAATATGTGCTATTGTAGAAATCAAAATCAAGATCCTTGATTGGAAATAGAGAAAGAAGTCCAAACTCAGGCCTAAATTTCTTTCTGATTGCAAACTGTGTGTATGAAATAGTTGGAGTTTCTGAATCCTCTAATGTCAAAACAATATTTTCATTATATTTGGAAATTGCAGAGACCCTAGTTGATTCTTTTACTCCATTTGTCTCGTTGATTAAGTCAATATATTTTGAAATTTTCTTAATTTTCGACCACCCTTGCGTTGTCAATATAAGCAAATTATCGAATTCTTGAGTTATCTTACTTAGATGGTTTGCATCGATTACAAGACGATTGCCTTGAATTTTTGATCCTCCATGAAAATCAAAAAGTGTTGAAATTAAGCCGGTTCCAGCAACATCATCGATACTAATCGTAGTATAATCGTTTACTGGTGAAATAAACTCAAATTTATGTAGTGCATCAAAATCTCCAGGCGTATTACAAATAACAAATACATATTCGTCAAATGCATAGGCGGTAAATGTTTTATTTCGTACGCCATTGATTACTGCAGCTAGAGAACTTGCAATTTGATCAGTACGACCTTCTGTACTAAAATAGAACTCATCAAAGCCAGTAACATTATCCCAATCGTTATAGATATAGTATTCTCCAGGATTAGGTAAGAGTGAGTAGTCTAATACTCCTGTAAATAGATCATAGTTACCATTAGAATCAGATTGAGTCCCGTTGGGGTGATACAATTTGACTTGATCAGCATGGTTAGGATTTGCAAGAATCTTAAATACACCATACGAATATCCTGGTAAGCCAGCAACAAACCCAGTATCTTGTAAGTAAATGTCCTCGCTCGGTCCAAAGAACTTGCCTAAATTAATTGACGTATTACTTAATCTTATTTTACCAGAACCAATATCCTTTGATACTGAACCTGTCGTTGAATTTGTAGTGGGTGCAACGCTTACTTTATAGGTAAATATGGTATCTGAAACTTTAGTGATAAAATATTCACCAGAATAGTCAGAATCAATTGCAGAAACTGTGATAAAATCATCAGTTTGAAAATTATGTGGAATAAAAGCGGTTACTGTAATATCTGTGCCTATTGCAGAAAAGGTAGCTCCTTTTTCTAGAGATAGCGAAATATCATACGGTGAGACAAGCTTAGGCAAATATAATTTGTCGCTCTTATCTGTAATATAATTAAAATACAGAGTTTCTGAATCAGTAAAAATATTTGTAAATTCAGAAATATTAAATTGCAGATTTTTATATGGAATAATTACTCCATTACTGTTTGATTGTAATAGAGTAGTATCGTCGCTTTCTTTGTATGTGGTACGAAATCTTGGAGTGTTTTCCCAAGTTTTGCGTTCTGCATATCCTCTTTCGAGGTCAATATCTAATTCAGAAAGTTCAATAGTATTAAGGTATACTCCTAAATACCGGTTGATCTCATAATTTTGAGATGAATCGTCATTAAAGATAAATTCAAGATTTAAGATGTTTGGAAAAATAATTCCATTTCTTTCATATCCTTTTGTAACGTTTTCTTCAAAGAATTTTAAAGGAGTGGATTGACGATATTGATCGTATAATAATTCTCCCCTGCTTCCCAATACTCCAGCATCAACGATCATTCCATTCCATGTAGTATATTCTTCCTCCTCATATGCAACAGTCAGCGGACTAATTGGAAAATTTGGAGAATTCAAATAAGATCTGATAAATTTTCCAGGCTTAGTATCTTCTCTTAGATCAAACGTTTTGATAATAGTCGCCTTTTTAAATAGGTCAACTAGATAATTTGCTCTAGGCTGGCCGTTTTCAAAATCTTGTTTTGAAATATCAATTGGCGTATTTAAAGGATCATTAATCTTAAAAATTACAAAGAACCTTGGCAACTCTTTCTTTAAGTAGAGTGGCGCAAAGTACGATAGTCTTTCTTCATATTTGTTTGATGGAAAATATTTTATTCCACTGAAATAATTTGAGAAATCATACTGATCTTTAAAATCTTTTGATGTTTTGGTTGTATCTACACCTTCCGATAATCCAAAAATGATTTCATTTGGAGTAGTTCCATTTTTGAAAAACTGATAAATGTTTCCAGGTAAAGACTGCGTTGTATCAATTGGATATCTAGAATAATCGTCTTTTGCTAATTCAAGATTTGCCTTGATTGCATCTAGCCACATATCTCCAGCCTCGTTGATAGTTAACTTTACGTTTCCGGTCAACTTAGGATTAGTTCGAACCAATTGATAACTCGCATCTGCTACGAGTACTTTAGTATATAGAATGTCTTTTGCCATTATTAGAATGTAGTAACCGTGCCTTTACTCTGAACTATAGGAGCGTCTAACGATGTTTCTTTAGTATATTGTGCGCTTACTTCAAGGTCAAAAGAAAAAGGAACATCGTCTTTTACGATAATGTCGATTCCTATTTTCTTTTGATACTTAATGTTGTTTAATGTTTCGTTTGATCGATACCCTCCAATATAACCTAATTTATCTGAACATCTAAACTGAAATAAAACAGGTATATTAAGTGCATTATCGGCACCGAAACTAATCGCTTTAGTAGATCGTGTAGGGAAATTTCCTTCTACTGAAATTGCATTATAATTCAGAGGAAACATGTAAAAATAAGAACCGCATGTATATTTACCAATTAGGTATTCATCGTTTGGCTTAAATCCTAACTTGATTGGATAGTTGTCTAATGTTTTGCTTAAGTTAGAGGTAGGCGATGTTAAGTTTTTACGAACTGCTTGCTTATAGTATTTTACTCCAAATTTATTTGTGTCTTCTGCAACCGACGCTTCAAAATGAAGTGCCTGAGCAAAAGGTAAAGTTACCTGTTTTGCAGTTGCATCAATTGTTGGAGGAACAGCCGAAGCAAAGTCTGGTGCAAATAATGCAGCAAGTGCAGATGCTGAATATGTAAACGATGTTATGCTCTTAAGAGTAGGGTGATCTTTACTAATACAAAACTCAGAAAGATATCCTCCACCTTGTGGAATAGAAGAAATAATCGCTCCGTTCCAAACCTTAGTATTAGAAGATCCTACTGTTGAATACGTAGGATCATATGGAAGATAATGACCCCAATCATATGGTATACGCACAGAATTATAGAGCGTTCCCTGATAATTGTATACAGGGGTTGTAACATATTGAGTAGTATCGTTAACTTCAGTATACAACTGTTCAGAAAGACCATAATTTCTTGCGCGACTATTGATATATTGACTTTTTACTTGGCCTGATTGTTGACTTGGAATCTGCTTAAAGTCTCCAAGAAATGGAGTTTGATTTTTATTTACTCCAATTGGCACAATATCGTATCGACGATTTACATGATAATCTTTATCTGGATTTGCAATAGGATCAGACTGAGTCATTATCTCATCTGAGCCTCCAAATAATAATGAAACAAGTTCGAGCTTGGTTGCTGAAGTATTTTGAATAGAAATTGAATATTGCTTTGTAATAATTCTTCCCTCATTATACACAGTAGTTCCGCCAGTAGTGTCTTTAATTAGATCACGATAATATCCAGCAAATAGGCTTATCGTATCTCCATTAACGACATCTGTCAAATTTCCAGAAGGATCGACTATTGAAACTTTAATAACTCCTCTGTCTTGAGTGATTGCCTGTTGTAGACTTTCTATTGTATTTTTAAGAGTAGTGATCTGTTCGAATAGATCAATTACGCTGCCAGTTGCAGTATAAAATCCGCTGGCAATATCTTGCGCATTATGCGCAAAGAATCTCTCACCAGTTGTAAACTGATTTGCAAGGTGAGTATCAACTCCTCGTGCAATTAAACTTTTTTCAAAATCTAATCGAGTCTTATCTGCGAATACTTTTTGAGAAACAACTGTTGACTCTTCCTGAGAAGTAATATTTTCAGGGAAAGATATTTGTACTAAGTTTGACCAATCTGACACTACTGGATTATCTGGCCAGCCTGCTTCAGAAATAGAGTGTATTTGAAATTCAATAACTTCTCCTTTTCTGATTGGGATATCTAGTTGGTTTGTGTTTACTTGATCCGCATCTGAAAGGTTTTCGGTAGTCCACTTATAGAGACCAGTAGTTGTATCTAACTCCTTAGTTTTAGGTTTAGTTAAGACTTCTGTCCACGGAGAAAAAGTTGCAGACTTTTTAGTTCCATCAGTATCAGTAAAAGTTTGTTGTTGTGCATTTGGTTGGTTTCCACTTTGACTTAAGTAGCGATAACGATATTTGAACTGTATTACCTGTTGTGAACCGTACGTTCCGGTTAAAGCAATAGGTACTTGCCAAAATCCTCGAACTGCATATTTCTTTTGATTAACAAACTGGGGTGTGTTTGAAAGTTGTAAAGTCAAATTAGTAACTAATGTAGAAAGAGTTGTAGTTTTTTCAGTACGATTCTTTTGTACTTCAGTTAATTGTTTCTGTAAACGTTTTGCTTCTTGTGTAGTTTTAGAAACAGTTGAAATATTTGACTTAATTTCGTCAATCTTCTTGTTTAACTCTTGGATCTCTTTTTCAGTTGCTGCTTTTTCTTTGATTGTACTATTAATCGTTGCAACATTCTTATCATCTTGAAGGTGTTGGTCGATTTGAACAACACTAAAATTTGCAGCATCAATTGTTGGAGCAGAAGGAGTAATTCCTAGAATTGCAGGAAGCTTCTTTTCTTTTGCAAAATTCAATAGGATTAATCCAAAATCTGAAACAAAATTATTATAGTAACTTGCAAGAGTAGTAGTAGTATTATCTGCAAGAGAAATTGTCAAGTCATTAGTAAAGACAGCAACACCATTTGAATAATTATCAACGGTTAGATTTTTAGCTTTACTGATAGGTTTAATAAAAATTATTTCGCGCTCATTGAAACCTACATTTACTTGAAGTTCAGGTATACGGAAAGGTAATGGCATTATTCTTAGGATTGCAGCACCAATTGTAATTGGTTCAATTCCAAAAATTCTTTCTAATACAACTTCAGTATCTGTTTTATTTACTGAGCGAACAATGTATTCTGAATCATTTTCAGTAATTAAAACATCACCTTCCGCAAGAATCTTTGAATTTTTAGTTCCAGTAAATACATCTGTGTAATTTAAAGTGCTTAGTTTATAGCGACGGCGTAAGACTGAAACGCTTTGACCAGAAGTAAGAGTTTGAGTTCCTTCTTCTTCAAGAATTCTCAATATATCAAATGTTCCAGTATAACGATTAATTGCAGTAGCTACATCAACTGTATTATCGTCTTCGAAATAATCAATTAGATATGCATCAAGATCTGTTTTTAGATCTTCTAGAATAATATCGTTTTTTCCCGAATAATTAGTATCAAAATAGGTTGCAAAATCATCATTATTTACAGCATTGATGATTATTCTTTTTACTACAAAACTGTCAATGTCGTCAGTTAGAATGCTACTAATATCTAATGAAACAAAAAGAAGAGGATTTAAAAAAGATTCAAAGAACCAATTGTTTTTTACTCCAAACGCAGTTGGAATTGTAAACGATGTGTTTTGTATGCTTTCAAGTTCGCTTAATAACTGCGAAGTCTTTTTTAATTCAAACTTACGAACTTCTCCATTTGCTGATTTAATACCAATAACGTTGCTATTCGTTGAAAGCAAGGTTTCAAATCGAGTATTAATATCTTCGATTTTTCCCTTTAGATAACCGAAAGAAGGAACATTAATTGTCGTTGTTGCACCATCACTTCCAGTCTGAGTAACGCTTACATTGTCTGATTTAGACTCAAGAATGTTTTCTAAACTCATTAAAAATGAGTTCATATTATCGACATCCAGTACAAGTCTTTTTAAAACGTCAGATAGCGTATTTTTTGTTTCCATTGATCTAGTTATCTTATTTTGTCTACTCTAAACTTTAGAGTTGTTTCATCTAAACAAATGATCTCAAAGATTGGAGTATTTCCAGAAGGAGTAAAGTCAAGATCACTTAATACAGTAATCAATACTCCATATTGTCCAGAATTAGTCTTATTTAAGGCATCTGTGTATATTTTTACGTTGTATACGTCTGGCACAAGTTGATCTTCAAATACTAGTCTAAAACATTGCCCTTTTTTCCAACTAACCGTCGTGTCGTTAATAAAAATTTCAAGATCTTTGATTAGAACGATTGGAACCAAGTTATTTCTGTGAACTACATAATTTGTATAAGTAGTTAAAGGAACAACATTTTTCGTAAATACGTTCGTTACTGAACTATTTGAAATATTGTATTGTTGTGCAGTATTATTGAGTCTAACTAGGTTTGGTGTTTTTCTATCGACTCCTATTCCATCGCCTGGTCTAATTCCATTTAGATCATACGAAACTGTAAGATTTGTGGTACCATTAATTAGCGAATCTACTCTTTCATTCAAAGAGGTAATCATTTTCACTAAGTTATTAGTATTGTCAAAAATTGCAGAATTTGCAGTAAGAGAAGTCTCTAAGTTAGTTACTCTAGTATTTAATTCCTGTTGATCTTGAGTATTGATTAATAGATCCTTTAGACCCTCAACATCTTGCCGTAATTGCTCAAGTGCAAGAAGTTTATCGTTATACCTTTTTTGAAGCTGCTTAAATTCAGTTAATACATCAGTAAACAATTCAAGAGAGAAAGTTGAATAATCGTTGATTGATTTTTCAACGATCACGTTTTCAACTGATGTATCTAACTTAAGGTTTGCTTTGAATGAAAATGCGTTTCCATTGATTTTGTTCAATGGATCTGGCTTGAATTTAAGAATTGTAGGAATTTGAAACTCTAAACCGCTTTGTTGAACCTTATCTAGAAAAAGAACGCCATATAAATTTGTTCTAAAATCAATAGGAACTCCATTTGAATCTAAATTATTTGGATCATATGTGTCATAATAGATCAGGATAGCATTGAATTCAAAATCTCTGTTTGCAACATAATCATTGAATTGTGAAAATACTTTAATTTCTGGATTTTCGCTAGCTAGCTTATAATTTACAAGATCAAAATCTAATGAAATACCGTCTAGTGTACTTCTTTGATATTCAACACTAACTAATCCATTTTGTTTATAAATGAACTGATCTGTCGCGGTACCATATTTGGAAGTTATATCTGTATAATATGAATTCTTAACTGTTTTGGTAAACCAGTTTCCATTAGCATAAACACCGCCTACCGAATTTTTAATTTGAGTTAATACACTCTGATCATCAAGGTCATAAAATGCTTTTATTGATAATCCAAATGGGTGAGTTTCATAGTAATGTCTACCTGCAAGATATTCGGTATCTAACGGATCATTTGGGGTATTTGCAATGGTCATTCCAGCATAATAGTTATCGTCTGAAATTGACTTAAATAATACGTGAGGAGTAGTTCCTACATTTGTAGGAACGTGAATGTAGACTTCAGTATATGAGTTATCTGCAGATTTTATTGTGTTTACTACGTCAATATCTGCAATGTATTTTACAACTCTTTTATAAGTTGATTTTGTTTCAGGTTTTTCAACAAATCTTGCATCAGTTCCTAAAACGTTAGTATTTTTTTCAAGAGAATTTGCATTTTGAAATCGAATTGCTCCAAGTTCCTTTAACCATTTCCAAAAAACTCGTTCGCCTACTGTTAATTTATTATCTCGCTGATAGTTAGGTTGATTTAAAAGTAAAGCTTCTAAATTAAGTGCATAGTTTTGAAAACTTTGAGCTAGGTTTACGTTATTATCTGGATTGAGTCCATCGATCATTGGCGTCTCGCCTTGTGATAAAAATTGAATTTTATTGTCTGTCAATAAATTATTAGGCTCACCTATTTCTGGAATTCTTAAGAGCGCAAACTTAGAAAAACGAACAGCATTTTCGCTGTTTGCTAATGTGATATTAATATCTTCAAGCGAACTCTGAAAGTTGTAGAGTATGCCCTTTTTATCCTGTACAGGTTTTATTAACGACGTAACTGCCATTGATGATTTAATTTTTTATGGAATTAGAATCTTTGCATTCCATACATTCCAGTAATTACCAATAGATCATTGTTATTGGCATCTATATTGTATACAACTGAGACATTATGTGCGTTTGGTGAAATTGCTAAACTGCCTAATGCATCACTAACTTGAGTATATGCTGAATTTGGATAAACTCCAATATTGAAACCATTGGAAGTAAGAGAAATTGAAGAAGTTGGGATAACACTATAATTTGTTCCTCCGCTAACAATAAGATTAATTAATCCGTTGTTCATGGCAGATATGATAGAAGTTCCAAGCTGATCTTCAGTTACATCAGCAATATGAACTATAAATTCTGTTCCTTGTAGTGGAGGATTTGCAGCATCAAAATCTACAAATAAAATAACATCTACTATTGTAGGTTCAAATCCTGGCAGAGCAGGATCATATGTATAGTTTAAGTTTGGTGCAGAACTTGCTCTTAACTTTACAAAGATATTTTTTCTTGAAGAACTGCTTAGATTAAGAAAACCTTCAGCAGATGTGCCGTTTTTACTTAAATCTACAATCACAGTTTCCTTTGAAGAAACGATGCTAGCTGAATACTTTAAGGTATTATTGAAAGTAGCGGTTCCACTAATGTCAGTTGAACTAGTTACAACTAAATCATTGATAGTCAACTGATTAAATGTTGATTCTAAGTTAGTGTTAATTTTATCAACTGTTAAAATAGATTCAGAATTTGCATTCTTTTCTAACTTTGCAATAATTTGAGTTGGTGTACCCGTTTGAAAAATAAGTCCAGTATCCTGAATGATAAACGACTTTGCTTTAACATATGAAATAGGATTATCAGTACCTATGGATAAACCAACAGTATCTATTTCAAGATTATTTAGAGTATCTTCAAGCTTTGCTTGTAATAGAAGATCGTTTGCATTACTAATTGTTGCTATATCCGTGACAAAGTTAGTCAATAGGATTTCTTGAATTGGTAGAGAAACAGGTGAAAACGCCATGTTTTAGAATTATTTTAGTTTATTTATTACTTTTAGGCTTGATTCTTGAGTAAATCTAGCTTTCTGCGGTTTAATCGTGATTCAATTCGACTAGTATATTCTTTTTTACCAACAACATGAACAAAGTTTTCCACCGAGGAATAATAACTTGTATTTCTGTTGTCGACTGCTTCAACTGAAAGGGTATATGTACCTTGATCTTTGAATTTCCACACAAAGAAAGGAACGGATTTTACTCTAATTATTTCTTCTCCACTTAAAGTATCATTTAATTTCCATATAAAATCATTTTTTCCATCTAAGTTGTTAATAACAAAGAACATGATTCCATTTTCAGGTATAGTGAAGCCTTCTTCAAACATTTTTATGTCATTGATATTGAACACATTTTGATCGATTGTAGTTGGAAGATAGCCAATCTGCTTATTGTTCACAAACTTCCAATATTTCTTGTCTTGCCAAAAGCCTGGATCCTGAACTGCTCCTGAAAGAACATCACTTGTTTTTGCATGTAAAAACATTGTTTCATCATCAAAAATCGGAGAAATAGATTTTAAATAGTCTATTAGTTGTTTTGAAAATACCTTTCTTGGTAAAAAGAAAGTATATTTGTCTCCAGAGAATTTGTTGCCTGGACTAGGACTAGGAGATGGGCTAGATCCTCCAGTAGATTCATAAATAATATGATACATTTCTTTGCTTAAGTATTCAGCTTGTGCATGAATCTTGCCAGAAATCACAGCATAATTGAACAATCTTATTGCTGGATGAGTGCTTGTATTCAAAATTACTACTAATTCTTCTAGAGTTGTAAAATTAGGAATAACGTAATCTAAGAATAACGACAATTTTATTATTTTACCTGGTTTTGGATTAACTAGATAAAAACCTGCATTAAAATCATCAAGATAGATCAAATCTGTTAATCGCATCCAATATAGGTCGCCTAATTTAATATCTCTAAAATCTCTTACCTTTATAGGAATATCGTTTTCACCTAATCCCCAATAAATCTTTTTAGGATGATTCCAATTAGGATCTGTGTATGGACGATATGTATTAGTAATTACATCGTATAACTCAGCATCATATAAATTTTGACCCATTCCATAACGATTTTTATAGAAAGAAATCCATTCTATTAAATTTTTATAGATGTCAATCTTTACGTTAGCATCTTCATTGTCTAGTATATTGACCTTTGGATAGTAAATGGGAGAAGAACCAAAGTCCTGTAATTGAACATTTGATAAGTTATGTATTGTGTAGTCGAATTTGTCCTCAAGTCTAGAGAAGCCAATAATTGCTGGTTTCATGTCAGCCTGGACAGTAACAAATCGACTAAATACGCTTACATTACCATAGAAATCGTAAAGTTCTGCAGTAATTCGATATTTACCAGCATATGGAAGATAATGAGGAATCGTGTGAAGATCAGTTATTCTGCCTCGATATTCCCAAAAATATGGATTTGGCGAATCTTTTGTTATTCTCCAAACAATTTCATAAAAATTTCGATAATCGATATTTTCAAGAGTCCAATATTGATTTAATCCAGGAGCAATCGCATCTAAATCTTCTAACTTAACACCTTTTAAATCTCCTACTCTGAATTTTCCAGTATTAATAGTAAATACCGCTGGTGCTGCAATGACACGCTGAGGATCGTCTCCAAATTCCCAAGTAAGTCGTTGACTAAGATTAGGAATTCGTTGGTTTTTAATCTCATTATAAAAGGTCTCAATATTTGTTACAATTTGAGGAATATCTGCTTTTACATACCTTTGGTCTGTTTCAAATGGGTTTTTAGCATTATCATTGATTCGAGCAACTCCAAAATCTATTCCAGAAGTATTTACTTGTCTGTATAATGGATCTAGAGATCGCAGTACTATATTAGTGTCGACTTCGCTAGGATAACATTCAATTGTTGCTTGTTCATTTAGATCATAGTCAAAAATACGAGTGTCGTCTGGCCAATAACTAATAGTAATTTTTTGAAAATAGATAAATTCTCCAATAATGTCCTTAATTTTAACATTTATTGGTAGAAATTCAGCTTTTAACTTATCATTTAAGAGATTAAGCTTATAAAAAATCTCATTTACTGTAAATTCAGTTGTTTCTTCAACAATTGGGATTCCATCATCGTCGTATACATCAGTTGCTTTAGTAAATTGATAGACAATAGCAAGAAATTCAGTCTTTTTAAACTGTCGGCCTTCTCGAATGTTTCTATTTTTATCAACTAAATTCAAAGATTCAATAATTCCATCATCAAGGTAGTCTGAAATGTCTACCATTATCATTTTATCCTTATATGCTGATGAATTATTGATATTTTGCCAATATTCCTTAATTTGAAGAACATCTTTATATCCAAGGATGTTAACAAAGTTAGAAAGACCTTTATATGTTCCAATATAAGGATATATGTGCTCTTTGCTGACTAATAATTCCTTTCTGGCTTGATTTAATTGAGCTAAATTAGGATAGGCTTCCTTAATATCATAATCCTTTAGGATATTTGCGTCTTCCTTTAGGAATTTTATTCCAAAATTTTGTGCCCACACTCTAAATCTTTCCTCTTCCTCTATTCCTTCGCCATAAAAATAAATTTCAGCAATTTTTGTTTTAGCTTGAACAGGATTCGTACTAACTAGGTAGATGTAAAGAGTTCTTTCGAACTTTTTTTCATCACTTGGATTAAAAGCTAAATTGATTTGTAAAGGAATCTTTAAATTAAGAGGAGAGATTCCAGTGGGATCATAATCTGAATATGCGATCGTTTTACTCTCAACCTTTGAGATAAACTGCTCATTTAAAGCAACGTCTTTGACTACATCATATAGGAAAAACTCATCAGAATTTTTATTTGAGTCCCAAGAAAATTCTAGGCTTTGCCCTGGAGAAAGTATTGGAAATTTATAAAGGCTTGGAGCAACCTTTTCTAACATAAAAAGGTTTTCGTTATCAAAAAGATAAGTCGATATTCCTTCGAAATAAATCTTTCCTCTCCAAACATTGTCGGATGCCCCCAACTCAAGGTTTAAGTTGCGTCCTTGCTTATCAAAGAAATATAATTCTTGAACTACCATTAAATGGGTTGACTATTTAAGTTATTTATTATTCTGGAACTTAAATGCTATAAATAGAACTTTCTCCGCTCATTCCAAGAGAAATAAACTCCAAGACATCGTCTTTGTCTAACCCTGTCTTTTTATGAATCTTTTTCCATTCCTTGGCGTATCCATTTTTGCATATTTGGGTAAAATATGCAAATGCATTTGGATTATCTGTTTTTGTTTCGTCAAAACTCTTCCAATACTTCAAACAATCTAGGATTGCAGATTGTATACAGTCTTCCCTGTCTCTAGGATCTTTAAAATAGAGTCGATCTACTGCTCGATTTGCAAGTGAAATAAAACAATCGGTTGCAAATCTGCTTAATTCACCAGTTCCTTTACATTTGATTATTGACTCAGTAAAATCTTTATTATTGATATAATGTTTATCGCCACGCTTTTTTCTAATAGCCATGTATGGGGTGATTATTTTAGAAGATCATAAATTTTTACGATTCCAAGGTAGGAATCTGTCATGTCAATGATAGGTGACAGAATCTTGTCACCAGAGATTACCCAACTCTCAGTATGTAAGAGTTTAAATAAATCTGAATTTTTTACTGTTTCGATTATTGGGTCGCTTTTGAATTTAGCTAAGATGTCAGTTTTGTTGGCGTTTCCTTTACAGGCAATTGCATTTTTAAGTTCGCTAGGGCTAAAGATGAAGAATCGTTCAACGTTGTTGTCTAGAAGTTGAGTAATTATTTGATGTTTTAATATTCCAGTAGCTTGAGAAATATCAACTAATGAGTTTCCACTAGAACCAAAAGAGATTCCTTCAAGACAGAAAATAAGATCTTTTTCATCAGCGATTTCTTCCTTTATTGCAGAAATAAGTAAATTAATGATTTCTAAATAGTTAATGAGCTTTATTCTCTCAGTAACATGATATTTATCAGATTTTTTTCTTTTAGTCTGTGTGCGTAAAATTTTGATATTTGGGTAATTTTGATTGATGTAATCAAAATGATCTTCATCAATCTTACGAACTTTCTGATTAACTACCGCTACCCACTTAAACTCTTTAAAATCTCTGCAAATGCAGACTCCAGGATAAAGTATAGAGAAATCAATGCTGACTATCGTCACACATGGTGGATTATTTTTAAAACCTAGTAAATTTTATACAATAAAGTAGTGGAAAGTTCTTAGCTAAATCTATTTATTTTTCTAAAACCAACTCTTTTTTCACAGTAGAAGAGGGTGGTTGGGTGGGAGTACACTATAGTACTCTAATCTCTCTAATCTTTCTTTAATCTTACTATAAAGTACTTTAGTACTACTCGTGTGCGGGGCCCCAAAAAAGTTAAAAAAATGAAAAACCTATTATTCTTCCTCTGGATGCTGTTATTTCCTCTAATTGATGTGATGGTTGGCTGGATAAGAGCACAAATACCTATCGAGACAAAAGAAACTCACTGGATATCCGTAGTAATCACACTATCTCTTTATTTTTATATCGGCTATCTTTTGTACCAGTATTAATTTTTTCCTAAAATATAGTCATGTTATACTATGAGACTAGGATATTGTTGCATTAACTTGAGTTTGCGAGACCAAGGAATTACTACCAACCGTGGCATGATCAAAAAAACTTGGGAACAATATGGCATCGCCAGGGCCAGCGAACTAGCCGAATCAAACCTACGCGATCTTTATACTATTTTACAGTGGAATGTTGCACATGACATACAGGTCTATCGAATGTCTAGCGATATCTTTCCATGGATGAGTGAATACCGTCTTGAATTATTACCTAACTTTTCTACTCTAGTTCAACTAATGAGTAAGATCGGAGAATATGTGCACCAACATAACTTACGTATTAGCTTTCACCCAGGTCAGTTTGACGTGCTTCCTTCCCCCAACCCAGAAGTAGTTCGCAAAACTATTTGGGATCTCGATCAGCATGCTCGTATAATGGATTATATGGATCTGCCAAAAAGCTACGAGTCCCCTATCAATATTCATATCGGCGGCTCATATGGCGACAAGGAATCTGCATTAGACAGGTTTTGCAAAAACTTTGAGCAGCTTTCAGACTCTACTAAATCTCGCCTAGTCGTTGAAAACGACGACAAGGCGAGTCAGTTTGGTGTTGCTGATCTCTACCAAGGAGTTTATTCTAGGATTGGCATGCCAATCACCTTTGACCACCTACACCATCGCTTTTGCACAAACGATCTTACTGCTGAAGTTGCTGCTCGTCTTGCTGCAAGCACATGGAAACACCATACACCAGTTCAGCATTATTCAAGTTCAAAAGCACTATATGAAGATTCTACGGTAATCAATCGTTCTCATGCAGATTACGTTTATGCAATCATTCTAGATTATGGTATTTCTGCAGACGTAGAAATAGAGGCAAAAGCCAAGGATCTAGCAGTTCTTCGATATCGAGAATCTTATATAGACCTTCCACGAGAACCCTTAAAATTTAATTTTGAAGCATATTCAGGTCCATCAGTTACCGTTGAATTAGACACACAAACTAAATAAAAAATAATGAAAACCGTAAAATACACAAATCGTTATAAAGACGAATACACTTTCACTGAAATTAGTGAAAACCAGGTAGAAATGACAGGTTCGTTCGAATATATGCGAACTGCGTATGAAAATGATTATGAACCAGCGTATGCTGCCTATAAAGCTTCATGTGATGCATTAGAAGAACCAGACTACGATCTATTAGTTGATATGCCTGTTGAAAATTGTCTGCGACCGCTTACCTTTGCAGAATTTAGAAAAGAGGTTCATGAAGAGTATTTTTTTAAAAATGAAGTATTAAGAAAATTTAGTTTCTTAGTTAAATCAGATATGGATGACATTCACATGATCGATCCTAGCGGCGGACCATATATTTCAAAAGGCATGGATCTTTCCTCTTTTTTTGGAGATTTAACCAGCAGAATAGTAAATGAAATTATAGTAACTCCAAGTAAAATAACTTTTAAGATTATAAAATAAAATCTATTATATGTTTACTCCACATGAATTACAAAAGGTAGTTTTTTTTGACCTTGAAACTGCTTCTTCCCATGCAACGTTAGACGACTTGCACATCGATAATCCAAAAATGGCAGAGTTATGGAGCAAGCGGTGTGAATATTTACGTTCTCGATTTGAAGAAAATAAGCACATGACAGACGAACAACTGTACATCAATAAGGCTGCTCTTACTCCAGAATTTGCACGTATTATTTGTGCTTCATTCGGTAGATTAAGTTTTACCGCAAGCGGTGATCCAGATATTAGTCCAGGCAAATACGCTCACTCTCTTACTATCAAGAGCTACTCAAGTACTGACGAACTAATTGTTCTTGATGGTATAGAAAAAGTATTTACCTCTTTTGCGGCATATAAGTTTTCAGGCCATAATATAAAAAGATTTGACGTGCCTATGATGTGTAAGCGCTTGCTCATGAATGGTAAATCACTTCCTAAGGGATTACAAATCCAAAATCTAAAGCCTTGGGACATGCCATTTATTGATACCTCTGAACTTTGGAGCTTCGGCGCATGGCAAGAAAGTTTCGCTTCTCTTGAATTATTAGCTACTTCTCTTAGCCTTGAGACTCCAAAAAGCGATATTAAAGGAGAAGAAGTAGGTAAAATCTTCTGGCAAGATAGAGATATCGATCGTATTACTGAATACTGCCAACGCGATGTACTTGCAGTTGCTCAATCAATTTTAAAACTTTCTAACCTAGATATAGTAGAAAACTACCAGTTACAAAAAAGCTGATAATTGGAATCCAAACTTGAGTATTTTTCTGATCCTAACTTTAGGTTTGATGAAGGCACACATACTTATACTTACTTAGACCCTTACACAGGAAAGCCAGTGCAGACCTTTTCTTCTGTTACTGGCTTTCTTTCTCAGTTTAAAGAAAAATTTGATTCTGATTTTTGGGCAAAAAAGAAAGCTATCTCTACTGGTAAAACCAAGCAGCAGATTTTAAATGAATGGAAAGATACTTCAGATATTGCAATGGATCTAGGTACAGAAGTTCACAAATGGATAGAAGACTTTTATAAAGGAGATAATCCTCCGGCTCCTGCACACCACGAAGTTCTCTCTAGAGTCAATAAATTCAAAGAATTATACGATACTAAACTACATAAGTTAACTCCGGTTAAGCAAGAGTTTCGTATTTTTTCTAGAAAATGGGGCCTTGCTGGAACGATGGACATTCTCTTTCGATTACAGCAAGACTATTATGTGGGTGATTGGAAGACAAATAAAAAGTTTACTACGGACAAAGATCCAAAGGGGCGTTGGAAAAAAATGCTATATCCATTCGAAGATCTTTGGGAAAATGCCCTAACTTCCTATTCAATACAAATTAGTCTATATCGTTTGATCTTACAAGAAGAAGCTGGTTTTGAGACAGCTGGCGGTTTTTTAACTTGGATTGGTCCAGATGGAAAACCGGAGTTACATAAAACAGTAGATCTTAGAGACAGACTTTACACATACCTGCAAAAAAAATAATATAAACCTAAACCTATGAGTACTAATCCAAGAGAAATAATCTTTGGAACTGAGTCGAGAGCTGCACTAAAGAGAGGAGTTAATAAACTAGCAGACTCGGTAAAAGTAACCCTTGGCCCTAAAGGACGCAACGTTATCCTTGGCCGTAAAAATCAATATGCTATCACCAAAGACGGTGTTAGCGTTGCCCGTGAAGTATTCCTTAAAGACCCATTTGAAAATTTGGGTGCACAAATGGTAAAGCAGGTTGCAGCAAACGTTGCACTAGAAGCTGGTGATGGAACCACAACTGCTACTGTTCTTGCTCAATCTATCCTTAATTCTGGAATCAAACTTATTGAGGCTGGACATGATCCAATGAGCCTAAAAAGAGGAATGGACATTGCGTCTGATTTTCTTAAATCCAAACTTAAAGATCTAGCAATCGCGTTAGATAACGTTGAACAAATTCGTAACGTTGCGACTATCTCTGCAAACGGCGATACTAAAATTGGAGACATTATTGCTGATGCGATGCATGCAGTAGGGTTTGATGGAGTAGTAACAATCGAAGACAGTAAGACCCATGAAACTTACATGGAGTTGGTCGAAGGAATGCAGTTTGACAGCGGATATATGTCCCCATACTTCATCAATGACATGGTAAAGTTTGAAGTAAACTTTGAAGATCCATACGTTCTAGTATATAACGGAAAGATCACAGGTTTAAAAGGGCTAGTAAGCATACTAGAATATACTGCTTCAAAGAAAAAGCCTCTCCTAATCATTGCCGATAATATTGAGGGTGATGCTTTACAGGCATTGATACTTAATAAGGTAAATGGAGTATTAAATATTGCAGCAGTTCGTTCTCCTGGATATGGCGCAAGCAAACGCGAACAGCTAAAGGACATTGCAACCTTATTAGGAGCTCAATTCCTATCTGAAGATCAAGGTCACGATATTTCTGCGACTACTCCAGATATGGTAGAATCTATTTTAGGATCTTGTAAAAAATTAACAGTGGTTTCAGATAAAACAACTATTGTTACAGGCGCCGGCTCTGAAGATTCAATTAAAGCTAGAATCAATGAACTTAAGTCTCAAATTGAATTTTTAGATAATGAATCTGAAAAATTAATGATTCGTGAACGTCTTGCTAAATTAGAGGGAGGAGTTGCAATTTTAAGGATTGGCGCATATAGCGATATTGAATTAAAAGAAAAGAAAGATAGATTAGATGATGCTTTGAATGCTACCCGAGCAGCTATTGAAGATGGCATTCTTCCAGGAGGAGGAATTGCACTATTGACCGCCGCTCTTCTTTTAGATAAAGCAATATTAAAAAATGAGATTCCTTTCTTTAATAAGGATGAAGAAGCAGGTGCAAGACTTCTAATCGAAGCAGCAAGTTCACCGTTAAGTGCTATTCTATCTAATGCTGGAGTAAGTTTTGATGTTGTTCGTAATACTATTATGCATCAAGACAATCCTAATTATGGATACGATGCAAGATCAAATGTGTATGGAGATATGGTTTCTTTTGGAATCATCGATCCTGCTAAAGTTACTAGATCTGCTTTGGAAAACGCAGTATCTATTGCCGGTATGATGATTACTACTGAATGTTCTTTGATGGAAGAACAGCCTGACGATACTATTAAAGTCGACGCGTAATTTATTAGGCCATTTTATGCATTGTTGCTTTAATATAAAGGCGGTCGTTGACCGCCTTTTTTATTTTTGTATAAATAAAGTAAAGATATTCATATTTTGACATCTGCTCTAGATTTATTAATTAATGAGGTGGCCAATGTATTGGGCATTTCTCCAGACGAAGTTAAAGCAAAGTTTACAGAAGATCAATTGAAAGACTTGCTAAACAGCGTTTGGTGTGAGCCAATCGACGAGCTTGGAATCCCAATAGATTCTTTAGAAGCTCCGTGTGAAGATCTTGCAATTCCAAACCTGTTACCTGCAATCGAATTGGAAGCTGAACTTGAGAATATTCTTACGAAGGCAAAAGCAAAAGAAAAGCAGGATCCAACCAAATGCGTGCAAAAAATAGATGATGTAAACTCTATTGTTTCTAAACAAATAGACGAATATCAACAGCACAAGAATCTATTAGAAAAACTAATTGAATATCGAGATAATTATTCACCAGTGGTTGAATATTTTAAAGAAAGAGCAAACGAAACTGCTAGATTATTAGGTGTTTTTGATCCATTATTAATTGAGGAAAGGCGACTATCTGCACTGATACCTACACTAAAGGATCAGCGTAAAGCAATCGAAGAATCAGTTACAACAACATATGTTCCTCAAGCTATTTTAGATAGACTTGCACTAATCGATTCTCAAATCGATGATGTGCAAAGCAGATTACAAGACACACAAGATGCCCTAAGTACTCTTGAAAAAAATGAATATGGTGTTGGTGCAAATAACTCATCGTTAATTGGTAATTCTTACTATAATTCAGTTCTTCAATATCAAGAAAACTCAGGAAATTCTTTTGAATTTTATATAAAACAATACTTTAATCAATACATTAGTTATTCTGAATTGCAAGAATATCAAGATCAGGTAAAAGCATATTCTGAGTGTTTGACTGTATATGATGATGCTCGACCTATTAATAGTATTCAAGACGTGGTTGAAAATTCATATTTTACGTTTAAGCTTGCGTTTATACAATTGAATGGAATAAAACTACAAAAGGAAGTAGTTGAAAAATCTACAGGCGCACGTAAGATTGAAAAATATAATTTTCCAATTAAAGGTAACCCAATACTTCAAAAGGACTCTTTTTTTAATTCGTCTAGTATATTTTCTCTTACCGAATTTAATATTACTCCTGGACAAACCGTAACTGGCAAGATCTACACACAATACTATAATTTATTTGAAGATCCGGTCAATAATTTCTTTTCTCCATCTGACAGAGGACTTACTAGTTCAATCAATTTAGTTGATCCTAAATTAAAAGGAACTGGCGCTGAAATGAAAAGAGAAAAAAATGCTCAATATTATATACAGAATCTTGATTTAATGCAGGATTTTTATCAAAATTTTGAAAATTCATTTGAAGTCAAAAAAGCTGAAAAACGAGCACAAGTCATTGACACGGGTCTTGCCGCACTTAAAATTAATTTGGGAGTAGTTGCTCGCAAAGAAGCAAAATTATTGCTTGCATTAGGCAAAGTAAATTACTATCTACCTGAAGAAAATCCAAATCTTCAAACCATAGTAGATGGATTAACTCAAAAAAATAATCAGTTTTTACAAGCAGCTGCTGAGTTAGATGAAGAAATCGCTAGAATTTCATTAAAGGTTGAAGAACTTAAACCCAGCGTTGAAAAAACTAAATCATTATTAAAGTCATATAGTCCAGAATGTTTTGATAAGATAGATCAACCTATTACTGGGTGTAATGACGTTAAATCGCAATTAGGAGTCGATCCATTTTTTACTAAAACTTTAAATGGAATCGATCCAACTCTGCCTACCTCTAATCAAATGTGTTATTGGGTAGAGTTTGCAAAAATGGCAACTTTCATTGGACTTCTACCCATGCCAAATGGAGCAAAAGTCGGACAACTTAGGTATTGGCCAGTTGGAATCATAATTCCATATCCAGGCGGGCTCATTAAGATTCCTTTGCCAATTATGTGGATTCCTTTATTGACTATTTCGACACCGCTGGGAAATATTGTGTTTTTCTTGACAATAAATGGAGTCTTTATTTCTCCAGTTGTGTTTTTAGTTTCAAATAGCGGTTTCAAACAACATATTATTACGGTTAAAGGTCCTTCTGAAAAATTTGGATATACTGGCGAAGATGAATCGATAAAACCCGAAATTCATATACCACTATCGATACTTTCAGCTAAAGATAAGGCAACTCGACTTTTAAACGAATCCTCATTAGGTCCTAATTATAATCTTAATGATTCTGAGAAACAACAATTGTCCAGACAACAGACTATTTTAAAAGCAAGAGAGGAATCTGCTAATGCTACTGGTAACGAAAACAAAAAATTAAAAACCGCAAGAGAAAAAAAGAATCTTGAAAACTCCACTAGTAATGTCAAGCGATATGAAAAAATGGAGAAGATTGTAAATAAAGTAGATTCAGCTAAAGATGCAATTGAAGATGCAAAAAGAGCAATTTTAAATAGATTAGATGATCTTGGAAAACCGTCTCTTAATAACTCAAACAAAACAAAAGAAAAAATAGTTTCACGTAGAGAAAAACTTCTCTCTCAGTTAAAGGAAGCACTAGTCATTGGTGACGAGCCTCAAATCATAAGCATTAGAAAGCAATTAGAGTCAGATGGAATAGAACTTTCTGAAAAGATCGATGCCATAAAGTCAGATATGATTACGTATTATGATAGAATCAAGTTTCCAAAAATCGTTATTCCAAAGGATTCATCAACTATTGATCTAAAGCAAAACGCAATAGCTGAAATAGTCGATAAAATACGAGAATTTGCAAATATTCACAAGACTCAATTTTTCTCAAAGGAGAGCGCAAGAGTAAAAAATATTTTTCTAGTACAGTTAGCTAAAAATAAAGAAAAAATAAGAGAAAATAATTCTAATCTTACTGATTCAGATGGTCTGATTGATGTTGATAAGAATCCAGAAAAAGTAAAAACGTTCCTATTAAAAGCAAATAAAACTATTGTTGATGCTGCAAGCGGCAAGGGTGCCACTGGAAATTCATCTGATAAAAGAAAAAAGATAGATGATTTACAAAAGCAATACGACAAGGAAACAGACAAAGTAAAAAAGGTAAAACTTAAAAAAAAATTAAACAAGGAAAAGGTTTCTTTGTCTGAAATATTTGAAAATGAAAAAACTAAAACTGCACTTGCCCTAACTCCCGAAGTCATGTCAGCTCTTGCAGCAATTAGCATCGACTTTGATCCTTTTGCTCCGTGTTGTAAAAAGGAAACTTTTTCTCTTGGTCTTACTGTGAGTCCCGCATTGCCAATATTTTTAGCTGCACGCGCTACACTTGATGCTGCAGTTAATTCACTTAGCGCGCAAGATCTTAAATCTTTATTTGGAGGTAAAACAAAAGTTTCTACTAGAGAAATTACAACAGCTTATCTTTCCCTAATTAAAAAAAATATTCCCACTAGTTTAGAGATTCCTCTTCCGGATCTTAATCTACTTTCATTTGCAAAAGCATTTTCGGGTTTACTTATTTCATTATACGAGATAAAAGCACCAAACGCTGCAGCACAGCCTGCTTTACCAAAAAGTATTACACTTGACTTAAATCTTTTAAAGAAACCTCTTCTAATCCTACTCTTATCTTTTCTTGAAAACTGTTTACCTGACCCTACTACTATACCGCCGACTAATATTTCTACAACATCCTCTGCAAGTTCATCAGATACATCCCCTTCTCCAAAGTCTTTAACTAATTTACCTAGTTCAAATCCAAATACCACAACTCCACTGGATCCTACTATCAATATTGTTACGTGTGATCCTTCTACAACTGAAGATACTATACTTTCAGATGGAACATACAATCCAGCCAATCTTCATTCTGGTCGACCTAATTATACTCAGTCTTCTAACTCATCAGCCTATAGTTCAGGTAATGTTATTATAAATTCAAAAAAGGATATTTTACCTAATTTTCAGACATTAGATTTAGATTTTCTAAGTGTTAATCCTGGTGACCTCTTAGTTATTCTAAAAAACTTTATTGAATTAAAATTCGATGAAGTAGAAAAACTTTTAGATCCATTTTATAGTTTACTTAATATTGTTAAGGGAGCAAAAGGGGTTAATTTGAATCTACTTGAATTTACTCAGCACAAGATTCCACCTACTGGTCCGCCTGCTGAAGCTACCTTTTTTGCCATAACTAAAGCCAAGGCTTTTGCTCCACGTTCTGCTAATTTTAAAATGATAGATGTTGACATCGTCAAACAAAAAGTTGCTCTACTTGAGCCCGCTTTATCTGCTATTTCTGCAACCGCTCCAATCTTAGCCGCTGCTGCTGGTGCAGCAGATGCAGTTTTGCCAAACTTAAAATCTCCAAAAATTGATACTACTACCGGAGGATTTAAGACAATTGATAAAAAAGCTGCTACTTTTGCCCTAAGACAAATAAATCCATTATTAAGTCAAGATGATGTCCCTCCTTGGGAAAGAATGAGCGTTAAAAACGTGCTATTTGTGCTATTTCTAGATGAATTTGTTGCTACCGGAGCAGATCAAGTAGGATTTTTCAGATCTTACATATAAATATCTAAAACTTGTAATCCAAGTAATTGTATAAACCTACTAGACACACTATTTAAAATATGACAACCCTCGATCTTTCTCTGGACGTTTTTGAAAATTATGGCAAGTATAATACTTCCATAAAACTAAATGATTCAGATAGAAAAAACAAAACCAAAATTTATTGCAAAGAAAGCTATGCTCAGAGACTATACGATTCATTAAATTCTTTTGAAAAAACAGGTAATTTTTCCCTAGGAAAAAAGGATCTGTCAGAAGGAGAAGTTTGTAAAGTACGCGCTAGAGTTATTTCATATGATGATAAAATGATTTATGCAGAAGACTTGCAGTCTGGGTGTAATATCTCAGTTCCATTTCGTGAATATTCAAGAGACCTTGAAACTCTTGCATCCGATAGTTCTTTATATGAATTCTTAGTAACTATTTATAAAACTACTCCTCACGGAGAATTTTTTGGTTCAGAAAAGAAAGCATTATCGATTTCTTATAAGCAAGAATTATTTGATCACTTAACTAACTCAACCTGGTTTGATATAAAAATCGTTCGTCTAATCAAGGGAGGATATCTTGCGCTATACAAAAAAGAAATAGAATGCTTTATTCCTGGATCCCATGCCGCAGCAAATGTTGTGCATAACTTCAGCGATCTTTTAGGTAAAACGTTAACTGTCATGGTAGATAACTATGACAAGGCAAACAACCTTTTCATTCTTTCCTATAAGAAATATGTAGCTGCATCTATGCCAACTATGGTAACCGAGTTACAATTTGATAAAGAATACGTTGGAACTCTTACAAATGTTCCTTATGATTTTGGAGTATTCGTTGAGTTTGAAAACTATTATACAGGTCTTATTCATAAGTCTGAGTTTGAAGATTACGAGATAATTCGTAAGAGAATGAAGACTGGTGACACTATCAAGATCTACGTTAAAGACGTTACTTCCAAAAATGGACAGTACCGCATTGTTCTTACCCTAAATAAGGATCAAGTAAATAACGAAAAATTGCAGTGGCAATCTTTACGTAATCGCACTGAAAATCAAAGCTTTGAGTATAAAGTTGATGAGAACAAGAATGCAATATCAATTGATATTGACGGGGAGAATTTTGAAGTTTCGTTACGTCGTAAAGACCTTGACAAGAATCTAAGTAGATTCCCATATGTTAAGGTATATAAAGTTGATGCAATAAATAAACGACTTAGATTTGAATTTGTTGAGGAGAGATAACTATAAAATTTCTCTCTGACCCTCCGATTCGGTTAATCAACAGATAAATAATCAAGACAATAAGTCGTATACCCAAGTCATCTTACTGGTTGTAAATCAGACTGTTGGCTATGCCAGTAGTGGGCTATTGTTGTCTAAAATAAGTAGAAAAAATATGAAGCAAAGCACTCTCTTTACTGAACGGGTTGAATACAAACCATTTGAATATCCAGTGTATTACACAGAAGGCTGGCTCAAGCAAGCACAAGCATTTTGGCTGCATACTGAGATTTCTATGCAAGGCGATATCAAAGACTGGAATGAAAACCTAAACCCTTCTGAAAAGAACCTTGTCGGTACTATCCTATTGGGCTTTGCTCAAACTGAATGCGCCGTGTCTGATTATTGGACTGGAATGGTGTCTAAATGGTTTCCAAAACACGAAATCAGACAAATGGCAATGATTTTTGGTTCACAAGAAACAATACATGCAGTTGCCTATTCCTACTTAAATGAAACACTCGGCCTTGAAGATTTTAAAGCTTTTTTAAAGGAACCTGCAACATCAGCCAAGTTCGAATTTTTAATGGAAACAGCATCGGATTATACACATGAAGATCTTTTAAGTTCATTTGAAGCTAGAAAAGACGTTGCTCGTTCATTAGCTATTTTTTCAGCATTTGCAGAAGGAGTTTCTCTATATTCATCTTTTGCTGTTTTATATTCCTTTCAAATGAGAAATCTTTTAAAAGGAATTGGTCAACAGATGAAATGGTCCGTTCGCGATGAATCTTTACACTCTAAAATGGGCTGTCAATTATTTAGACACATGTGTGAAGAATATCCTGAACTTAAAGACGCAGTAGAAGCACAGATCTATGACGCTGCCAAACTAATGGTTGATTTGGAAATGAACTTCATCGATAAGATGTTTGAAATGGGAGATCTTGAAAATTTAAAAGCGTATGAGCTTAAACAGTTTATCAAGAAACGTGCAAACGAAAAATTAAATGAATTGGGTTATCTGGGTATTTTTGATATAGACGATGCAGGTGCTGATAAACTAGAATGGTTTTATCATCTCACTGGTGGACATACTCATACAGATTTTTTTGCAATTCGCCCAACTGATTATTCAAAAGCTGGTGAAGACGAGAATTGGGACGAAGATTCTTTATTTAGTTAACAAAAGAAAATTAATTTTATGACTGACGTAAATTATGGCGCCGACCACGGTTGGGAGATAGGAGTTCACTTTCCAGTATGGGCAAATACTGAAGTTTATGTAAAAACAGTATCTAAAGGATACTTGCTTGCTGGAGAAACTCCAAAAGATGCATATTGGAGAGTTTCTACAGCGATTGCAAAAAGACTCGGTAAACCTGAGCTAGCCTCTAAGTTTTTCGATTATATTTTTAAAGGCTGGCTGAATCTAGCAACACCAGTATTTTCAAATACTGGAACAGAACGAGGTTTACCTATTTCTTGTTTTGGAATAGATGTTGGTGACTCTATACAAGAAATTGGAGGAAAAAACCTAGAAATGATGCTCCTTGCTAAACATGGAGGTGGAGTGGGAATTGGCGTAAACCAAATTAGACAAGCCGGGAGCAAGATAAGTCAAAACGGAACGTCTGATGGAGTTGTGCCTTTTTGTAAAATATACGATTCAGCTGTCCTTGCAACTAATCAAGGATCTGTTAGACGAGGTGCAGCATCAGTCAACATAGATATAGAACATGGAGATTTTTGGGAATTCTTAGAGATCAGAGAGCCTAAGGGAGACATAAATCGACAATGCTTAAACTTACATCAGTGTGTTGTTATTTCTGATGATTTCATGAATAAGCTGGAACAAGGCGACAAGGAAGCTCGTCGTAGGTGGACCGCAGTTCTAAGAAAACGTAAATCAACTGGCGAACCTTACATTATGTATAAAGGAAACATTAATCGTCAGAATCCTGAAGCTTACAAAAAGAATGGATTAAAAGTCTATATGACAAATATCTGTTCAGAAATTACTCTGCATACTGACGAGTCTCATTCATTTGTATGCTGTCTTTCATCATTGAACTTAGCAAAATATGATGAGTGGAAAGATACTGATCTTATTTATACTGCGACTTGGTTCTTAGATGGAGTTTTAGAGGAATTTATTCAACGTGCAAAATATATGCGAGGTTTCGATAATTCTGTTCGTTCAGCTGAAAAGGGTAGAGCACTTGGTCTTGGCGTCTTAGGTTGGCATACTTATTTACAGGAAAGAAATATACCATTTGATTCTCTACCTGCGCAATTTGAAACTAGAAAAATATTTTCTCAGATCAAAATCGAAAGCGAGCGTGCAAGTAGAGACACGGCAAGAGAATATGGTGAGCCTCTTTGGTGTATAGGCACTGGAATGAGAAATACTCACCTGCGTGCAATTGCACCAACCGTTTCAAATTCAAAGCTTTCTGGTAACGTTTCTGCCGGTATTGAGCCTTGGGCAGCGAATGTTTTTACTGAACAAACTGCAAAGGGTACATTCATTCGTAAAAACCCAACTTTAGAAAAAGCTCTTGAGAAAATAGGATATAATACAAAAGAAACTTGGGATCAGATTCTATTAGACGGTGGATCTGTACAGGGATTAGATTTTATGAATAGCTTTAAAGTTAAACTTGGAGAAAAATCAAACCCTATTTCTCTCAATAAGTGGTCTAAACTTCCTGAGATAGAACAACCGTTATATGTTTCTCTAAAAGACGTATTTCTTACGTTTAAGGAACTCAATCAATTAGAAATTGTTCGTCAAGCTGGATTAAGACAACAATACATAGATCAAGCAGTTTCTTTGAATCTTGCTTTTCCTACCGAAGCTGAACCTAAATTTATTAATCAGGTTCACCTTGAAGCATATGCAGTCGGCATAAAGACACTCTATTATATGAGAACAGAATCGGTGCTTAGGGGAGATATTGCTGCTCGTGCAACACAAGACTGTTTATCATGTGATGGCTAAAAAATAAAAAATATGGCATTAGAATTAAATTATGAAAACTTTGAAGAGATTATCTCTTCAGACAAACTAGTACTGGTAGACTTTTGGGCAGAATGGTGTGGCCCATGTAAAATACTTGGACCCATTATTGATGAACTCAGCCTTGAATATGCTGATCGTGCAATCATTGGCAAAGTTAACGTTGACTCGTGTCCAGATCTTGCAATGGAGTATGGAATTCGTAATATTCCTACTTTACTTATATTTAAAAATGGCCAAATAGTTGACCGCCATAGTGGTGTTGCACCAGTTTCCTTTCTTTCAAAAAAGCTAGAAGCTCAACTTATTTAATTTCTCTTATTTTCTTAGTATCCTTATCAAAAAAACCAACATACTAATGAAAAAATCAATCTTATTGGTTTGGGCAATTCTCTTGAGTTCTTTCTCTTTTGCTCAAACTCGAAACTTAAATCTTCGCGAATTTAACACGTGGTCCGTACAAGCAAATGCTGCCATAAATTATGGCAACACCGACATTGCTAAAAATAATCTTTTTTACACCGGTGTTTCATCCAATGTTGGCTATGGACTACGTGTAAACAAGTTTATTTCACATAACCTCGCCTTTTCATTAGATGGATATCGATCTACTTTACATGGAAGCAATCTTTATCGTTCTTACAAGACATCAATTGATTATCAAGTATCGATTATGGGTCAAATTCAAACCGGCAACATTAGATTTATCAATCAATTCAACAAAATGCAGCTGTATGGTTTCATTGGATATGGAACGATTCGTACGAGTACTGAGTTAACCGATACTAAGGGCACGGTTCGCACCAAAAAAATCGAACAGGTTATCCCAGTAGGAATGGGTGTCAAATATCATATAAGCAATAAACTTACACTTAACTTAGAATATGCGTTTAATCGAGTAAACGGAGATTATCTAGACGGTTATTCAAATTCATTGACAGAATACGATAACTATTCTAAATTTGCAATAGGCGCAAGCTATACTTTTGGATCTGATCAAAATCGTATATTAGAATGGCACGATCCTCGACCTAGGCAGACTACTCCATTTTATCGAAAAGACACAGTTATTGTAATACAGCGTATAATTGAAAAAGATACGACCGTTCCTCTTCCTTCTACTCAAGTAGATTCAGCTGCTCTTGCACACGTTTCAGATTCTCTTGCAAAAGATGCATTAACTGCAGTAATTTATTATGACTTTAATAAGTGGAATTACCCACTCATGTATAATTCGTTCCTTTCCGATATTGCAGTAAATATTATCAATAATCCAGGCAGAAAAATTACTATTGATTCATATTGCGATACGATAGGTACTCCAGAACACAATTTGATTATCGTTGAGCGTAGAGCCAAAACAATAGCTAAAGTATTTACCGATTTTGGCATCCCTAGAAGCTTAATAGAAATTACTTTACATGGAGAAGAATCTGCTACTGCTATAATTGATGCAGACAATAGAAAATCGATTGTTAGTGTTAGATGGCAATAACCTAACTTCTTACTTAAACATTGCGGCCCCCTTAATTATAAGGGGGCTTTTTATTTAGATAAATAATAAAGACAAAAAATGTCCAGTCTTTAATGAGAAAACATATTACTTCATATTCAAAATTCTTAGCTGAGCAAGATCTAACAACTGTCGGCCTTCCGGCCGGCCCTGCTGCTCCAAAAAAGGAAAAGAGACATAGTTTTATTTTTTTAGATGAACTAAGTGGATTAAAGAGAAAGCGCTATCCAGATGGAAGTGTTTCAATGGACTTTCCAGTATTTTCAATGACTGATTCTGATCTAGACAAGTGGGCAAAAACCAATATTGCTTCTACTGAAAAGAATAACATGACAGATTCAGTAATTGAACTACGCCGCTCAAATGTTGCAGATATAGTAAGAGGAGATAAACTTAATGTTTCAAACGAAGACGTTCCTTTTCTAGAAAAACTTAAAAACTCTCTATCTACCGATATTTCAGGCCGTCGTGAACCATATGTGAGCATAATATTTACACACGATGGTATTCCAACAACGGACGACATAAATATTACTTTCATAAAATTTAAAACGTAAATGGTAAAGTCTTTTTCTCAATTTATTAATGAAAATTATGAAGAAGATCAGCAGTTTTTAGAGAAACTCAAGTCTTCTTTAATTAAGACGGTTCGCCAATTTCGTGAACAAGAAAACGAATACACGAAGTTTTCAGGAATTTCATTTGATGAACCATATTCATTTAACTTAATTCTTTTTCTTAAGAAAGATTCCTCTCCTGATTTTAAAACAGATGATCGTTTTAAGAATTTACCATGGGAAGAAATAAACTTTAATGAAAAAGGATATGCAATTGATGCTACCTCACGCATTTCAGAGGACCCTAATATAAAATCAATAATTTCTATTTACCTTATTCTGGATCCTCGCAAAGAGCCTCATGTATATACCAAATTAAGCTATCGTTTGCTAGATATATTGACTCATGAAACAAATCATTTGGGTCAAATGGGAGAAGATGAAACTCCATACAATGCAAATCCGTCTTATCCTAAAGATAGAGAATCTGCAAAAACTAATTTTAGATATTTTTTATTACCTGATGAAATTGAGTCAATGGTTGAGGGCATGTACGTTAGCTCAAAAGAACAACAAAGATCGCTCGATGAAATTTTTCATGAATATCTTAGACCGTATATTATTTCAAAATATATTAGTCCTGATGAATATTCAAAGGTCATGCAAGTTTGGGTGAAATATGCGCTTCAGAGGTATCCTGATGCGGACTTTTCAAAAAAAGTAGAAAAAATAGTCAATTCTATATAAAACTTAATGGTTGTTACAAGTATAATACTTCAAAAAATAATAACCATGAATCAGTTTGAACAACTTAAGGCTGCTGTCTCTGAAGCACAAAATTCAGTTTTCGGCCCAATCAACGAACTTATTGCAGCTGCGGAAGACGATGCGACCAAATATTATAATAAGGGCGTTCGTAGTGCAGGCAATCGACTTAAAAAGAAGATGCAAGAAATTCGCAAAGCAATTAAACATCCTGCAGTAAAATCACAAATGACTGCAATTCAAAATTCTGCAAAGGAACTTCGCCAAACGCTTGTTGAAGAAACCAAAGTAAACGCTTAATCTCTTTCTTCTGTATTATTTAAAAATGCCTCTTTTTGAGGCATTTTTTATACCAGATTAAAACTTTTAAATAAACACTCAGTAAAAGACTCTAAAATAAAAAACTTAACTTATCATGACAGACTTCTTTGACCTACCAGAAGACACATTCAACAAAGGAAAAAACGCAACCAAAACAAAAAAAGTTGATCCTAAGGTCTACGATCCAGACCCAAATGCCTACAATGGCTCTTACAAGTCAGTATTCAGGTTTATTCCTTACTTACACGACAAGAAAAAAAGCAAGTACACTAAGTATTCGGCAAAATTTTGGAATCAATTGACTAAGGAGTCATTAATTGTTGATTGCCCATCTAATATTGAACAACCTTCCATTTTATGGACACTAGAATCAGTTCTTCGCTCTCTTAAGAAAGAAGAGCCTATGCTGCATGAGGAACTCAGCAAAAACTTTTCAAGATGGTATACTCACCACTCTCCAGTTTATATTAAAAAAGATCCACAACGTCCTGACCTCGAAGGATCTATTCTCATCTTCAAGTTTAGAAATCAAATTGATCAAGTCATTGATCAGCAACTTAATCCTGAACAAGTAGATGGACTCGATCTTTCAAAGAAAGTAAACCCATATCACCTTTTAGAAGGTAAAGATTTTCTTTGTGTTGTTGGTAAAAAGACCAAAGAATTTAGAGATTGGTCAAAGTGTAAATTTATGGACGAACTCACTCCATTTGTATTTAAAATTGGAGATACAAGCGTTCAGGTAAAAAATGATGAAAAAGCCGTTAAATTGGTGACAGAATTTCTTTTAAAGAATACACCAACAATGGATGAATATTTTCATCAAGAGTGGACTGAAGATACTTACTCGCAAGTAGCAGATGCAATTGTTGCAGCTATTCCACAGCGTCAGATCTTACAAATGGTGCTTGATAAGAGTAAAGATCAAAAAATGAACGAATTGATTCGTGCACGTCTTACTCCTAGTAGATCGAATGCCCCTCTTGCAACTCAGAAAGATTCTTTTGAATTTACTTCTGCACCAAATGTTTCTACTCCTGTTGCTATGTCGACACCTAGTACACCAGTTGAATCTGAGTCATCTGATGAGTATGATGATTTATTCAAAGATCTATAAAAAATAATCTTCCATATAATGTCAACAGACAACCTTCAAGAATCTCCAACTTCAGTTGAAAAGAACACTGAATCTCAGGACGCGCAAAATAATACAGCTGATCAGGTAAATAAAACTGTACTTTTTGGTACTATTGCATATACTGATGAATCAGCATATGAAAACTTTCTGCAAAAGATGAATCTTAGTCAAGCAGTGTTTGTTCTAATGGCTTCCGCAAATTCTGCTCAAGCTAAAGGGTCTTTCAACTTACTTGAATCTGAAACTCTTTCAACTGCTATGCGAGTTATTCGTAAAAGCCAAGATCAACCTCCACAAACAGAACAACCAGACTAATGGATTTAATCATTGATGGAAACGCGTTTATTAACGTCGCAATTAGTGTCACTAAGGCTGTTACCTCAAAGGACAAGCGTATAGGTGATACCTACTTTGTCAATGATTTATTCAATGATGGAGTTATGTTGAAAGAAGGAGTCAAGAATTCTTTTCGTGGGTTTTGTTTTACTTATTTAAACTCACTAATTGCACCCATCGGGCCCTCTCTCGATAGGGTGCATTGTGTTTTTGATTCTAAGAGCTGGAGAAAAGAATATATTGCTAGCTTTTTCAAGCACTCAGACTTTAAAACAAGCTCAGCACCTACTGAATTTACATACAAAGGCAATCGAAGATATGATGAATATCAATATCTTTTCTTTGATTATTTTCATTACACAATAATGCCTGCTTTAGTTAAAAACTGTGGAATAAATCACTATCGTTTTAAGGATACTGAGGGTGATGATATTATTGCTAAACTATGTGAAACCTTATCAACTGATATTTTGATCTATTCAGTAGACCAGGATCTAAAGCAATTAGTTTCCTTTAGGGACAAAAACATTATGCTAATCGTTCCTAAACAAATGAGTAAAACTAAAAAGCTTTATACTACAATCGAACTGCACCCAGATCTTGCAGAAGAAGAGGAAGAAGATTTCTTTTCTCTTAGTGAGTCTCACATTTCTGGGTCTTCTACTGATCGTGTAATAAAGAGCTTAAAAGAAAAAGACTACGCACAATATCCAATCGACCCTTCCTATGAAGTCTTGGAAAAGATTTTACTTGGAGACAAATCAGATAATATCCCAAAATTAGCTGGAATAACTCCAGCAAAAGCAAAAAAAGTCATTGATGTGCTTCTTGCAACATATGCTGAAACTACTCTTTCAAAAATAGATATGCTAGACGAATCTTTTATTGAATTGATGATTCATACGATCAGTGCAATCAATAAAATTCGTGAACAGGATAAACTCGATGAACTTAGAACGCATCTAATATTTCATATTAGAATCATGCGTCTCTCAACAGATGTTTTTCCTGATGAGATCAGAAACCCTTTGGAGAGTCATTTTGAATCATATCAAATGACAAAATTCACAATAAAAGACTTTACCGCTCTTAAAAATAATCAATCTACCCTATGAAACCTTTATACGAGAGAATATTAGTTCTTCCTAGAGCAAAGGAAACAACTACTAAACGTGGCGTAATGCTTCCTGAAAAAGCAGTAAAACGCCCAAATATTGGAACTGTTATCTCCTGCGGAGACGGCTCAGTCACTAATCCTATGTTAGTAAAACCTGGAGATCTTGTGTTATTTAACAGATATGCCGGCTTGGAATTAATGCACAGAGGAGAAAAACATTTTGTAATCATGTCAAACGAGATTATTGCAATCTTAGAAGACGAATCAGAAGTATCACTTGATGAATTTGAATAAGCATGGCTATCTTTTCAAGAGTCAAGACTTTCTTTAAATATAAATCTCGTCGAATCTACTTAAAGCTCTCCGTAAATACTTTAGATATTGATATTTCTAAACTATCAGAGGAGCAGCGCGCAGGTATTCAAATAGTAAAGGTTCTTGCCAGAAATGCAGAATCTGAAATTTTAGTTGCTCCCATTTCTGATCGATATTATATCAGAAATGGAGAGTTTTTTATTATTGTTAGTTACCAACAAATCTCGATCATCAATTCAGTATATCACTACGATATTTTTAACACTGAATCGATAAATCGACATATCATGCGATATTTGCGACGCGTTATGGAAAATCGTAGATCTAAAATGGAGCAAGAAGTAATGAATAAGATTCAAAAAAGTTTAACTACTATTCTTATAGATATTCATATGAAGCTAAATGATAATCAGGAAAATCACAGCTACAATAGTCAATAATCCATTACTTCAATCGATTATAGTTTAATATCAAAAAAAGGGAGCAAATGCTCCCTTTTTCGGTTTATTTTATTAATTAGAAGCTTGGAATAAATCCAGTAGAGTCTGAACTTAATTGACCTCCTACTCTTGTAATCGTGATACGATTGATAAACTTGTGAATACCTCTTGGGAAATTTACTCGAATATCGATGATTGCAGTATTTGCTGAGATTACGTCGTTTGTGTTATTAGAAGAATCAAAGATGATCTCATATGTAGTTAATCCTCGTGCTGAAACTACTGCGTCTAGATAATTTTGAACTATTGTTTTAACTCTCATTCTAGTGATTTCATCGTTAAAATCAAATAAGAAGTTAAACAAGATTCTCTCAATATCTCTTTCAATAGTTGAAAGGTTATCACGTACGTGCGCATTATTTAAAGCAGAGTTAATTCGCTGATATCCAGTATTGTTAGAGTACAATAGGATTCCGAAACCTCTACGCTTAACGATTAAGTTAAAACCTACTGGCTCTAAGAATGAACGGTCTTCGTCTGTTAGATCGTATTCAATTCCTACAACTTCAGGATCAGTAATTGCTCCACGTTTTCCACCTGCAACAATTAAGAATGGCGTTCCATTTTTGAATTTTCTAACGTATAAGTTAGAGATATATCCTGCTGGTGGAACTGAAATATTCTTATTACCGCTTCTTACAATTAAGTTCGGGAAGTGATATGTTGCATAGGATGCAAGAGGAACTCCATTAATATCTTCTTGTGCAAATCCAAAAGTAAATGATGGATTTAAAGATAAGTTTGCACCTTGTGAAATATATTCAGGAGAAACTAATTTCGTCGTAGAATCAAGGAAGCTAGGATCAACTGATTTTTCAAACTGCTGCATTGAAGGAGCATTTAGAATTGCCATAGCTTGACCATGTAAAGCTGCAATCTTTGCTAAGTAATACTTTGAAGATTCACTTAATTCTCCTTCGTAGCTATCGACTACATATCTGAAATCGATTACTTCTCCTGTTGCAAGAGACTGAGGAATTTTAGTGTATTCAAACAAATAACTTAAGATATTGCTTAGACGATCTGTTGTACCATTAGGTAATTCAGAATCCTTAATCTTAAATCCTCCAAGATATTGTCCTTTTAGAGACGTTGCAAAGTTATAAACTCCCTTATAAACTCTAAGTGATGGGTTACCCGTATTTATATCATTTGTAATATCTAATCCACTTACAGTGTCAACGCTTGGTACCATTGTAGTAACAGTATATTCAGTTACACTAGGACTCAACGTTGTGTTAACTCGTGATGAGATAGAAATAATCTTTAAGAGACGCGTTCTTCCGCTAGATGATTGAGCTTTAATGTAATGATTTACCTTTAAGAATTCATCAACTAGTGCCTTATTTGAAGGATCGATTCCAATAATCACTTTGTTTGGTTGGGTAACACTATAATAAAAAAAATCATTTGTTAAATCAAATGTATATTTGAAGTTTGCACCTGATCCCATGGTTATCAAGATATAGTCGTTACTGTCGATTGCAGTATAATAACCGTTACTTGGAGCAAAACTTTCTGGATTCAAAAGAGAAATATCAGCAAATAACAGGAAATTAACATAAGGAATGCTTACTGGAGTAACGCTTGCGCTTAGCACTGAGAAGTTATTGTCCGCTATTTTTACATAGAACGTACTAGTACCATCACTATATGTGTCTCCATTTTTAATAAATCCTTTTGTATATGCTTTGTAAAGAGTACTTCCTTCCATTGCAGCGATATAATTATCACCGCTTGTAGGATTTACTAAATATGCTTCTCCTACTGCGACTGATACGCTTCCTGGAGAATCTGAATATCCATTTAGGAAATCAGCCTCAAGTAAAGTATTTACAGAAGGATTATTTGTTATCGTGAAAACAAGTTCCTTATCTGCCGGTTTAGCGTAACTTAATACATCGATTAATGGTGTAAAGTCAACAGGAGTTGTTCCATCTGTGTAATAACCACCATCGTCTGCTTTATAAGAATTAATAGTATCTAAGTCGTCATATCCATGGCCAACGATATCAATACGATGCGTCATCACGTCTTGATCGTTGAATGGAGTTTGTGACAAGTCAATCATGTCAATTTTCTCAACGTCTAGAGAACAAAGAATCCCAGTAGTTGCAAATGCACGATTCATTACTCTGTCAATTGCAACAGTTAATCCACGCTCGTCCTTAAATTCTGGAATCAAGCAACCGATTGTTCTGCTAATTACTTTAATTTCACGAAGTGCAAAAAATTCACCAGCCTTTGCGTTAATCAAACCAGCCTCATCAAAGAATGTCTTATAGATCGGGTCCTTTGAAAGTTTAAGATAGTTTGACCAGTCACCATTTAGTACGATTATTTCAACAAAATAGTCAGAAATAAAATCATCAGGGTGAACAAATGAAGGAAAATCTATTTCATTTCCTCCACCGACTGTCGTATACCATTCTTTTGCAGTAATATCGTATCCACTAACACTAGCTTTTCTTACCCAAATTGTTGAGTTACTATTACCTAGGTTTACAAAAGAGAGAAGTTTGTTTGATTCAATTGTGGTTTGTCCAAATGTACCAGATGAAGAAAGACCATCTCCTAATGCAAGATTTTTTGCACGATTTAATTGGCGGTAATCAGCAAACCATAACTTTTGACGATTAAAGAATTCAACTACTGGATAAGTAATGTTGATTTCGTTACGGTCATTATTATTTGACGCTGACTCGCTATTAAACGTTGCAAAATATGCCTGATCAGTATTTAAAAGAGGATCATCTGTTGTATCTAACGGAATAACGCTCATTGTAAAAACGGGTCCTTCTCTTAAAGCTACTTCAATTGTTCTATGGAAGAAACTTCCTGCTTTTTCTAGCTTAGGATCAATATCTCCGTATACCGCTTTTAACGTTCTCATGTCGTTTACTAAAACAACAGTGTTGAATGGACCAACTCGGCTAGATCCGACGATAAGACGACCTGTGGTAAGAGGAAGTACAACGTTTTCACTTTGGTCGATTTCAACTGTATATACACCGCTCGCCTTAAAATTATTTAGGTTAATCGTTTGTTCGGCCATTTCTGTACAAGTATTTTTAATTATTTATCCGTCATATCTCGTATAATTCTAAAAAAATGATAAAAATAAAGATCCTAGGCGACTAGTGATAGTACAAGAAATTAAAATAGCAGTGATGGCTAATATCGATAATACGTGTGCTGATCTCCAGATAGAAGATCTATATTCCAAAAGTACTAATACTTTAGGTGACATTATGACTCTCCAGAAAGATACTCAGGAGAATGTTTATGGCTTTGACTTTAAAAATATGACTCTTCGTGAGATCATGGCTTTTTGGCATGCCAACAATCATTCTTTAATTGATGAAATTCACGAAGCAACTGATGCTCTTGGAGGAATCAAAGACGGCGCCGGTAATGCTATCTGGAAGTATTGGAAAAAGGATCATGGAAAGTACGAAAATATGAAATTTTCAGATCTTTCTCAAACTGACCAGCTTGAATGTAAGTTTGAAATAGTTGACATGCTCCATTTCTTTATGAATTATGCAATTTCAATTGGAATGACTCCTCATGAAATGTACAACATGTATATGTCAAAAAATCAAGAAAATAGAGACCGTCAGTCTCGTGGATATTAATCCTTAAAAATAAAAAAATCTAAATATAATGGAAAAAATTATCGGCGGCAACATGCCACAAGGCCAACCTGGTCCATCTGGACAAGGCGGAGCACCTAATCTAAACATTAATCTCGCAGAAGCTCCTTATATGACTTGTGAAAAGTGCGAAAATGATGTGTTTGAGGAAAAAATGAAGATTAAAAAAGTTTCGAGATTTATGACCGGTGGCGCACAGGACTCAATTGTCCCAATTCCGGTAATTGTATGCTCAAACTGTGGTAATATTAACGAAATGTTTCAACCTAAAGTATGATAATTGGCGCTGAAGTCCTTGAGGACAAAACTCTACTAATTTCTTATTATAACTCGGCCGGCAAAATAGAATTTATTCAAAAAAGACTTGTTGACCATGAACTATTTAATTGGGTAGAGTCCTCGACTCCAAGTGCAGTTAAAAATTGGGATGGGCGATATGTCAAAAAGAATAATTCTCCAGGTCAATATGTCAATCAATTTAGAGTTCAAGAACTAATTAGAGAAAAGTTGACAGCTGACGAGATCGAAGCAATCTATAGTTTTGATAACTTACCAAAGAAGACATATCTTGATATTGAGATCAAATTGATTGATGATTCTTTTCCAGATCCGGAAAGAGCTAGAATGCCAGTCGGTCTTATTTCTTTCTGTAACGAAGACAATATCACGTATATTCTTTCTATTCTTAACGATGATGAAAAGCCAGACGGTCTTTCGTCAGACGATATTGTTAAAATGGAAAAAGAAGTAAACGAGTATTTTCGTAAGACTACGCCTCTTCGTCCACAAGACGCATGGTTGTTCCAGCAGGAATTTAAGATCAAATATAAGTTCTTTAAGAGTGAAGAAGAACTCATGACCTTCTATTTTCACAATATCATGCCAAAATTCTCATTTGTTACTGGTTGGAACGTAACTGAGTTCGACTGGAAATACTTGATGAATCGTGGTAAAAACTTAAAGATCGATTCTGTTGCAAAAATGCCTTCTCGATCAACTGTTTCAAAAAATAAGATTCCAGTTCATCTTGGCGTATTAGATTACATGCAAGTTTTTGAAAAGCTTAAGCCATTTAAAGTAATTGAAAATTATAAATTAGACTATATTGCCAGTTTAGTATTGGGAGTTGCAAAACTAAAGCACAAATATCCAACGTTTTATTCTTTTCAGAAGGATACTTATCTCTTTACTCTCTATAACGTAATTGACGTTATTCTAGTAAAATTGATCGAAGATAAGCTTTCTTTACTAGATGTTGCCTATTCTATTGCAAACGTTTCACAAGTAGAAGTTAACAAAGTATTTAGTCCAGTGTATATTGCTGAGATCTTAATGTGTCGTGAGTTCTTAAATAAGAATCAGCGAATGATGAAACTTCCTTGGGGAGAATCAAAGGATACTGATGCAACATACGAAGGCGCTTACGTTAAACAACCTATTCCAGGCTATTATAATTATATTGCATGTTATGATTTCTCTTCAATGTATCCTAATATCCAAATACAATTCAATATTTCTCCGGATACCTATCTAGGTAAAAAAGGAAAAGTTAAAACCAGAGGTACCGAAATTCATACGAAAAACGATACGTTATTCTCAAATGATACTGATTCGGTTGCCAGAACTATTTTGACTAGGTTATATGACGAACGGATCAAAACACAGTCTGAAATTAAATCATTAAAAAATTTAAAATAGATGGCAAAACCAATATTTTTAGTAGGTTTCCCAGTGGAAGCCGACTCTACCGCGCTAGGAGAAACTCGAACATCGTTAAACTATCTTCTGAATGAAGAATATCATGTTATTGTATATCGTGCACAAGAGATACAAAGCGTACAGTTTCAAGTATTAAATGCTATCAATTCAACCGATGTTGAAATTGAGGAACTAATAGAAAAAACAACACTCCACCTTAAAACTTTAAATAACGACGATGCAAACATCTGAAAAATTCATTGCATGGCTTGAGGGATACCTTGATGCTAGCAAAAATGCTTTAACTACTCCTCAAGTAAAAGAGATTAGAAAAAAGATTACCAATTATCAAAAAATGCAAACTGAGCAAGTTTTGATACCGTTAAACGAACCTGCCTACTATTCACTTCAACCGCAAATAGATGAAGAATTTCTTAAAGAAATTGAGCGAAATAAAAATGCTTCTACCATGGAAGCTCTCGAATCATAAAAAAACAGAAAAGTCAATGAATAATCAAGATATTGAGAAATTAGTTAGTCTCAAAGAAAATTTTACTGGCCAAAAGTTTCAATGGGTTAAAACAGATCGTCTTGAACTTCTTGGAAAAGTAGTCGTGTGTAGAGATATAAATCAGGCAGCCGGCGGCAGATTTTATGCATATTTTGACGATGGGTCTAAAGTAGACACTGCCGATCTTAACCGTAATCTGCTAATGATTCATGGAGATATGCAACCTTTATCTAAGGACGAAGTTCTTGCAATTTATAAACCAAAGTCAGCTTTTTCTAATCAACCGACGCTTGAACCTTCGCCAAATCCAAACATTCAGCCTGTCATGCAATCTAGAATGACTTCTTCTCCTATTGGAGAGCCTAGATCGCAGGAAGCTCGAATAGTTACACCTACTCCTGAACCAAAAACAAACATGTTTTCTATGTTCAATTCAGAAGATTCTCAAATCTCTCTGAACGTGACAGTTCGTTTGCCTGAAAGAAAGTTGTTAAAGATGATGTATACTAATGCTGAAAACAAAGACAAGTTTTTGTCCGAACTTTCTGAATACATTCAATCTATGATAAATAATAAAATAGTACGTGAGTCGGTGGAACAAATACTTTCACCAACGACAAAAGCGACTATCAAAAAAGATTCTGAGCCTGATATAAAGGTTCGTGAGATCGAATGATGACACAACCAGCTTCACCTAATCAATTCCATAAAAAGCAGGAATTTTCTGATGGAAAATACACAGTGTACTCTCTATCAGATGACAAAGGAAAATTTAGACGCCTTACTTGCGAAAAGGAATCTATCTGTATCCTTCCTTTCGATCTGAATGAACATCAACAGATTCGTAACATATACCTTACTAAATATCTTGATTATATCTCAGGCAAACATGAGTATAGCTGCATGAGTCAAACGTATGATCCTAATGTTTATGATTCACACTATGATGCATTGACAAGTATAGTCACGCAAAAGCTAAACATCGACGATATTGATATCCATGACAAATATTACCTAGGCACAGTTCGTCATGGCGTGCCTTTTACCAAAGAATACAAATGCTATGCCGTTAATTTAACGAACTATTCTCAAGATCCAAGCGGTTTTTCTAATTTTTCTCTAGAAAATGATAATAGGTCTCTTTCAATTGAGCGCGTTAAATTCAATAGGATATTGAAGGGCGGCATTTCAGATTCACTAGCTCTTTCCTGTTCTCTTTTGTTACTTTCTTATTTTTCAGAATAAGAACTTTTTGCCCTAGTATAGTACAAAATACTAAAAATACATAGTATGACAGAAACAAAGTCTGTTCTAGCAGCATTCAATAAATTTAATGACTTGCTTGAAAAAAAGGTTAAGACAAAAATAACCTTAATGGGATTTTCAGATATTGATGAATATATCCCCACCGGCAATTATCTATTAAACGCTCAACTTTCTGGATCTCTTTTTGGAGGATATCCAAATACAAGAAGCATTGGAATTGCTGGTGACTCTGGTGCTGGTAAAACATTCTTATGTCTAAACGCTGTTCGTGAACAACAGAAAAAAGGATATTTTGTTTTTTACATTGATACTGAGGGCGCAATAGATAGATCAGACTACCTTAAATTTGGTGTAGATTTAGATAGATTAAAGTATTTACGTATGGGAATGATTAGTGACGTTAAGTTCTTCATTAATGATTTTATTGAAACAATGAAAGAAAATCCTGGTCTTAAATCTGCGATCTTTGTTGATTCAGTTGGAATGTTAGATACTGATAAGAGCAAAAGAGATATGGAAGCTGGTAAAAATGCTTCTGATATGGGTCTTCGATCAAAAGAAATGCGCGCTCTTTTTAAATCATTTACTCTTGAGTTATCAAATCTCAAGGTACCTTTTATTTTCACCAATCACACATATGCTTCAATGGATCAATATACTCCAAAGGGCATGTCCGGCGGTGGAGGTCCAGAGTTTTCTGCCTCAATTATTATTATGCTAAGTAAAGGAACTTTGCGTGATGAAAATAAAACTACTACTGGAATTATTGTTAGATCGAAAACAAGAAAAAATCGACTTGCCAAACCAATCGATATTGAGTTTCATATTTCGTTTCATAAGGGCATGAATCAATATGTTGGACTTGAACAATTTGTAAATTGGGAAAATTGTGGAGTAGGTAGAGGAAATAAACTTACTGAAAAGGAATTTTCAAAACTTAAATCTGAAGAGCAAGCATTGTGTTCTAAGTTTAATTTAAACGGAGAAACTTTTTATTTTTTACCAAAGAAACTTGGTAAATCATATATTATTCGCCATACTGGAGATGAGGTTCCAGTTAGAGAATTTTTTACTGCTCGCCTATTTACCGAAGCTGTTCTTAGAGAGTTAGATGAAAAAATAATTAAGCCGACCTTTATGTTTCCTGATACTCAAGATGGAATTGATCTTTTAGAAAATGATGAACTTGGAGACCTAAACGACGATGGTGATTCGCTCTAATCTTCCAATAAAATATTATTTGAATCTACATAACGAAGAGGATTTACAAGATAATTTGTCAATCCTCTTTGACATCATGCAATACTTGATTAAAGTAGCTCAAATGAAAAGCAAAGATGTTTCGCCAGACATTTTTAAGTTTTCATCTAAATCGCTAAAATATGTGTTTGGAGATAAAATAAAAGATGAAACCTTTAAATCTAATCTAGTTAAAACAATAAAAGAACTCATTTCTACTGAACGCCTTTTAGTAGATGGCGAAAACATAAAAATAACAATCAAGGGAATAGCAGAATTTTACACAATATAATGATAGATTTCACTGAAAATATTGATTCGCTCGAGAAAATGGTTTGGAACTTCATTTTACATGAAGATAACGATCAAAGCGAGCTTAAGCCTAAGAATCACGATTCATTAAGAAGAGAAGAGTTGATCACAATGATCAAGTTTTCTTATTTTAATGAGGATGCTAGAAGTCAAGCTTTCAAAATTGCGCTAAAATTTTTTAGAGAATATGAAAAGATTCCCAATCGAAAAGAGCTAAAAAGCTATCTCGATTTAACAAATTATACAATAGATGATGATGACTTTGAAGACCTATATTCGTTTAATCTTAGAGAATATAACTATGATTACCTCTACAAATACGTTCGCTCTTTTATTCTCCTCCGAAATCTTAATCTTACTGTATTTGATCTTCTCACGTATTTAAAGACAACTTCGATTGATCCTGAAAATATAGATAAGATTTCAGAAAAAGTAAGAAATGATATAAGTAGTAAACTTGCTATTAATTTTTCGAGTGGAGATACTGGATTAAATTTTTTCAATCCTGATTCGCATATTCAGATTCCAAAAAATGGAAGCCCTACTGGTTTTCCTTTCTTCGATAAGGCGCTAGGTGGCGGATGGAATTTAAAAGCACTAGTTGTTTTCCAAGGAAGACCTAAAGTTGGTAAATCAATGGTTCTCGGTAACATTGCAGCTAGATCGTTTTTGATGGGAAATACTACTGGCCTAGTTACTGTAGAATTGCCCGAACGCCAATACATGAAACGTATTGGCTCTAACATATTGAATGTTCGATCAGATGAATACTCTGCAATTATTAACACAGAAAAAGCAAAAACTCTAAATGATAAAATTTCTTTAATTAAAGAGCAATGCAAAGGCGATCTTTATGTAAAAGAGTTTCCCACAGGTAGCGCTACCGCAATCGACATTGAAAATTACTTCTTACGTCTTGAGAGCAAGATCAATAAAAAATTCAAGATTATTGTCGTTGACTACTTGAATCTATTAAGACCTATTAAAGATCAAAATGGACTCTATGAAAAAATAAAATGTATTTCAGAAGAGTTAAGAGGAGTTGCAATGAGAAATGAATGGTGTATAATTAGCGCAACGCAAATTAGAAGAGAAGACGTCGGTAATTTTGACTTGGGCATGGAATCTGTTGCTGAATCGTTTGGCTTGATCCATACAGTTGATTCTCTATTTGGATTGATGCGTAGTCCTCTTGACAGTAGAATGAAAATAAAAGTTATTGCAAATCGTGATAATGGATATGAGGAAAGCTATAAGTTCTATTCTATGCACAAAGATTTCTTTAGGCTAGTCGAAGAAGTAGGAGCCAACAGCGAATTTTATAGTGACGATGAAGAAGTAAATAAAATGCAGGATGAACTTAGAAGCGAATACTCAGGCATAACCACCGAAGAGACTCAAAAGCCATCTGTGCCACAGAAAGTTGAAGAAAATTTTGCGCCGGACGATGATTACGATGCTCTGTTTAATTCAATATAAAATAATCAATAATGAATGCTTCCAGATGAAACAGGAGAATATGCTGAATTAGACGAAAATGACGATCCTAATCTAGATAGTGAAGAAGAGTCTGATGTTGAAGAAGATATTACGCTTACCTTTAGGGAAGATAAGATCTTTAATAACCGATACAACACTGGAGAAGGCTTATCCCATTCGGATGAGTATACTTACTCCAATAAGATCTCAGTTTCTTTAGACTATTCAGATGCATATCTGAAGGATCTATATGAATATGAAGAATCGCTAGAAAACTCTTTTATTCTTGATACGATCTTTAAATTCATACAGACCGATGAAATAATTTTGAATATAATTGAGAGATCTACTAAAGATTCAAATACAACTAGATTAAAGCTATCAAAAGAAGAAGTAAATATCATTTTTAGCAGAATCAATGAAAAACTTGAAATTAAATCAAGTGTAATAATGTTTTATAGTCCAATCTATATTGTTGAAGTAATTGCATCACTCTCTTCAATTGAATATAGAAAACTATTTGACATGTTTGATACTGAAATTCAAGAGCTTCTACTAATTGAATTAAATAAAAAGTACAAGTTTTTAGAAGGAAAAATGCATAAAAAAAGAATACACTAATGGCCTGGTTAAAAATTACACACACTGGCGGATGGGAAACGATCAACTTAGATCAAGTCTATCGTATTGCCGAAACCGCATCAACTGATCTTACGTTCTATGATGCAAATTCAATTTTGCCAACGACGTATACGTTTGCCTCTTCTGCTGAGAAGGACGAATTTCTACAAAAGTTTGAGAGCATAATTAGACTTATTGACATCGATAAACTAGCACAACAGTGATCAAATTAGAGAACATTCGTAAAATTTTTGTTCTTGGCGATCTTCACCTTGGAGTTAGGAATAATTCTCTTGAATGGTCAGAAATCCAAAGCGAATTTCTTTTGAATTTTTTTATTCAAAAGGTTGACGAAGAAGGTTTTGATCCTGAAAGAGATATTTTAGTGCAAGTCGGTGATTGGAATCATGTTCGAGAGTCCACTAACACTAGAATTTACAAAGTTTCGTTAAATATTGCAAAAGAACTTTCAAAAAAGTTTAAACGCGGAGTCTATGTAATTCTTGGAAACCATGACGTTTATTATAAAGATCGCAATGATACTCATTCATTAGAGGGATTTGATCAGATCTATCCGAACTTTCATGTTTTTGTAAACCCGGAAAGATTTCAAATAAACACTCATAAATTTTTATTAATGCCATGGATAGAGGACTCTGAAACTTTAAAATCAACTGTCTCTACTAATTCATGGGCCGATTATATTTTTTGTCATGCAGACTTTAAGGGTGCTGTCTTAAATAAGGCGACCAAAGTAATGCATGGATTAGATAAAGATGACATACTAAGATTTAAGCGAGTATACTCAGGACATATTCATATTAGACAAGAAAAAGAGAATCTTCTCTATGTTGGAACTCCATATGAAATGGATAGAGGCGATCGAGGAAACCAAAAAGGCTTTTATGTTTTAGAAGTTTCTCAAAATAGTGTAGAAGAAAAATTTATAGCAAACACTTTTTCTCCAAGATATGTTAAGTATGATATTCTCGATCTGCTCAATTTATCTTTACCTGAAATAGAGCAGCTGTTTAAAAATAACTTTGTTGATATTTCACTCGAATCTGAATTTGCAAACAGATTTCCCATTGCTAGATTTACTGAAATGGTCAAGGGATTTGGACAACGTCGACTTGATTTTATTTCCTATTCAAAGGAAATGGCAAAAACTAGTAGCGAAGTTGAAATAGACTCAAATTATGAGTATAATATCTTTAAAGTATTAGAAGAGCATCTTGCTGTTTCTAATTTGCCCGAACATTTTTCAAAGCAGATTTTTGAGAAATTTAAAAGCGTTTACGATTTATTGCGAAACAACAAGCAATACGAATAATGAAATTACTTGAGCTCTCATATAAAAATATCTTGTCATACGGCAATCTTCTTCAAACTTTTAAGTTTGAGGACACTCCACAATTAGTTTTAGTTGAGGGAGAAAATGGATCTGGTAAATCTTCAATCAAAGAAGCGCTTACTGTCTCTATTTATGGAAGGTCTGCGATTCGTAAGATGAAAGATATTCCAAATTGGATCAATAAGAACGCCTATACTCAAATAAAATTTCTTACAAATTCTGGTGATTTTATTGAGATTGGCCGAGGAATCGATCCTAATTTCAGTGATGTAAAAATAAATGGAGCTCAATTTAATCTTCCAGATAAGAGAAAAGTAGATGAATTTATCGAAGAAGAAATAGTAAAAATACCATTTACTGTATTCTGTAATACGATTAGTCTTTCTTTTGATGATTTTAAATCCTTTGTTAATTTAAGCCAAGCAGATAAACGTAAGATCGTTGATAGAATTTTTGGCATCGATATTCTTACTGATATGCGGACGGTTGTAAAAGAAGACCTAAAACAAAATAGGCGTGAGCTTGAATCGGTAAAGTCTTTGATTGAGAGTCGTACTCAAACTTTACATTCTTCTGTTACTCAGCTTGACGAACTAAAAATCAGACTTTCAAAAAAGAAAGAAGCAAAGTCCGACGATCTTACACTCAAGATCGATCAAAGGAAACTATACTTAGCTGAGGTCAAATCTCAATATTCCTCCTTTAAATCAACTATTGACGACGTTCAAAAAAAGATAAACGCCGTTAGGAATGATAACGCAAACATTAGGGCTAGTATTTCTGATCTAAATGAAAAATTGGAGCTCTATCAAAAGAATCGATGTCCTCATTGCTTAAACGATCTTACTAGCGAATCTTCAGTAAAAACAAAAGATGCTCTTATATCTCGTAAAAAGGTATTAGATGAAAAACTACCTGAATTAAGCTCTACTTTTACTTCATTAACTGAAGAACTTAATAGGACGATCGACGAACAGAATCTTTCAAAAGAGGAATATTTCAAGATTAATGCTGATGTCGATCAGCTTTTAGCCGAACTTAGAAATACAATCGATTCGATTGAATCAGATGAAACTGAATCTATCCAGACAATAATTGAATCTTTACGTAATGAAGTATATGATAGTACTCAAACTGCCTCGTCTAAAGAACAGGAAGTTAATCTGTTCAGCACATTAGACGATCTATTGTCTGACACTGGAATCAAGAAAACGTTACTTGATAAAATCATTCCGACTTTAAATGCAAGAATATTTGAAATTTCTCAAAGGCTTGAATTTAAGTTTCAATTTGAATTCGACAGCGATTTTAATCCAATTATCACGTATCTTGGCATGCAAGTTTCTGCAGAAAGCCTTTCTAGCGGACAACGTAAGAAAATGAACCTAATAGTTCTTCTTGCATTCATTGAAATCATCAAAATGAAACATAGCCAAATGAATGTCATGTTTTTAGATGAAATCTTTAGTTCATTAGATAAGAATAACGTGTATAAAGCAATAGAAATTCTTAAAGAATACGCAGAGCGTTATAATATGACAATCTTTGTAGTTTCTCACGAAGCCTTGCCTGAGGAATTTTTTAACGCTAAGATTTTAGTTGAATCATCAAATCACTTTTCTGAAATGAGAGTAGTAAAAGTTCAGTCCACTGTTACACACAAATAAATCCGATTCCTCCAAATTCTGAGCTAGAATCACACCACTCAATTTTTTCAAAAGCTAGTTCTTGCCATAGCTGATCTACTCGACAGTTAGCATTTCTGTGAAATAGCGTGTCTTTAATATCGTGAAAACCGATCCATCCTCCAGGTTTTACAAATTCCCTGTACATTTCAAAATCTGCTTTTACTCCTTCGTAAGTATGATCGCCATCAATAAAAAGAAAATCAAGTTTTATTTCTCCTAAAATGGTGGACAACTTTTTCTTCATTTCTGGTAAGTGAGAATTTCCATGAATGATATGGACATTGTTTCCTAACGATGTTAGATATTGATCTCTTTTTGTTAGATCATACATTCGACCAAAATTTCCATGCGGTAGATCAAGAGAAATATGTATACCATCTTTTGAGAGTTTACTCCAAATAGCAAAGGTTCCTCCCTGATCAGTACCTATTTCCATGAAGTTTTGTACCTCTAACTTACGAAAAAATTCGGCTGCTCCCATAATTTCAGAATGATTTTGTACCATTCCCAAGTTATATGATTCTTGCACAATTTGTTCTACTCCAACTTCAGTCTTTCCGTTTTTCCAAAAATCTTGGATTGCGCTAATCACTTCCTTTGAATGTATCAAACGAGTACACTCAAACTGACGATCGGTCCCTTTGTGATCTGGACACCAGTTCCAATCGCTCGCATCTAGTCTCACTCGATTAAAGCAGCCATTGCAAGAATTTTTATTGAATATTCGAATCACAGTATCGTCCAGCATTTCAGTATTTGGAGTGCTAAAACCTGAAATAAGTACAGTCGGTGTGCCGACTGACCACGCAAGCCAACTTAAACCCGACCCAATACCAATAAACATGTCTGCGTGTTGTAGATAATTAATCGTAGATTCAATAGTTCTTATCCCATTAATCGTACATACTCCAATAGGATTATAATTTCCCATGTAACCGTCTTCTTCTTTGCTTAACATTACGACTTCATATCCCTCATTAAGAAAGAAATCAGTTAGATCTTGCCAGCCAGTCGGATTGTTCCAGTATTTTGCTTGCGTAGTAGAATGAATTCCAAAACATACGTATTTTTTACCTATTGGTCTTGGTAAAGAATCAGTTTTTATACGAGGTTTACGATGAGAAAACGGTAGACCTAGAATATCAGTAACGGTTTGTTGTAATGGAAGAGACTTGAAATCTCTAGGATGTAGCGTTTGATTATGTGTA
>Ga0209596_1000030_pt1 | contig 127776 bp, 143 predicted proteins | sample M_130807_MF_Meta_FD_187314 | JGI IMG/M metagenome (GOLD analysis project Ga0209596, IMG submission 187314) | Freshwater microbial communities from Lake Montjoie, Canada to study carbon cycling - M_130807_MF_MetaG (SPAdes) (version 2) | ecosystem: Environmental > Aquatic > Freshwater > Lake...
GCAATCATAGCCAAAAATTCCTTATGTGATTTAACTTTTTCAGAGTTTGTAATACGTAATTTATCAATATGTTCCTTACCAATTTCACCACGATAACATTCTTCAGCAATCATAGTTGGAATCAAACTAAACTTAACGATATTCAAGTTAGGTTCCATAATACCCAAGATTTTCTTATCTTTTCCAATCTCGTATTGCCAAGACTTTTTATAAGTCCCACGTTTAAATCCTTTTTCAATATCGGTTACACTTTCAAGTAAAAACTTATGGTGCCAAATGAAAGGAACGATAAGTGCGTTTGTACGATATAATGTGTGGTAATATCCACGATTAACCTCATCTTGTTGGGGTATATACCATATCTCATCATACTGTTCATCAAACTGATATGATTTAGATGGGTTATCACCAAATAAGATATTTTCCATTGCTATTACATAGTTATTACCACATTTGTAGGCGATAATCTTTTTATGTTCACCTGATTTTTTAAATGAATCAATTTGATGATTATGAATTTGAGCACCCATAACAACTAACATATCCATTTCCAAATACTTATCCTCAAAATAACTAACATCAATATCATTTAGATAAGATGGTTTAGTTGAGAAATCAGCCTTTAATGTATTCAATAAATGAATTTCATAATTCTTTTCGGAATTTTTTAACATATGAATCATCATTAAAACGTTTTGTTTGATCCCGTTTGTCCATATGGATTCTTTGTTATCCTTTAAACCTAAAGTGATTCCGATTTTAATTTTTTCGGTGTTAAACCCTTTTTTTGTTTTTCCTGTTGTTTTTTTAGCCATGTTTTTTAACAAATAATTCAATTAATTTATTTTTTTCTTCTTCAGTTTTTGCCATATAGTATATCCATATAAAAGAAGCCTCAATACTTTTTAATTCATTTTTTTTCATTTCAATTAATACTGTTAAAGTATCTTTATCATTAATATCTATGTCTATGTCTATATTTAATTCAATACATATTATAAATAGTTCAAATAAATTGTAATCATCTGAAGCTATTGTTGCTTTCATATAAAGATTTATTAAATCTTCAGAATTTGTTTTATCTGGGTGGGTTTTTTTAACTATTTCCCTATATAATTTTTTTACTTTATTTTTAACTGATTTATCTACCGAGTCAGGTTCAATTTTTGGTTTTTTTGGTAGATTAACTTCTTCTTCCTTTTTTTCCGTTTTTGGTTCAGGATCGTTGTTAATACCAAGTTCGGATCTTAATTTTTGTGTTTTTTCTAAAAATTCAGGTCTATTCTCTGAGATAACTTCTTTTTTAAATTCATCATCTAATAGTAAAAAATTATACTCCTGTATTAACTTTTTAATTTCTAATCTTTTAAGTTTATCCTCCATCAATTATAAATATTAAACTTTAAGAGATATTTATAAGTAAATGGTTAATATGAAAATTTTTAAACACATAATACATTTATTACCTGTCGTAGGTCTTGGTATTGCTGGTTGTCTTTACCCTACTTGGATAAGAGATGGATACTTAGAGGATTGGTATCCAAGAATCGGAGCGTTCGTAGCAATTTATGGAGGTTTCGTCGGATCATTAATTTGGTATTTACAAAACAAAAAATATTTTTGATGGAATATATTGGATTTATATTATTTATATTGGCTGGTATGAGTGAAGGTGTTATGGATACCTTACAATTCCATTATAGTAATTCTATTTTTTATAGTTTAAAAAATAAATTATTTTGGAACCCCCAAATTTCTTGGCAAAATAAATATAAAAATGGAGACCCGACAGATGGCGCAAAATTTCCTTTATCAACAAATTTACTTGTTGGTTTAACAGATGCTTGGCATTTATTTAAACTTTTAAGAACGTTTTTTATATTTGCTGGAATATTTTTTATGTTTATGTCTTGTCAAACTCCATTCCATTGTTTAATGGATGTTATGATAGCAAGAATAATATTTGGAGTGTCGTTTAGTTTATCATACGATTATTTATTTAAATAATAACTATGGAATTTTTTATTACAAAGGACTCATTACTACCGGTTTTAAAAATGGACGTTGTAAAAGACGGGAGATCTGACATGCCAAAAAACTTCTATGAAAGTTTGGTTAACTCAAAAGTCAAATTCTCAATGAAAAGTGAGGAAAACGGAATACAAAAAATCTTCATGGAAGATGCTATTTTTGCTAGAAAAACAAAATCAAATCCCGACTCCAACAACGAATACTATGTTATTTATAAATGGAAAAACAGGGACACAAAAACCAAAGGTAGATACGTAGGTGAATTTTTAATAACATTAGAAAGTGGAGAGTTAATTTCACCAATTAGAGAAAATCTTTATATCAATATCATTTGACAAGGGTAAATTTTACCACTATATTTAAGAACGAAGGTAAATGTTACGATTAAGTAACAGCAAATACACCAAACTTAAATTAATAATTATGGTTCCACAAGAAGAGATTGAACGCTTTCTACTAGGCGAAGACGAAGAAAAATATATCGTAGCAATAGAATACGATTACAAATCAGATAAAATATTTAAAGTAATCCAAGATCCAATCAAAGGAAAACTCCTTAGAATGGATACATTTATACCTTTTGCTTGGGTTGGCGATCTAAAAAACAAAAACTTTTATAAAGGAAGTAAGGAACTTCAAAAAAAGGCAATGTCTGAAAACGGCATCCTTATTGAGAAATTGGAGGATCACGGAGATGAAAGATTAAAAACAGGATTAACCTTTATGGTTAAAACCACCAAATCATATTCAAACCTTGTTAACTTTTTTAAAGGAGGTGGTCTTGATCCTTGGGGTAGAGACAACTCGGATGTTATATCCATTTTATCTCCAGTTGAACAATATTTAATTCAAAAAAACAAACGACTTTTTAAAGGTTTTGAAGAATACGATGAGATCCATAGATTTGTATTTGATATTGAGACCACAGGTTTGGATCCCAAGACAAGTAAAATATTCCTTATTGGAATGAAAGACAATCGTGGTTTTATCAAACTTTTATCTGCTCAAAATGAGCAAGAGGAAAAGAAAATGATTGTTGAGTTTTTTGAAACAATAGACCAATTAAAACCCTCACTTATTGGTGGTTATAACTCGGCATTCTTTGACTTCCCATTTATATTAAAAAGGGCCGAAATATTAAAACTTAATATTAAAAAAATTGCAAAAACTTTAAATCCCGATTATTCATTAAAACAAAAAGAAGGTATTCTAAAGTTAGCAAATGAAATGGAACCCTACACACAAACTCAAATGTGGGGATATAACATTGTGGATATTGCACATGCAGTTCGTAGAGCACAAGCAATTAACTCCGATATTAAAAGTTGGTCATTGAAGTATATTACCAAATTCATTGAAGCAGAAAAAGAAAACCGTGTATATGTAGAAGGAGATAAGATCGGTAAAATTTATTTTGACAATGATGACTATTGGATGAATATAGAGAATGGTAACTACAAAAGAGTTGGAATTGATTCAAAAGTTGATGAAATCTGTCAAAGAAGATCCGATATATATGATAAAACAACAGGATCTAAAATTATAGAGGGGTACTTGGACGATGACCTTTATGAAACTATGGTTGTTGATGAACAGTTCAACCAAGCAAACTTTCTTCTTTCAAAACTTGTCCCTACAACATATGAAAGGCTTTCAACAATGGGTACTGCAACACTATGGAAAATGATTATGTGTTCATGGTCTTATAAACATAAACTATCAATACCTAGAAAGTTAGAAAAGAGAAAATTCACAGGAGGACTTTCAAGACTTCTTCAAGTTGGATATTCAAGAAACGTATTAAAACTTGACTACTCTTCTCTTTATCCGTCAATTCAGTTGGTTCACGACGTGTTTCCTCAATGTGATGTGATGGGTGCAATGAAAAGTATGTTAAAGTATTTCCGTGATACTCGTATCAAATACAAAAATTTGGCGGGACAATACAAAAAATCAGACCCAAAACTTGCCGTATCATACGATAGAAAACAATTACCTATTAAGATCTTTATTAACGCATTTTTTGGTTCCCTTTCTGCCCCTCACGTATTTCCTTGGGGTGATATTGATATGGGTGAACAAATTACTTGTACAGGAAGACAATATCTTCGTCAGATGATTATGTTTTTTATGAAAAGAGGTTATATTCCGTTGGTGCTTGATACTGATGGTGTGAACTTTGAAACTCCATCTGACAGGAATGAATATACTTACGTAGGTAAAGGACTTAATGGTCTTGTAGAAGAAGGTAAAGTATATGTCGGTGAAGAGGCTGATGTTGCCGAATACAATGACTTATTTATGAGAAATGAAATGGGTCTTGACATTGATGGTGTATGGCCAGCAACAATTAATGTGGCTCGTAAAAACTACGCACTTTTAACAGATAAAGGTAAAGTAAAACTTACGGGTAATACCATCAAATCTAAAAAACTTCAAACATATGTTGCTGAATTTTTGGATATTGGTTTAAGAATGTTACTTGATGGTAAGGGTGCAGAGTTTTTAGATTTTTATTATGAGTATGTTGATAAGATCTTTAGTAAAAAAATTCCACTTGCAAAAATTGCAAACAAAGCTCGTGTTAAACAATCGGTAGAAGATTATAAAGTTCACGTTACAAAAAGGACAAAATCAGGTAATTTAATGTCCCGACAGGCACATATGGAACTTTTGTTAAAAGAAAATAAAACCGCAGGTCTTGGTGATACAATTTATTATGTAAATAATGGAACCAAAAAATCACATGGGGATGTTCAAAAGAAAAAAGATGAAATAATACTTAATTGTTATTTGGTTGACGATAAAGAGTTTGAAATTAATCCTGATATGGTTGGTGAATACAACGTACCTCGTACTATGGCGGCATTTAACAAAAGAATTGAACCATTACTAGTAGTTTTTAAAGAAGAAATCAGATATGATATATTAATTGAAGACCCTAAAGATAGACCCTTTTTCACAAAAGGTCAGGCGGAACTTACAAGGGGATTCCCTTACAAAGAAAAAGATCAGGACGGATTAGATGAGTTATTAACTATATCAGACACTGAAATTGTTTTTTGGAAAAATGTTAATATTGACCCATATTATATGTATATTGACAACACGATTGAATTAGTTAATCACGAATATGTGGAAAAAAATAAAACTTTAATGCAAAATGTTAACACCTCTAATTATAGGTTATCAGACGACGATGCGTATGAATTTGATACCGATGGGGATTTAATGTCCTTGGCGTTAGATTAAATAGGTGTGAAAGGACTATTAAATGGTCTAAACTTCAACAGTTTATTTAGATTTTCTGCTTGTAGTCCTTTCATTTCCATTAACTTATCAGGTCTCAACCTTTCAAGACGCAATTTTAATTCTTCCCAAAGAATTGCCTTTTCGTCTTTTGATTCAGTAAATAATGATTGGTAATCCATAGTTAATTCAGAATCTGGTGTTTTTAAATTACCACTATACTTTCCTCTAACTCTACCAAGAGCCTCTTTACAATATGCTACAAACCATCTTCTGACCCAAGTTTGTGCGGGGCTATTTAATTCGTCCCACCTCATCTCATCAATTGGAACATCAGAAGGTAATCTAACTATATCAGGGTTTTGAGCCAAACAAGTATCACGATCATCAGTTTCATAATACCAATACCAAACCCTATACTGATGGAATTTAATCATACCAAAGTCAAATCTACCACCAGGAACATTCATTAAATGTACTGCTTTTTTTCCTTCAGGAAGTGCAGTTACTCTATACGTAAGATCTCCCGTTATGATTCTTCTTTTAATATTGATGTCTTGCATTCTTAAAAGAATGTCAAATGCTGGTGTGATAAAATAGTTTCCTGTTGTTCCCATTTGTGAAAAACCGGCACCACCACCAAGACCAATACCCCCAAATCCACCAAATCCACCCATAAACGGATCAAAGTATGCGGCATCTAATTCAGGACGAGAAAACCATAAAAGTTCATTTATTTCTCTTCCTGCGGGTATTTCATATATTTGTTGTCCGGGCACCAAATCAATATAATCCTTTTTTAAAACAGAATCTCCACCCGCCTGCAGTCCCACAATTTTAGAATAAGCATATGTGTATTGGGTTTCCCAATCCATACTTCTTGTGGTAAATGCCCTTGTTAATGATTGTTCATCCAAATTTAATCCATTAAGTGACACCCATTGTGATTCTATTAACCAATCTTGTACGTATTGTGCATAATCTCCAATTGATAACTCAAGCATAGAGTCCATCATTTCATCCTCAAGTTCAACTGAACGAAGTGGTGCACCCAAAAGGTGTTTTACTCTTTTATAGAGTTTTGATCTTTCAGGTTCTGTAATTATTGATGTTGTTGGCATAAGATTTTTATATATAAATATCTTTTAAAATGTAAATAGTTTAGTTTGTCTTCTTTTTTGTTTGTCCCTCCAAACATTCATTAACAAATTCCCAATTTACAACCTTCCAAAAGTTATTCACATACTTGTCTCTTTCATTCTTATATTTTAAATAATAAGCATGTTCCCATAAATCTAACCCTAAAAGAGGAAACCCACCATTTGTTTCTGTATCCATAAGGGGGTTATCTTGGTTGGGGGTTGTCATAATTTTTAGTCTGCCGTTTTTTGTTAAAACAAGCCATACCCAACCAGATCCAAAATTACTTTTTGCGGATTCTTCAAACTTTTCTTTAAATTTATCAAATGAACCAAAAGATGACTCAATTTTTTTAAGTATTGACCCTGAAATTGTTTGTTTTTTAGGTGAAAGCATTCTCCAAAAAAGAGCGTGATTAAACGCACCCCCACCATTATTTTTTACCTTTTTATTATATTTTGAAATTCTTTTTATAATATCTTCAAGTTCAACATCGTCCCCTTTTATCTTTTCAAGTTCCTTATTTAACTTTTCAACATACCCTTTATAGTGTTTTGAATAGTGGGTTTTCATTGTTTCTGAATCAACAAATCTTTCAAGTGAATCATAACTATATGGAAGTTTTTCAACACTAATTGATTTTATTTCTGATATGATATTTTTATTTGATATTAAAGATTCACCAATAGATTCTTGGATCTTTTCAATTTTTTTTAAAAGTGGATCATAAACGGATTTCATAATATATAAATATATGAAAAGTTGATTATGATCTTTGGGATATTCTATTTAGGATTTCTTCTAATGTGTCTCCCATATCATCATCTATTTGATCACCCATAACAGTATTTATGATTTTTTTCTTTCTATTTAAAATATCATATATTGCACCTTCAATTGTGTTTTCAAATAATGGGTAATAAACAAGGACATTATTTTTTTGTCCATATCTATAAGCTCTATCTTCCGCTTGTGCGTGTTCAGCAGGAACAAATGATAAGTCATTCATAATAACAACCTCTGCCGATGTTAATGTTAACCCAACTCCCGCCGCTTTTAAATTTCCAATAAAAACATTAATTTTATCGTTTTCTTGAAACTGATCAACAGCAAATTGTCTTTGTACTTTTGAACAACTACCATCCAAATAAACAGATGATTTTCCAAAATGATTATGAAGTAGTTGTAATGTTTCGGTAAAGTTTGTAAATATGATTACTTTTTTTCCTTGTTCAATAATATTTTCAGCAATTTCAATTGTATTATTTATTTTTTCATCTGCAATTACCTTTCTTACTTTCATTAGTTTTGAAAACTGAACGGTAAGCGATGATGATTCCTCACTTTTATTTTCATACCAATTAAAATACTCACCCATAAGGTCTTCGTATTCTTTTGATTTTAATCTTAAATAAATTGGGGTAATAATTTTATCAGGTAGATCTAACACGTCTTCTTTTAATCTCCTAAGAATTTGTTTTGAAGTTCTTTCTCTTAACTCATCAAGATTTGATGCTCCTTGAACGTTCCAAACTTTTCTTTTTCCCGCATTAAATTGATAACCTTGACAATATCTAATGGCATATGCCATCCAGTTAGCGGCAACGGGGCTTTCAATAATATTTAAAATATTATAATAATTAATTGGTCTTGATGTCATTGGAGTTCCCGTCAATAACCAAACCCTTTCAATTTTTTTAACAAATGTATTTATGATTTTTGTTCTTTGAGCTTGAGGATTTGAGATCATATGTGCTTCATCAAGTATAACAAGATCAAAATTAGAAGTAGAAATTAAAGAATTGTCCTTATCTTTAATATCATAAAAGTTTTTTAATATATCGTAATTAATAATGGTAAATTCTTCGTCTGTTGAAAACTTTTTTCCTTCACATATATAAACACTTTTATCTGAATAGTTTTGTATTTCTCTTTGCCAGTTAATTTTAAGTGACGCTGGACATATAATTAAAATCTTTTTTGCTCCTGTTTCTAATGCTGCTATAATTGTGGATGTGGTGTTATGTGTTACAATACAATGTTCTGTAACATATAATTTATCAGGAGCGTCAACTGAAATACAAACACTTTCTTCAAAACCAACTTTTTCAATATTTTTAATATATCTACCTGTTGGGTATTTTTTTGGTTCAATGTATTTATTAGTCTTTCTTTTTAATCTAAACGGATTCATACCCTTCGGTAATTTAATATTAACTCTATATGCTAATTTACCTTTCTTTTTTTCTCCGTTGTGGGTGTATGTTGGAACACGCGATTTAACTCTAGCCACCCCACCCAAAGTTTGCACAATCTCAACTACATCATCACATAGTTCTTTTGAAATAGTTGAAAATTCTGTTCCTAAAAAAGTTCCAGACCCATTATACATACAATGTCCGTCAGTATCCATCAATCCTTGTAGTATTGATAATCTATTTTCTATTGACGAATATTTGTATATTTCAGGAATAAATTTGTTATGGGATCGGGCTTCGTTAAGATTGAGCTCGTTTAATATATCCCTACCAATAAATTTATTCCCTTTTCTTTTATTTCCAATTTTTTTATTTTCATTTAAATTAAAATCATTAAATAATTCATCATAATCGTCGCGATGAACTGTAAAAACACAAGATGATTTAGTTATATGTCCATCTCCCAAAATCAGACCTAAAAAATATGGGTTAATCGGAAGAATATCGTTTCGTTTAAATTGTATAGGGTCAACAATTGGTATTTGCCATTTATTATTTCCGTTTGGTGATTTATAATAAGTTTCAATTTCGTATTCCTTATCTTTATTATAGTCAATACCTTTAACTTTAATTTTACCCCCCTCATACATTTGTTTTGTTGATAAAACTAAAGATTTTTTTCGTCTTTCGTTTTTTCTATTTTTACCATAATTGGGTGATGAAACTGACCACAAATGTTCATCACCGGCCAAAATAGAAAATCCGTCATTAAATGTAATTTTATATGTTTCCTTTACTCCCTGTGGGTACACACCAATAACGTTATACGATTTGCCGTCACTACCAATAACGTTATCTCCTACTTTTAAATCCCCAATTTTTTTTCTACCATTTGGGGTAAATACCTTATTATTCTTAGGTTCGCACTTACCGAGTCCCATATCGTCTGCCAAAATGAATCTTTTAGATCCTGCAAGTTTTTCTATTGCTTCTTTTTGATGTGAAAGTGGAGGTCTATGATTATATTTTGAATAATCAATATTAACTTTTTCTGTTGTGTGGGTTTTTATAATTGCCGTTTTTGGAAGCCAAAAATCATAAAGAGTTTGACCACTAAACATCTTACCCCAAATATGATAGGACTTATCTTTTTCAACCAAAAGTTTTTCAACATAAATTTCTTTTGGTTCCGTAGGTAGAAGCTTTTCCTCCATCAATTTTTTTGAAAAATAAGAATCAACTTCAACCCATTTTTTTGCAACTTTTGGTATTACGTTTTCGTAGTTAATTATGTATTCTGCTTGAGATCTTGTTATGACATAATTTTTATTTGTCAAACCTTTCTTTTTGATATTCAAAATATAATTGTTGGAACCTTCATAAGTTTCCAATATATTTTTTGCCCTAATTTCGGGTAATACACTTAAAGAATCTGAATCTTTATTCACAATATTTTTTTTATAATATAGTAAAATTTAATTAAAAAATCAATTATGATATTTATATTATATGACACAAAATAGAGTACCAATAACAAGATTAAATAAGTTTTTTTCCGAAACTGATTACGACTTAGAAATTAATATGGGGCGGGAATGGTTGGATTCAGATATGAATTTTACCTTAGTCCTTTATAGAATTGATAGGCAGCGCACCGACTCTGACGATGTATATGGTGAAACGCCAAGTGATTCTATACAATTTTTACCTCCTGTTGAATTTAAAGGATACGTTCAAATTGAGGCTCCAACCAATGTTGATTACGGATCATCAAGATTATCACAAACAGAACCTGGTAACTTAAAAGTTGGGGTTTATCAAAAACAACTTGAAGAGTTGGGTATTGATATTAATTATGGTGATTATATCGGATACTATGAGACCGAAACAAGAGTTCGTTATTATAGTGTTGTTGATGATGGTCGTGTACTTAGTGATAATAAACACACATACGGAGGGTACAAACCATTTTATCGTTCAATTAACGCTGCCCCTGTTACAGATAATGAATTTAGAGGAATTTAATAATGGCACTTCCAAAAAAAGAAAAAAAATATTTACCACTTACACCAGTCAAAACTCTTTTAGAAAGAAGAGAAGAAATGGTTGATGAAATAATGGACGGAGGAACTTACCTACCAAAAGGGGTTTTACATGCAGATTTAGATAAGGGGATGCTTGATTTTGTTAAGGATTCTCTTAAAACGGTTGTTGAAGGAAAAGTTGTACCAAATATTGAAAGAATAATTACAAACCAAAATTGGTCTCAATTTGTTACCTCTTGGAACTTTCAGGATTTAGATAAAAACGTTTCATTACCATTTATCACTACCGTTAGAATGCCTGAAGTAAAATACGGAACAAACCCATCAACAAAATATAACATTCCTGATAGAAAAGAATTTTTATACGCGACAGTTCCAACTTGGGACGGACAAAGAAAGGGGGTTGATGTTTATAAAATACCTCAACCAGTTCCTGTAGATATTACCTACAATGTTAAATTTTTTGCAAATAGAATGAGAGAGATCAATGAGTTCAATAAAATTGTAATGCAAAAATTTACATCAAGACAAGCATATACACAAATAAAAGGAAACTATATTCCAATTATTTTAGAAGATGTTTCAGATGAATCAGCAAAAGATCTTGAAAAAAGAAAGTATTATATTTCAAATTATAAGTTTTTAATGCAAGGTATTTTAATTGATGAAGAGGAATTTCAAGTATCTCCAGCAGTGACAAGACAAGTATCTATGTTTGAAGTTGATTTTAAAACAAAGGCGAGATATGCAAAAGGAGAACCCGCAAGACCTAACTTTTTTGATTTAAATATTAATTTTATTTCAGGAGTTACACAATTAAGTGAAGTATTTAGATATACTGCAGATTTAAAAGTCAATTCAACTGACAATGTTGATTCATATTCTGTTTATATAAATAACAATTATGTTGGTGATAATATTTCTCCTATTCAAGTAACTGATCACGATCTTGTAAGATTTGAAGTTGTTAAAATAGATAATTCAAAAGAGTCATTAATTAATACAACCGCATATCTTCAGTAGTTATTCTCCGTAGATGTCGGTTGTTTCTCTGCAATATTCTTTAATTAAAGTCTCTAAAAACTTATAAATTTTTAATCCTTTTTTATCACAATACTTTTTAAGCTGATTATGGCTTTCTTCTGAAATCTTTATGTTTTTAATTTTTTTCATATTAGATAAATAATTTAAAGGTGAGAAAAAAGGCAGAATTTTTTCATACTACCCATAAAATATATTATTATAACCCCGATTTTTACATTTTTTCAAAGTATTTATAGTTAAAATAAAACTTAAAAGAACTTTTAAAAAATGGCATCAAGTAACAAAGTATTCGTTTCACCTGGAGTATACACTTCAGAGAGAGATTTAACATTTGTGGCACAAAGTGTAGGGGTTACAACATTAGGTATTGTTGGAGAAACTCTACAAGGACCGGCTTTCGAACCAATATTCATCAGAAACTTTGATGAATTCCAAGTTTATTTCGGGGGTACAAGTCCTGAGAAATTTGTTAACACTCAAATTCCAAAATATGAAGCAGCGTACATCGCTAAATCATATTTATCACAATCAAACCAACTTTTCGTAACAAGAGTATTAGGACTATCAGGTTATGATGCAGGTCCATCTTGGTCTATTACCACTATCGGTAATATAAACCCATCAACATTAGGTGCTACCGGTAATACTGGTCCTGTTTATGTAAACTTTACAGGTACAACAGGTAACAGTGGAAATGTAGTTATCACTTCAGTACCAGCAGCATTAAGTTCTGTATTTTATTCAACATACTCTACAGATACTAATGGTTCATCAACCATTGATTTAGATTTTAGAAAGTCGATTGTTGATCAAATTAATTTATATTCCACATCGTCCTCAACTTCGGCAACTACTTCGTATTTTTGGGGTTCAGTTAGTGGAGGAACTTTATCAGATATTACAGGAGATTCTTTAAATACTGTTACTACTTTGTCAAATGTTTTAAGTGTTGATAATGTTAATTTAACAAATGCAGATTTGTCATCATACAAAAATGATGCATGGTACTACTCATTATTTAACTACGCATCGGGAGATTATAGTGGTTTTGGTTTTGGAGCATCTTTATCATCAATATCAGCAATAACGGCATCTGTTTATTCAGGTTCAATGGCCGTTTATTTAACAAATTATTCAGGAACTGCATATTCTGATTATGATAACTTAGTAGTTGCAACCCTTAGATCAAGAGGTCTTTCCGAATATAATAGTCAGCAAAAAGGACCTAATTATGAAGTAACAGGAAAAACAGATGTTACATTAATAACCACAGGGTCATATTCTGCAGTTTCAGAAAATCCACTTTCAACGTTTGTTGTTTCTGGGGTTTCTTCAGATGGAGACACATTTAATTTTGAAACAAGTTTGCAATCAACTGATGTAAATTCAATCTCAAACGTTTTTGGTAGATCAAACTTTGGTAAAGATAAAGAAGAAGTTCCATTATTTGTTGAGGAGGTTTATTACACATTATTACTTAATGGATACAGAAATGGTAAAATTAGAGGTATTAACGGATCTTTAGTTTCTACTTTAGGTGCTAGATCATTAGAAACTGATTCAATTGGTTTTTATCTTGAGCAATACCAAACACCTGAAACTCCTTACATTGTTTCTGAACTTAGAGGTAATAAAACTTACAAATTATTTAAGTTTAGATTAATTTCTGATGGTAATGCAGCAAACAGATTAGTTAAACTTTCTATTGGTAACGTATCATTTGCTAACGGAACATTTGATTTATTTATAAGAGATTACTTTGATACAGATAGAAATGTTGTAGTACTTGAAAGTTTTACAAATTGTTCAATGGATCCAACATTAAACAATTATGTAGCAAACAAAGTTGGTACAGCAAATGGTGAATTTGCACTTAAATCTAAATTTATAATGTTAGAAATGAGTGAGGAAGCACCATCAGATGCACTTCCTTGTGGTTTTGAAGGTTACATTTCAAGAGAATACGATACTGCAACACCTCCGTTTGTAAATTATAAAACAAAATATTTGAAAGCGGGTGATGTTATTTATAACCCACCATTCGGATCATCTTCAGGTGGAGATAATACAGTTATTTCAAGTGGAGAAAATCCAAGATTTGCATACTTAGGTATTTCAAATATCACGGGTTATGATTCAGATTTCTTCCAATATAAAGGTAAACAACTTCCGGCAAATTTAGGAACTGACACTGTAGGTATTGATTGGGGTTATATAACTAAAGGTTTCCACTTTGATAGTGGGGCAACTGTTGTAACAATCACATCAGGACCGACATCAGGACAATCAGCGTACGAAGTAGGTGTTACATCATTTAGATCTGAACCTTCAGAAAATGATGACGCATACTACAAACTTAACACTCGTAAATTTACATTACTATCTTACGGAGGGTTTGATGGTTGGGATATCTATAGAGAATATAGAACTAACGATGACAGATTTATCTTAGGTGCTAGTGGTTATAAGTTTGGTGCGGAAGCGTCAATTACTTATCCTACTGCAACAGGATGGGGAGCATTTAAACAAATCTCAGGACCTAACCAAGAAGTGTGGGGTAATACTGATTACTACGCATACCTTTGGGGACAAAAAACATTGGCTAACCCTGAAGCGGTTAACATCAATGTATTTGTTACTCCTGGTATTGACTATGTAAACAACTCAAACTTAGTTGAGGAAGCGGTTACAATGATAGAAACAGACAGAGCTGATTCAATCTACATCTGTACTACACCTGACTTTGATTTATTCTCACCAACCCTTGATCCGGTAGATACTAACACTATCTATCCTCAAGAGGCGGTAGATAATTTAGAATCGACAGGTTTAGATTCTAACTACACTGCAACTTACTACCCTTGGGTACTTACAAGAGATAGTGTAAATAATACTCAAATCTACTTACCAGCAACGGCTGAAGTTACAAGAAACTTAGCGTTAACTGACAACATCGCATTTCCTTGGTTCGCATCAGCGGGTTACACAAGAGGTATTGTGAATTCAATTAAAGCACGTAAAACTTTAACTCAAGAAGATAGAGATACTCTTTACAAAGGAAGAATCAATCCAATTGCAACTTTTAACGATGTGGGTACAGTAATTTGGGGTAACAAAACTCTTCAAGTTAGACAATCGGCACTTGATAGAATCAATGTTAGAAGATTGTTGTTACAAGCTCGTAAATTGATTTCAGCAGTTGCAGTTAGATTATTGTTTGAACAAAACGACAATAAAGTAAGACAAGATTTCTTGGATTCAGTTAACCCAATCTTAGATTCAATCAGAAGAGATAGAGGTTTAATTGATTTCCGTGTGACAGTTTCAAACACACCTGAGGATCTTGACTCAAACACTCTTACAGGTAAAATATTCTTGAAACCTACAAGAGCACTTGAATTTATCGACATCGAGTTCATCATTACTCCAACAGGGGCATCGTTTGATAACATCTAATAATAAAAATGTGGGGGTAGGAAACTACTCCCACTTATATTTATAAAAAAAAAGTTATGAAAATTACAAAAAAATTAATTAAAGAATCTTTGGGTTATAAAAATGAGGGTAAAAAATCATACTCTGAAAAAAAACAAAACATTATTATAACTGAAAAACAACTTGAAAAACTTTTAGAATATTACAAAAAATGATTATGAACTTAAAAAGACTAATTAGAAACGAAGTATTCAAGATTGTTAAAGAAGGTATTTCTGAAGAAGGAGTTCCTGATTTAAAATATTATGCTTTTGACTGGGACGACAATATTTTATTTATGCCGACAACTATTATTGTTTTAGACGATAATGATGATGAGGTAAAAATGAGTACAGAAGATTTTGCTGAATATAGAGGTCAAATCGGTAATGAAAATTTTGAATATAAAGGTAAAACTATTGTTGGTTACGCAAATAATCCTTATCGTAATTTTACAGTAGAGGGTGATAAAAACTTTTTAACTGATTGTATGTTAGCAAAAACAGGTCCGTCTTGGGGAGATTTTGTGGAATGTATAAATGGTGGGTCCGTATTTGCAATAATTACAGCAAGAGGACATTCCCCTGAAGTAATGAAAGAAGCAACATATAACCTTATTATTAGTAACCATCAAGGAATTGATTCAAAAAGATGTGTAGAGAACTTAAAAAGATATATATCATTAATTATGGATCAAGATGCCAGTGGACTTTCAGATAAAGAAGTTATAGACGATTATTTAGAACTTTGTTATTTTGCACCTGTTACAAATCCTGGTTTCGGAGGTGGTTCAGCATCAAATCCCGAAGAAGGGAAAATAATTGCTTTAAGACATTTCATTTCATACTGTAAAGAACTTTCAAATGAGATTGGGGTAAAAGGATTATTTAAAAATGATATGTTAAATAAAGAACCAAAAATTGGGTTTTCAGACGATGACCCAAGAAACATAGAAAAGATATCAGGGTTTTTAGAAAAAGAATATCCAGAAAAACCAGTAGATATATATTTAACTAAAGGGGGAGAAAAAAGAAAAGTTAATTAATATAATTATTTACTAGTTAATACATAATTCTTAAAAAGTAGAAAGTAAATAGAAAAAAATTAAACGAACTAATATTTATAAATAAAATAAAATTTTTTAAAACAAATAGACATGGCTGACTTATTAATGAAAATGCCTTTACAGTACGAACCTAAAAGACAAAACAGGTTTATACTTTCTTTCCCAAATTCACTTGGGATTAACTCTTGGTATGTTGAATCAACTACTAGACCTAAAATTAAAATCGCTGAAGTTCCAATTCCATTTTTAAATACTGAAACTTATGTTGCTGGCAAATTCAATTGGGAGTCAATGGATGTTACTTTTCGTGATCCAATCGGACCTTCTGCTTCACAAGCACTTATGGAATGGGTTCGTTTACATGCTGAATCTGTTACAGGTCGTATGGGTTATGCTGCCGGATACAAAAAAGACATCACACTTGAAATGTTAGACCCAACAGGTGTTGCGGTTGAAAAGTGGTTACTTATTGGTACATTTTTAACAGGTGTTGATTTTGACTCTTTAAGTTATGATTCGGATAAGTTAGTTACCGTTAAGGCAACACTTAGACCTGATAGATGTATTTTGGTATATTGATTTTTTGTTTGTAAAATAAAATTAAATATTCAAGAGAATCCTACAGAAATGTGGGATTTTTTTATTTACATACCTTTTAAATAAATTATTTTTAAAATAAAAACTATGAGCGACGCAGCAATTTATGGACAAGAAATGTTTTCATTACCACACGACGTGGTTTCATTACCATCAAAAGGTAAGTTTTATACACAAAAAAAAGAATCAATAAAGGTTGGGTATCTAACCGCCGAAGATGAAAATATATTATTATCTCCAAACCAAACAAAAGACGGACTGATAAATACACTTTTAAGAAATAAAATTTATGAACCCGGATTTGACATAAACCAATTAATTGATGTTGATGTTCAAGCGATTCTTATCTTTTTAAGAAACACTTCTTTTGGGTCTGATTATATCTTTAAAATTAAAGATCCTGCAACAAATAGAGATTTTGAACAAACAATTCTTTTAGATGAGTTAAACTATATTAAACCTGAATTGGAACCAAGTGAAGACGGGTTATTTACAATTAACTTACCAAAAAGTGGATCTGTTGTTAAATGTAGGATTTTAAATTTAGGTGACCAAAAAGAGTTAGACAAATTAAGAGAATCATATCCACCAAATATGACAGTACCTGTAGTTACAAAAAGATTGGAGAAACAAATTATAGAATTAGATGGGGATAGGGATAGAGAAAAAATTGTAAGATTTGTGTATCAAATGCCGATTGCAGATTCAAAACACATAAGAAATACCATGTCAAAATGCGAACCTAAATTGGATTTAGAAAGAACTATTATAGCCCCGTCAGGAGAAAAAGTAACTATTGATGTTGCTTTTGGGGCTGAATTTTTTCGTCCTTTCTTCTAATTACAAAAAAAATCTATTAGACGAAATTTATTATTTATCAAAATATGCAAATTTTTCATATTTTGATATCTTACGTATACCGACCTATGAGAGAAAATATTTCGTTAACAAACTAATAGAAGAAAATTCTTAAAACTAAAAAACAATCTATTTATTATAAAATAGAAAATTATGTTATTATTTGCTGATGAAACTCCTGAAGCGGGATATGCCGGTTCCGGAACAGAAAATTTTGGTTATGAAAAATATCTTGAAGGGTTTAAAAATGCCGTAAAATCATCATTAGATATTGGTTATTTCCAATCATTTTTTACTGAATTAGAAGATCAGGCAGTTAAAACAAGTAGGTCACTTGCATCTAATATTGCGGGGTATTCACAATCATTAGAAAAATCTATGATGAATGTTTATAAACAAACTGTTAAAATCGGAGGTTCAACAAAAGATGTTATTGATTATGCCGAAGCCTTTGCTACACAAACAGGAAAGGTTCCTGCAATACAGGATGAGGTAATAGTAAACGCTATTAAAATTTCTAAAGAATTCGGAATATCAACAAAGGAAGTCGCTCAAATGGCGGGAGAGTTTAATAAAATTGGATTATCTCAATTAGCGGCAGTTAAAATGATTAGAACTATTGGGGAATCTGCAAGAAAATATGGAGTTAACGCTGGACAACTCACTAAAGTAGTTCAAGAAAACGTGAAAAAGTCATCGGCATATACATTTAAAGATGGTGTTGAAGGACTAACAAAGATGGCTGCAAAGGCTCAAAGTTTGGGTGTTGGTATAGAATCTGCTTTTAAATTATATGATGACTTTATGAATCCTGATAATGCAATTGAATTTGCTAGTGAAATGCAAATGTTAGGTGGAGAATTTGCCGCTCAATTTGGGGACCCATTTTCAAATATGGGTGCTAGTGTTGAAGAATTAAGAGAAAAACTTACAAAATCTGCGTCATCTTTTGCCGAACTTGACGAAAATGGTGAATTTAAAATTTCTAGAGAAGGACAGAAAGCGTTAAGAATACTTGCTGAAAAAACGGGTGAAAGTGTGGAAGATTTAGCTAGTATCGCAACACAATCTGCTAAAAAAATGGATGCGCTTGGGAAAACTAAATGGGCTGGTAATATTAGTGAAGAAGATAAGGAGTTTGTTGCATCATTATCGACAATGGGTAAGGAAGGTAAATATGAAGTTAAACTTCCTGGTACTGATAATTGGGTTAAAACATCAGAAATAACTTCAAAACAAATTGAAGAACTTAAAAAAAAGACTCAAGAAGGAGAAACGCCGTTACCTGATGGTAGTCAAAATGCGTTTAATGAAAGGTTTTTAAGTTCCGCCGAAAGACAAAATAATACATTAATACAAATTAGAGATGCTTTGATTTTAAAGGCTACGCCTGAACAAGGGGCTGCCGCGGTTAAGGCATTAACAACTTTAAGTGAAACCACAAGTGAAGTAATAACAAAGTTAACTAATATTTTACCGGTAAATGAAGTATTAACACTTTTAAAAAAGGTTAATGAACAAACAAAAAGTTATGTGGATGATCCTGCAGGTCTGAAGGGGGATATAAAAGTTATAGTAGATGACTTGAAAGATGTTCTTAATGACAGAGATGATGTTATTGACATAGAAGATGGATTTTTTCCTGGATCAGGTAGTGCGCCAAAAATTATGTCTGAAGGTAAAATATATAAAGGTATAGTTGGAGATCAAGTTGCGGTTGGTCCAAATCTTGATAACGCATTTGAAATGTCAAAAGAACAATTTAATACTATGAAAGTTTTAGCCGATACTTTTGGTGTTAGTGTGGAGGATTTAAAAGACCCATTTAAAATGATTGGTGCGGTAAATAAATCAAATCCAACACTACAAAGTACTTTAGGTGAAAAACCAACAAGACTTTCTGAAGTAATGACAAATAACACCACGAATACTAATATTAACACTACAAATACACAAAATTTATCAGGAGGATTCACTATAACCATAGATGCATCAAAAGTACCAAATTCATTAGACTCAACAATGTTGAAAAATGAAATGATGAAAGTTATGTATCAATTAAGTGATGAAATGAAAAAACAAGGAGTTTTAAATTTTAAACTTAAATAAAAATACCATTCAACCTATTTATATAAAAAATATAAATTGAATGGAAAGCCCATTATCATTTGACTCTTCTGAGAATTTTAGAAAAAAGTTATTGGTTAGAAACTTAAAACCATATAACGTAAATCAATCGTTTACATCGACCGACATACCTGGCATTAGTGATATTACACTAATTGATTATTCGGTTATTGATTCACCGTCTATTGACGTTATTAGTCAAACCCAAGAAGAAATTCTTTATAATAAAAACCAATATGGTCCAACTAACGGTGATGAGGTTTATGGGAATATCGTAAACATTAATTTAAATTTAAACACCCAAACAAATCAGGGCGTGTATGATTTTTCAAAATCTATAGGATCTAAATTAGAACTTCAAGGGGAAAACCAAGAAACATTACTTTATGTGAATAACTTATATGGCCCACAAAACCAAACAAGTTATGGGGATACCGTAAATATTAATCAAAATTTTCAAACTAATACGAATATTGGTGAATATGATATAACAGATACTATTGGTAGTAGGTTAGAACTAGCAGGAAATCAACAGGAGGTGATATTATATACCAATAACTTATATGGTCCTCAAGGAACTAATAGTTATGGTAATACGGTTGATATAAATCAAAACTTACAATCAACATCAAACGTAGGTGAATACGATGTGTCGGACTCTATTGGATCTAAATTAGAAACTATTGGAAATTTCCAAGAAGTCATACTTTATACTAATAACACATATGGACCTGCAAATAGTACGAGTTATGGTGATACTGTTAATATAAACCAAAATTCACAGTCTACATCTAATAATGGTGAGTACGGACCTATTATTTGGTCATTACAAAGAAGTACTGAACAATCAAGAAATATATTTTATGTATTAAATGAATATGGTCCTGATGGTTCAAATGGTTATGGAGATCAAATAAATGGTATATTAGATTCTAACTTACAAACCTCATCCAATCAAGGGGAGTACGGACCTTTAACGTTGACCGTTACAAAAACTGCGGATCAGTCAAGAAATGATATGTACGTTGTTAATGAGTTTGGACCTGAAGATGATAATGGTTATGGTAATCAAATTAATGCTACCATATATACTGATTTAATATCAAATTCTAATCAGGGCGAATACGGTCCATTAACTATGACCGTAACAAAAACAAACGATCAGATTAGAAATGAATTGTATGTTGCAAATGAATATGGTCCTGAAAGTGATAATGGGTACGGAAATGAAATTAACACAATAATTAATTCAAATTTACAAACCACCTCAAATCAAGGGCAATATGATTACGCTTTGTCTCCACCATCTTTATCTTCACAACAGTCACAAAATGAAGCATATGGTGATAATAAGTATGTAAATGGTGATGGTAATTATGAAGAAGTAACAATAACGGATGTTACTAGTCTAATAGAAAGAACATTTTTACCTTACGCAGATAGTAACACCACATTTATATTTGTTCCTTCTCAGTATGCACCTTATGATATTTTACTTCAAAATGATCCACAAGGAAGTGATGGTACACTTGCTAATGATTCAAGTTTGGCTCAATTAGGTGCTGAAAAATTACAAACAGAATTTAAAGCAAGAGTTGCGTTAGAACTATTACAACAAACATTAAGTAGAGTTAATGCCTTTAATACGTCAATTAATACTGATACTGGAAACATATCAGCAAAACCAAATACCGATCCTTTTAATGCTATCGGTATAATTTCAGGAAATATTCCATTATTGGCAAGAGACTATTCAGTTACAAGTCCCGATTTATTATTAGGTCAGGGAATTAATTTTGCTGCAAAACTTGCGGGTCTTTATTCCCCTTATTCTTATATACCTGGAGAATATTTTGATTATCCTAAAAAACGTCTTGTCAATCAGTTATTGGAAAATCCAATAGCGGCTGTTGTGGGATCGGCATTAGGGACAATAAATAAAATAACCAGTTTAAATATTGAAAGTGGGTCTGAATTATTTTTAGCAAACACTTCTAACGCAACTAGTGATCTTTTATTTCAGCAATTATCATATAACTCATATAGACCTGATTATAGACTAAACTCATTAAGAGACCCAAATCTTTTGGCGCCAAAACCATCTTTTTATGTTGGGGATAGAAAAACTTTCTTAAAGAGTATAACACCTATAGATCAACAGCCATTAAATAGATATGGTGATAACACAGAAGCTGCGGTTTTTGGACACGGAGGATTAGGTGCTGACTATGAGACATATAAGGGTCAAAGTGTTGGTGAGAGATTCTTCTTTGGTTTAACAACTAGAGGTTACTATGACGGGGCAAATAATCCTAATGGTACTGACACTGGAACCATTTTTGGAGGGTTTACTTGGGGATCTTCAAATAGTGGAACTATTAATAAAAAAATTGGGTACAATAACGAAGTATTTGGTGAAACAGATCAAGGTCCGGCATTTAATCTTGGATTACAAAGTACATTAGCTGGGGATTTTAATAGTTTTAGACCAGATTCAATATTAGATGTTACAAATCAATTAGTACTGAAAGGTGAACAGGCTAAAGGTATATTTAAACAAAGACACGTAGGAAATGCTATAAGTCAAGTTAGTAAAGTTTTTAACGATGGAAATATAGAATTAACAAAAGGTTCTAGAGTTATTAGATATACAACACCAAATTCGGTGGGGTCAACGGATCAAAATGGAGTGGTTGGGTATGAGTATTGTCGAGTTTTTACAAAAGACAATCCTTACTACCTTTATAGTGATCTACAAAAAACAGATGGTAATATACGTAAATTTCAAAACTCAGTATTAAGTAATACTTACAACTTGAATATTGCACCAATGAAGGGTAATGATTCAACAAGTTTAGATGAAACAAACAAAAGAGTTAAAAAATATATGTTTTCTTTAGAAAACCTTGCTTGGCGTTCATCTAATAGACCTGGTTTTACCGTAGAAGATTTACCGGCATGTGAAATAGGTCCTAATGGTGGAAGGATAATGTGGTTCCCACCGTACGACTTAAAATTTGATGAAAGTGTTAAAACTCAATGGACTGACCATACTTTTTTAGGTAGGACTGAACCTGTCTACACCTATAGTAACACATCTAGATCGGGAAGTTTAAGTTGGAAAATTTTGGTAGATCATCCATCTACTTTAAATCTTATTGTGAATAAAGAGTTAGCAAAAACATCACCGGAATCTAAATTAACAAAAATTGTAGATTCATTTTTTGCGGGATGTTTAAAATATGACATTTATGAATTGTTAAAAAAATATGCACAGTTTTCAATTAGTGATGTTTATGATGTGATATTAAGTACAAAAAATACCGACACGTTTAATCAAGCAATATCTGAACTACCACCAACAAACACTACTCAAACGTCATCATCCTCTGTCGGAGGTGGGGGCACCACAAAAGATTTTGGGGAGTATATTAATAAAGTTGCACTATATTTTGAAGATAGTGTCCCTGGTGGTGAAGACAATACTGAGTATAATACATTATATAATACATATTTAAATGTAATTGATGGTGATTATCCTTTTAAGGCGAAAAACATTATTGTGAATTACGACAATGAAAATTACCAAGACGATACTACTGCCGATAAGGGAGATGTTGATTTTTTTGTTAACTATATTGATGCCACTAAAAACGGTATTAGTGATTTTAAAAGTTTTATAGTTTCTAACTATGACAAATTTAATGAATTAAAAATAAACATTAAGGAGTTTTTAAGTCAAGGAAATAGTGAATTAACTTTAGAACTTACAGGAGGTGCATCTGCAACGGGTAGTAAATCAGCAAATAAGACATTAGGTAAAAGAAGAGTTGAGTCTATTAAGAAATGGTTAGAAACGGATGTTGATTTAAAAAAATATATTAACGATAAAAAGATATTAAAAATAGTAGATAAAAGTGCAGGGGATGCTATAACTTTAAATGTTAGTGAAAAAAATTACAATAAAATCGATTGTGACAAACAATTTAAAGGTAATAATGCAAACGAACAAACAGGAATATATTCAGTAAATGCTATGGCTTGTAGAACTGTTCAAGTGACCAATATTGTAATAAAAGAAATTGAAAAACCTAACAGTAATTCAACAAACACTACTCAAACAGATACGTCAAGTGTTGCTCCTTCACCTAATGCTGCTGAAGAAAACGCACCTGTAACTCAAACTCCAACGGCAACAAACGGACAACCACAGTCAAGTAGTAGCACTAGTAGACCTCAACCTAGACAAGATATAGTTAAAAGGTTGTTACGAAAATTGCTTACAGAATCGGATTATTTTGAAATGATTAAGGAAAACGAACCTATGATCTACGATGGCATAAAACAAAAAATAAGACATTTTGATCCTGCATTTCACTCCATTACTCCTGAAGGGTTAAACTCAAGGTTAACGTTTTTACAACAATGTATGAGACCTGGAGATACTATACCTGCAGTTCAAAAAAACAATAATCAAACGACACTAGTTTATGGAGATGCATTTAACACCGCGTTTGGTGCACCACCTGTTTGTGTATTAAGAATTGGGGACTTTTTCCATACCAAAGTAATAATAGATAGTTTAACTCTAAAATATGATGAAGTTCCATTTGATTTAAATCCTGAGGGAATTGGAGTTCAACCAATGATTGCTGATGTTTCATTAAATTTTAATTTTATTGGTGGACAAGGATTAAAACAACCAATAGAACAATTACAAAACGCACTTTCTTTTAACTATTATGCAAATACTGAAGTTTATGATGAAAGGGCTGAAGAAACAGAACCTGTAGATAAAAAATTAACAGCAGAATTAATTGACATCGCACAAGATTCTTTAGGTATACTTACTGATTTAACAAGACCTGACGAAAATAATGGGCAAACAACTATTGGTGCAATATTAACACAAGTGGTTGACCCAACGGGTAATACAATCACTGGTGATATAGAATATAAAACAGTGTTTAATGAATTAGTTGGAAATGTTGAACAATATTTTAACTCCACTTTTGACGCTTTGAAAAAGGTTAATGAGGACTTTTTATATGGTGGAATAGTTTTATCTAGTGCCGATGTGAAATATAGAGAAGGGGAAATAATAACTACCGGATCAACAAATGGTAGGATCTTTGGGTATCCTGTTGGTATACAACAAAAGGTTGATGATTTATTTACAAAGACAAAAGAAGATGTTGATAATGATAAATGCCCATTACTATATGGTGTATTTGATCAAAACTTTAAAAATGCTGATATAAGAGATGTTAAGAAGAAAATAAAAGAAATGATTGATAATAGAAAGGATGGTTATACTTTAAATATTAAAAAATCATATGAACAATCATTAAATTCTGAATTAAAATTAGTTAATTTAATTGATAAACTTAATTTTGTTTCAGGGGCAAGAGACGGTTATAAAAATAAAAAAAATACACCAATTATATATGAACTATCAGGACAAACTACGGGGGTTGTTGATGGATCATATGCAAATACTTTTGACGAATATAAAGGTGATTATGCAAAAATTGCAAATGATATACAAACTTTTTATGATGGTATGTTTGTGATAATTCCACCTGATGGTGTAACAGCATATAATGAAGATTATACTTTTGATCTTTATTTAAACATTCAAGATGAGAACTATTTACCTAGTGAAAATAGATTTTTTATGATATTTGGTAAAGAAATCGTAGATGACCCAACAAAAATAAGCGGAGAACTTTATGACGCTGTCACTTCATCTGATGACAGAGCCAAATGGCTTGACTATTTTTATTATGTTATTATAGGTACAAGTAGTTTAGAACTCATAGGATTACCATCAATTCAAGCAAGGTATATTGAATCGAAAAATACAGTTAATCAATTTTTTGGGATTGTTGAGAATAGTGATTTCTACAAAAAAGTAAAAACTAATTATCAATCTGACTTGAAAAATAAAGAAAGAAAAGTATCATATAAAAAACAGGAACCATTAAACCAAACAGATGGTAATAAACTTTTGAAATTATGGCAAAGTACATCAATACCTGATGATGAGTTCAATTTCAAAAAAGAATTTAGAGGGTAATAACTATGCAGTATTATAATAGATATTCTAATTTTTTAATTAACGGAGAACAAACAGTGGTACCTTATGTAAATGTACCACCAAAACCGACAGACCAAAGATATATTTATAGGTTAAACCAAAGTAGATTAGATAAGATTAGTTTTGAAAAATATGGGTCACCCGTTTTTGGATGGCTTATTCTGCAAGCTAACCCAAAGTTTGGAGGTTTGGAAAGTAATATTCCTGACGGTACTGTTTTAACAATACCGTTCCCATTAATTAGTTCATTACAAGACTACAAAACGGCCTTAGATACACATATATTTTATTATGGCAGGTAGAGTACAAACAAAAAATGTTTATGTAGATACGGAATATGATAATATTATTGTCATAGATCCAAATATTGTGCAAAATGAAGATGGTTCTCCCGTAGAAAGATTAGTTCAGCATGAAGATTTAGTTTATTATGCTAATTTAGAAACAAAAATAGTACCTAGAACTAAATTGGCGGTTGGTGAAACTTTAGATATAGTAAACACCACAGTCGCTAGTTTTATTGGTGGAGACGAAAATGAAAATTTAAATTTTTTAAAACCAAAAAATAAAAAGGGTACGTTTGATACCAGCTGGTCTGATCAATTAACGGGACAAGGTTCAAGAGGTGGTGCGGGTTATAATCAAACAACCGAACAAGTAAGTGAAGTAACTGACAGTAATGGTAAAACAAAAAATGTATTTAATAGAAACATCACAAATTATCAAGATGTTCAAACACTCGGTATTAAGTCAATAAGTGTTACTATAACAGCTGCCGGTGTTCCACAAGTAGATATGACACTTGTTGATGTACAAGGAAGAACCCTTTTTGAACAAGGAGAGAATTCTTTATACTCAATATTCTTTAATTTACCATATCCAGCGTTTTATCTTACACTAAAAGGATACTATGGGAAGGCATTAAGATATCAATTGGCGTTAATATCTTTTAATGCTAAACTAGATCCTAAAAGCGGAAATTTTGATATTAGTTTAAAACTAATGGGAAGACCGGGTGCGTTGTTATTTGATACACTTTTTGGGTATGGAAAAAACCTACCAAAAATGTATAAAAAAGAGTACACTGTTGGAGGTAATACTTCAAATTCTAACCAAATAGGTATTGGATCGCAGAATCAAAAAAAAGTATCCACAACATTAGGTAGACAACTGTTAGAAGAAACGTATGCAAATTATGAATCTAAAGGGTTGATACCACCAAATTTCCCAAGATTATCAATTGAGGATTTCATGTATAGGATTCAAAGTTTTGTAAAATGGTTACAAGAAGACACTAAAAAAAAAGGGGATTTTCAAATTTTAACTGAAGTCTATAAATTTAGAAAAGATTTAGAAAATCTTAAAAAAGAAGTATTTGATAATTCAATAAATGATTATTTAGATTTAAATAATGTTTTTGTAATCAATGGAGAATATTATTACCCGTACAAGCCTGAAATTAATAAAACAGTAAGGGATGCTCACAGAAAATATATAAAAAATATAACAACATTATTGGGTTCATCAAGTAAAGAATCTCCGTTATTAACGGATATGTATGAATTTAATACTACTTTTGGTAAAGGTGGGTCGTATACGATAAATAGTGTTAAAACTCCTTCAGATTTGGCATCTCCACTTGTTTCAAAATTAAAGTATGAAAATATTGTAAAAGAAAGAGATTTAACGACAGAACCCTTTACTGAAAAAGAATATGAAGATACGTTCTTTGCTAGAACTGGTAAAACAAAAATGCAAGACCCTCAGGGGTATAGTAAATTTGTTGCAAATTTGGCAGCTACATCGGTTGTATTAACTTATGAGTTAGATGTTAATTTAGTAAAAAAACCATCTAAAACAACATTTTTTGTATTTGGAATTAAGGATAATAATCAACAAAATTTAGTTGTATCTCCTCCAGGATTTTTACAAATTATAAGTGACACTGAAAATGAGCTTAAAACTCGTGAACAAGATATTGAAATTAAATTAAGTGAAGTTTTAGCACAAAAAATAGGTGCGTCAGATAAAGGAATTGGATTTATACCAACAATAAGGAATGTTTTTGCCGTTTTATTTGCTGGTATTGATTCATTTTATAAATTAATGGATGATACCCATAGAAAGGCGTGGGAAAAAAGGGAAGATAGGGCAAGAATTGATGCTATTTTAGATAAAACAAAACCATCCGTAGAGAGAAATGATAATGATACAAATCAAATCGTTTATCCTTGGCCACAATATTATGTTCAAAAAAATGAAGATGGTAGAAATTTATATGAGATACAATATCCTGGAGATCCTCAATTTGTGAATCAAACAAAAGGAAACAATTTTACAATTTGGCCTGAAGTAGAGTTTACTGAACAATATTTGGCGGCGGCATCCTCCAAATTATCTAATGTTGATAATAGTGTTTATACTGATCCCACAAAAGTTACAAAAAAATCACAATTAAATTCTATATACAAAACAAATAACCCCTATTTTAATACTAACAGGTCAAACCTTTTATTTGAGATATTAGAAAGATCTTATGTTAATGCTTATTATGGTAAATTTAATTATAAAAATTATAAAAATTATCATATAGATACGTTAATTGCTGATCTTGAGGGAGAAAACATAATTGATTCAATTATTAATATTTTACCACTTATTGATTTGTTTAAAAATTACAATTTTACTTATATTACCCTTAAAGATTATTTAAAAACAAATTTCATTAGACAGTGGTGGTATTATGAAAATAATCTATTTTCAACACCGGATTTATCAACAAGTTTAGTGACTGAAAATCAAAATAGTTTATTTAGTTTAGATTATTTAACTAAACAACAAGTAACCACTACTTCGGATTTACAAATAAAATTCCAAGATTATTTAAAAGATTCGGCGTCAAATGAAGAATCATTTTTAGATACATATCCATTTACAAATGGTGGTTGGATTTTTTCTAACATGGCAGATGGGATAAAGGTGGGTGGTACTGAGTCATTTAGAGAAACTACTAAAATTTTTAAAATTGAAGAAAGTTTAAAAAAGGTTGCAAGACTTGATACTAATTATGACGGACAAGACGTTAATATGTTTGTTAATAATAGAATTTTTGATAATAGTTTTGTTTCTTTGTCAGTTACTAATAGTTCAGGACAAGAAATTCCTGTTAACACTCGCGAAACACTAAAACAATTTTTTGAACAAAGAACTAATGACCCAAATTTATTTGTGTTTACTGAAACCGCAATTGATTATGGTAATGAATATATCGGACAAGTTAAAACAAAATTACAAACAACATCACTTTTAAATACCCCATATTTTGTAAATTCAATTATGCGTGGTGTTGAATTAGAAAAAACAAAAGGGGAAACACCATATGCTGCTCTTGGGTATTTGTATTTAAATTCACTTCCTTTAATTACCACAAGAGAAAAATTAAAAACAGTTGATGGAGGAATACAAAGTGATTTGGATTATTTAGCGGCGTCATTTAATAAATTATCAGCAATCCACCAAGTACCATACGCTTGGGTTTTAAAATATGGTGCGATTTGGCATCGTTATAAAAAATGGGTTGAAACAGGTAATGACATATTAGATGATAATTATGTGTGGAAGGATTTTGACGCGGCAGCAGCTTGGGATCCATTAGGTAATTCTAAATCAAAAACATATACCTTTACTAACTACATGGGGGGAACATCTAATGTTACTTTACAACAAGAAACGCAAGGGATTCCACTTGGAATACCAAGTGTTATTAAAACATATGATGTTGGGTTTTATCCAAAAGTTTGTAATGATGTATATTACTTTTTTTCTAAAAAAGATTTGTATTCGGAGTATACTGGACAAGATTTATTTGTACCTGGAAATGACAGGGTGAATAGGGGAATATCTAATAGTTATACAATAGAACCAGCTATAAATAATGCATATGAGCAAACAATAGTTAACAGTATTTATGTTTATTATGAAATAAAAAATGATACAAATTTACCATTTTATAATGAAAATTCAGATATTTTCTTTCCTTCTTCGGGATTTGATGATATTAATCAATCAATTTTTGAGTGTTTTGATGAAAATGGTGTTGAAAAAACACCATTAAAAGATAATCCAGCATTTTATAACGGAACAGTAAAAAGTCTATGGAACTCTCCTCATTATGGGTATTATGATAATAGTAAAATAAAAAAACCACATCCTTGGGAGTATATTAAAAAAATTAAAACATCAAAAACAGAACAAAGTTCTTTTGATTTATTAAATAACAATGAAGAATATAGTACAATTGAGGAGATATTTGGTATTTTTAATAAAGAAACTTTAGATCTTTTTGAAAAAAGATTTTTATTATTTATTGATCCATATGCGACTGAAAAAACATTCTTTTTAGAAGATGAGATTTTTTCAGGGACATTAGAAACACCACCAAAACTAAAAAATGGTGATGAAAAAAGTTTATATTCACAAATGAAAAATTTGTTTGTGGTACCTGAAAATTTTTCACAAATGGAAAATTTTACGGCAAGAGTTAAAGAATTTTTAGATTTTGACGTTATACTTAGAATCGGAAATCCTGGAAATTTTGATAGACAAATTTTTAGCGAATTTACAAATTCACCAAAATATCTTCCAACAAACGATCAAGTTAAATATAAGTATAGTCCATATTCAGGAAACTTACCTCCACAAGTCACGGTAACACAATCAAAGGCGAGTTATCCTGAAGAATGGAAAACATTGCAATTATATGTAGGATTTTCAACAATAAGTGAATTAAGTTATAATGGTACGTCCTCAATCATTACCGACTTCTTTAAAGAAATGGACATTGAATTTACAGTGGATAATATTAAAAGATTTTCACAATTAATAAAATTGTATGTTACAAATAAAATAAAAGATCCGACATTAGATAAAACTAAATTTATAAATTTAATTATTGGTTTTTTAGACGAAAAAGAAGTTTATCAACAAAACCTAATTGATGAGACGTTTATGTTTTTAAGAGGAAACTTAAAAGAAATAACATCAAATCAAACAGCAATACAATCGCCTGTTAATGGTAATGTTATAAAATTAGAAACGTACTCAACACTTAAAACATTAAATGATAAATGGATTGCAGGTAGCGAGCTTCAAGATAAAACAATATTTGAAGACTTTTTATTTTACGATAGGGCGAATAGTGATATTGGAAATAGTTATACAATTGACGTAACACAATTAAGTAGTGTATTAGAAAATAGCGATAATATGTCAATGATGAACGTGGTTAGTTCAATCTTGGATAAAAATCATTTTTTATTTTTTGCAATGCCTGCGTACATTAATTTTTATAATTTACAAAAGGCGGTAAGAGAAGATCAAGACATACCTTATGAGATACCAAACTCAATGTTTGGTACATACTTAAATGTTGATTACATTAATTCAAAACCTAAATTTCTTTGTATGTATATTGGAAATACATCGGAACATTTAGCCAATGACTCAGAATTTAATAAATTTGGTGATGATGTTTTGGATTTGAGAAAAACAACAAATACCATAAGGAAAACAACTGAAAATATAGATAAGGAAAAAGAAAATTTAGTTTGTGCATTTAATGTTGATTTTGGTATTAAAAATCAAAATATGTTTAGTGATTTATCATTAGATATGGCGGAAAAACAAAATACCGCCGAGTCAATTAAATTAGAAGCCGAACTTGCAAATTCCGCATCCGCAAATAAAGTGGCTCAACAATCTACATCTTTATATAGTATCTATAGAACAAGGTCATACAGCTGCGGAGTAACAAGTATGGGTAATGCGATGATACAACCAACAATGTATTTTAATCTAAGACACGTACCTCTTTTTAGAGGAGCATATTTTATTAATGAGGTTAAACATAATATAGACGCACAGTCATTTAAAACAGAATTTAAAGGGGTTAGAGTACCAATTTATACTTTACCAAAACCCGATAGTTTTGTTGCATCAATAAATAAAAATTTATTAGAAAGAGTTAAAAGTGATGTGATTAAAGAAGGTATATCAAAATGGGAATTAAGCACTGGTTACACAAAAAATCCTAATTTGACGGTTAATAATACACCATTAATGGATACATTGGCCGCTTGTAAAAGTAATGTTGCTAGCGAATATCAATTAATACCTTTTGTTGATTCTGAAACTACTAGAACAACCGATAGTGTATTAAAAGATAGGTTAAATTCTTTGATTAATATTGATAACCTCAGTAATAAACTTTTAAAAACTTATTTATTTGGCATTACTAATGTATGTATTTCAAATAGAGTCGATGGTGAGGTTATATTCTCATTTAATCATAACTTATTCTCATTCCAAACATCAAGTCTTTATGGAGGAAATATTGCTGAAACCTATATTGCAAAACAAAGTTGCGCTAAAGTTAACAACTATTCAACACCAATCATTGCATTTGATAATGACGATCAGTCTATTAATATGGCAATTTCTTTATTAGGTGGTTTAATGGCTATAGTTCCTGAAATTGCAAACAAGACATCATTTAGCGATAATAAAGATAAATATTCAGAGGCTCTTGCTAGATTATACATAGAAACATTTGAAAATGTTATGGTAAACCCCGATGCTAATAAAGTGTACGATGGGTTACAAAGTAAATTAGATAGTGGTTTATTAGCTGAGACGGCATTTAAAAATTATGTTGACATTTTTAAAGAAGCATATAGTTATTTTTTTTAATTATTGAATGAACGATATATTTATATATAAAAGAAATTATGGATATGAAAAATTTATTAGATAATTATTTGAAAAAAGATACACGTATTTCAGAAAAACAAATTGAAAATGGGTATAAAGAAGTGTGCGATCTTGATACAGGTGATTGCTACACAGTAAGAATGAAAGATGGTCTTATTGAAAGAGTTGATAACACCAAAAATGTTAATAGAACATTAAGAGTTGAAACACCTACGGGAGTTAAAACATTATTAAACGGATAAAAATAAAGATATGTCTATAGATAAAAAAATATTAGAAGAATTAAAAAGGTTTAATCAAATTAACACTTATGTTCTTAAAGAACAGGCAGAAGATGTACCACCTCCACCTGACGCGGCGGGAGGGTTACCTACTGATTTGCCTCCACCACCGGCAGATGCTGCAGGTGATATTCCTCCACCACCGGCAGATGCGGCTGCAGGGGCACCACCGGCAGATGCTGCGGCAACTGAGGTTCCTGAACCTGTTGATGTTGAAAACGATCCGGATGTTGACGTTGTTGACGATAAAAAAGAAGATGAGGGTGAAGGTGATACTGAAGAATTAGATATTACTGATTTGGTAACCACACAACAAGAAATTAGAGATAAACAAGACGAGTTTATGGATAATATCTTTTCTAAATTAGACGATTTACAAGGTAAATTGGAAGCAATGGATGGTATACTTCAAAAAATAGATGGTTTAGAATCTAAGATTGAAAAAATGAGACCAAAAACTCCTGAAGAAAAATTGGAACTTAGAAGTTTAGATTCTGGTCCATTCAAACAAAAATTAAGTGATTTTTTTGATGAGAAAAAAAGTGAAATGGAAGAAACAGGAAAAAATGAATATGTTTTAACATCAGATGAAGTTGAGAATTTTTCACCATCAGAAATCAAAAAAACATTTAATGTTTACGACGACGAAGAAGAGTTATAATTATTTTTTAAATAATAAATTAAGGGGTTTTTTAACCCCTTTTTTTGTTTTATGAATTTGACATTTTAAGAAAATTACTTATAATTGTATAAAGATAAAAGAGTAATAATTAAAAATTAATTTATGGCAAATTCAGTATTAGATTCAGTACTTGCGCAGTACGAAAAGAATTCAAATCCTACGGGAAACTCAACACCAAGAATGTCTGAACAAGACAGATTAAAAAGGTATTTCACAACCCTTTTAGGTAAAAACGAAAAATCAGGACAAAAAAGAGTTAGAATCCTACCAACTAAAGACGGATCATCACCATTTGTTGAAGTATGGTATCACGAAGTTTTGGTTGATGGTAAATGGCAAAAACTTTATGATCCGGGAAAAAACGACGGAGAAAGATCACCACTTAATGAAGTTTATGAAGAACTTATGTCAACAGGTAAAGATAGTGATAAAAAGTTGGCGTCTGAATACCGATCAAGATTGTTTTATATTGTGAAACTTGTTGATCGTGACAACGAACAAGATGGTCCTAAGTTTTGGCGTTTTAAACACAACTATAAGCAAGAAGGTATCTTGGATAAGATCCTACCTATTTGGAAAGCTAAAGGAAATGTAACAGACGCTGAAAATGGTAGAGACCTTATCATTGAATTATCAAAGGCAAAAACACCACAAGGTAAAGAGTACACAGTTGTTCAAACTATTATGTATGACGATCCTGCACCTCTACACACTGACAATGGTCAAATGAAAGAGTGGGTGGGTGATGAAACAACATGGAATGATGTTTACGCTAAAAAACCTGTAGAATATTTAGAGGCAATTGCAAGTGGGCAGACACCAATTTGGAACTCTGAACTTAAAAAGTATGTTTATGGTGAAAATGCTGAAATTTCTTTAGGTGGATCTAAAACTGAAGAATTGGTAATTGTTGACCCACAGGCTAACGACGAGGCAGACGAGGAACTTCCTTTCTAAAAAAAACATTTGGGCATTGAGTTGATTAATGCCCATTTTTTATTTAATTTTTTAAAAAAACAATATGAATAAAATATCAGAAAAAATGTATGAAGCATTGATCTTAAAATATAGATCAGAAATGGCGGAAGCCGAAGCAACACTTCTTGTTTATTTTAACAACCCTGTGGGTATTGGAGAACACCCACAACATTTGGAAGAAATGGATAAAATGGTTGAAAAAATGACAACAGCTAAAGATAAACTTGATATGCTTGAAACAGTATATAGGTATAACCTTAAAAAGGATAGTGAGTTTTTGGTTACCGAAGATATGTTGAAAATAATTAACGAACAAAACAGAGAAGAAAATGGCAATTAAGAAGAGTGACTTCGGTTCATTAAAAAAGAAATTCTCCACATCGGCAAAATATAAACCACAAAGATTTTTTGATCTTGGTGAACCATTTTTGGATGCGGTTGGTCTTCCGGGCCCTGCGATGGGACATATAAATATGTTTCTTGGACATTCAGATACGGGTAAGACAACGGCACTTGTAAAAACGGCAGTTGATGCGCAAAAGAAAGGTATTCTACCTGTGTTTATTATTACAGAACAAAAATGGAGTTTTGACCATGCCAAACTTATGGGTTTTGAATGTGAAGAAGTTGTTGATACAGAAACTGGTGAATTAGAGTGGGATGGTTTTTACATCTTTAATAATAACTTTGATTACATTGAACAAATTACAGATTACATTAATGAATTATTAGATGCTCAAGAGAAAGGTGATTTAGATTATTCATTATGTATTATGTGGGATTCTGTTGGATCTGTACCTTGTAAAATGACTTATGAAGGTAAAGGTGGAAAACAACACAATGCTAGTGTTTTAGCGGACAAAATTGGTATGGGAATCAACCAAAGAATATCGGGATCACGTAAATCTGATTCTAAATTTGAAAACACCCTGATCATTGTTAATCAGCCTTGGGTGGAATTACCTGACAATCCTTTTGGACAACCAAAGATTAAGGCAAAAGGTGGTGAAGCAATTTGGTTAAACTCATCATTGGTATTTTTATTTGGAAATCAAAAAGGTGCTGGCACAACTAAGATTACCGCAACAAAAGACAAACGAACAGTTAAGTTTGCATCAAGAACAAAAGTGTCTGTAATGAAAAATCACATTAACGGACTTGGGTTTGAAGATGGTAAGATCATTGTAACACCACACGGGTTTTTGCCGGGTAAAGAAGCTGCTGAAGAAAAGGTATCAATTGAACAATACAAAAAAGATTATGCCGAATATTGGAAAGAAATTATTGGAGTTGACGGTGACTTTGATTTGAAAGCGGAAAAAGAAGAAGTTGAGTAGAAACCTTATAACAAACAATTAATGACTAAAACTTTATTAGTCGATGGGAACAATTTATTAAAAATTGGATTTCACGGAGTTAAAGATTATTTTAATGGAACGGAGCATGTGGGTGGCATTTGGCACTTTTTAAATACCATCCGCAAGTTTTTAGAAGAAACCAATTATAATAAGGTTGTGGTCTTTTGGGATGGAGAATTATCAACCGCACAAAGAAGAGTCCTGTACCCAAAATACAAACTTAACAGAAAAGGGGTAACTGAAGATTTTAAAGAAGAATCATTTGGTAAACAAAAACAACGGGTTAAACAATATTTGGAAGAAATGTTTGTTAGACAAGTTGAGTTTGAAAATTCAGAAGCTGACGACCTAATCGCATATTATTGCAAAATTTCAAAAAACGAACACAAAACAATTTTTAGTGGTGATAGAGACCTTACACAACTTATTTCTGAAGATGTGACCATCTATTCGCCAAATACAAAAAAGTACTATAAGAACGGAGATAAGATCAAATTAAAAGAAATTGAAATACCCCATTATAATGTAAAGACCTATAAAATAATAGCCGGTGATATGTCGGATAATATTGATGGTATATATTATTTGGGTGAGAAAACAATAGTTAAATTATTTCCTGAGATACTTGAAAAAGAAATATCTTTTGACGATATTTTAAAAAAGGGTGAAGAACTATTAAAAGAACAAAAAGATAATGTAGCCTTGAAAAATCTTCTTACTGGTAAAACTAAAGAAGGAATATTTGGAGAAGAATTCTTTGTCATTAACAAAAAAATCGTAGATTTGTCCGAACCACTAATTAGTGACGAGGGAAAAGAATTGGTTGAACTATATTACTCTGAGTCATTGGATCCTGACGGAAGAGGGTATAAGAATCTGATTAAAATGATGATGGAGGATGGACTTTTTAAATATCTACCTAAAAGTGATGATCAGTGGGTTTATTTTTTAAGACCATTTTTAAAGTTAACAAGAAAAGAAAAATCAAAATTTAAAAACAAAAAAGTATGAAAGAACAAAATGACGTAACAAAGGTTGAATTTTTGATCACATTAAATGATAATTTTGTGGTACAAAGATTTTTCAATGTTAAAGGGTATAACCCAAACGTTAAAAATAGTGTTGATCTTTATGATTTGATGTGTGAGATATCAAATGACGTAAAAAGGATATTAAGAAACAAAACGGTAGATTACATGCTGGATAATCAATATGTAATTGAGTCAGACCCTACGGTTCTTGAAACCTCAAATACTGATGGTCCAGAGCTATTTAACATTTATTTAAAGGCCGAAAATGAGACAATTTATCATAGAGTGATAGACGCCAAGTTATACCCACCAAAGATAAGATACACTCTGGATACCCGCCCAATCCTAAAAACGGTACTTAAAACCCTTACTGACATTTTGTCAGAGAAAAAAATTAACACAAAATATCTTGAATATACACTAGCTTAAGATATTTATTAAAAACAGGAAACAAACTTAAAACTATATGTCAGACAAGAAAAATTTCGGTTATTTAGGGAACACATTTCAGATCCAATTACTTAACAATATTATACTTTACAAAGATTTCTCAAACACAATTATTGATGTAATTGATCCTCACTATTTTGATAACCAATACTTTCGTCTGATTTGTCAAATGATTAAAGAGTATTACACAAAGTACGAACACACACCTACTTTTGATACTTTAGAACAACTTGCAAAATCTGAAATAACATCTCCTATGGCACAAAAAAGTGTCTTGGATATGGTAGAACAAATTAAATCATCTTCTGAAGATGGATATGAGTTTGTTCAAGAAAAATCATTAAAATTTTGTAAACAACAAGAACTTCAAAAAGTAATGGGTAAGGCTCAAAAAATCATTGATAAAGGTGATTTTGAAAGTTATGACAGGTTAGAAGAAATGGTAAGAGGCGCACTTCAAGTTGGGGAAGTGGATAAAGGGACTAACGATGTGTTTTACGATTTAGACGAAGTATTAAATGAAGATTATAGACACCCAATTCCAATTGGTGTTGCAGGAATTGATAACTTATTAAAAGGTGGTTTGGCAAAAGGGGAGATAGGAGTAATATTAGCACCAACAGGGGTTGGAAAAAGTACGTTTACGACAAAGATTGCAAACCACGCATTTAATTTAGGTTACAATGTTTTACAGATTTTCTTTGAAGACAACCCAAAAATTATTCAAAGAAAACATTTTACTTTATGGACAGGAATTGCACCTGACGATTTATCAGACCATAAAGATGAGGTAATGGAAACGGTTAAACAAATTCAAAAACAAAGAAAAAACAAATTAATTTTGAAAAAATTACCGTCTGATACCGTAACAATGAATCAAATAAAAAATCAGGTAAGAAAAATGATTGCGGATGGGACAAGAATTGATATGATTATTTTGGATTATATTGATTGTGTCGTTCCTGACAAAATGCTTGGAGATGAATGGAAGAGTGAGGGATCTGTTATGAGATCATTTGAAGCTTTATGTCACGAATTAGACATTGCTGGTTGGACTGCAACACAAGGAAATAGAAACTCTATTTCTTCTGAGGTTGTCACAACTGATCAGATGGGTGGATCCATTAAAAAAGCACAAGTAGGTCACGTTATTATTACTGTCGCGAAATCATTACAACAAAAAGAAATGAATTTAGCAACTATTGCGATTACAAAATCAAGAATTGGAAAAGATGGTATTATCTTTGAAAATTGTAAATTTGACAACGGAATGTTAGAAATTGACACGGAACAAAGTGTTACATTTTTAGGGCATGAAGAGCAAAAAGAAGAAAAAAATCGTAATAGAATCAAAGAACTTCTTGAACAAAGAAGACAAAGAGAAAATCAAGTTTAACAAATAAATTTAATAAATTAATACAAAATGGATATTTCGCAAAAAATATTAAAGGAAAATCCCGCAAGGTTTGTTATATTTCCCATTGAACATAATGACATATGGGAATTTTATAAACAACATCAAGCGGCGTTTTGGACAGCAGAGGAAGTTGACTTAACAAATGATATTAGAGATTGGGAAACGCTTACTGATAATGAAAAATATTTTATTAAAAATGTTTTATCATTTTTTGCAGCGTCAGACGGGATTGTTAATGAAAATTTAGCAGAAAATTTCTACAGAGAAGTCCAATATCCTGAAGCAAAATTCTTTTATGGATTTCAGTTGATGATGGAAAATATACATTCACTAATGTATTCATTATTAATTGATACTTATATCTCAAACGCACAAGAAAAAGATGAATGTTTTAATGCCATTGATAGATTACCCGCTGTTCAGAAAAAAGCTAAATGGGCATTAGATTGGATTGAAAACGCATCTTTTCAAGAAAGATTAATAGCCTTTGCTGCGGTTGAAGGTATATTTTTTTCAGGTTCATTCTGTTCAATATTTTGGTTAAAATCAAGAGGTATAATGCAAGGTTTATGTAACGCCAATTCATTGATATTTAAAGATGAAAATTTACATTGTGATTTTGCGATTCATTTATTAAATAATCATTGTGAAAACAAACCATCAGAAAAAAGAATTAAAGAAATTTTATTATCCGCTCTTGAAATTGAAAAAGAATTTATTACCGAATCTTTACCTATTTCTTTAATTGGTATGAATTCTAATTTAATGAAACAGTATTTGGAATTTGTGGTTGATGGGTTATTGGTAAAAATGGGATGTAGTAAAGAGTTCAATGTTGAACAACCATTTAAATTTATGGAACAAATTGCTGTTGAAACCAAAGGAAACTTTTTTGAATCTAGAACTATGGAATATCAAAAAGCAAAATTAAACGAAACTATTACATTCACTGAAGATTTTTAAAATTATATATTATGTCATTAAAAATAATAAAAAGAGGAGGGGACTCAGCATCATTTAACCCCCAAAAAATTTATAATAGAGTTAAACGAGCTTCAAAAAGTTTAAATGTTAACTCTGATGAAATCTTTATAAAGGTTATCACATCGGTTCCGACTGAGGGTGAAATTACAACAAAAGATTTAGATAAGTTAATTTATGAAATTGCCGCGGCTTACACTGGTAGTCATCATGATTACTCTCGTTTAGCGTCATCTGTTGCCATTTCTTCATATCATAAAGAGACAAATGCAAGTTTTTCACAAACTATGAAACTTCTATATGACGATGGTGTCATACATGAAAAATTAATTGAGACTATTCAAAATTATAGTGAAGAAATAATAGATAATATTATTGAACACGAAAAAGATTATAATTTTGATTATTTTGCTTGGAGATCTTTACAAGAAATGTATCTATTAAAAAGACCAAATGGTAAAGTAGTTGAAAGACCCCAACACATGTATATGAGAGTAGCTCTATGGGTAACTAATAGTTTTTCAGAGGCTGTTGAATATTATAAATCGTTATCTAACCAACTTATATCAAAAGCGACTCCTATCATGATAAATTCTGGAACCAAAGTTCCTCAATTAGCTTCTTGTGTGTTGCATTATAATAATTCAGATACTAGACAAGGACTATTAGATACGTTAAATGATATTTCAACATTCTCATCTGATGCAGCAGGCATTGGATTATCAATGTCTAATATTCGTAGTAAAGAAAGTAGAATAACAACATCTGGTGGTTTTGCTGGGGGGCTGTTAAAATACTTAAAAATTGTAAACGAATCTTTAAGATTTTTTAATCAACAAGGTAGAAGACCTGGAAGTGCTGCTATTTATTTAGAACCATGGCATAAAGATATTTTTGATCTATTAGATATAAAAAAGAATACAGGTGCCGAAGAACTTAGGGCTAGAGATTTATTTACTGCACTTTGGATTCCTGATAATTTTATGAAGGCGGTAAAAAATAATGGTGATTGGCACTTGTTTTGTCCTAATGATATTATTAAATCCGGTATAAAACCATTACAAGAATGTTATGGTGATGAGTATGAAGAAAACTTTAATAAGGCGGTTTCAATGGGTATCGGTAAAAAAGTTAAAGCTCAAGATGTGTGGTCTAAAATTATTGAATCACAAGTTGAAACAGGTGTTCCTTATTTGTGCGCCAAGGATAGTGCGAATAAAAAAACCAATCATCAAAATATTGGAACAATTAAACAATCAAATTTATGTGCGGAAATTTTTCAAACGACTGACGAGGATACGACTGCAATCTGCACTTTATCATCGATTGTGTTAAAAAACTTTATTCAAAACGGAAAATTCAATCACGAATTATTATTTAATGAAGTACGTAAAGTCGTTAGATCTTTAAATAAAGTTATTGACATTAATAATTATTCAACTAAAAAAGGATTGAAAGGTGGATTAGAGCAAAGAGCAATTGCGATAGGAACACAAGGTTTGGCTGATGTATTCTATTTGATGGATTATATCTTTACATCAGAAGACGCGCGTAAGTTAAATAAAGATATCTTTGAAACTATCTATTATGCTGCGATCTATGAAAGTAACCAACTTTGTATGAATGGTAATTATGTACCTTATAGTTTATTTAAAGGTTCGCCTATGTCACAAGGAGTATTTCAATTTGATATGTGGGGATTAGACGAGTCAAAACTTTCAGGAATGTGGGATTGGACTAAATTGAAGAAGAGCGTTTCTGATTATGGTGTTTGTAATTCATTATTTACTGCACAAATGCCTGTAGCTAGCTCTGCTAAAATAACAGGTTCATATGAAATGACTGAACCTGCTCATTCGGCTATTTTTAATAGGAGAGTTGTTGGTGGTGAAATTATGATTGTAAACAAGTATTTAATTAATGACTTTGAAAAATTGGGCATTTGGTCCGAAGATCTAAAAAACGATATTATTTTAAATGAAGGGTCAATTCAAAATATCAACCTAAATAATTATTTGGATACTGAAGATAAAAATTATAATAAAAAAGTTAAGAGGATTGAACATTTAATACAAAAGTATAAAACAATATGGGAAATCTCACAAAGAGAATTAATTGATATGGCTGCCGATCGTGCCCCATTCATAGACCAATCTCAATCAATGAATATTTATATGGCTAATCCAACATTGTCCAAAATTACGTCATCACATTTCTATTCATGGGAAAAAGGTTTAAAAACTTTATGTTATTATGTTAGAACTAAAGCTATATCAACAGGGGCTAAACATTTGGCGGTTGACATTTCTAAGATTGAAAAACCAAAATATGAAAAACCTACTGTTAATATAAACGAAATTAATTTACCAAAAAAACCATTAGATAGTCCATTTGAATGTTTTGGATGTTCATCGTAAAATTAAAACCTTAAAGAATCCTTACAAAAGTAAGGATTTTTTTTATTTATATAAAATATCATAAGAATATATTTATGTTATATGGCAGATGGAACGACATATGGTATTGTATTCCCATTTAGAGATAGTACAAAGGGTACCTATTTTAAATTATCAGAATTAACTTCAGAAGAAATTAGAAGTAATCTTCTTCATTTAATTTTAACAAGAAAAGGTAGTAGGTATTATTTACCCGATTTTGGTACAAGAATATATGAGTTTATTTTTGAACCATTAGATGGACAAACATTTGAGTCTATAAGATCTGAAATTGAAGAACAAGTGGAGAAATATATACCAAACGTAACAATAAATAATATTACAGTTGAGGCGTACACAGATAGTGAAGATGCGGCAGGGTCGCTAAATACGGATTTGTTAAACACATTTGATATATATAAAATACCAGGTTTAGCGGTTCAAGAGTATACAGCAAAATTAAAAATTGACTACACTGATGATAGTAATGGGTTTGGGGCAAATCAATTTATAATAATAAACATTTAAAAAATGGCAAAAAAAATATCATATACTGAAAGGGAATTTGTTGGATTAAGACAAGATTTAATTAATTTTACTCAGCAGTACTATCCAGAATTAGTACAAAATTTTAACGATGCTTCAATATTTTCGGTATTGATGGATTTAAATGCCGCCATTGGGGATAACCTACATTATCATATAGATAGAAGCATCCAAGAAACGGTATTACAATATGCTCAGCAAAGATCTTCAATATATAATATAGCAAGAACGTATGGTTTAAAAATACCGGGTTATAGACCTTCGGTAACTATTTTAAATCTTTCTATTACTGTTCCGGTATATAATGATTCGGATGATACAAGATATTTGGGGGTGTTAAGAGCTGGATCTCAGTTTTTCGGTGCAGGGACTGTATTTGAAAACCTTTATGATATTGATTTTTCTTCTGAATATAGTGCGTTAGGGTTTCAAAATAGAACAAAAATACCCCTTAAAAATTCATCCAATACTACATATGCATATACCATAACGAAACAAGAAGTGGTAGTAAATGGGACTACAAAAATATTTAAAAAACCAATAAACCCTGCAGATGTAGTTCCGTTTTACAATGTATTTTTACCGGAAAGAAATGTTTTAAGTGTTACGTCAATAATACAAAAAGATGGGACTAATTACTCAACAGTTCCGAATTATGGTGAGTTTATTACGTCAACGAACAAATGGTATGAGGTGGATGCTTTAGCGCAGGATACTATATTTATTGAAGATCCGACAAAACCTATTGATTCTACGGGAGTAAAAACAGGTAGGTATATAAAAACGGACACACGTTTTATTACTGAATATACGCCGGAAGGGTTTTTAAAAGTGCAATTTGGTGGAGGAACAACTACACCAAATGAGCAATTAAAAGAGTTTACTAAAGTTGGTATCCCATTAAGTGTACAAAATTTTCAAAATAACATTGGACTTGGATTAACCGTAAACCCAAATACTACTATTTTTATACAATATAGAGTTGGCGGTGGATTAGCGTCTAATGTTGGTGTTGGGGCAATAAACCAAGTTGGTACTATTGATTTTTCTGTAAATGGTCCGTCTAACACTGAAAATCAAAAAGTAATACAATCATTATCTGTCACAAATGTTACCGCAGCAATTGGTGGGTCAAATCCGCCGACCGTTGAAGAAGTACGTAATATGGTATCATTTAACTTTGCGGCACAAAAAAGAGCGGTCACTTTAAATGATTATAAATCAATTATAGATACGATGCCTGGTAAATTTGGTGCTCCATCTAAAGTTGCGATATCTGAAAAGGATAATAAAATTGCAGTTAAAGTTTTATCATTAGACACAAATAAAAAATTAACACAAACCGTTTCTAATAATTTAATTAGTAATATTGCGATATACCTCTCAAATTATAGAATGATAAATGATTATGTATCGGTTGAGGTGGCAAAAGTCATTGACTTGGAATTTGAATTTTCTGTTGTATTGGAGGGTGGGGTAAATCAAGGACAAGTAATAACTCAAATAATAAATTCTGTTTCAGATTATATGCAACCTAACAATAGAGAAATGGGACAGAACCTAAATGTTTCTGACATCAGACGATTAGTTCAGGATGTTTCCGGGGTATTGACACTTGCAAATTTAAACATATATAATAAAGTCGGTGGTCAGTACTCGTCATCAGAAACATCCCAAAGATACATTGATCCTGAAACAAAACAAATAGAAATCATAGACGAGACAATATTTGCGGAACCCGATCAAATTTATCAAATAAGGTTTGATAATGTTGATATTAAAGTAAGGGTTAAAAATCTAAATACTGTAGACTTCTCCTAACTATCTTTATTTTGGATTAATATTATTTATCTTTAAAAATAGGATCATAACTATTTATTTTAAAAGATTTAATGAGCAAAAGTTATAGGCTTAGAACCAAACCGGGAATAGACCAAAATATTAGAATAAACATAAATCAAGATTTTGATTTTCTTGAAATTTTGTCTTTAAAATTAAGGCAAGAAGACGTTTACACAAGATTTTGTGCGGATTATGGGGTTGTTGCCGGTAGAGTTGTGGCTAATGGAGGTTTTGGTATACCTAATGCGAACGTATCTATCTTTGTGCCTTTAAGTGATATTGATGAAAATGATCCCGTAATATCCACTTTATATCCTTATAAATTTTTAGATCAAAAAAACGAAGATGGTTATAGATATAATCTTCTTCCTTATGTTAGTGAATATAACGGACACACACCAACAGGGACATTTCCATCAAGAGAAGATGTTTTAACACGTAAGGAGGTTTTAGAATTATACGAAAAATATTATAAATACACCGTTAAAACAAATGATAGTGGTGATTTTATGATTGTTGGTGTACCATTAGGGAATCAAAAAATTGTAATAGATTTAGACCTTTCAAATATGGGTTGTTTTTCTTTAAGACCTGCAGATTTAGTTAGAATGGGTAGAGGCGTATCCGAACAATTTGACGGGCAAAGATTTAAATCCTCTTCTGATTTAGGATCATTACCACAACTTTTTAACACTGCAAAAGATATTGACGTGACTTCATTTTGGGGTGAAGAAGATATTTGTACTGTTGGAATTACAAGGGTGGATTTTGATCTAAGAGACTACAATATTGATATTAAACCTCAGGCAACATTTATGGGGTCAATCTTTTCAACTTCGGATGAGGATTATTTAAAAACTAATTGTAAACCTAAAAAAGATTCCGGTAATTTATGTGATTTAGTTGCAGGTCCTGGTAGGATTTTAGCGATTAGACAAACTAAAGATTATGATATTGATGGGAGACCCGTTTTAGAGCAATACAATTTAGAAAACGGAGGGAATGTAATTGACGAAAATGGGGCGTGGTTAGTAGAAGTACCAATGAACCTTGATTACGTGGTGACAAATGAATTTGGAGATCAAGTTTTATCAAATGATCCGTCCGTTGGAATACCAACAAAAGGAAAATATAGATTTAGAATACAATACCAAAATGAAGATGGTTTAAATAATGATATATTAAGGGCTGATTATTTAGTACCTAATGTAAAAGAATGGGGATGGACTGGAATTAATCCTCCTGTTGGATCTACAGAACAATTAAAATCCTATGCGTTTAGTTTAGATTGGAATGATTATGGGGACACTACGACCGCTAATGGTATACAAATGATAAATGAGGCGATAAAGTGTGAAGATAGGTTTTATGAGTTTAATTATAATAAAGTTTATACTATTGCAAATTTCTTTGATAGATGGAAATGGGGGTATAATAGAAGTAGACATTTAGGGATTAAAGAGATCACCGACAGAAGTTGTTCAACCACAAATAATCGTTTTCCGGTAAATGATGGGGTTAGGGACTTTGATTTTAATTTTTTCCTTTTTAATTTAATGGTTACCATTTTTACACCTGTATTTTTGGTATTAGTGCCGGTTTTACACGTACTTGCTAAACTTTGGCCGGTAGTTAAATTTGCAATTGCGATTGCTCTACCTATATATATTGGTATTGTTGTTTTGAGTTGGGGCCTTTCCGCCGGGGCATCAGCACTCACTCCGTGGGTTGCTGCAGTATATTTACTTGTGGCAGCATTAACAGGAGCATTTCTAACATGGTATATCATTAAAGTTGCTCCATTTTTTCTTAAATTTAATTTTAAAGGACTCACATTACCTATGATATCTTATCCCGATTGCGAGGCGTGTGCTTGTGAAATCCCTGATTTGGGGATGGATGAGGTAGAAACTACAGGATTTGGTGGTAGTGGTACTAATCTAGGAATTAAAATTGGTAAATATGAAATAAATTCTAGAACAAGTGGAAGTATTTTATCAGACACAAATTCTAATTTATTTTGGGATGGGATACCCAATACTAATTTATGTAATATAGATGATAGTGATAATCAAGTATTAGAAGGAGGTTATCCTACTTATTTTTGTTATATTGATCCGGATAGTTATGGTGGAAGTACTAATAAACAAAATAATAAATATCAAGCAGATAGTTATGGTATACGTTATGGGATTGCGGGTTATCCGACACCTCCAGAGATTGGTATGCCTGTCGTCACTAAATTTTCTAACAAAAAATATATTCCAAATACGGACATCACTTATTCTCAGTCATTAAATTTAGCCAATTTAAGAGTTAGATATTTTGATAGTAGTGCACCGAATAGGATTAAAACAACAATAAATGCAACTAATCCACCTGTTTTTGATAATGTTTTAATATTGATGGTGGATCCTAATACGTACTCAACAATACCTGCAGGAACACTATTAAGTTTTACTAATCCAAATTCAGTTATAGACACTAACCTTACAGGGGCAACAAATGAAAATCAGTTTGGGTCTAATGCGGTGACAGGAACGTCATTTACCTCACTTACCTCAACCAATATAACATATATTGATCCTGTAACTTTAAACCCTCAGAGTGTTAACGTTTTTATATCAGGAAATACTACAGAAAAAGAGTACAAGTTTAAAACAGGTATTGAATATTTTCAAGTGGTCACTGGTATGACAATGTATGATGCAGATTTAATCACTTCAGGGATTAAAATAAGTACTAACCCTGACCCTGCAACTCATTACGACACTACGTCACTTTTAAGAAAATATATATTAAATAAATTACAGAATATAACATATGAAGATAATTCTAATGTGGGTGATAGTGGAGATATAAGGACAGAATTAATTAACCCATTAACTGTAAATGGGGATAGTTGGCAAAACCAAGAACTGATTTTTTTGGTTAGGGGTGTTGACCCTTTTAGTGATAAACAAAACATTGAGTATGATTTGTCATTGATTTTTGGTTATGGACTTGGATCGGGACCTAAAGTAAGTGGGGAATATTATCTTAATATTCCGATACAATCTAATTCAGGTTCGGGAACTTGGTATAATGATAAAAAAACACCTGAACCGCACAATTTACCTTATAGTACGTCGAAGTTGTATCATAGACCATTTAATTTTCAAGTTGATGGTACACAATTTAGTTCAGTAACTTCAACATCTATTAGATATTATTCTTCATTAGATAAGTCAATACCCGCAGGATATGCACCTAATGGGGGTAATAATATTGGATTCTACACGAATGGGGGTATAATAAATGATAACGGTAACTCAAACCAAAAAATAAGATTCTATTCTTCATCATATCAGGGAATAGTTGAGGGAGGGGCTTTGATGGCTAGTACCCAACCAACACCAACAACAATTAATGCTCTTAGTAATTATAATGGTAGAATATATAGTCCGGCGTATCATATAACTACTGGGTCGTTAAGCTTTACAATACCTTCAGGTGCAAACCCTAAATTAGTTTTAAGATCAGATAGGTTACCAACATCTGATAAAACGCAATCATATGGGTCTATGTCTATGTTATTACATCAAAATGATAATTTTGCAATATATACTTATAATGAAGGTGCGGGGATGTCATCATTTGCCATGCAACTTACGGATACATCTAATAACGCAAAAGATTTTGGAGGAGATGTTTCTGGACAAACAAGTAGCGTACTTTCAACATTTGATTGTGAGGGTATGGTTCCGTTAAAATGTTATAGAAGTGTTCCGGCAACCAATAGTTTTGTGGTTGATCCTTTATGTGGAGATAACCAAGACCCTACTAGAGTAAAATCTGGTTGTTATTTGTTTATACAAAAACCATATATTAAAGGAATACTTAAAGATTATGAAAATTTTGCAGAATGGAAGGCTAGGTTTAGAATGATGTATGGTGCATGTCAAGGAGTATTTTCACACGTTTTTCAAAACAACTGGATTAATGGGTCATTATATATGTTCTCATTTAAAAAACAAACAATTTTCTCAAAAAGTGGTGAACCTAAAAAATATAAATATTGTGGCACATATGAAAGTGGTTATAGACCAGGACAGGGACCTATTTTTTATACTTCAGGAAGTACAAACTCATTCTTTTATCGTTCAACACCTTATAATGGCACAGAGTTTGTCGGTCAAAAACCTTTAGAGTCGTCATATTTAAATTCTCAACCCGTACCTGTTGATTTTGGAGGAACTAATGATGAAAATATATTGTTCCCAACCACTATTATGGATTTAGGACCTAGAGATGAGTTTACAAAAGAAATATGTTTTAACCCTCAATTTGAAGGATATTTAGTAGATACTGTAAGATCTACCTCATATAATGATACGTCTGATCTTTTACAGCTATTTATTGTTTCTCGTTTAATAAATACCAACTTTTTAAGTCAAATTGTTGGTTATGGTGATGCATCTATAAATAGATTATTTTCTAGAACTGAAGATAGAATGGATGGTGATGTGGTACAAATGTTTAGTATTAATTCTGAGTATGGTGTGAATGGTTTCAGTGAAGATGAATATGATGGTGTTGGTGATATTTATATTGCAACAACAGGTCCGGCGACTATGGGTGTTTTCTTTTCATCAACAACAGCAAATAGACAATTATTATCACCTGGAAAAACAAGTTATACGACGTTTGGTTATCCTAAAACACAAGTTGTTCCTATGTATAAATGGGAAAGTAAAACTCAAAATACTATTTTTGGTAGTGATAAAAATGATTGGTATACACAAGGTCCTTTTTATAAACAACCATACCAATCTATGGATTTTACGCAAACAGATTATTTTAAACCAGGAAATGGAGAAAAATTAGGATACATTTATAGTAGAGATTCTTTATTGAATATTACCACAGGATGGCCAAATGGTCAAAATACGAGATATGTGGTTGGTGCTCCTTATCATTTTTATTTTGGATTAAAAAAAGGACAAAGTGCGGTAAATAGGTACATAACTAAATATATTTTTAATCAGTAGTAATGAGTCAAGAAAGTGAAATAAGAATTGTTTTAGGATCAAAAAGAAATGCTGTCACATCAAATAAAGATGTGCAAATTCAAGTACCTTTATTTGGTGATAGAAATTCATATACTGAAAATGATAGAAATATTCTTATAAATTTACAAGAAAGATTTAATGAAGAAAGACAAAAAAGTGATACTTTTAGACTATCAGGTAAAATTATAAACATATTTGATAATACGTTAAGTGGAAAAACTGATTACGTCCCGTTTAAAAATAACTTGTATTATTTAAACCCTGAAGAATCTATAACAACAAATGTTTGGAAAGGTTATCCACAGTATAGTGAGTTTACTTTTGGTAGAACAGAAGGGATTCAAGGTCATATACCATTTGTGGCAAAAAGTGCAAACACATATAATTGGACTGTTTACGCGTCGTACGCGTATTCTAGTAGTACTGCTCAAACAATGTCATATACAGATGAAATTAGAGGAGTGACTATAAATAATTTTTTATGCTCTGATGGTATTCCTTTTGTGATGAAAAAAGGTAAATACAATGGTAAAAATGTAGTATATGTTTATTGTGGTGCTAATCATAATTTAAATGAGGGTGAATGGGTTGAGTTGTCAACACCTATAAATGGTAAAAAAGTATTTAAAGTACTTGGGTTAGGTGACGGATCTTATGAGTCTGAAGAAAAAGTTTTTTACTTTTTTAATTTAAAGTTTTTAAATACTGAAGTGTTTGATGGAAAAAATGGGACACTTAAAAGAGTGATTAATATACAAAATAGTGGGGAAACAAAATCTAGATATTATGTTAGATTACATAAAATTTTAACAAACGTTAACGATGTAAACATTAAAAAAATTGCATTTGAAAACAACCCATTCGGAGTAAAAAAGAAATTAGAATATTCGGGATTAACCCCAAATCAGATACAAAGAGTTTCAATCAAAGAGGATTCTCAATCCTTTTCTTTTAGTTTTGATAAAGATATACATATTAATACATTAGTTGACAATAATGGAAAACCAGTTACTGAACTATTTGTGACCGTATTAAACAAAGGTTATATGGGTTGGTTCAATAATCCTGGCATTCATCAAACGGCAATTGACATTGGGTGGGGATTTAATTTTTTAAAAAATAGTATAGATAATTGGTGGAACAGAACATCGGTGGTTAATAAAGATAATAGTATTTTAAATGGTAATTACCAGTATAATGGTGAAACTTTTTATTATAATAAAGATTTAAAAATAGGTAATGTTATTAAAGGCGATTTTTGTGAATATAACGATATTGAACAAAAAGAATATGTAATATCAAAACTATATCATAAATATTCGTTTAATCGACAGTTATTTTTAGATAATTCAACAAGGGCATTACCTGCGGGATATTGTTACATACCTCATCATTCTATACCGGTAAGAGTTTTTAGTGATTATATAGAAAGTTTTTCACAAGGTAATTCTTCTGGGTTACCTATTGTCGGATTACCAAATTATGCGTGGTATTCAGAATATGAAAATAATTGGTTTTGGAGAGATATATATGATTATGGTTTTGTGGATCCTGAAAACAGAGGACTTGATATACCATTTACCAATGGTGCTCATTACCCGTTTAAATTAATAACTTTTTTACAAACACCAATAAAACGAACAACATACGTTGAAACCACACAAATAAACGGAGCTATTTTTGACAATTGTGAGTAGTAATTATTATAGATATAAAATTGACATAATACCGACCGATGGGTATATTGATATACCTGTGCAAATAACATTTGATAATTTAGGTAGGGATGATGGATTAAAACAATATGAAGAAAATGTAATAGAGGAAGTTATCAATCCCATTTCTGATTTTGAAACCACAAGTTTTGCACATGCTACGTGGGGATCGGCAAACGAAACGAGTATAAATTATGAGTTTTATTTTTATAATGGAGGTGACCCATCAACAGTTACCGCAACAACGGATAGTTCAAGTTGGGTTGTGGATTATGAGGCTGCGGATTTTACAGATTCTGAAATATATTATTTTGCGAATTCTTTTAAAGGTAGTTTTTTTAAACTTGATTTCTATGATACAAAGGACACGGCAAATCAAAAAATATTTTTTAGTGTTATCTTACCAACACAACAAGGTGTGATGGAGGATGGATTTATAGGGCCAACAGTAAACCAAACACCTGTAAAGGTTAAAAGACCAAAATACATTTTAGATTATGTGGGTGCCGATAAAGAGGGGTTTTTTATTTATTGGTTAAAAAATCAATCATATGTTGACCAAACGGAATATTATGTTAGTGCAAAATTTTTTAATGCAAAAACAGGACAATTTGTTAGGTTGATGAATAAGTCACAAGGTAATATATTGGAAAAATTTAATTTTAACAAATCAAGGTTATTTTATTATAAGTGTATTTTAGATTACAATACCTATGAATATAAATTTTATAAAGAAAATAATTTAGGAGGACTAACAAGAGTAGGTACAACGTTAAGTCCGATAAAGTGGTATGAATATGTTAACCCGTAATGGATGCAATAAAATATTCCATAGTTATATCTCCTGAAAATGTCTCGGAAGATATAAGATTTTACCCATATAGTGGTTCCTACTATACTGAGTCTTGCGGAATCCCGACAGAAGAAAATAAAACTTACAATTTTGGGTTATATTCTGATTTTACAAGTGTTTTAAGTGGAGGTACTAATGGTACGTCATTATTAACTGGGTTAACTGTTCCTATACTTTTTACACAATCTATTAATGATTTAGGTTATTATTCAGAATTTGATGGATTTATTTTACAAAAAAATGTTGTAACTAATTTTTTATACTCTGGAGATGTTACAAACATTTATGAAGTTACTTTATACAATACATCCGGAAGTCAATATATGTCATTTTTAAAGTTATCTTCATATCAAGTAGATTGGGGAGATGGATCTCAACCGGATAATTTAACGTTTACAAATCAGACTGCGACCCATTTATACCCTAATGTACCGTCAGGGTATACAATTAGCTTAAAACAAACAAATCCCTGGGGAACCACTACCATAAGTAAAAAAATATCATTACCAAACACCGGTGTAACTGTTAATAATTTAAATGGTGAGATATTTTTTACTCCACAAGGGGGTAGTTGGTCCGGAATCCCATTAAGTTATGAATATATCTATAGTGGTGATTCGGGTTATGAAATGTCACAATACGTTAGTGAAGAATATACAACAGTACCGTTTGTTATATCTGGATATACCACTTCCAAATTGTCAGATTTAAGAAGATATGGGCCGAACCCATACACCATAGGGTATATTCAGTATATTAAAGGAAGACCATTAGGTCAAGTAACTGAAATGACACCTGATTATACCGCATATACTATAAATGATGTCAATTATTATGATTTAACAGATGGTAGAACATTTTATATTGCCGAATCATCGGGAATAACATATAACGATTTTACATTTTCAGCGCTTACTAAAGATGAATATTTATTAGATTTTGTTATGGCTCCTGAAATACAGTCTGGGGTTTATATTGAAAGAGGAAAGTATTCGGGATTTGAACCGCTACAAAGATTAGGTGAGGTTGATAATTTTGGTGATCTTAAAAGGTATGGTTATGGATATTTTAAAATTAATACCACATAAAAAATATAGATAAACTATTTATAAAATAAAATTATGGCATTAGGAACTTACGGAATAAATAGACCTGCTGACGTATCACCTGAGGATGTTGAAATACTTTTACATTACACAGCTTCAAGGGATGTTACAAACAACTTTGTTTTAAAAAAATTAAACGCTTCAAATATTTTAACACCGTATTTTCATAATGGTGAAACCGGAGGTAATGCAAATGTTGAAATTTTAGGCGGTCTTTATAATTTAAAATTACCAGCATCTGAATTCACTAGTTTAGGGATTTATACTCTATATATAAGACCTGCCGAAATAAGAACTACAATATTGGATTGTGGGGTGTTATCATCAATACCGAATGTTAAAGGAATTGTTATAGACATAAATCAAGTACCCTCTCAATATAGAAATAAGTTTGTAAATCAAGGACTTGTTGGTTTTAGAGTTGAATATTTAAATTCTGATGGAACAAAAATCCCTAATTTTTATAGAATTGTAACATCATCTTTCTTTTGTGAACCTGTAGTTTCTAATCAAACAAACACATCACAAAAAGCGATTAGATATAGATACGTGAATGGAAGTACCGATTTAATATTTTGTACATTATCACCTTCTTCTTCACCTACAAATAAACCTGATGTGATACCTTTTATTGGCCAACCAAATCAGAGTATTATTGTGACTAATACTTTTTTTAACCCAATAACTATAGATATTCAGATGGCTGAACACGATATTGATACTTTAGCAATTGCCCTTTATGGTAATCAAACTAAAAGTGTTGATGATGGTATCTACACTCTTTATGATAGTGCTGGTAATATCTATAAACAATATAACTTGTTTGAAATTAGAGATAACTTTAATGAGTTATTATATGAAGTTAGACAAGACAGAGGAACTAATATAGACTTCAGTAAAAACTTCACAAACATTATTAGTTAATGGCAAAGAAAAAATATTTTTATCCACCTGTACCACCCTCAGGATCTCAGACATTTTCTAACGAATTAGTCGGGTTACAACTCGTGCAAGGAGGTGGACTTACTATGGGTAATTTTGAATTTACAAGTGCTATATTTGAAAAAAGTGATAGGAAGTTTGATACGGGGGTTTTTTCTCAACCATACAATCTATCAAATTTAAACATTGCTAGTATTGAACAAAGTAAGTTATTAGTTCAAAAAAATTTCCAAGTATATCCTAATTTTGATATTTCACAAATAACTAGTTTTTCATTATATGGGTCTTTACAAAAAAGATTAGAAACGTCAATAACTAAAGTTATTAATTATTTTCCTGCATCTATTTTGGTTAGAAAAAATATAGGAACAGGGTATAGTGCGTTAACGGCAAATAATATTCAATATAGTAATATTGACAATGAAACCACATTTACAATAAACGTTAAATATTTAACAAACCCATTTGATATTGATTATACTGTAAACGCATCTCAAAACATACGATTTAGTCCAATTAAATTAAGTGAATATAGGGATTTAACATCTAATTATAAAAAATATGCATTATACGTTGAAAGTCCTAACAATCAAGAGTATAAAATTATTTATTTTGAACCGTCGGCGACATTTAGTGAGGGGAATTTAACATTTATTGTTGAAGGGAATCCATTTTCAGGACAAACGGCATTTACTGAAACATTAATTATAAAACCAAATAATGAAAATACTGAAAAAATTTTTAATGAAAGTTTTGATGAGGTAGAGGATTTTATTTTAAATAGACAGGTGTTTCCTAAATACACCGCAACGTTTCAATATCCTGATTATGATGTTGACGGAACATATTCATTAAATGTAAAAAGTGTGACTTGGCCGTTAGGGGATGAATGGAATTTAGATATACAGTCAGTGTCATTTGAGAATTATTTAACGGAAATACAAAACATTGCGGTACTACTTGATAGGTATAAAACCAATCTAATATCTAGGTTTTTAACTACCGGGTCTTTAAAAGATTTTGACACTCCTGAACAAAAAATGGAAAAGGTGTTACAAATTTATGGTAGAAGTTTTGATGAGACCAAAAAATTTATAGATTCATTGGCTTATATGAATTCTGTTAATTATATTGTAGGTAATGATATACCCTCACAATTATTAATAAATTTAGCACAAACAATCGGATTTAATAGTAACGTTTCACCAATTACGAATGATCAGTTTTTAGGTACCGTGTTTTCAACGGAAAATACTTCTGATTATGAAGGGATGTCAAAACCTATGACACCTACTGAGTTAAACTACCAGTTTTATAGGAATTTAATATTAAATGCCGCTTATCTATTTAAATCTAAAGGTACCCGAAGATCAATTGAATTTATATTAAGAATGGTTGGAGCCCCCGACGCATTAATTGAATTTAATGAAAATATTTATTTGGCCGATGGTACTATAAATTTTGATGATTTTAAAGATCAATATATTTGTATATCGGGAAGTACGTTATTAGTTGAAAATACAGTATTAGATCCTACGGTGACTTTTAGTATACAGGGGACAATGTATACCGGTTTTACGGTTTCAAATACTGTTCAGACAGTGACCGCAACCTTTGATGATTTTCCGATATATGAAAGTGGATACCCAAAAACGGTTAAAGATAAACCGGATTACTTTTTCCAAAAAGGTGCTGGATGGTTTGAACAAACACCTGAGCATACGTCAGAAGAAGTTATTGATAATGAAAATTCAGTATTTAGTGGAAATACCGTTTCTTTGGTTACTAAATTTAAACCTTTTACGTATGGTCAAGATTGGCTTGATAGATTTAGAAAGTTTCCATTTATGACAAACGTTGGTTACAATTTAGTTAGAACGGTGGATAACACAAAATCTTGGCCAACTAACCAAGTGGGTCTTAGAAAAAACGGTTCAGTAACTGCTCCAACATATTATAGAATTGAAGATGATAGATTAGCGATTAATGTTAAAAACATTGATCTTTATTTAAATATGGGTCAGGGAATTACTTATGACGTTTGGGAACAATCCGTATTGTATAACTACCCAATACCAAGTACAGGGTTAACTGCTCCATATCCGAGTCCTGGTGATACTGATTGGACTGTCATAAACCCTAAACCCGATCAAAAAACGTTTTTTGAATTTGCTCAAACATTTTATAATAATTTAATTAACGTTAGAAACAGACAATACATAAGTGACGGTAAAACAGGAGGGTATCCTGCATTACAATCAATTTTTTGGAAGTACATTCAAAGTGAACAAGCTATGAATATACCATCAAATAAATTTACTTATCAAAAAATGATTGATTTTACATTAGCACTTGGTGATTATTGGGTGAGACTTGTAGAACAATTTGTTCCTGCCACTACTATTTGGAATACGGGTCAAAAAATGGATAATAGTGTTTTCCATAGACAAAAGTTTGTTTGGAGAAGACAAAGGGGGTGTAGTTTTGTCCCTGTTAATTGTATTCCTTGTACGTTTAATGGTCAACCATTTGGTTATGATTGTATTGATCAAACGTTAATCTGTAGTTTAGATATTGGACAGAATTATGGAGCCACTACGTTAAGTGAAGCGTTAAATAATTTGATTAGTGAACAAGGATATATTCAAAATCAGTGTGACTTAAACGGAATGAAAAGTTATTGGTATATTGATGTAAGACTTGATGATGTAACTCTAATTCAAGAACAATTTTATACTGGTTATGGGAGTGTGGACTATCCAACACAGTCAACTATTTTTAATTCAATAAACGAAAAACTTGAAGGTTTATATGTTTATGGGTTAAACTATTATTTTGCGGGTAGCTCATTAGTCATTAGTAATAGTAGTTGTTACGATGATTTTACAAATAAAAAACTGTATTTAAATATTGGGATTATGATTGATATAAACTGTAATAATGACGGAGAATAATGGCTTGTGTTTCAGGTTTAACAAATGGGGTATTTAGTTACGTTGATTGCTGTGGGATATTACAGACCGGAGTATCTTTAGGTCAAAGCATATGTTTAGACGAAGCATTTACTGGTACTTCATTTGGTGTTTATATTGCTTCAGGACAAACTTGTACTCAAAACTGTAACCAGGGTACGTTAAGTTATAGTTTTCAAGTTACGGGTGTTTGTGATACATCTTACGGGCAGATAATATTTACACCTTCTGGTGGTATACCTCCATATACGATAGATCCTGTAACACCTACCGGAACTACATTAACTGCACAAACAAGTAGTGGGGATATCACCTTTACTGGTTTAACAGGTGGGACTTATGTATTCCGTCTAAATGATTCACAAGGGTTACAAAACAATGAATTATATATTAATACAATAATATCAAATTGTTTTGAAGCTAACGTATATGGGGTTTCAGGATCAACTTGTGGTTTAAGTAATGGATATATTAACATAACCGCAACGACAAGCGCGTCTCCATATACTATTATTGTTTATAAAGACGGAGGTGTATTTAATGTATCAACAGAAGCGACATTACCTGTAACATATTCTAATTTACCTTCAGGAATTTATTATGCAACGGTTTTTGACTATGGGTCAGTGACGGCAAATACTGAAAATTTTGTAATAGATGAAAGTGTTGGGGTTGATTTTGGTTTTTGGAAAGTTAACACATCGACTTGTGTTATTGATAAAGGTAAACTTGCGGTAACGGGTTTAACAGGTACTGGTCCGTATACTTTTTTATGGAGTAATAATGAAACAACCCAATTAGTTACGGGTCTTACACAAGGTACATATAGTGTTACTGTGACGGATGCGTTAGGATGTTCAACCACAAAGTCTGAACTTATTGGAACTGCAGATCCTATAGGTCTTGGGTTTTTGACTGCAGTTAATCCGTCTTGTTTCTCAAATGATGGGTCTTTAACTTTTACAATAACAGGAGGTACGGTTCCTTTTTATTATTCTGCTTCTACCTATGAAGTGGGGTATACATTATCTGATACGTTTACAATATCTAATTTGGCGGGTGGGGCGTACCAAGTATTGGTAAGAGATGCTAATTTTTGTGAAGTTATTTTAAATGGTACCATAAATACCGTTAATGGTTTTAATGTTGTTGAAATTGCAACTACACAATCATCTTGTAATCAGTCTAGTGGGAAGATTGGAGTAACTATAGAAGGTGCGAACAATTTTTATACGTACGCAATTTCAGGATTAACCACAAATTACACCAATGGAATAACCACTCAAAGTCAAACACATAACTTTACTAATTTATCAAACGACACTTATTTATTAGTTATATCAGGATCGGGTACAAATTGTAGTTATAGTGAATTTGTTACAATCGCTTCAGTTGATAAGTTTCAAGTAAATTATACTGCAACAACCGCAAGTTGTGGGTTAAATAACGGGGTTATTAGTGTTGAGGTAGGGACTGGTTATACGGGAGTATTAGATTATGTTTTAAGTGACGGACAATCAATTATAGATACGCCATCTACCGCTTACACATTTAGTAATTTAGTTGAGGGTCAATATACGTTAAGTGTTACCGATAATGAAAACTGTACGGTATCTAAAGATTTTGAAATAACAACAACAGGGGAATTAGCCTTTATGGTTAATGCTGTTGATTGTACTGGGGTAAATGATGGGTCGGCAAGTGTTTTAATAAATAAAGGGGAACCTACATTTGCATATGAATGGTCCGACAATGTGCCAGGAAACCCAACAGGGTCTACGGTTACGGGTTTATCGGGGGGTACATATTCGGTAATAGTTACGGATAGTAGTGGGTGTAGTAATAAACAAATATTTGATATATTGTGTGGAAATAGTAATATTGTTTCTTATCAAATTGTCAATCTTTGTGTTAATGAGTTTAATACCCAATCAGGAAATAAAAGAGGTTTTTCTGAAATGTTAAATGAAGGGTTTTTAGATTTAACAAATGAATACACAAATTGTATTTTAAGTTCCGCAACATTTAATTGTAATATAGACATTAATGGAACCGCTTATACCCAATCTTTTTACACAACGAATGAATTTAGCGATGTCCCTAGTGATGCTTTATGGCAAAGTACTATTGAAGGTATATTATCATCAATAACTGAAATAGGTTCTTACAATGTTAATTTACTTAATAACACATTACAAATTAATTCTAATTGTGATGGGGATAGTGATCCTCTTGGGGGTAAACCAATTACCATTGAATTAGAGATTGATTATACATTAAACTGTGAGTCTTCAGGGGATACAATGTGTTTTAATTTTTCAAGTAGTACTTATGTATCAAATGTTACAGCATCGCCGGAAGGTATAAATAATAATAGACCATACTATACATTTCCAAGAGGTGGAATTACTTGTTATGTGTATTGGGATGATGTATCTAATGTTTGGGTATTTTCTAAAACTTTAGGTGGAGATATAAATAATAGTTTTTCGACACTTGATAATTTTTATAATCCAAATCCGGTAAGTAATATGACATATACATGGCAAGACGGACCTGAAAGTGGAACATTTAAAATGAACACATCTACAAGTGGAATGTGTCCATATAAACAATTCCAAAACCTGACAAATTTTGAATTTATGACAGGTGTACCATATGAATTTCAATAAACTTAATTAAATAAAAAACATGGCAACTTTAACATCAATATCTTTAGTAACCCCATCAGCTATTACGGAAACTTCACAAATTCACGTTGTAATTACGGGGGACACGACTCAAGGTAATCCTGATGGGTCTTCATATAAAGCAAATCTTTCAGATTTAAGAACGGTTTTTTTAGATACATTTATAACAGGGTTTACCTACAATAACGCTAACACACTAACAATTGCAAGAAATCAAGGGCAACCTAATTTGACTGCAACAATCAACACGATGACTGGTCTAACAATAAATGGGGCATTGTCTGCTACTACGATTTATTTAAGTGGTCAACCTGTTTCAACAACAACTTGGGTTACAAGAACAGATGTGAGTTCTCAAATATATAATATTCCTTCCGTAAATTATGGAATAATAAATAGATACACATTAAATGTGTATTCTGAATATGTATTACCTGCAACATGTGAAATAGGTGATGTTATAGAAATTATTGAGGATAAAGCAGGAAGTTCTAAAACCAGAGTTAGAGCAAATACAGGTCAAACAATTAGGGTGAGTAGTTATGGAACGACAGGGACTGCGGGATATTTTGATACCGTAAATACTGACAATGTTGCAATAAAGCTTGTTTGTATTACTGCAAATTCTAAATGGGCGGTAGTTTCATATTTTTCCGATTTTAATAATGGGTCTGGATCAGTACCAACAATAGTGTAAATGGCTAGTGTTTTAAACATATCAAACATATCAGGAGGCACACCACCTTATAGTTTTTATGTTTGTGATGAAAACGGAAACAACTGTTCTTTATTAGGAACTACCGCAAGTGCATATACATTAAATGCCTTTTATTCAACTGCAAACACATTACTAATAAAAGTGATAGATAGTAACTCTTGTCAATTTTTCACTTTAATTTCTTGTCCTATTGATAGTTGTATAATTTTAACTGAAGACTTAGATAAAATCACGACAGAAGATGGGGACTTCATTGTATTTTGTGATTTTTAATATTTATTGTTATGATAGTACAAATCACAGGATCTACGAGCGGACAATCACCATTTGATGTTTTTTTGTGTGATTCAACAAACACCTCCTGTTTTTATGTTTCAGGGATTACATATCTAACACCCGTTGTTGTTTTTGATACAAATAACTATTTTCCAAATGAAAACGTTCTATATTTAAAAGTTATTGACTCTCTCGGTTGTACATTTATTGAAAAGTTAGATTGTGGGGAAGGAAAAATGTACCAAGACGGAATATATGTCAAATTTATGGACGGAGTTGGTTATTATTTCCAATAAGGAATATTTATAAAATAAAACTATGCCAACTTATCAGTTTCTTACGGATAGATCATTAGCTCAATCTACGGCAATAACGCCGACAACTATTATACATATTGTAACCACTGCGGATACAACCCAAAGTGTTTATGGGTCATCATATAAGGCAACAATACAACAAGTTTCAGATGCTATCTTAACAGGGTCTACGAACATATATAATTCAGATGGTACTTTAACAGGGAATAGAAATGTTAATTTTACAGGAAGTAGATTACAATTTTCAGGAACAAATAGTAGTACAACTATAGGTTTAACATTAAGGGCTAGTTCTGGTTCTGGAAACCGTTTTGCTAAATTAAGTGCAGTAAATGGGTCACTACAAAATAACATAGATGTGACCATTGCGGGTACATCAATTAACTCTTCGGATACTGGATATACAAACTCAGTCAGTACAGATTCGGTAGGTGTTAATATTACCGCTTCTGATTATACAGGGTACACAAATACAATAGATCTCAATTCGGGTGGAATAATGATTAATTCAGAATATTATTTACCGCCTACGGATGGAACTACAGGGCAAATTATGACAACAGATGGTAGCGGAACTACTAGTTGGCAAAGTATGTATGGGTATCAATACTATAGTGCGGTAACCATTACAAGTGCTCAAACACTCTCAATTGGGTCATCACCTGTTGAAATCTTACCAGCACCTGGTGCTAACAAATATTATGATTTTAAAGTATTTTTTGAATACATATTTAATACTACCTCATATGTCAGTACAGGTAAAATGGAATTACACGATAGTACTGCAAAACGAGTGTCAAATCGATTTGATTTTAATGGTCAATTATCCAATAATATATTGATTAGTGATATGAACGCGGCGAGTGAATTGATGCCAATCAATAGTAAACTTGAGTTTACAACATCTGATGGGACTAACCCAACACTTGGTGATAGTTCATTTAAAGTAAAAATATATTATAATATTATTGATTTTGGTTAATATATATATTTTTTAAATACGTAATAAGAACGATTGTTGATATTCAAATTTAACCCTTTTATTTATTTATTTTCATTATTTCATAATATATGAATATGAAAATATTTATTCAAATTGCGTCATATAGAGATCCTGAATTAATACATACAATTAAATCTTGTTTAGAAAACGCCAAAAATCCGCAAAATTTAATTTTTGGTATTGCAAGACAATATCACAAAGATGATAAATTTGATGATCTTTCTGAATATGAAAATGACGAAAGGTTTAGAATATTAAATATCCCATACCAAGAGTCAAAAGGAGTATGTTGGGCAAGAAACCAAGTCCAACAACTGTATAAAGATGAAGAGTACACCCTTCAAATTGACTCTCATATGAGATTTGAAAAAGATTGGGACGACACTCTTATTGAAATGTTAAAACAACTACAAGAGTTAGGGATTCCGAAACCTTTATTAACGGGGTATGTGTCGTCTTATAATCCAAAAAATGATCCACAAGAAAGAGTAAGGGTGCCTTGGAGGATGGTATTTGATAAATTTATTCCTGAAGGTGCCATCTTTTTTTTACCTGAAACAATACCAAATTGGCAAGATTTAGAATTACCCGTCCCGGCTAGATTTTATTCTGCCCATTTTTGTTTCACGTTAGGTGAGTTTTCAAAAGAAGTGCAACACAATCCTGATTTTTATTTTCACGGTGAGGAAATATCCATTACTGTAAGGGCATTTACAAACGGTTATGATTTATTTCATCCCCATAAAGTTATTATTTGGCATGAATATACAAGAGAAGGTAGGACAAAACAATGGGATGATGATAAAGAATGGTACAAGAAAAATGAAAGTTCACATCTTTTAAATAAAAAACTTTTTGGAATGGATGGGTTGGATCAAGAAGGTCATGATGGGAAATACGGTCTTGGTAATGTTAGATCTTTAAGAGATTATGAAGAATATGCCGGGATTTTATTTTCTAAAAGATCCGTTCAAAACCACACACTACAAAAAAATTACCCACCAAATCCAAATTATTCAACTGAAACAGAATTTTTAGAATCTTTTACTAATATTTTCGACTATGAAATAAAATTAAATAAAGAAGATTTTAAAGAATCTGACTATGATTTTTGGGCGGTTATTTTCCATAATAATGATGGTGAAGAGGTTTTTAGAAAAGATGCTGACACAACCGAAATACAAATATTATTAAATATGGATCATTTAAAAATAAGAAGATCGTTTTTATCATATCAAAAACCAAAAAGTTGGACTGTGTGGTCACATAGTATTTCTAAAGGGTGGGATAAAGAAATAAAAGGAATAATATAACATAAAATAAACATTTGATTATTTATATAAAAACAAAAAAAGTTAATGGCTACAGTCTATCTTGAACGTTGTTGCGATAATACTATAAACTATGAGGTAAATGGTTGGACGGGATCCACATCATTGGGTAATGTATTTTCAATTACTGGAGATACCGGTATTATAAATGGTTGTTATACAATTGTTTCATCATTAGTTGCTCCTGTTGTTACTTTCGATGGTATTGAAACATCCGTTGTTGATTGTAACGACCCATTATGTATTGATTGTTGTGATACTGAATTATGTTTTAATGTAAATTTAATATCATATTCCGGGTATAATGGAACATATGAATTAACGGGTAATTATAATGGAAATTATTATTGGACTGGAGGTACAAGTCCCGGATATTTATTTTTTGATAATATAAAATGGTGTTTAAGTTCATCTTTGGGGGGTACTTGCGATTTTTATGGATCAAACCCAACAAGTTCATTATGTCCCGATCTTGATGAAAGTTTATTAACTATTGGTGTATGTGTACCAACACCGACACCTGTTGATCCTTGTTATGGGTTAGATTTTGATGTGTTATTAGAATGTAATATCCCGACGGCGACTCCGACACCAACACCGACACCCACACCTACACCGACACCAACACCGACACCTACAAATGTTTGTGATCCTTTTTCTGCTACGGTTAGTGTGACTGCGGTAACAATCACGCCAACACCGACTCCAACACCAACGCCAACACCAACGGTTACAAGACCTATTATAATTTCTGGAAATTCAGTAAATTTCATAATAGATGATGGTGTGTTTGTATGTTCAAATGTAAAAGAATTGGTTGATTGCGAATCTAATGAAAAATATTATATATCAGGAGTATTAACGTATACTGGATCACCTATAAGTATTGGAACTACTTTCTTAGCTTTATTTGGTACCTCAGGTTCAAGTCAAGTTAAATGTGTTACTTATACTAACACTGTTGATGGTTCGCCAAATCAGGCGTTAAATTCAGTTGTTGAGGTTTATTCGGGAGGATGTGAAAATTGTAATTTACCAACACCTACGCCAACACCGACACCCACGCCGACGCCGACACCAACACCTACACCGACACCAACACCTACTTTGGTACCTAATACTAAATTTGTGTTTACAAGTTGTACGGACACGTCAATGATTGTTCAATCTACATATCAACCATCAAATGTTATTGAAGGTGATGTCATCAAAGATCTTTCTGGTAATTGTTATACTTATGTTGGATCATTTGTCGGTTATGTACCACCATCAGGGTATATTGTTGTTAATGATGATGTATTTACAGCAACTACTGCAACAACATACACTACTTGTGTTAGTTGTTTAACACCTACACCAACTCCGACACCAGCATATAAAGAATGGGTAGGAATGGCAGAATTTACCATTTCTTGTCCTGTTTGTGAATTAACCGATTATGGTGTTCCTTATACTTTTTACACATCTGCAAGTGTTAGTTCATTAACGGACGGAACTGAGATTTATGATAATATGAATCTTACAGTACCGACACTTGTGACTTATATTAAATACGGAAATAAAATATACATAAATAATGATGGTACAATAACTGAACATTGTACCGTGAATGGAAATTGTTAAATAAAATATGTCAGTAATAGTAAATATAGATTCAATAATATCGGGGACGAGTCCATATGATGTTTGGATTTGTGATAAATGTGATAGTTCTGGTGTTTGCCAGTACATTGCCACGTTTACTGATGCTGAATTACCCTATAGTTTTACACTTCCATCTGTTTATGAAACTTACCCATCGTATGTGGTAAAAGTAATTGATGATAATGGATGTGAGTATTGTTCGGTTTAAAATAAAAATAAGTTAATATATCCTTTGAGTTAAAATAAAATATTATTAAGAGTAAATAACATAAATGAGTCAATTAAGCGGAAATAGTTGTAATATTATAACACTTCTACCATTAGGGTTAGATTGTGAAAGTATTAGTGCGAATACTCCATACACTACAGATGGTTTAATAACTTTATTTGTGACAGGAGGTACTCCACCATACACAATAAATTGGAGTAATGGGTCTCAAGGGTCTTATTTATTTAATTTAGCACCTGGTGATTATACTGCAACCGTTATTGATTATTATGGTGATTTTACAGCAACTACTACTTGTAGTGTTGGATACGAAAACTTTTATTTAGAAAAATTCCAAAATTGTTTTAATAGTGCAACTACGGTTTATTATGTTGCAAATATGCCATCTACGTTTATTACTGATAAAGTATATAGATTACAAGGACAAACGGATTGTTGGAAAAGTAAAGGATTAGAATTAACATCGGGACAAACTTATGTGGACTCATATGCGGTTGTAACTGCAGGACCTTACCCTAATTGTAAGGGATGTTTGCCTATTGACCCTGTAATTCCAGTTAAACCTGAAAAGTTATGTTTGGAATATAAAAGTGGAGGGGTAGTTCAAACAACTACGTATATACAATTTAGTTCGGGAGGTACTATAAATAATAAAAACTCATGGACAAGTGTTACGCCTTCATATGTAATTTATTATAATAGTGGGTCGACAAATTGGCAAATAAGTGGATGGACAGGATCAGGAAACCCAACACAAGTCAATACCGTTTCATCTCCATTAGGTTCTTGGGTTATTTATGGAGGATCAGGTAACATCAATGTCGTTGGGGGTATTTGTGTTATTAAACCTAATATGTTTATTAAAACAAATAGTGCGACTTGTTCTGACGTAAGCAATGGTTCAGTGGCGATAACTGCAATAGGGGGTACTCCGCCTTATGAGTACTCTTTAGATGGGGTTTTATATCAACCTTCAAGTATGTTTATTGGTCTTTCGTCTGGAAACTATACTGCATACGTTAAAGATAGTTCAGGAGCAACAAACTCACAAAGTTTTACAATAAACGCATCATCTACTCAAACAACATATACAGTAAACCTTTACCAACAACCAATTGCAACACCAATATATAACAACACGTCTAATTACACACAAATAACATATAATTGGTATGCTGATGTTACACCACCTCTTCCATCTGGAAAAACAATAACTTTTGATATAATACAAAGTGTGAATAGTGAAAGTAGAAGTGGGTATTATAACTCTACCGAAGTATTTCCTACGTTACAATATTCATCAATAACGGGTGTTACTGGTGGAGGGTCAATTACTGCGACCACAACCACAACACCGGTAATAACATCTCCTCCGCCGACAACTTGTAAAAATACAATTTCAACGACCGCATATACTAACACGTACAAGGCGTTAATTACTGGAATTGGAAATATATACGGACAAATAAATAAAAAAATAACAACACCAAACGGAACGGTAGGGGGTTGTCCAACATACGGATTGTTAAACGATACAATAAACATCGCAAACGTAAAATTGGTTAATGCTAGTGTTTGTGAACTTATAAACACTAATGTTTCACCATTACAATTAAACTTAAATAGGACGGGTGAGGTTGTATTTTTGGGTAGTGGGTTGTCGGGTTAAAAAACTTAATTAAATATATTTATGAAATATGGCATATATAATTAAAAATACTGCAGGTCTTATCAACACAACGTTGACCGATGCTGCAAGAAAAAGAATTTCACAAGGTAAATTTGATATTGCATATTTCCAAGTTGGAGATAGTGAGGTGAGTTATAATGGTATTAACAACATTGACCCGACGAGTTTAAATGTACTTATGCCACAATTTAATGCTCAAAACACGACATTAATTCCTGAAAAAAATAGAATGCACGTTAAATATCCACTATTTGTGGATTCAACATCGGGATCCACTTATGGTATTCCTGTTGATGCGTCGTATTTTGATTACATTTATAATACTGCGGCACCAAGAGGGTTTTTTACGGGAAATACTAATAATTATAGTGCTTTTACTACAAGTGCGATTACAATAAACCCAAATTTTATAATTCCTAATTCTGCATTTACATCAGGGAACACGATAGTAATTGAAAGAAGCGACATTAACCCTATTGTTTCGGGATCGGTTACAAGTGGGATGGTAATGACATTATTTACGACAACTGACATAACACCATTTACAGCTAACACACCTATGTTTACGTATTTTGTGGTTGGTGTAACAGGAAATACTTCTGGAGATACTACCGTTACAATAAAAGTTGACAGAAACTTACCTGACTTTAATACATTAGGGTTTACAGGTAATAGTAGAGTTTTATTTTACCCACCTAATATGACAAGTTTATATGATTCAGTAACACCTGAACCATATTGGGCGACAAACGTATTTAATTTTGAATCAAATTGTGATATATCACAGGCCGATGTGAAAGTATGGAATATGAATATTCCTTGGACTGAATCACCTGCTGGGTTATTTAACAATACTTATCAAGACTACAATTATTTTGGATCAACAGGGTATTGTGGGTCTAAAGAGTATTTTGGATACACAACAAATGATGGTCAAAATGATACTAGTTATTCTTATTTTTATAATTCATTTGATGAAATTGTAGAAGTCGAAGCAAAAGACCAAAAAGCAATTGCAATACTTCATTATACTAATCAATCTATTGATAATTTTTATGGTGAAAAATTCGCATTTCAAGAATATGACGTTTCGGATCCGGGAGCGACTGGACAAGCAAGAAACTTTAAATTATCTCTTCCATGGCTTATGTGGCATAAAAACCCAACCGGCACAATAGGAGAGGAGTTTTTTGTTGATCCATCGGGTTTCACAAGTATTGATTTATTTCAAGTTCAATATATCAAATCAAATAAGACCTCATCGTTTAATGATCCGGGGTTGAGATATTATCATTTATGGGATACACACGCTAATGGTGATGGGTACCCAAGTAGAGTTGGTAAAGTTTTTCCTGATTTAAAAATGATTATTTTTGATGATGATGAAATTGTCGCATCACTTAATTATAAAACTAATAGATCTTGGACTCTTCCCGCACCTAAATTGGGTCTTATAACTCCTAACACATTTGGAGGGGTATTGGGAGGAACAACGGGATTATTAACAGGAAGTACCGATACATTATTTTTAACATATAGATTTAATAATAGTGCATTTACTAACTCACTTCATTGTAATTATTATTCAACAATTAAAAACTTTACAAATGAATGTGCTCCTGACGGAACATTAGTTGCAGGATCATCTGATGTTATAGTTAGATTTGGAAATGAATTTCCGTTTTTAGTGTCTAATTTAACGACAACACCTTCAGGATTTACGGCAAATAATATGAAGGTATTGGCTCAAATAGTACCAAGTGGTACAACAAGACCAAGTGCGAATCAATGGAAAGAAATTGATATGTATTCACAATTATCGGGTTCGTCTGTTAATGGTAATTTAACAGTAACAGGTATCACAGGAACTACACTTCAAATAACAAAGTCAATGTACGACTCAGCACCTTTTTATCAATTATCTAATTACATAACATTACCACAACTTAATGAGTCAGGAACAACATTTAATTTTGGATCCGAATATTATTTTTATGGGACATTAAAAACCGACATTCAAGCAACAATTTATGTTATGAATTACCTATGTAATTTAGGTCAAACACAGTTTCAAGATTCATCTAATCCAACTTGGAATAATACCGTACCACCTTATGTTACGGAAGTGGCTCTTTACAATTCAGATAAAGAGCTTATGGTTATTTCTAAGATACAATCGCCTGAAAAAAGACAAGGTATTCAGCAGTATCCGATTAAATTAGATTTTTAAACGTCATGTCAGAAAAAACAGATTTGAAAAACTCACCAAAAGTATTAGGTTTAGACGTATCCACACGTACAATTGGATGCGCTATATTTGATATTCAAACTAAGGAATTATTAGAATTAACACATTTTTCACCAGTTATAAAACCAAAACCTGAAGATAAAATTGAGGAACTAATTTTAAAAGTTAGGGCATTTGAAGAAAAACTAGAAGGTTATAGAAATTTAGGGATCACAAAAGTTGTTATTGAAGAACCACTTTTAAATTCAAATAACATTTGGACGGTAGGGATTCTTTTAAGGTATAACTCAATGATTACAAAATCAATTTATGATATTTTGGGGATCGTACCTTGTTTTATCTCAACATATAATTCAAGAAAATGTGCTTGGCCTGACTTAGTTCAAGAAAACGATAAAGGAAAGAAAGTTTTATTTGGTGGTTTACCAAAAGACATCGACAAAAAAGAAATTATTTGGAAAAAAGTTTCAAATAAGGAACCTCAAATAACTTGGCTTTATACAAAAAACAACACACTTAAAAAAGAATGTTTTGATATGTCAGATGCCTACACCTGTGTGATGGGATATATGAAACAAGAAAATATATGGTAAAATCAGTTTTTAACTGGTTTTTTTTGTTTTATGTAATATTTATAAATAAAAATATTATGAAAAAAATTATAAGATTAACAGAAAATGATTTAACTCGTATCGTTAAAAGGGTTTTAAGGGAGCAAGATTCTACAGTTGGTGGGGGATCAACAAAAGTTGATGTTGGGACAACATTAAGTAACGGAATGGAAGTGATAAAATTAATGACAAGTAAAACTAATCCCGATATGGTGTTTGTGCAAACAGAAACATCAGGTGGGGGTCAAAATTTTAGTTGTAAATCGCATGAGTCAGGAAAATTTACTTTAAGACCAAAAGGAACAATAACTAAAGAAGAATCTCAAGCATTATACGATAAATTCTGTAAATAATAATATTAATAAAAAATTAAACCCACCCCATTAAAGGTGGGTTTTTTGTTGTGTAAATATTTATATAATGTATGTGTAAAGTATGTATTATTTGTAAAATTGAAAAACCATTAAGTGAATTTCATAAACACAAAGGAAGAAAGGATGGTTATAGAGAGAGGTGTAAACTATGCCGTTCTAATCAGTTCAAGGGAGATTACGAATTAATTAAATATGAACATAGAGAACGGTCAAAAAAATTTAGACAAAATAATAAAGAATATCTTAGAGAATTTTATAAAAATTATTATAAAAAAACAAACATCAGTATTCTTGGAGGACTCTACTGTACAGAACAATTAAACATTTAGATATTACAAAAAATGACCATACGATAAATATATTGGGATATAGTGCTCAAGATTTAAAAGATCATTTAGAAAAACAATTCAAAGAAGGGATGTGTTGGGAAAACTATGGTGAATGGCACATTGACCATATAAGACCAATTTCTTCGTTTGATAAAAATGACGATCCTAAAATAATTAATGCGTTAAGTAACTTACAACCGTTATGGGCATTAGAAAACTACATTAAAAGTAATAAGTTTTGATTTTTATAAAAAGTTTTATTATTATTTCGTATGGAAGATTACGAAGTGGTAAAAGACATACTTGATGGCATTTTTGGGGAGGCTCAAAAATATGATGATAGTAAAGGTCAAATTGCATATGATTGTCCAGTTTGTTCACACGAAATAAAAGGACTTGATAAGGGTGACGGTAAAGGTAATTTAGAGGTATCTTTAGAAAAAAATGCATATCATTGTTGGTCTTGTGGTGAAACTCACGACACGCATGGTCATTTAGGAAAACTTATTGATATCTACGGGTCAAAAAAAGATAAAAAAACATATAAGTTAATAAGGCCCGACGAGTTTGAAAAAAAAGAAAGAAAGTATAAAAAACTTGAACTACCAAAAGAATATAAAAAATTTGATGAGGTTAGTCATTTATACCCACCAAGAAAAGAAGCATTAAATTATTTAAAACAACGAGGGATAACTGATGAAATAATTGAAAAATATCAGATCGGTTTTTGTTATGAAGGTGATTATGCAGGAAGAGTGGTTGTTCCGTCTTTTAATAAAAAGGGAGAGTTAAACTTTTTTGTTTCAAGGTCTTGGAATAAAAGATCAAAGTTAAAATATAAAAACCCTGAAGCCCCCAAAGATTTTTTGATATTCAACGAAAGTTTGATTGATTTTAAAAAAGATATATATATCGTTGAAGGCGTGTTTGATTCATTTTTTCTTAATAACTCAATTGCTCTTCTTGGAAAGTTTATAAATGACAACTTATGGGAGACATTATATAATAAGGCAAAAAAGAATATAATAATTTGTTTGGATGGAGATGCATTTGATGATGCAATGAAGATATATCAAAAATTAAACGGAGGTACATTATATAATAAAATAAAGATTGCAAAACTACCAAAAGATAATGATGTTTGTGATCTAAAAGGAAATATTGAAGATTACTTAATTGAGGTTAGAGGATAAAAATATGGATTTATATAAAATAAGAGATGAGATCAATGAGATCATCAAACAAAAACAACAAGAGTTAAATTTAACATTTGACGAGGAAAGTCATACCTATACGATGATGGATAAAGAAGGTAATTTAAAATCGGATTGGCCTTCAGTATCAAAGGTTATGAAATTATTCTACACCGAGTTTGATTCTGATGGGATTGCTGAAAAAAAGGCAAAAGGTGATCCTATGGAAAAGATGAGATTGTTAAACGAATGGTCAGCTGCTGGAACATATTCAACAAATATGGGTTCAAGAGTCCATTATTTTTTAGAAAAGAAATCTTGTGAAATGTTTGGGTTGGATAAAGAAGTAAGGGAACCAATATTTGAGGTTGATTTTGAACAAACAATAAAAGGGGATTCTATGATAAATGCCGGTGAGGAGTACCTTTATTTGATGAAAGAAAGAGAAGGTCTTTTATTGGATACAGAAATTGTTTTGGGTAGTAATGAACTTGGATATGTGGGGCAACCTGATAAGAAGTGGTTGTTTTTTAATAAAGACAAAACTGAGGTGGGAATTGTTGTAACCGATTGGAAGACAAACCGAAAAAAGAATTTTGAAGCAAATCATTTTACAAAAAAAATGAAATACCCATTTAATGATTTAGATGATACTGCGTTAGGTCATTACTTTACTCAGCTACCTTTTTATGGTAAATTGTTTTTGGATATGTTAAAAGGAAGTAAGTATGAAAACATTAAACTATTTGGTTGTGTTGTAGTACATTTAAGTGATGATGGAAAGTACGAGGAATATAGAATACCAAAAAGAGTAATCAACACAATTCTTGAAATGGATATGTCACATTATTTGACAAAATAAAAAAAATAAATTATATTTTACTATGGAAAGTAATATTACAATTGCTTGGTGGTATAATACCACTTGGGATCAACAAATCGGAAAAATAAACGTCAAATACACAATAAAATGAAAATTAGAATGACAAGATCGTATAGTGTTTGGGAATCTTACGAATCTATTGAAATCAACCCAGAAGATTACCCTGAACTAGAAGGCATGACAGAAAAAGAAATTGTTGAGTATATCAATGAGAATGCTTACGAGTTTGAATTGAAAGACGGAAGTGAAGGTAGTCTTGTTGATGAAATTATGTTTGGTAAAGACATTGTTAAAGATAAACAAACTGATGATGAGGTTGAATTTTATTTAGACTAAGATTATGGACGATATTATTAGACCAAAAATAGATTTAAGAACACAAGAAACGGTAGAATGTGAAAAGTGTCAGTCAAAATATTTTAAAGAAGTTGTCCTACTTAAAAAAGTACCAAAACTATTAACAGGTAGTTCAGAAGACACGTTAGTTCCGTTCCCAACATATATGTGTAACGAATGTGGACACGTAAATGCTGACTTTCAATTATTTGATTGATATGGAAATAGGAAAAATGACAATAAGTGAAGCTTATCCACATTTGAAGTCAATTGCAAATGTTTATGGGTTAAATTTGAATAGAGTTAAAGAATTTAAGTTTGCAAGATTGATGCTTGCAAACTTATATAATAGGGAATTATGTTAACACACAAAGAATTTTATATTTGGTTGGAAGGTTATCTATATGGAAAGTTGGAAAACAAACATATAGATATTGCACCAATTATTGAAAAGATGAATGAAGTTAAAGATGAACCAAAAATTGGAATTTCTGAACCTTATACCATACCAATACCGGTTAACCCTCTTCCAAGAAGAGCCGACCCATATAAACCACCATATGAAATATATTGTGGAAAAAATAAACAAGACGATAATTCAGATTGTCCACCAAAAAATATAATATGAAATTAAAAGAATTTTTAGAAGTTGCCTTATTAGGTAAAGAGGATAACCCAAATCTAACTAATGGAACATTTGTTGATCTAACTTGTCTTTATGGTTATGAATTGGTTAAATATAAAAACATCATTAAAGAATGTGATGAATTTACTAAATGTGATTCGTTAGAGATTTTATCTATGCCGTTAGTTAAAGGTAAAAAAGATAAAATTTATACTGCTGAAACTATTAATTTATCCGATTTAATGGAATTTAAGGGTAAATGTTATTTATTATCATTGTCCTTAACACCTGAAATGTATGACCCAAATCAATTACTTAAACCTGTTAAAAATGGAGCCGCCATGGGACCTACAATTTATGACCCATCAACATTTGAACCAAGAAAACACATTTTATTAACTTGGTCACCTGAAATAGCTCAAGATTTGTCAGGAACTAATGATGAAGTAACATTGAAAAATAACATTCACAAGTTATTAGATGACGTATTGGACAATCCTGATGAATACAAAACTAAAGGTACGAGATATGTTTTGGTTAGAGGTTTGTTTGAAGTTATTGAAAGAGGTGATGTCACCGAAGTAAAAGAGTATGATATTGATTTAAAAAAGAATGAATCAGATGCTAATGAAACAAAAGAAAGGTTTGATAATATTTTGAAAAAAAATAAGGAACTTGAAGACAGGATTTCTGCGGAAGAAAAATATATGGTTGAAGTAAATAAACTTATGAAACTTAAAAAAGAAGGTAAAAAATGATTAATAAACTAGTACATTTTTCTGATCTTCACATACGTCTTTTTAAGGATCACGATCTTTATAGATCAATACTTGAGGATGCTTTAAACCAGTGGAGAGAATTGGGTCCTGATAGAATTGTATTTACGGGAGATCTCGTACATTCAAAAAATCAGATGACACCGGAACTTATTGAAATGGTTAGTTGGTTATTATTAGAATGTTCAAAAATTGCAAAAACAATCATTATTCCTGGAAATCACGATTTTTTAACCAATAATACAGAAAGATTAGATGCCTTAACACCTGTTATAAATTCATTAGATAATGAAAATATTGTTTATTATAAAGATAGAGGAGTATATGAAGATCAAAATATTAGTTGGTGTGTTTACTCACAGTATCAAGGGAACATTCCGCCAGATCTAAATGATGCTACCGGAATTAAAATTGGATTATTTCATGGACCAATACAAGGAATGAAAACGGATCTTGGATATGATTTTGGAGATCATGCATACGAAATATCAAAGTTTGATGGTCTTGATGTTGTATTATGTGGAGATATCCATAAAAGACAAGAATTATATGCGAACTCAATTATTGAAGTTGATGATTGTGATGTTGATGAATATTTAAAAAAAGGTTGGGAAAAATTATAAATGTCTTAAATTTTGTTGTAAGGTAAATATTTATCTATATAACAACAAAATTATGGAGAAAGAATGTGATCAATGTGGTATAAAATATAACACAAAAAACAAAAAACAAAAATATTGTTCTGCTGAATGTCAACATAATTCCTATAGAAAAAAAACTGCGGAAAGAGTTAAGGTGTGTTGTCAGTATTGTGGGTTGGAATTTGAAGAAAGAAAACATAAAGTAGAAAAATATGGTGTTAAATATTGTAACAAAAAATGTGCCGACTTACATAAAAAAACAACTTATTTGAAAGAAGGTAACCCGGCTTTTGGGACTAAACGCACGGAAAAACAAAAAAATAACGCATCAATTCGTAGTAAAAAATTATGGAAAAACGAAGAATACAGAAATAAAATAAAAAATGGTATTTTTAAATTTATTGAAACAAATGGGTATTTTCCGGGGACTGATGAGAATTCAAAAAGAAAAAGAATGGAAACTATGATTGAAAGATATGGTATTCCTCATAATTGGGTTGGTAAATACGGTGAAAGGGAATGTGATAAAACAACATTAGAAATTTATGGTAAAACATCGGCACAAATGTTAATAGATTATTCACATTATTATAATAAAAAAACAGATATTGAAAAAATGTTTGAAATAATGTTAGAAGAACTTGAAATACCTTTTCAGTATAAATTTAGAATATATGATAAAGAAAAAGTTGATTTTTGGTTTAGAGAGTATGATTTTTTAATTATTAATACAAATGTTCTTATTGAGGTTGATGGAGATTATTGGCACGGGAATAAAAATATTTTTGAAGAATTGACTGACTTTCAACAATCAGTTAAAGTGAATGATGAAATAAAAGAAAAGTTTGCAAACACAAAAGGTTATAATGTTTTTAGGGTTTGGGGTTCGGATATTAAAAAAAATAATCACGAAGTAAAAAATAAATTAAAAGAAATATGGGAAAAGTTAAAATAATGAAAAAAATACCGGTAATACAGATCGGTAGCCTAATCCAGCAGAACATTGGGGAAAATATCGGAAGACATGGATATGGTATTTATGATGTTGAAACAAAAGAATACAAATACGTGGATTTATTTAACCCAAAACCTTTTTTAAAATTCAAATTAGATTCTTTTGAAGATATTGAAAATGGATCAGAAAAATTAATCAATGTTTAACATAGATAAAAAATATAATTCAGATATATTACTTTACTGTGAATTAAACAAAATTAAAAATGTTAATTCATTTGTAACCCAATGCTTTAAACAAGGATTTAATATTGAAAAGTATGGACTTTTAGGAAATTCACTTAATGATGGTGAAAAAGACTTAAAAACGAGTAGTGTTGATGAAAAACAGGTAATAAAAGAAGTTATTGTTGAAAAACTAGTGGAAATACCCGTTGAAGTCATCAAGGAGATTGAAAAAATTGTTGAAGTTCCGGTAGATGTTATTAGAGAAGTTATAATAGAAAAGGAAGTTCCTGTTGATAGAATTGTTGAAATTGAAAAAATAGTTGAAGTACCAGTTGATAGGATTATTGAAAAGGAGTTCATTAAAGAGGTAATAAAGGAAGTTCCTGTTGAAAAAATTGTCACAAAAATAGAATATATTAGTGACAAAACAACTGAAGATGAACTTGGCGGAATAATTGCCAAGTTAAAAAATGAAATGTCTAAAAAAGATGAAGAATTAGACGAACTTAGACATAATTTAGACGAACTTTTAGACAAACCTCCAATTGAAATTATAAAAGAAGTGGAGATTATTAAAGAAATACCAGTTGAAATTATAAAAGAGGTGGAGGTTATTAAGGAGATTGAAAAACCAAATGACAAGGTAAACCTCCTTCAACAAACAATACAAAATTTAACATCCGAAGTAAGGGAGTTAAAAAAGAAAAATGAAGAATTAGAAAATAAACTAACAGACCAACCAAGACAAACAGGAGAAATTCCGGCAAAGTTTTTTGGGGGATCTAATATAAAACTATAAATTATGAATTTAATTGCATGGAGTATTTTAAGTTATGGTCTAATGAATATTATGGTTTATGGAACCATATTTCAGGGACTAAGGAATTTTTTCAGAAATTGGGGAAATGATAAACGTATGCCACTAAATAGTGTTGGTGAATTTATATCGGGGATACTTTCTTGTCCGATGTGTTTTTCAACATGGGGAGGGTTCATTTTATCCCTATTGATATATTCACCAACAAATGTTATGTTTAATACACCTGAATGGTGTTCGTGGTTTTTTGATGGAATACTTTCATCAGGTGCCGTTTGGGGGATTAACGCAGTTGTAGAATGGTTTGAAGAAAATAGACCAAGTAATAAATAAAAACAAAATAAAAAATGGGAAAAAAGGATAAAGCGCACAGAGCAAAAGTTGCGAAAAGAAACCAAAAAATTAAAATGAGTGAAAACTTGTTTCAGAAAAAGTTTCAATCAGAGTTAAAAAAGGAACTTGAAAAACTACAAGAAAAATTAGTATCAATGTCAGGGGATACTGGACTTTTGGATGATGAAGATTTGGATATTCAGGATGTTGAAGTAGATACTACAGAAGAAGAAAACTAAAAAATGGATTTGTTTAATCCTTTTCCAAAATTTAATTATAACATTATGATAGAAGAATTAGTTCAAACTAAATTAGATAATCCGTATATTCAGGTAGTGTGGGAAGACCTACCTGAAAATTTTACGCAAGATAAAATCAAAAGTGTAAAACACTACTTTCAAAAAAAGTACAACACAACAAACGTTAATGTCGTAACCAAAGTAAAAAATGTTGCAGAGGAGACAACTCAGAGTGTTGATGTATCACTTAACGTTATGGATACTAATTACCAAGTTGAACTATTAAAAGAATATTTGAAATCAAAAGGATATGAAAAGTATCAAGATCAGATTTTAAATATTAATGGAATGGTTGAAAACAAACTGGCAGAATCAGAAAATGAAACCACATCATTTAAAAAGTGGTATATAAAAAATATTGAGTTTTCAAACTTTTTGTCATATGGGGAAAATCAAAAAGTAGATTTTGACAAATGTAATGGGATTACCGTTGTTGAATCAAACCCACCAAACTTCGGAGGAAAAACAGTCCTTTCTGTTGATCTTTTAATGTTTTTATTTTTTAATGAAACAACCAAAACAACAAAGGCGGAAGAAATATTTAATAGATTCACTGACAAAAACAAAGTACTTGTAAAAGGAGAAATAACAATTGATGGGGAAGAATATATCATTGTTAGATCCATTGAAAGAAAGTTATCCAAAAAGAATGAATGGAATGTAAAAACCGATTTGGACTTTTTTAAAAAACTATCTGATGGAAGCCTTCAAAACTTTACGGGAGAGCAAAGAAAAGAGACGGAATCATTTATTAAAAACTCCATTGGGTCAAAAGAGGACTTTTTAATGACGATCCTTACAACTTCAACAAACCTTGAAGAGTTGATCGATGCAAAACCAACTGCAAGAGGACAAGTTCTTTCAAAATTTATGGGACTTGAATTTTTAAAAAGAAAAGAAGAAGTTGCAAAACAAATCTACTCCGACTTTTCAAAATCAATGATGTCAAATGTTTATAGTAGTACACAACTTAAATCAGACAACGAACAATATGAAACAGATATTACTGAATTAAAAAAGAACATTACAACATTTAAAACTGAACTTGATGAAGTAAGTGATGCACTTAAAAAGGGAAAAGATTATAAAGATGATATGTTAAAGAAAAAACATACCGATATTGATCAGGATCTTATTACAACAAACCCAGAAACATTAAAAGAAGAAGTTGACAGTTTTGAAAACCAAAAAAAGGAGGTCATTAAAAAAAGAGACGAAGTTAATGTTGTTGAACCATCAGAATTTTATCACGAAGATAAACACGATGAAGTTAAAGACCAATACAACAATTTAAATAAAGAATTGATTCAACTTGAAACAAAGATTGAAGACATTGAAAAATTAAAGAGTTCAGTTGAAGGTGGAATCAAATGTGAACATTGTGGTATTGAGTTAATGAATGCGGCAATTACAAACGCAAAAATTGCAGAACTTGATGGTTATATCATGCAAAAAGACCAAATTTATGTCACAATGCAGGTTTTAACAGGCATAGAACAAACATTTGTAAGGTTGAAAAAAGAATTTGATGAGTATGAAAAAAATAAACTTATCAGAGAAAAATATGATGTTAGTATTGAAAGTTTTGATTTAAAAATTGAAAAATCAAATCAAACACTTGGTAGATATAACAACCTTCTTGATAAAATAAAAGAAAATGAAAAAATTGATTCACTTCTTATAAGGGCAGGTATTAGAATTGATGATCTTGAAAGACAAAAAAGTCAAAAAGAACAAGAAATAACAACAAGTGAATCAAAAATTACAAACCTTAATGAAAAGATAAAAAATAATCTAAATATGATTATTAAAATTAGCGAGGAAGAAGAAAAAGAAAAATTATATAAAATTTATTTGGAAACTTTCGGAAAAAATGGCATATCTAAAATAATAATGAAAACGATGATGCCACTTATCAACTCTGAACTCCAAAGATTGATGGAAGATAGTTCATTTTTCAGATTAGAAGTAAGAATTAATGATAAAAACGAAGTTGATTTTATAATGATTGATAATGGTACGGGAATTGAGAAGTTAATGTCGTCAGGATCTGGGTATGAGAGAACTATTTCTTCATTGGCGTTAAGATCAGTATTAAGTAAGATTTGTAGTTTACCAAAGCCAAATATAGTTGTTTTTGATGAGGTGTTTGGTAAAGTATCAAATGAAAACTTGGATATGGTTTTAGAATTTTTTGTAAAAATAAAAGATTACTTTGAGAAAATTTTTGTAATTTCACATAATCCTATGATAAATCAATTTGCGGATACAATAATTAAAATCAAAAAAGAAGATAATATTTCAAAAGTTTATCAGTAGTTAGGAAAAATATAAAATTATGCGTAAGTTTGTAAAATGGATCAAGAATCTATTTATTAAGAAGAAACCTGTTGTTATGGAGGGTATTGAAGAAAAAACCTATATGTTGTTCATATATGGTGATTTTAAAGACAAAGAAGAAGGGGTTGAAGAGTTGGCATTACAATTAATACCGATTGTTAGCTCTGATTTTGTTAAATACAATTATGGTGATCACGGAGTAGTTTACCACTTCTCAACCAAAGAAGATTTTAGTGATTTAAAAGAATATGTTGATATGATATTAAATGGTATTATTGAACAATACTTTTTGATGGAAAAAACAGAAAATAGTTTTATTTTTATGCCAAAAATATTAAAAGACGATTTATTAAAAATAAATAAAAAAGAAAATAACGACACAAAGAACGGTAAAATAGAAATAAATACTAACTTTAAACCATACGAATATAAAGACACAGATAAGATAATTAATATGTTCATGCCGATATTTGATCCTGAAGATATTATTTACACCCCTTACGAGATATATGAACCAACGGTAGATGAAATTTTAGAAAAAATAACAGAGAAAGGAATAGAATCAATAACTAAACAAGAGAGAGAAATACTAGAAAATTATGCGAAAAGAGAAAACAGAAGATCAAAAAACGACGAATCCAATTAATCAGGATGAAATCCAGTTGTACCTTAAAGACATTAGAAAGTTTAAGGTTATGACACCTGAAAGAGAAAAAGAACTTTCAGAAATTATGTGTTCCGAATTTTGTACTGAAAGACAAAAGGAACAAATTTATAAAGAACTACTTGAGGGTAATTTACGTTTTGTGATTACAGTTGCAAAACAATACCAAAATCAAGGGGTTGATCTTTCTGACCTTATTGCTGAAGGAAATCACGGGTTAATGAAGGCGATCAAAAATTTTGATTGGACAAAAAAACTACGTTTTATTTCATATGCGGTATGGTGGATCAAACAATCAATTCTTCAGTCCTTGAACGAGAATTCAAGAACCATTAGACTTCCGGTCAATGTTGTTCAAGACATGCAAAAAGAAAAGAAAGAAATAGAAAAGACAAATAAAGAATTGTCAGACAAATATGCAACACTTCCAAAAATAATCGATTTGGACATGTATATCAATGAGGACGGAGATACATTGATTGATGTCATCAAAAATGAAAATGCGGAACTACCAGATGAGATTTTTTCAACAAAAGACATCTTAAAAGATAAAATGTTAAATATCTTAAAGGTTCTAGACGAAAGAGAAAAAACAATTGTTGAAGATTATTATGGTCTTTCAGGTACACCAAGAACATTAGAGGATATTGGGTCTGATTTTAACTTAACTAAAGAAAGAGTTAGACAAATTAAAGAAAAGGCACTTCGTAAATTAAGAAACGAAAGTTCAGAATTATTTGATTATCTATAAAAAGGGTTAAAAGTTGCCGATGAATTCTAAAGCGATGGGTAGGTAGAAGTGGTTTAGGGCGAAAGAATCCTAAGATGGTAAAAAGATGGAACACGATTCAGATACAAATGTTTTACCCTACCTATCAACCCAAACAATAACAATTTCGTGTTTTATGAATATTTATATATACTTATTATTAGGTTATCATTAAAAAAAATTAATTATGAAAAAAGTTATTGAATTTGTTAAAAAGTATAAAATCCACATTTTATCATCTTTTCTATTCATTTTCTTTATGAGATCTTGTATAAAATCAGGAGAAGTTAGAAAATTAGAAAAAGTTAAAACATCAAATGAAAACGTTATTGATAGTTTAACTACTCTTGTTAATGGTCAAAAAGACACGATCAATAATATCTCAGAAGTTATTAGACAAGAAAAACTAAAAGTTCATAGAGAATATGATAATTATATCTCTGATAAGGATAGGGGTGATCAACTTATGGAACTCCATATGGTTGTAAAGAAAAACATTAAAGATCTAGAGAAATGAAAAAATTAATTAATTGGGTCAGAAACAACCCTAATAGAACAATGTTTCTTATTCCAATCATTTTGGTTGCTGGAATATCAATTTCACACGTAGTTAGTTGGTATGATATCGCAAATCCTATAAGTTGGGCAATTTATCTTTCTATTGCTATAGAGGTCGGTGCTATGACGGCACTTGTTGCTGCAACTAACAAAATTAAAGGGGGAGTATGGTTTATGTTCGGACTCATAACCTTGATCCAAATGATAGGTAATATTTTTTATTCTTATAAAGAAATAGACCAAAATGGTGATCTTTTCAAATCTTGGGTTGAATTAACTGGTCCAATTTGGGAAATGATTGGATCCGATACTACTGATGTTCCTGCAATGAAAAGATGGTTAGCATTTTTAGAAGGAGGTCTTTTACCTATTATATCTTTAACGTCACTTCACTTTTTTGTTAAATATGACGGCAAAAAAGAAGATGATGATGAGACCCCCCAAGTACCCCCCAACAACCCCCCAAGTGACGACCAAGTAACGACTAAGTACCGACTAAGTAACGACGAAGTAATTGATGAAAAAAATGTAGAAAAATTAACTGATTTACAAAAAGAGGTGAATAGAGTTTGGGAACAAGTTAATCAATTAAAAGAGGAGGGGAAATTTTTTGAACCAACAGAAGATGAGATATTGGAAGAACCTACAGCATTAGCCAATTCAGGTTATCGTGAGAGATCTGAAATGGAACAATATGAAGAAGACGACGACGAAACATTTATATCTGATGGGTTAGAAGAGGTGATTGAAATAGTAGAAGAAATCCCAAGTGATCAAATTGAAGGAGATGAAAATACTCTAGATAACACTAATGGTAGCGATCTTAATGCTCAACCTAAAACTATTATCTACAAAGGTAGAGACAGAAATGCAGGATTTACAAGAATTGACAGGTTTTAAATTTGAGGGTGAAAATATTAATAAAAAACAAATAATTATTTGCAACACCAAAAGAAATTATAGAGATTATATTAATTCTTTAAGATATAGATATAATAAAAAAAATCCGTATATACCTAACTATGTTATAAAAAGAGATGGGACAGTAGTTAATCTATTGGATCCCATTTTTTATTCAAAGTTTATGAATGACGCATCAATTGATGTAAATGCGATTACAATATGTTTGGAAAATTTGGGGTGTTTAAAAAAAAATCCATTAAATAATACTTACAGTAATTGGATTGGTGATATTTATAAAGAAAGTGTACACCAAAAGAAATGGAGGGATTGTTTTTTTTGGGAACCATATGATGTTTTACAAATAAAAAGATTATCAGAATTGATACTTGAACTTTGTGGTGAATATGTGATTGAAAATAAATGTATTGGAACAAATGTAAAAATTGAGGGAGTACAATATTATAACGGAATCGTATCAAGAAGTAATTTTGATTCTGAATATAGAGATGTTAGTCCCCCATTTGACTTTAAACTTTTAAAAAAACTAATAGGTGATGAATAATGAGTATGATGAAATAAAAAATTTGTTAAGAAGATCAAGATTTCTTCAAGAGCAAGTTAATTTGGCAAAAACAATTGAAGATAAAATCGCCGATGAAACCAAAGGAGATGGTACTGAAGAAATTGATACTGATAAAGTAAAAAAAGACAAGAGTAAAACATATAGGATTTCAGGTGGTCTTTTAACTTTACACGGTAAAGATAAAAAAGAAATTGAACTAACCACTGAAGAAAAAATCGCATTTCAAGAAACGATGAATGACTTTGTTTCTGAAGTGTCGGATCTTTCAGATTTTGGTATTTTAAATATGTATGAAAACTCTGTTGAATGGAGTGGAAAAGTTATTGATTTTGATTTGGAATTCTTTTATACAATCGGGGAAAATAACGGAGTTTATATCAACGGAGACATGATTAAACTTGATGATAAGTTGGTTGAGTTGGTTAATAAACTTACGACTTATTACGAACAATTTAAAACAAAATGGGCGAAAATTGTGTCATCAAGAAAGAAAACAAAAATGAAAGAAGAATGAAATTTTTAAAAGAATTGGATCTTAAAAGTTTGTTAATTTTTGCATTAATAATCATAATATTATTAATGAGAATGTGTAGTGGAGGTCAAGGACCAATTAATAAGAAAAATGTGGTAAAAATTGACGGAAAAAAATATGTTGTTGTTAAACGAGACGTTGATACTATTGTTGAACAGGTTGAAAAGGTCGTTTATAAAGATGGAAAAACAATTTATGTAGATAAACCCGTATATGTTAATGTACCTAGTAATGTTGACACGAATTACATATTAAAAAGATATTACTCCAAATTACATTATACTGACACATTAAAAATCAATGACACTATTGGATATATTGTTATAAATGACACAATTTATAAAAACAAAATATTAAATAGAAAATGGGACTCACATATCAATAAATTCACCGTAAAAGAAACGATTTATGTTGAGCCATTACCTAAAACACAAATATTTTTTGGTGGAAATGTTGGATTTGATAATGTTAATATTGTGAACTACGCTGGACCAACATTAGTACTAAAAGACAAAAAAGATAAATTATATTCATTGGGTATTGGATACTCAGGAAATAAGACCATTGGGGTGCAAGGTGGTATTTATTGGAAAATTAAATTGAAAAAATAATGGCACTTACACAATCAGATAAAAATGAAATAGAAAAAATGATCCGTAAAGAAATAAAAGACTTTATGGGGACTACAACTATTAAAAAATTTGAAGATACTTTAATTGATAGAATCAGAAAAGAAATAAAAAGTGGAAATATTAGAGGAGACATTAACGAAGTTATTGTTAAAATATTTACAGAATTCTATTACCTAATGTGGTCAAAAAGAACCCAATGGGTATCAAATTTAAAAAATGTTAAATAATGATAGATAAATATATTGATGATTTAATAACTGAGGCTCTTAAAAAAATGAAAGAACCAAAAGAATCTACAGGTACCGGTGGAGGATCTGGATCTTTTGAACCAGCACTTAACTTCCAACCTAAAAAGAATTCACTTTTTTCTGATGATGAAACGGCAAGATCTGAATATGTTAAAGGTGGTGTTGTAAAACCAAAAAAAGTCGAAGCGACTGAAGAGACAGGCGCTTCATCTTCAGGGTCATTTGAAACCACATCTTTTTTGGCAAAAAATGCTAAAAATTGGGGACCATCTAAAAAAACACAAATACCGGGAGGGGCGTTTGTCGAAGTAAAAAAGAAGTGTAAAACATTTCCATATTGTAATCAAGGAAATACCGGAGCTGTTAAATACACTAAAACGGCACCAAAGCCAAAACTCACAAAAAGAACAAAACTTGCTGAAGCAATATATAATGTATCTCAAATAACTGGTTTATCAGAAGAAGAAATCAAAAATATAATAATTAAAGATATTGATGACAAATTGAATTAAACGAAGTATTTATTAAAAAAAAAGACATGAAAAATAATAACGTAAAAAAATTAGTTAATAAAGTTGTTAATGAAGAATTCATTAACAAAATCAAATCTATAAAAAGCAGAATCTTTGAAAACAAGGAAGAAATGGAAGAAGGTTTTGACGATCCTTATGTGAAAAAAGAAAGAGGAGGTAGAGATTTCTCTAAAAAAGAATTTAGACCAATTCCTAAAGGGGCAATAGACATTAAAAACGTTGATAGAGACGACTCAGTTACTCCAAGTAAATTTATTCAAAATAAGTTTAAAGATCTTGAAGATATGTTTGGAGATATGGATGATGAAGATTTTGAAGGAGAATTTTCAGAAGGTGATGGTGAAACATGCGAATGTGGAGCAATGATGTACGAAGGTAAATGTATGGAGTGTGGAAAATCTACAATGTCTGAAGAGGAACTTGATGAATTAGGAGGGATGGATGACGGACACCCAAGATTTGGAAAAAAGAAGTTCCCTAAAAAAATGACAGATGACGAAATTGAAAGAATTTTAAGAGGAGACGAAGATGATACTGACAACAGTTTTGAAGATGATGGACCTGATATGAGTAGATTAAGAAGACGAAGAGAAGAAATGGGAGAAAGTAAAAAACTTTCCAAAGGTCAACAGTTTATTGCAAAGCAAGCAGAACCTAAAGATAAAATTGACGCTAAAGATTTTGCAAAGTTAAGATCAAAGAAAACAGAAACAAAAGAAGGTAAAAAGTTTCCTGATTTGAGTGGAGATGGTACAGTTACTCGTAAAGACATCTTACTTGGTAGAGGTGTTAAATTAAACGGAAAGAAAAAAACAAATGAATCTGAAATTTACCAATTAACTATCGATGGTAGAAAACATTATTTTACTGAATCTGAAATGGTAGATGTAATTGAAAAAATAGTTATTGAAGAAGCAAAAAAAGGATCTAACCCTAAAAATGTTACAAAATATTCACAAGATAGAAGTAAATCTGAAAATGAAAAAAATATTGCAGATGTTACTAAAAAAATGAAAGAATATTTAAAAAACCAATCAAAAGGTTCTTACGAAGCAAACCCAAAACATTTTCCAAAAGGTAATGGCGAACTTGGTGAGATGAGTAAAAAGGCGTATAAAGCATCAAATGCTGTTGAAGAGTATGTTGAAAACTTTACTGCGGCGGCTTTAGAAAATATTGATTACGATGACATCAAACCAAATGAAAAATGGGTAGAGGATAACATGGTAGGGTCTTCAAAAACAGGAAACAACCCTAAATGGGCAAATGGAGTTGAAACTGAGGTAAATGAAAAAAGAAATAAAATCAGAAAAGATAACCTTTTGGCTAAAATGAAGAAAAAGGCATATAACAAAGCACCTCAACCTGTAAATGATGAAGCGGGTGAAAACACAGACAAAGCTTCTAAAATAATGATGAAGTTAGAGTCAGTTGAAGAGAAAAAAGTAATCAACGAGATTGAAAAAATGAAAAATTTGATTGGTTACAACCAAAAAACACAATAATTTAACACTTCATTTTATAATGACCCATATTATTATTAATCTATGACACAAGAAAATAATAATATGGGTCGTTTTTTTGATTGGTTATCAAGACCATTAAGTGATGACGATATATATGCGTGGTTTATGGCAAATAACATCAACCACGACCTTACAGAACTATTCAGGGATTTTTGTTTTTCTTTACTTTCTTTAATGAAAGAAACCTATTTGGGTGATGAGTACGACATTGATAATGAAACTAAAATAGGAATGACAAGAACACAAAAAAAAGAACACTTTATTTGGTGTTGGGATACTACCATAAAAAATTTTGAAAAAGAGAATATAAGTTTTGAATTTGATCAAACTGATTACGAATATTTTGAATCTTTCGTGTTTGATGTTTTTTATGAACCTTTTGACCTATCACTTAAAGATTCTTTAGAATTGTATTTTTCCGAGTTATTTGATAGAAAAAAACCAAAAAGTAAATCCGATATTGAAATGTTTACAGATATATACAAATTACTTGAAAGATCATTAAAACTTTAAATTTCTATTTACAAAGGGTTATACAATATTATTTTTGAATAAAATAAACATAAATAAAAAAAGAAATGGATACTTTAGAAAAAATTAAAACATTAGTTGAGAGTCTTTCGGTTGATACTACTAAATTTTATAGTGGAAATAAATCGGCAGGTACTAGATCAAGAAAACTAGCACAAGAATTAAAAGATGCTTTACAAACACTTAGAAAAGAAATTTTAGAACACTCTAAATCAAATACTAATGATTAATATAATTAATTTTTTTTCAGATTTAGTTTTTGTATTTTGTATTTTAAGTGTTTTTAAATTGACGTTAGACTTTTTCAAGTCAGTTTTTTCAAACCCACCAAAAACCTTTACTTTAACTAATATTGAAACTATAAATTATGGGATAGCACTTAGTTACATAATAACATACATAATTCATTTAATATGATATATAGTAAATTTATTGAAAAAGTTTCAAATTACCTTAAATCTGTTAGGCTATTGAAAAATTACGTCAGTTTTGATATGATGTTACCTGATACTTGGGCGGTTATAAAATCACCACAGGAAGTTGAGGTAATTAAAACGGAAGAAAATAAAATTATTTCTTTTGTTTGTGAAAATAAAACCGAGTTTATTGATATTTTAGAAAATTATTTAGATAAGATAATTAAAATTAACATTGAAAGGGAAGAGAAGGACAGACTTTTTAAAGAAAAAGTAATGGAATTGAAAAACATCTTTGAAAAAGAAAAATTAGAGAATTTAAAAGGTTTAAAATTTGATGTTGATGAATTCACAAGTTTAATGGAAATTAATAATCAAAATGATGCAGAAAAACCAAAAGAACCCGAAACACCGAAACCCAGTAATAGAAAAAGAGTTGAACCTGCTTAAAGAAGACCAGGAAAAAGACAAAAAATACTTGGAAAATTTGAAACAAAAAATTGCAATTGAGATTAAAACTGCAAATTTAGATCAAATAAAAAACACAGAAATTATTGAAAAGAAATACACCATATGGCAACGCCTCAAGAAAGTTTTAGGGATGAATTAACAAATCTAGCAAAGGCCGTTGAAATATTAGAGAATTCAAAATTATTAAAAGAAAACATTGAAATAGTAAGTGAACTAAACGAAAGAGATTTCATGGCACTTATGGGGTTACTAAATAACAGATCCGATGATAACAAATGTATAGTATCTATTGGGTCTGTTAATTTTACCTTTTTGAAAAAGTAGTTTTTCTTCTATATAGTCTTTGTTTATCAAACCCATTCTCAACTAATACGTTATATATCCACTTTCTTTGTGTTGTGGACGTATCTCTAACAAAAATACCATCCATTCTACCCGTATTAACAAAATCTTCCTGTAGAGTCTCTAAAAGACGTACAGAATCAAAATTGTTTTTTAGTGAAAAAACATTAAAATCTTCATTGATTTGGATTATAATTTTATTATGGACTGTGAAAATACTTTTTAATTCTTTTGAGGGTAGGTATTTTTTATAAAAATAATCATACGTTATTTTTTCTTCGGTTTGCCAGTCATAGATTTTTTCCTCAAGATCATATTTTTTTATATCTAAAAAAATAAAGTCAGGATCCTCAATATTTACAATTTTGTTTCTTCCTAATTCATCAATAGTATAAAGGGTTTTTTGTATTTTACTTTGATTGGTTAAAAGACCTATTTCGTATTCAACCTTTTCTGCGTTTTCATATAACATTGGAAATTTTATGTCATTAGATTTAACTTTTTCATTAAAAAACTTTTTAGCTCTTTTTTCGGTGTTATAACCTTTGATTATTTTTCTTTTTTTCTTATTTTTGAACAGAACTATAATATATTTTTTATCCATATGAAAAATTACTATGAAATATTAGGCGTTGAAGAAACGTCAACACAAGACGATATCAAAAAAGCATATAGAAAATTAAGTAAGCAATATCATCCAGATGTAAACCCTGAAGGGGAAGAAATGTTTAAGGACATTTCAGAAGCTTATGAAAATATTGGGGACCCTCAAAAAAGATCACAATACGATAATAGAAAAAATAATCCATTTGCTGGTATGGGTGGAGGAAATGGATTTGATATTCACGATATGTTTGAGCAGATGATGGGTGGGGGAAGAAGACAGCAACAACCAAAGGCCCCCGATAAAGTCATCAACCTAAAAGTTAATCCTGTGGAATCGTATTTTGGGTTTAAAAAGGAAATTGAATACGTTGTTGCCGAAAGATGTAATCCTTGTAATGGAACGGGAGGAGATAGAAAAGTTTGCCACCAATGTAATGGACAAGGAGTGGTCATACAGGTTTTTGGTACAGGTATGTTTAAACAAAGAATACAATCAACCTGTAATGTTTGTAATGGATCAGGAAGTGTTATTATGAGAGGGTGTAATACTTGTCATGGAAAAGGACTGACACCAAAAAAAGAAAAACTTGTAATTACTATACCGGCAAATGTTGATAATGGAGATTTTATGAGGGCACAAGGAAAGGGTGATTTTAATAATCAGGCAAACACAAGAGGGGATCTTATTATTAAAATAGACTTAGTAAATGAAAACGGGTTTGAAAAAATAGGGATGGATTTAGTCTATAATAAAAAGACATCGCCACTTGATGTTTTAATAAATGATAAATTAGAGATTCCACATCCTGAAGGAGATATTAGAATTAATATGCCGGAGAATCTTGACACCAATGTACCACTTAGAGTGGGTGGTAAGGGGTATAAAACCCCAGAGGGGAATGGGGATCTATACATTAAAGTATCTGTTAGTAAAAATGGAGGGATCTCAAATGAGATGAAAGAAAAAATAAAAGAAATATTAAAATAATTTAATTATTTCTTGTACTATTTTAATTGTTCCGTAAATAGATGCTCCAAAAATATAAAATGCGAACACCATCATCCATTTTTGTGTTGAACTAAGTCCTTTTTTGCATGTTTTACAACCTGTTACTTGAGTTGCTTTGGTTTTTGTTTCATTTTCTTCCATAATATTTTGTATAATAAATAATTATATCATTGATTTTTTTGTAAGTAAATGAATCATCGATTGATTCTCTAATAATGGGATCACCTTCTTTGGTTATAATTAGTTCAGGTGTTTGTTGAACTTTATTTCTAAGTTTTTCTGGATGTCTCATTGAAGTATTGATAGTTAATTTTAAACTATCTTTTTTCTTGTTAAAATCTAAAAATAATTGGTAATCAAAATTTAATCCCGGTCTATAATCACGAACAACTAAAGCGCAATTTTCATCACAAGATTCCAAAATATCTAAAGATCTGTCAATTATAATATCATACATATCGGACATTGAATCCATAATTTCATCTATAGATACTCTAATTTTTGAACCACTACCGATAGTTGATCTCATAGATTCATATGTTTGACTAATTACAACGGGTAACCCATCATGATCAAATTTTTTGACTAAGACAGATTCAAGTAGTATATTTTTTAAAACTGAAATAAGTTTCATATGATATAAATATAAGAAACCCCACCTTTTTTGGGGTGGGGTTATAATTATTTCATTCCTTGAATTGAGGTGATTAACCCGAATCGATTCACCCGATTCTCAGTGGTCAGTTTGTAAACTAGGGTTCTGACAACCTGTTGTGTGTATCAATCACATCAACAATACAAAGATAAGTATTTTTTTGAATTGGCAAAACAAATATTTACAATTTAACGCACTTTTCTTATGTTTAAGTATATTTATAATTATATGGGAACAAAAGGAAAACCTTATAAAGAAGAAAAAGATAAAAAAGTTAAATATGGTATTAGTATTGACAGATATCTTTTTGATAAAATGAAAAACGAGGAAGCTAGTGTGTCCAAGTTTATTCAGAATTTAGTTAAGGAGTATTATGAGAAAATACAAAATTAATGATACAATTTCTTTGGATAGGAAGAAAAATAGATTTAATGATGTTAATGGTGATTTTGTGAGTAAAGAAGAGTTTTTAAAGTTGATTAAGGAAAAAAATTTAACTACTTTTGGTAAGTATGTAAGTCATATATCAAGAAATAAATTATCAAGGTTTCCAAGAAACCCTGAATCGGAATATAATTTTAAATTTTAATAATATGTTAAGTTGGATAGGAGGAAAATCAAAGATTGGTAAGTGGTTAGTAGAATATTACCCTAAAGATATGGAAATTTACACTGAGGGGTTTGGAGGAATGTTTTGGTGTTATTTTAATATGGATTTGAAACAATTCCCTAATCTAAAAAAAGTTGTCTACAACGATTTTAACCCACTCAATTACAATCTATTTCAATGTGTTCAAAACCCAACTGAATTATTAAGGGCTATTAACTCAATTGACTGTCAACAATTTGGGGTATCAATCACACCAACACACCTAAAAGAACAATTCGTAAGCTTTCAGGCTGAAATATTTCATAAAGATTTCAGTGTAAACCCTTACGATTATGAAACTGCAGCTAAGTATGTTTATATTGTAACACAGGTGTTTTCAGGATCAAAGCCTGAAACATCATCGTATATTGATTTAAAAGGTAAGTATAAGTCAAAGTATCTAACATTTAGAGATAAACTATCAAAACCTGATTGGGTTGAACATTTCTTAAAGATCACGGATGTGGAAAATATGGATTTTGAGAATTTTTTATACAAATATGATAGTGATAGAACTTTCCATTATATTGACGCCCCCTATTGGAAAACAGAAAATTATTATTCTAACCATGACTTTGATAGAAACGACCATGAGAGGTTAGCAAAAACTTTAAAAAAATTAACAGGTAAATTTGGTATGTCTTACTATGACTTTCCACTTTTATCTGAATGGTTTCCAAAAGATCAATTTGCTTGGGAGATGAGAGAATTTGCTAAGGCTGCGGCGGCAAAGAAAGGGACTAAACAAAGTATGGGTCAGGAACTTTATATTTATAACTATTAAGAATTTTTTTTATATTTGTGATATTTATTAATAAAAACTATTATGGCTATTAGATTTACAAACCTTTTACGAGACTTAATACTTGAAAGTTCAAGATTTGATGTAATATATAACAAATACGTTAAACCAAATAAGGAGAACAAAAAAGGTTTAATGCCTTTTGAAACATTATTTGCAATTATTGCTGCTGACCCAACAACAAGAGTTCCTGAAGGAATGACTGCAGAAACTGCAACTCCTGAAGATATGGAAAAAGTAAAAATTGGAAAATATACTCAATGGTTACTTAAAAACTTTGCAAATCCAAATATTGATTTAGGGAGTGGTATTACAGATCCTAATAGTCCGGCAGTTAAAAAGGCAATCAAAGAATACCAAGATCTTTTTATGGAAGATTTATATAAAGTCACAGGTGACTTGATGAAATTTGAAAGGTTTAAAAATAGATTACCACAAGAATATCGTGATATTAATAAGTTGACTCCTGAAACACTATACGATCAAGTTAAAGATTTTAGTTTAGAAAAAACAAAAGCGTCTAAAGAAGAAAAGAAAGAAGCATCAACAACTTATCAACACCCTGGTGCTGAAAGTGTTACAAGACTTGGTGATTGGACTGTTGTTAAAATTGCAGATCAAGGACAATTAGGTAAGGACGCGGCATGTTTCTATGGTGGAAATTATTTAGAACCACAAAAAGGGGAAACAAGATGGTGTACATCATCTCCTGGGCTTGATTGGTTTAATAGATATATTAAAGATGGTCCACTTTATGTTGTAATTCCTAATTCACCTACTAAGTTTACAGGTTCTATGGATGTTGGTGAAAAGTCAGGTCTTCCCGCACTTCGTTACCAATTCCATTTCCCTTCTAATCAGTATATGGATCCGGCGGATAGACAAATTGACCTTATTGACTTTTTAGATAAACAAGAGCCTGGGTTAAAAGAATATTTTAAACCTGAGTTTATGAGAGGTCTTTCATCAGGTGGAGGAACCAAAGTTTCTGTTAATTATCCTGGTGATTCGGCATCTAAATTTATTGCACTATACGGGTTTGATGATTTTTTTGAAACACTTCCTGAAAATATCCAAAGGTTGGAATTTGTTAGAAAAGGTGGTGAAGCATTTAATCTTAAAATACCTGAAAGTATTGGAAGATTTAAAGACATCACTGCTCTACATCTTGTTGGTTGTGTTAAAGAAATTCCTAATTCCATTTGTGAATTGAAAAAACTTATGTTCCTTTCACTTCCTGACAACACTAATTTGGAGGCACTTCCAGAATGTATTGCAGATTTACCTAACCTTACGGTATTAAACTTGAAAAATAGTAATCCTGATAAAGTTATACCACCAAAACTAAGAGAAAAGTTAGATGACCCTAATAGTTCTTTACATTACTTTGGTTAATATTTTTGTATTCTAAAAATAAAATTATTATATTTGTAAAAAATAATAATTATGGGTGATCTAGAAATTGAAATATATATGTCAAATTTTAGGACATTTTTTGAAAAAAACCCTAAACAATTGGTACAATTAATTGGTGATGTTGACCCTGAAAGGTTCTACAAAAAAGTTAGAAAAATTGTGGAAAAAAACACAGAAGATGGTAAACAAACAGAACCAACTAGACAACAAATGATTGATTTGATTTTGGAACTTAATGGGCCCCCGTCAAATTTAGAAAAGTTAATGCCTACGATGTCTCACCATATGGGGCTTATTTGTTTGAATTAAAAACCTTTAAAATCTTTTTTATGTCGGATATGACACTTTTATATAAGGAACAAAAATCTGAGTATGAAACTTGCGTTTATCAAAATTTTTCGGATATTAACGATAAACCAGAATTTGATTACAATACTTTTAGCCCTAACTATAACCGTATAAACAATACTTTGTTCACCGTGAAGGAAAGGGTCATTGGTGAGATGGATTTTTTAAAAAATTATGCAAATCCATTTGCTGAGCCACATATGATTAGAAGGACTATTGTTATAGAAGAAAACGAAAATAAAATAGCACTTAAAGTATATACTTATAGATCTTCAAGAAGTGCAACAAAAAAGTTTTTCAGAGTAAGAAAAAATATTACTTTTTTAACATTTAATCTTAAAAGAAAACAATTCTTTTTTGGTGAAATAAATAGCAAGAAAAAAAGAAAAATTAACCAAACATTAAAAATTAATGTTCCTGACATTTCATCAACAAGTTTGATAAGTAAATTATCAATTGCTAGTTATCGCGAGGAGAGTGAAATGGAATCTAGACCTTATATTATATTAGAAAAGTTTTTAAATAGAGTTATTGAAAGGTCAGGTGTTGAGGTTAATATGGATCAAAAACCTGAAACAAAATATTATGAGTTAGTTTTAAATTTTCAAAAAATTAAATACCCAGACGCTTTCAGTAAATTTTCAACAATGTATCAGCCGGTTAAAAAAATTAGAGAGTGCGATTCTAATTTGGTTACATATTTTATGAAAGAGTTTAATTTAAAAGGTAAGAAAGTTAAAGGACTCCTCAATAAATATAATAATATTGATATTGACTCTATTTGTATTATACATAGAAGGCTTGGTGTTGATGTGTTTAATAGAATTAAAGATCGTGCATTTTTTACTAAAAAAGAGTATAGTGCATTAATTCCTGTAGAATATTATGGTTATGAGAATGAAAATGAGTTTAAAGAAGTGTCAAAAAAAGAGTTAGATAACATTATTGAGATCATCAACACCTCAACAACTGAAGAATGTATGTCTATAATTTTGGAACATTTAAAGTTTCAAAAAAACCTTAAAAAATATGGAGAAAATTTAAAAATAGAATCTAAAACATTTGATGATTTTATTTATGAGCATTCTGAAGTGTCTGCACTTTTACAATCATATAAAAATGGTTATGTTGAAAGATATTATGGAGATGACGCAAAATTAGTTGAAGAACAAATTTTTTCAGACGAGTATTCGTTTTTTCCTAAATTACTTACCAACACCAATGAGTATGAAGAAGAATCATCACACCAGCACAACTGTGTTAGGACATATGTTGAAAAACCATATTGTTTTATAATTTCATTAAGAAAGGGGTCTATAAATTCAAATGAAAGAGCAACCCTTGAATATAGATATGTAGTAAATAGGGTGGAAAGGGTTCAGTCTAGAGGTAAATACAATAAGACACTTTCTGAGGAGTGGGAAGCACCAATGAAAGAGTTAGATGGGTATGTAAGCCATCTTTTTAAAAATGAACTTTTAAAATTACCAAAAATGGTAAAAAAGTATAAAAATGGTAAAGTTTTTAAATCTCAAGCTGTTTTTACTAAAGAAACAAACAATAAAGGAGTTGTGATTGATATGTTTCCGGTATGGGACGATAAAGACGTTAATAGTGTTTTTGATACGTTTTATTTAGAACCATTTGATGATCTACCATAATGTATTTTCTTTAAAAAAATAGGGTATATAATTTATTTATGAAAAAAAATAATATAGAGCTACCGGAATGTGCCATTGATATTTTTAAAAAAGAATTTAAAACACATCCAAGTGAAACATTTGTTGGTAATATTAAAAAAGATGGTATTGACATCCTATTGAAAAAAAATGAAGTAGTTTGGTTTAAAAGAATGATAAGTTCAGGAATAGAATTATATGGTGAAGGACTTATAAAATATGGAACAAACAAACTCTATATTTATTTTAATAAGAACGAAGATGAGTCAATATACAAGTTATCCATTCTTTCCGTTGGTAAAAGTGATGATGCAACATTGAAGATCTTAATAAATGGATTAAAACAATATTTAACAATAATATGAAAGTAGCGGTTGTATTTACAATGGAAGGTTGTCCTTTTTGTGAAATGATAAAAGAAGAGTTTGAAAAAAATAATATAGAGATCATAACTAGAGATATTGACGAACATAAAGAAGAATACGATGCATTTGTTGATGCAACTGATAATGATTACGTTCCTGCAATTATGTTATTGAGTTTGGATGAAAATGAAAATGCCAATAACGTTGAATTATTGGCACCTGAAAGAGATTTTGAAGACATTTATGAAGCCGTCGAGTTAGTTAAAAACTATCTTTTAGACTAATAAAAATTCAGATATTTTATTCATTTTATTGTAAGGATATTCCACTTCAGTATCTTGAGGGATTATTTCATATTCGCAGTTATAATCCCTTAATTTATATTCTTCCATAATTTCATTTTCTGAAAAAGGAAAAAGATCCAAAACCAAAGATTTTAACCAACCTTTTTTAACTACCGATTTATCCGTTTTTATTTTTAAAGTGGTATTTAAACTATCTATGTCTGAATATTTTTCTTCAGAAAAAATAGATATAGTTAATTTTTTTGAGAATCTCATTCTAAAAACGTGTTTTGAAATACTTTTTAATAGTACGTGGTATGGTTTTTCATAATTCATAGATAAACCATAATATCTGTCAGAAACATAAATGTCGTTTGAAAAATCTGATTTATAAATTTTATATTGAGGGAAATTTTCTTTTAAAATGTTATTAACTTTTTCATCATCGTCTTTTTTACAATCATAAAAAATAACAAAACTATAATTATCTATTTTTATATTAAAAAACAGACCCTGACTTGAGCATTCATTTACTATACGTTGAAAATCGGATTCGTCATCAGAGTAAAATGTAAGATTCAAAAGTAATGGGGACTCTTTAAAAGTGTCGTTATATTGAATAGTATCTATTACACCCAATGGAGTGTCCGATTTTGGGTTTATTCTTTTTAAACCTTCACTAAATAAATCCGTTAGGTTTAAAACATTTTCCGATGAGGTTTTACCTCTTACCACAAAAAAGTTCCTTGAATTTATAACTGTAATTTCTGTTCTTGTGTTAGAATCTATTTTATTTAATTCCCCAACAATTAAATTTGCAAAGAAATTACATAAATTTTTCCCATCAAGAAAATTACACACTTCTACTACGTTCATTTTTTACTATTTAATAATTTATTTTAAACAATCGTAATTAAAATAAATTATAGGTTAAACAGTAAATTATTTCTTCTTGTAGTATTTTTCTACAATTTTAGTAATTGCATTTTTTACTGACTCGTTGTTTTGTTGTTGTTGAGTTTGTACTTGTACTTGTGAAGAGTTAGTACTCTCTTGTTGTTGTCCGTTATTTTTGCATCCACAACCCATGACTAATAAATTTTATAAGTTTATATATTATATAAATATTTATTAAATAACATTTACGCAATAGTAAATAAAAAGTATTTATAAAATATGGCATTAAAAACTATTATTAGAAAAATATTAAAAGAACAAGCTGAAGAATGGGTTGATGTTGAACCTGAAGAATACCTTGATTTATTAAAATATGTAAATGGGGATGGATCAAGAATTAAAAACTTTCCTCAATATAAAGGTAAAAAAATTAGAATTTTAGGGAATATTGATATCGACGATACAGAAGTGTCAAACATAGACTCAATTGATTATGTTCAAGGAGATTTAGATATATCTTATACTAATATTGAATTTTTTGATAAATCTAAAGTGAGTGGTAGTTTCAGAAAATGGGGATCTGAAATGGAAAAAATAGAAAAAAGAAAAGCATTACAAATAAAATACGATAAACTTGAAAAATTAAGAAACTCTGACGCTTGGAACACTAGTGATGGTGATATACTATCATACCAAACAGAAGCCCTTTTCCAGCATTTAAAAAGTTCTGGAGTTGTGGATGAAGATGAGGGTGAGGATAAATATTTTATTTATCCTTCTTATGTAAGTGGATTTGCTCAACATTTTATTTGGCTTGGTAGTAAATTATTTGAATCAGAATGGGTGGTAATAAGAGAAGATAAGATCTATGAGGCGGCATATAATAGTTTAAAAGATACTATAGATGAAGTTGGATACGAGTCCTTTAGTGCTTGGGTGTGGGAGGATCATTTAGATAGGGATAGGATAAAAAGGTGGTTATATGATTCATATTCTGAAATGGCTTGGGATGATCCAGAAAGTTGGGGAATTGAAAAACAATTATCTAAAGAACAACAAAAAATGGTAGAGACTTTTGAATCAAGAATGGAAAAGTTAAATTATAGACTTGAAAATGAAGAACTTACTGATGATGAAGAAAGTGAAATAGAAGATCAAATAAGTTCAATAGAAGATATCATTAAAGACATTAAAGAAGACCCTAAAGGTGAATATGACGAAAACGAAATTGAAGAGGCAATTGAAAGATTTACCGATGAGGGGGCTGATGATTTCCCGGCATATTTAGAAAATCATGGATTTGATAGTCAATATATATTGAATTTTGTTGATATAGATGAAGTTATTGATTATGTTATTAGATCTGACAGTTATGGAAGTATTTTAAATCGTTATGACGGATCGGAAGATCAAGAAAAAGTCGAAGGAACTTGGTTTTATGTTATGAGAGAAAATTAATCAATCAATTTATATTCTATAATTTACACTAATAGTAAAATTACCTATAATTTATTAATGAAAACAGACTGGTTATTTCAAGAGCCGATTGATTTGGAACACAAACAATATGTCCTTTTGGATTATTTACAAAAAGTAGATAAAAACTTACAGGAGTTAAAACTTTACCCAAACTTTCAATCACTTTCTTTGCATTTGGCAAACATAAACCTTCTAATAGATAAAGGTCAATATCTAACATTAAGTAGAGCGATAAAAGATGCTGATGATGAAATATTACTCTCTGATCTTGTTTTTAATACAATACCTAAAATGTCAAAAGAGGAATATTCAGAAGTGTTTGATATTTGTAGTTTTTCAAATGAAAAATTTAAGGACTATTTTAATTTTGCAAAATCATTATGGGAAATTGTAAATGATAGTGTACTTGTAAAACTTAAAACAGGGAGAGAATATTTACAAAACCAACAAGGACTTTTTTTTATTGACATAAAAAATGAAAAATTCTTATACGAGTATTGTATAAAGAAAATCAAAAAAAATGCAAATGAAAGTAAATGTATTATAAAAAGAGTTGGCAAATCAAACGAAAAAAATTATAAGGATATTCTTATTGTGGTAAAAAACCCATTGATTAAAAATTTATTAGAATTAGTAAAAAATGACGAAATAACAATTTTTGAGGTTATACACTCCGGAGATTTCCCGATCAAAGAAACTACTTTACCAATCGCAAAAAGAAAAGTGATGAATTATACCATACAATCACAAGTTATCGGAAACAAAAATTTGACAAAAAAGAAATAAGTTATTATTTTTAAAATAAAACGCTATGGAAATAAAAATATCAAAAACAATCAAAGAACTTGTAAAAGAATACCCAAACGATTATGATCTTGGAAGTAAAGTAAGAGAACTTGTTATAAGAATGGAAAAAATCGAAAAGGAGTATGAAGAAAAAGTTGAAAAAGATGAAAAATAAAGAACAAGTTAATCATCCTGATCATTACGGAGGATCGGAGAATATTTATGAAGCCATTAAGGTGATTGATGCTTGGGATCTGGGATTTAGTTTAGGAAACACCGTAAAGTATATTTCAAGGGCAGGAAAAAAAGAATCAGATAAAGAACTACAAGATCTTAGAAAGGCTGCTTGGTATTTACAACATCACATTGAAACATTAGAAAAAAAATGAAATATACAATTACAATTGGTGGTAGAGGTTCTGAAGTTATCACACACAAACTTACTGAAGAACAACACAATACTTTCAAAGAAGGTGGAGTTGAAGAAGATCAAATGGAACACGACGAAATAAACGATCTTTTAGAACTTGAATACTTGTTTGATGATACGGAACCAAGATATATGGGTGCGTATTTAGATTCTTTATACCTACAAGTTAAAGATGAAAACGATGAGGTTGTTTTTACTCAGGAAGTAATAGATTATGATAAAATAATAAGTGATGAAGTTTATTGTGATGGTAATCATTATCTTTTTATTGAAGATTATAGTAAAGGTGATTTTTGGGTGTACAACATTGAACTTGAAGAAGAATTTGATAAAGATAAATTGGTTTTAGAATTAACCGATATTGGATGTAGAATTGATTTAGTGACGGGAATTTCTTATGATGGTAATAAATTTGAAGACGTAAGAGACTATGGTGACACATCAAGCAAAGGATTTTACTTTAATTTAAGCGATAATTAATATGATAGAAACAGGAAAAATAATAAATGGTGATTGTATTGAGGTAATGAAAACGTTGCCTGAATCATCTGTTGATTTGGTGGTCACCAGTCCTCCATATAATGTGGGAATTAGTTATGATACACATATTGATAATTTATCAATGGATGATTATTGGGGTTGGACAAAAGAGTGGTTAACGGAAACCTACCGATTACTTAAAGATGATGGAAGAGTTGCAATTAATATCCCATTAGAAGTAAACGTACAAAGTAGGGGTGGAAGAGTATTTTTTGTTTCAGAATTTTATCAGGTAATGAAACAGGTTGGATTTAAATTCTTTGGAATTGTGGACCTTGAGGAACAATCCCCACACAGAAGTAGAACAACCGCTTGGGGATCTTGGATGAGTCCATCAAGTCCTTACATATATAATCCAAAAGAATGTGTGATTTTGGCATATAAAAAACACCACATTAAAAAGGTTAAAGGTGAACCACAATGGACAGGAGTACCAACAGAAATTCAAAATGAAGATGGAACTACAAGAACTAAAATGGTTTATGATGAAATGGATAAGAAGGACTTTATGGAACTTGTGTTTGGTCAATGGAAATACTTTGCAGATACAAAATCACTGACCAAAGCGACCTTTTCTATGGATATTCCAACAAGAGCAATTAAGATATTGTCTTACAAGAACGATGTGATATTAGATCCATTTGCAGGATCAGGAACAAGTATGGTTGCTGCCGAGATATTAGATAGAAGGTGGATTGGAATTGAATTATCACCAAATTATACACAAATAGCAACAGATCGGGTCCAAGCCTTTGTGGAACAGAAAAGACAACAGACATTAGAATTTGTAAATCCCCAATAAAAGTTGGGGTTTTTTATTTTATGTTATATTTATAATATATGAAAATCATCGTCACAGAAAATCAATTACAATATTTAAAATCAAATCTTTTATTAGAGGAAGAAGATGTTAATGAGCACGGGTTCACAAAAGAAGAAATGAAACAAATTGAAGAATTTGTAAGAAATTCAGTTGAAGAACAATATCAGTGGTTAAAAAAAAGAGTTGAGGAATCAGAAGAAGAAGTTCGTTGGATGAAAGATAAAGAAACCCTGAGAAAATTACCAAAAGAAAATCAGGAACTTATCCTAAAACAATATATTGAACCAAAACTAAAACAATACGAACAGGACAAAAAAGATCTTGAAACTTTTGATTTTGAAGAAAGAGTTAAAAAAGGTATTGAGTGGGATTTTGGTGGTGGAGCATACACGATGTCTTATAAAATAAGATATGATAAGTGGGTTAAAGAGGCTTTAAATAGAAAATTAACAAAAGATGATATAATTGATCTTTTTGTTACCTCTCTTGAGGGTGGGTCTAACTATTGGTATTATATTGAATTACCTGAAGACATAAAATCATATGGTCAATACAAATCTGAAGCTGTTGGTAATTACATCTTACAGGGAGGAACAATTCAGTTTTATGATGTTGAAGAATATAGAGAAATAAAAAGAAACCTTGTTGATGGTGAATACACAATTAAAGGTGATGTTATAGATCAAAATCATTATAACGAAGCTGTTGAAAATGCAAAACTTGGTTATGTTGATATGGACAAAATTTTAGAAGCTATTACAATAATAAAAAGAGATTACCCAGAAGTATGGTCAAATATACTATTGGAAAACGCAGATGCGGGAGACGCTGATGTATTTTTACAACTATGTGTTATGGGCGATGTAGTTTATGGATAATATTATGAAAAAATTAATTAAAGAATCAGGAATTAGAGACATTGGGTTATTAAAGAAAAGATACCCTGAAGCAAAAATTTACTTTCACCAAGATTTGGATGGTGTAACCACGGCCTTGGCAATGAAACATTATTTAGAGCAACACGGAATTAAAGTTGTTGATTGTGAAGTAATTCAGTATGGTGCAAAAGAATTTGCAATTAAAAAACCTGAAGGTGAAGGTAAAATAATGCCAGTCCTTGTTGATTTTGCACATGGAAAACCAATGTTTGTTATTCATACCGATCATCATGATTCACAGGCCGGTGTTGAACAAGACACGGCAACAAGTTTTAAACATGCAAGATCAAACGTGGAAACAATTTCTCAAACAATATCACCAAAAGAAATATTCAAAGACGAGGATATAAAAATCATATCAATTGTAGATTCTGCTAATTATGCGGTTAATAAGATTACACCAGAAATGGTAATGAATTTTATTTTTAAATACGATAAAGATAAGTCAGTATCGCAAAATAAAGTAATGCTCGGTCTTGTTGTTAATAAGTTGTTATTGGCTTATAAAAACTATGAAGGGTTAATGGAGTATCTGGTTATGAATTCTGAACCATCGATAGAAGGTTTATATAACAATCTTTCAAAATTGGCAAAAGAAAGAAATTATGCTGATGTTGAAACAATGCAAAAAAATCAAGAAAAATATATTGAACAAAGAAAAGAAAAAATTGAAGTTGTTGGAAACATCCTCACTCAATTTGATCTTGGAAGTATGAGAAAAGGTTCATATGATAGATATACACCATTTAGAATATATCCTGATGCTGACTTCTTGGTAACAGGAATGGGAGGACAGGTTGGGATGGTCCAAGCGTCTTGCAATCCATTCAAGGAAGAAAGGGCATTAAAAGGGGTTAATTTAGGAGATATAAAAGATGAGGTGTTGGATATATTTAAACCGGAACTTGAAAAACAAATTTTACCTTTTAGATTAATAAAAAGAATTGCAGAAAGAGAATCTACCGAAGAATCTGTTGGGTTTACACAAAAAGACATGATGGCACTTTATGCTAAAAGTCCTTCTTATGACCCAAAAACAAACTCAATTAATGGATATGACTTTTTAAAGGCAAATTCAGGAGGTCATAAATGTATAACTAACATTTCAGGAATTAACTATCTTTATAGTGGATATGACAAACCGTACACAAAAGATCTACCAAAAGAATCAATACCAATCGCATTTTATGAAGGTAATAATACATTTGTTAAAGATATTAAATCAAAACTTTTAAGATTTAGAAGTTTATCTGAAAAACAAATTCAAGCGGCCCTCAATCAAATGAAAAAAGAGGGATTGGATATAGAAAAATTATCAACCCCCGAAATTGGTAGGACATATAAAGATTTGGCTAGAGATATGAAAGACAAATTTGTTGAAATATTAAATAACAAAATTAAAGATCAATCATTAAAACTGGAATCTATAAGGACTCGTAAAATAATTAAAAATATATTAAAAAAACATTTGTAAAAAAGTTTTATTTTAATAACGTTTTGGTGGACACAAATGAATAGTTTACTATATTTATAGTAAATAACTTCCTTATGTTAATTACTAAAGAATTAGATGTTAGAGTTGCTGGTAATGTTTGTGAATATTACAAAAAAAATAATATTGAAGTACAATTCAATAAAGTTAATAGATTACCAATTCATTTAGTAAACCCTGAAAGTCATTTAATTGTTGATGCGATATGTGACGTATGTAAAAAAGAAGTAAAAATTCAATACCGTAGATATAATAAATCAGTCAATAATGGGGGTTATTATTGTTGTTCTTCAAAATGTTCAAAAGAAAAACGAAATAATCTTTTTATTGAAAAATATGGAAATTCATCTCCATTTAAAACCGAAAACTTTAAAGAAAAAACCAAACAAACAAATTTAAAAAAATGGGGAACCGAACATTTTAGGCAGAGTGAAAAATGGAAGAATGAAAAATCACAAACAGAAAAAGAATTAAGAAAATCCACCATATTTCAAAATTTTTTAAATGATAACCCAAAAGTGGTTGATCAAGATGAAGATAACTTTATTATAACCTGTGAAATTCACGGAGAAACAAAAATACCAAAAAATTTGTTTTCAAATAGAAAAATATATAAAACAGAGTATTGTTGTGAATGTAACCCAATTGATAAAAATATTTCAGGTAAAGAAGTTCTTTTATATAAAATGATTAGTGAGGTCTATAAAGGTGATATTATACAATCATACAAAATAGATAGGAAAGAAATTGATATATTTTTACCAGAATTAAGAATTGGTTTTGAATTTAATGGGGTTAGATGGCATTCTGAATTATTTTTACCGCCAACGTATCATTTAGAAAAAACAAAATTATGTGAAAAAAACAATATACGATTGGTACACATTTTTGAAGATGATTTTGATTATAAAACTGACATTATTTATTCAATAATTAAAAATGCTCTTAATTTTTCTGATAAAATATTTGCAAGAAAAACAACCATTAAAAAAATTGAAAACAAAAATTTAGTCAAAGAATTTTTAATAAAAAACCACTTACAAGGGTTCGTAAATAGTAATATTAATTATGGTTTATATTATAATGATGAATTAGTTTCTATAATGACATTTATGAAAACAAGGAAAGTATTAAATAAAAATGGTGGTACAAATGAATATGAGTTAATTAGATTTTGTAATAAATTAAATACCACAGTTATTGGTGGAGCCTCAAAATTATTTAATAAATTTTTAAATGATTATAATCCATCATCTGTTTTATCTTATTGTGATCTATCTTGGGGGACTGGATCAATATATGAAAAACTTGGGTTTAAAAAAAATGGGGAAACAAAACCTAATTATTTTTATGTTATTAACGGTAAAAAAGTAAATAGAATCGGTTTTCAAAAACATAAGTTGGTTAAAAAGGGATACGACCCAAAATTAACAGAATCTGAAATAATGAATAGTTTGGGATATCATCGGATATATAATTGTGGAAATGCTAGATATTTATATTTAAATGAAACATCTAATTAAAAAAATATTAAAAGAAGAAACAGGGCAAAACAAAAACATTGTGTCAATGTTTAAAAACCATATATCCAAAAATAAAATATTCACCACCGAAGATTGGAATTATGTTATGAAAAAACTAAATGCGGTTGAAGACGATATGGGTCAGTGGGACCATCCTGAAAAATGTACAATGATAAATAGTTCACGAATTACAATGGAAAATGTAAGTTATCCTCTATTAGGTATTGATAACACCGGTCATTATAAAATAATGCAACCAGAAAAAACTTATAAGTTTCCTGGAAATAAAGTATTTGAAATACCATTAAAAGGGAAATATAAAAAATTAGGGTTAATTTTATTGGGTAAAATCTGACTTTTGGTGATTTTAAGTGTATTTATATTTACACCGTAAAAAAAATCAAAAAATATTTTAGAAAATGTTTGACAAATCAAAATAAAGTACTTAGATTTGTAAAACAATTAACAAGAGTATTAACCTTTAAACGTTCTTTAAAATGACGGAACAAGTAGAAAAAGATCTTGAGATCTATGGCTACAGAAACGGCGAAGGACAGATGTTTTGGACACCAAACATCGACTTTGCAAAGTTGAGAGCCGATTACTACGAAACCTACGAAGTGTATGTAGAAAAAAACTAAAAAAAGTTCATAAAGTACTTGACAAAACAAAAAAAACGTCGTAACTTTGTAAAACAAATCGGAAACGTCCGAAATCGTTCTTTGAAAAATTAGAATATCCGTTCAGGAGTAAGAAATGAAACTGATAAATGATATTTGGCCGTGTATGGTCATTAAATAAACTACGAAAGTAGGATAAAGTGGGTCAGAAGTGTAACTGATCTGCGGTTTGGGAAACCGAACTTGAGTACACAAGCGGGATACCGTTTAACCTTTAGTACTGAGGGCAACGCTGTAAGGAAAGTGGTTAGATGATTAGGCGATGTGGGTCGTCCAATTGAGGTGGGAACACCAATAGGAATAACCCGTAGGGATATTGCAAAACATAGGATTATCCAATTCTATTATTGCGTGTTCCAATGTCAGAGGAGACTTAAAACCGAAAGGTATGTTGATGTACAGGTGGTGCTGTTATTAACCTTGAAAATTCTTTACCAAAGGAGTTATCACGAAGTAATCTTAAAATATGGGGATGGGGACATTTCAAGGAGTAGTTTGGTATTTCGTTGTTCAAAAGACGACGAATCTGAAAGACGGACCACTACTTCTATCAATCCACAACACAAAAACTTTACAGAAATTAAGTAAAACTAAGAACTATAAAGCAAAAGTGTTCGTCAGGTAATAGTGAAAGGTGACTACATAGTAATGAGCTGTTCATTGCATAGGAAGACCGCAAGTTGACCTATATTCTTACCAAAAACCTCTATTCCCGCAAGGAAGAGTTGGGACGGCAGTCTCGAAGAGAGTTGAGTAATGAGAGAGTAACTAGTACCTCAAGGAGTGATTCACCTAAATAATCGTCACTGAGAAATACCATTCAAAAGATGGTGGATAAGAGTAGAAACAATAATGTCTCTAAAGGTTCTCACAGAAACGTATAATCTCAGCGTTCTTTTTAGGTTTAATCTTATAAGAAAAAAAAATTGATGGATGACGTGAAATTTGTTATCCATTTTTTTGTGCCTTTAATTTTTTTTTATATCTTTGATGTATGGGAAACGACAACAAAACAGGTAAGGCAATATTAGATTCGCACATTAAGGCGGTTAAAAAACTAACCAAAAGTATGAATATTAAACCACAACAAAATGATGGTTATTATTTGGATTCCGATTTAAATGATGCCGTATTCAGAATCAAATCTGTTAGAAAATATAAACACAGACGTACTATGTGGTCAGATAACCAAGAACAATACGTTTATGAAATCGACGTTATTGTTGATGTAAAAACGGATGGCTGGTTTAGATCTAACCATTACTGTCAACGATACGCAAGAAGATATAATAATTATTACCGATCTTGTATTTTAGGTGCGACAACAAACGAATTAAAGTATTTTGGTATTGATAAAGATTGTGACATCACAATTTCAAAAATTGAATACAGGTCTATTGGTTAATTAAAAAAAAAGTATTACATTTGTATAAATAAAAGATATGGCGACACTTAAACACATAACAATCATTCACCCAAAGCATGGAGAAGTTTTGAACGAAACATTTATGGATGAGATTCAGTTTAAACTTTTTTTAACTTTGATTCATTCTTCAATTGAGTTAAAACAAGATTTGGCGACATTTAACGGGAAGGACTTTTTTATTCATATTCCGTCTAACATTTTGAAAGAATGTCTCATTATTGGTAATGCTAAAGAAGTATCACCGGGAGAAATTGTGATGGCAAAATCAAAAATGGAGTCGTAGTTTCTTTGTTAATCTATAAAACAAAGTGGTGGTAGTTGGTTCACTTTCCGTGAACGACCCAATAAAAGGTGGAGATTATTCTTCACCTTTTTTTATTCATTATATTTATATATAAAATAGTAATATGATTATAGAAAGTGTCATAAAAAAAGTTATTCAAGAAGAATACAATACTAAAATGGTATTGAAAGAAAACGTTGAAGTTTCTGACGTATTAGAGTATCATTTGGAAAATGGAATTAATTTAACTGAAAACGTTTTTAGACCATATAGCCCAAAGTTTTTTGATCTTATAAATGAGGTAAGATCTCTTTATGAAAACAAAAAAGTTATGGTTCCGTTAAAAGATCTTTGGCTAATAGAATCTGATTTTGGAAAAGAAATAAAACTTAAAAATGGTGAAACGGTAAAGTTAGAAGTTCCTTATCTTTTAGAAGATCTTAATGAGGCAGAATATAAGGGAAGAAAAGTGGAACTTGGAAAACCTATGAGAAATTCTGGAGGTGGAAAAAAATATGTGGTTTATGTTATGAACCCTTCAACTAAAAAAGTAAAAAAAATAAGTTTTGGTGACGTTCACGGAGGTTTGACTGCGAAAGTATCAAATCCTAAGGCAAGAAAGGCATTTGCGTCCAGACACAACTGCAAATCAAAAAAAGATAGAATGACTGCTGGGTATTGGGCATGTAGAATTAATAGATATGCACATCTTTGGGGTGGAAAAACATATGGAGGTTATTGGTGATGAAAATAATAATATCAGAGGCACAATATAAACAACTTACAGAAGAGAATCTGCGTGAGTTTTTGTTTAGTTTTTGGGATCAACAAAAAAATAGAGGTGAGCAACCTAATATTGATGATATTATATATCAGGTTACGGGAATTGAAAAAGGATCTAGAGAAGACCTGTACCAGATAATGCCTTTATGGTATGAATATAAAGGTGGGGTTGAATTACTAAAAAAACAATTAAAAGAAGAAGTTGAAGGAAAAACATTTCAAATCAAAGGGGAGTTTAATTTGGACATGGAAGTATTGGTTGAGGAAGTACATTTTTATAAAGAAGATTTTTATTCATATGAACCGGCATGTGATTTAATAACTCGTATCATTGATGGGGTTGTTGATGCAGAACTTTACGACCAAGATACGGACACGTTTGTTTGGCAAGAAAACCAACCAATTTCATATGTTTATAGTGAGTTAGAATATGATAGTGGAGATTTTACAGATTTTCTAAAATTGGAAACAAAAAAGTTTTTTGAAGAAAAAATAAAACACATCGGACTTCCAATTTATATTGATTTATATGGGTATTAAAAATGAAAAATTTAATTAAAAAAATATTAAAAGAAGAAGTTGATAATGAGAATCTTCAAAGAGGTATTGATATAATGGTTCAGTTTGCAAAAACTGAATTTCCTTTTATTGTATATGGTAAACTAAATCCCGAAGACAAAACTCATGGTAAACTTGAAATAGATCTTTATTGTGATGTTGAAAAAGTAAAAGAATTTTATCAATCTGAACTAAAATGGTATTATAGGGATGGTGGAGATAAAAAAAACCTTTCTTATCCGTTTTCAATATTAAAAATGTCAGATAATATGACTTCAGACGAAAAATATGATTTATATGTTGAAATAAATAAAAGTTTAAATTTACATTATGAGTCTATACCTGAAGAGTATAGATCGATTGATAGGTGGGGAGACACCGAAAAAATATACGTTGAACATTTCCAATTTATTGAATGAAAAATATAATTAGAAAAATATTAAAAGAAGAATTCGGTAGGGATTGGATTGATTCTGAATATGCGGACGAATACCCAAAGTATAAAGGTATGTTTATTACTGCAATTAAAATGGAAATCACCGCATCGGGACAGACGGAAGATTCTATATTATTGGGTGATTCGGATGGTAAAATTTTGGTTAGTTATAGGAAACCTAGTCGTACTCTTTATTTTGATTATGGTTGGGCCGAAGATATTGAAAAGTTAATCCCTTGGCAAATTTATGTTAGACATTTTAAATACGCATTGGCAGATTTTTTTAATGATATATTTCCTGACGTATTAATAAAAGATGTTAGAGGTGCTCATATCTATAATAATTAACAAAAGTATTTATAAATTATGAAAATATTAATTACAGAAGAACAATATGAAAGGTTATTAACCGAAAGTATTCTAAAAGGTACTTTAAAAGATCTTAAAGATAATGCAAAAATACTTTTTACTTTTGGTACTGGTATGGGTACATTTATGGGTCCTGTTAGTAGGTTATTAGAGGGCTCTGATTTTAATTTTACAAATGAAGAAATAGGACTTTTAATTGCAACATCTGTGGCGATACTTTTAAATAAAACAAAAAAAGAAGACCTATTAAAAAAAATAAAAGACAAAAATCTTGAACGGGCTCTTGATGGGGTTAAAGAATTTATTGAAAAATCAATTGACCTTATAAAAGATGGGATAAAAGAGGTTTTGGGTGTTTCATGTTCGCTTTCTGAAATACTAGGATTTGCATTTTTATTAAAACCTGTAATGGATATTTTAAAACTTGTAATAAATGATAGATCAATAACCATTGATAATCTTCATATATTAACGACAGGTGTTGCGTTATCGGCTCTCACCTTTACAATTAAAAATTTAATAGAAAAGGTAAAAGAAAAATTTAACAAAAAACAATGAAAATTATAATAACAGAAGAACAACTTAATGTTTTAACATTTCAAAATGCTATTGATATGGCAATTGATGATATTAGAGAGAAATGTGATGAAATGGAAAGGTTAGGTACCGAAGAAATTATTAGTTTTGATTCTTGTGAACAGTTAGAAGTAATAAATAAAGTAGAAGTTGTTACCGCATATAAAACTGAAAATATTATTGAATTAGGTATTATTATTTATATTGACACGATCTTTAGCGGTGCTGATGTTGGTGATTTTTTTTGGGAAATAGATTATCATTTAAGAACTTATTTAGGTAAAGGTAATTTTAAATTAAAACTACTTAATGTTATAAATGAAAGACCTAAAGGTGAATGGTGATGAAAATAATAATAACAGAGTCACAATATAGAATGTTAGAAAATTACACCCAAGAAGATGAGGTGGTTAAAAATATATTATTTAAAATTTGGCAAAATGAACTTGATAGTAGTGGTGAAATAGATTTTAACCCTAACGTTTTTGATTATATCAATTATGAACCACAAGGTAGGTTAAAAATTTACGAAATGTATAGGGATTTTCTTGGTGGTTGGGATAAAATGATTGAAAAGTCATACCAACTAATGGGCAGGACTTTTGATACTATGGATTATGATTTTAGGGGAGGATATGATTTTAGGTTTAAGGTTCAAGGACATAGTGATTATGAAGAAGATAATTCAACATATGTTGATTGTCCAATTGAAAGTGACGGAAAAATGACTTGGCTTGGTGGAGATTTAGAAACACATTTATTGAGTAAACTTGAAGAAAAATCAGATTTATGGTGGGAAGTTGAAAGTGAAATTAGGGGAGTAATTGAAGATATTTTATATCAAGAAGTTACAAAGAAAACAGGAATAATGGTTGAAACAAATTTATGTTGGATAAAGGAATGAAAATAATAATTACAGAAGAACAATTTAAGTTATTACAAGAAACCGATAACGACTTTAATAAGACTAAAACTCTTGTTACTGGTATGTGGGCTGACGGTATGGAAATAAAAGATATCGTAATGTTTACATCATTATCTTACGAACAAGTATTATTTTTATTAAAGGATTCTGATATGGAAATTGACTGTGAGGGTGCTGAAGAAATTATAAAAATGATTTTTTTACATACAGATTTAATTCAAAAAAAAATAAACGAAAACGACTTTGAATTAAATTTTTCTTACGATTCATTTGCCGGATGCGTAGAATTTAAATACATTAACAACGGATTTTCTTTAGAAGGGATGGCAACACCATATTGGGGTGGTGAATGTTATACGCCTGTTGACGGATCATACGCATACTACGAGGATGGTAAAAGTCATGATCAGTATGACGGACTTGGTTTAAGATTTAATAATCCTGATCATTTCTATTCAATAGGTGAATTAATTGATTGGTTTAATAGTGAATACAGAAAAAACCTTTTAGAGAAGATTGTAATACTTGTGGATGATTATAAATACGAGATAGCACGAAAATATGATTAAATAAATTTATTTGACATTTAAAACCAATTATATATAATTAAAAAGATATGAAAACTTATTCCAACAATGAGTAATTTACCATTTACCGAGATAAAAAAAGGATATTCAAAAATTAGAATATTTGATGAAACAATAGATGAAATTGAACTAAAATGGCATAGAGACAAAGAGGATAGAAAAATAACAATACTTGAATCGAAAGGTTGGAAATTCCAAATGGATGATTCACTTCCTGTTGAACTAAATGAGGGTGATGAGATATTTATATCTAAAGAAACTTATCATCGTGTAATTAAAGGTGAGGGTTATTTGAAAATAAAAGTGGAATATATATAAACGATGGGAAAAATAATAATATCAGAAAATCAACTCCAAGAAATGGTTAAAATTTTAAAAGAAAACCAAGAGGAAGGGTCATATATGGCAAAACAACAATTATTTACCATAGCCACTTTGGCGTACAAAATGTGGGAAACAATGGATGATGGTGAACAACTGGAGGATTGGATGGAAACAAAAATAGCACAGGCTGAACAGTCAATTGTTGCTGTAGTTAAATCATATATGTATGATGAGGTTGAAGATAAAATTAAATCGGCAAATGATTTAGATTTTGATGATCTTATAATAGGAAAATAAAAAATTAACCCTCCACTTAAGGAGGGTTTTTTGTTTATTTAAAAAAAAATACTATATTTGTAAAAAATAAGAATATATGTACGTAATAATTAAACAAATCAAAAACAAAAAGACCGGAAAGTGGTTACCTGTAGTCCTATTAAATTCAAGTAGCGAAGTTTGGGAGTTTGAAACATTATCAGAGGCGGAATTAATGAAAGATATCTTCCAACAAAATTCAGATTCAGGACATATTTACGAAGTTAAAAAAGTATAAAGTTTATGAAAACATATTTAACATCATTGTTTGTTTTATTTTATTCAGTATTATTCTCGCAATTGGATAGTGTTAAAACTTATTACAAAAAAGTGGCATTTGGTAATGAATTTACTAATGATACGTCTGGAGAAAGAAAATGGGAAAATGACGTTAAAATTTTTGTATTAGGAAAAAAAGATCCTGAGTTGATGATCGAACTAACAAAAATAGTTAAGGAACTAAATGACTTAATAATACCAATTAATATTCAAATTGTTAATGTTAAACAAGACGCAAACGTTTTAGTACTTTTTGGGTCTAAACAAGACTTTATAAATTTGGATAAAACAATTGAACCATATGTTAAATCAAATGAAGGGCTTTTTAAAATTAATCACGAGGGTAAAAAAATCACAAATGGTGAGATGTATGTTAATACTGAGGGGACACTTACGGCGAAAGAGAAAAAACACCTTTTAAGAGAAGAATTGACACAACTTTTGGGATTATGTAATGACTCGTACAGGTATAAAAGTAGCATTTTCTATCAAGGATGGACTGATACTACGGAGTATGCAGAGATTGACAAAGAATTAATTAAATTGTTATATAACAAATAATGGAAGACATATTTGAAGAACTTCATGAAGAATTTATAAATAGTGAAGATTATATTAAGTATTTAAAAGAGTTGGACGAATATTCAAAAAAAGATGAAATCATTTAATGACATATTTATCTTATATGTCAAACTTCAATCAGTTATATAATGTTGCAAAAGGAATTGCAAATTTTGCAAAAAATGAATATAGCAACTCTTTTATTGGGTTCTACAAACTTAAAGGTTTATTAAAAGACCATTTGGTGGAACTATTAATGAGTAAAATCCAATCCGATGCGGACAAAATCAAAACAATTTATATTACATATTTTATTTTAAATAGAGAAATCCAGCCACAAGAGATAGAAAAAATAATAAACAATCTTTATGTTTTAGTTGTAGATGTTTATGAAGATAAAAATAAAATAGATGTTGAGTGTGGTCACTGTGGTGGTTCAGCTGAGGAGGAATGTGACACTTGTAATGGAGATGGAAGAATAGATTGTAGATACTGCGATGGTGATGGTGTAATAGAATGTTACGATTGTTCTGGCAATGGAACCGAAGAATGTCGTTGGTGTAGTGGATCTGGAACCGAAACAGAAACTGAAGAAGATGATGAAGGTGATGAAATAGAAGTTGAAGTATCTTGTTCTTCTTGTAACGGATCAGGAAATGAACATTGTGGGTCTTGTGGAGGTGAAGGGACATTTGAATGTAGTGATTGTGATGGAAAAGGAACTGACACTTGTGGTGAGTGCGGTGGATATGGTCAGGTATCTTGTGGTTATTGTCAAGACGGATATTCAGAAAGTGATGAAGAATATTATAATGTTGAAAAAAGAACTATTATCATGTATGGTACAAATGCTGAAAAATATGTTGGTAAAGTTATGAGTCTTGAAGATTATAATAAAATGGAGTTTGATGACGAAATTTTTGAATATGAGTTTTCATTAAACTCAAGATATTATCAAGAAGAGGATGGAGATTATGAGGATCAAAGAAACATATTCAAAATGAAAGATGATTTTGTTGAAATTTCTATGTTTGAAAAATTAGAAAACTATAGAGGATTATTAAAATCAAGAAGAGGATGGAGATTATGAGGATCAAAGAAACATATTCAAAATGAAAGATGATTTTGTTGAAATTTCTATGTTTGAAAAATTAGAAAACTATAGAGGATTATTAAATTTTTAAATAAAATATAATATTTATAGATATGAAAAAAATTATAAGATTAACAGAAAGCGAATTAATACATGTAATAAAAAATGTTATTAAAGAACAAACAGTTCCGGTAGTTCCTTCTGATACTATTGTTAAAAAAGTAGGTACCGATATTAAAATAGGTATTGAAGGAAAATCTGCAAACATATATTCACTATACTTACCCGTATTGGGGAGAACTGAAATTACCATGGCGGACTTAAATGATAACATATTAAAAATAGAATTTGCAGTAACTTACGGTACAGGAAATGCAGTTGAAAACAAATTAAACGATAAAAAAGATGAGCTTAAAAGTTCTGGCATAACAGTTAAAAAAATAGAAGGGGGAATTACATCAAGAGATAGATTTTTATTAACAATTAAATTAAAAGAAAATAAAAAAGTATCTCATGGACTTATAAACGCAAGAAAAGGTGCACAATATATAGAATTAGCAAGTGATGTGTCATTAAAAATTGCATAAAACACTTGTCAATTAAAAAAAATAACTTATATTTGTATCATAAAATTAAATTTTTAAAAACAACACTATATTTATAACAAGATGAAAACAACGATGAAACATATGAACTTTAGTAACCCGTGTCAGAATTGGTCGAAGTCGTATATTACGCTTAGTAATTCTCGGTGTCTTTCATTTAATTGTATGATGTAACGTATCATCAAATATAAAACACAAATGAAAGACCCGAACCAAAAGTTCGGGTTTTTTGTTTTACATTGGTCTCTTAGTTTAACAGGAAAAATACGACTCTTGTAAAGTTGAGTTGTCGGGTCAGTTCCGACAGGGACCTCAAAAAGAAAAAGTTCTTTGACATATTGGCTTCATTATTGTATAGTAGGTTGATTGGGGAATGATATAGCGTTAACGTGTCAGTAGTTCGTAGTTATGTCGGAGTTTTAACTGTCACAGTAACGCCAATTATAAAAGGGGATGTCCACTGAACCGTCATCCCCTTTCCTAAACTGGGAGTATCGGCAGGGTCCTGATCGTGTCTGTAAAACATCGTCTTGGTGGTTCGATACCATCTGCTCCCACCAAAAAATAGCTCATCTAGCTTAATCGGGAAAGCACCACGCTGATATCGTGGAGAGAATCGGATCGTAACCGGTGATGAGCACTACGGAAGATAAACCTTGATGGCGATAGGGTCCGCCTGCTAAGCGAGATGTACCCGTAAGGGTATTTGGTTCGATTCCAATGTCTTCCGCATTATTTGGTCAACTAGCTCAATTGGATAGAGCAACCGCCTACGAAGCGGTAGGTTTCAGGTTCGACTCCTGAGTTGACCACTGTGACTGTAGCTCAATTGGTAGAGTGCTTGATTGTGATTCAAGAGGTCGCAGGATAGTAACCTGTCATACACACAAAAGAATTTACAACGGACAAGGCTTAGGCTAGTGAGTTGAGAATGAGTAGTAGGAGATGTAATCGTTTGTACTACAGAAAGTTTGATACAATAGATTGGTGGGATGTGAGTGGTTGACCAGAACTATTTTTTTGTTTATTGTTTGTTAAATGGGTATTTTATGAAATTGTTTATTCCTTTAATTTTACTTTTTTTTGTTAGGGGGTTCTCACAACCATACTTAAACACGATTGAGGATTTTAATTTGTTTATTTCAAAACAAAAATTCATCAAATTAGAAAAGGGACCATATAAGATCCCTGAAGATACTAATCAATACTTTTTTGTTGGAAAAATGATTGATGGGTCTTATTACTTTTTTTATAAACATAAAGTATCCTCATTTAAGTTAAACGACACTTATGAGTATAAAGGTGATGATGAGTTTAATAAAAAACTACAGGAGTTAAAGATCGCAGAACCAAAAGATTCTGTTATTATTGTAAAAAAAGAAAATGAAAAGGCTTACAGGGATCAGACAATAATAATTTATGATACTGAAAACAAAAAAACAATTAAACAAAAAAGTATTAAAGTTCCGTATGCTGAAAGAATTGATAACAAGTGGGTGTATTTAAATCCTGCGAGAATAATATGGTTAGACCAAAATGGAAATGAAATAAAAAGAAAATAATATCCGATGTCGGTTCCGAGCTAGGTCGGGCACTACTGCGCGTCACAGACAAGGTGTCGGCCAGGTCTCCAAAACCTCGGCGGGTGGGTTCAATTCCTACACCACGCGCAAATTTTAATTTTGCCAATTAAAAAACTTTTTGTATCTTTGTGATATGAAAAAACAATTACCATACGAATCTACAGGAAGTGCAATTAAAGGTTATACAGAATCCTCAATCGCGAAAGGAGAATCAGGGGATTGTGTTGTAAGAGCATTTGCTTCTTCATTTGATGTTTCATATGATTTTGCACATAAGTTCGTTGCGGAAGAATTTAAAAGACAACCAAGAAGAGGAACGTATTTCACGGCATCCAAAATGGTTTCACTTTCTGAAGGGTTAATTAAAGTTAATGGTAAAAAGATCTTTCCTGTTGGTACTCCGTCTAAAAGTGTTTTATCTCCTTTTTCTTTGTCTTACAAAGTTAAAGTAAAAGGTGTTGAAAAAGAAAGACAAATGACTGTTGGTACTTTTGCAAAGAAAAACCCTAAAGGAACTTTCTTTGTGTTAGTTAAAGGTCACGCTTTCACAATCAAAGATGGTGTTGTGGTAGGAAACCCAGAAGACGCAATCAAACTTAAAAGACCTATGAGGGTGGCATTTGAAATTAAATAAAAAACTATGGTGAACAACTCTCTATGGTTCCACAAACAAATAAAAAATAGAAATTATGAACCGGGTTTTTAGAAAGGTTACCGGAGAATCTGTTCCTGATATTGTAAAACACACATTAGACATTGTAAATGACTGTCCCTGGATTGAAGTACATATTGGAACTGACTCACAAAACCATAGAAGAAGTACCATTTATGTTACGGCAATTGCTTATAGATTTGGGAACCGTGGCGTTCATTACATCTATCACAAACAAAAGGTAAAAAAGATCCGAGATAAATGGACACGTTTATGGAATGAGGCTGATTATTCAATTGAAGTTGCAGAGTGGTTGACCCAAAAGGTAAATGTAAAGGTGGAAATAGATTTAGATTACAACAGCGACGAAAAACACTTCAGCTCAAAATTGGTGCAACCTGTTGTTGGGTGGGCAACATCTTTGGGTTATAAGGCAAATGTTAAACCACATAACCAAATTGCAACAAGGGCGGCAGACCACCACTGCCGCTAATTTATGAGAGGTTGTCCGAGCGGCGTTAGGTCTGTGTTTGCAATCCACAGTACGGGGGTTCAAATCCCTCACCTCTCTCAACATAAGCCCCCATGGCGGAATAGGCAGACGCGTCAGATTTAGGATCTGAATTTTCCGAGTTCAAGTCTCGGTGGGGGTACAAAAACATAAATAAAATAAAACACAAAAATGTTTGTTTAATTAAATTGTTTTTTGTTATTTAGCAAATATAAAATTATACGACTATGAAAAATCTATTATTCTTCGTTTATCTTTTAATGATTGGAACATTGATTTCTTGCAAATCAACAAAAAACATCCAAGACCCTACTTTACTGCACGGTCCTGAGGAACCTCTTTATGATTATAGTCAGATGATTTATTATGGATATAACGGAGTGGATTCCTCTTTCATAGTACCTAGCTTAGAAAACGATGAATGGGAACAATATATAATAGAAGAAACAAGATATGTTGTTGTTACACCTTTGACTTATTATCTGATAAGATTTGAGAGTAAACCTTAATTTTTATTAGTTGATTGTCCCATACCGTAGCTGGTAGATGAACCGGCACCTGAAGGTGCTGGTTTACTTGTTTTACCCGCTAAGGATGGAGATAACATAATTGCGGAAGATAATGCCGAAGGGTTAGCCGGAACCAATTTTGAATTGTATTCAATAATTGAATTTATTTCAGGAATTGCAATCCCAGTGTTTTTGAACCAAGGCAAATACATTTCATTTTTAATAGAATCATTAAAATGATCTATTGATGTTTTAAATATTTGATTAAATGTAGATACAAGTCCCGGATCTTTAAAATCTTTTCCATAGAAGTTATTCACCCAACCTGAAAAATCTACTTTTGGTCCTGTTGTATTTACAAAAGGGAATATTTTTTTTAAATATGGTGAAATACCAGACGAAAATTTTTCTGTTAATATTTTGATTCTTTGTTCCTTTGTTTTTTTATCGAATAAAACTTTATAATTTTCTGATGAAAACTTACCATCTGGTATTATTGAGGAAATAACCATATTTTCAAAGGAACCTTTAATTGATGGACTAATATTTAATAAATTAATATTTTTTAAATTCATAAATGCTGAATACCTTGTCTGTTGGCCCATTTTTACAATGAATTTTATATCTTGAGGGTTACCTGACTCTTTATATTTATCAATTGCCCGTAAAAGGACCAATAATCCATTGTGTGATGCGTCGATACTATCGGAACTATTTGAAAAAAATGAAATACCACCCTCAGGAGTAACACCACCTTGTTGATATTCACCACCTTGTTTACCAACCATTAAAACATCCATTGGGGTTTTTGTGATTCTCACTGGTTTAAAAGTTGATAAATTATCGGTTGAGATAATGGAACTAACGGTTGATCTAAAAACCACATTTTCAATATTTGGGTATTGGGTTTTCATTTCTTCAGGTATTGAAAGACCTCTATCCATTAGTTGTTGGTTAGGTATAGATTCTGGACTTGTTGATGCGTATATTATACTTTTAACTTCTCCTTGATTTTGTTCATTTAAAATTGATTTTGGATTTTTTGAATTATGCATTTCCAAAATCATCTTTTTTTCATCACTTGAAACAATAAAATTATTTTTCATAATATATAAATATTACTTGTCAATGTAATTTATTTTATATAACATTTATAAAAAAGAAAAAGATGAAAAGAAATGGTTTTGATTGGTTTTTACTTTTATTGTTTGTTTCAAATGTTATATTAAGTATCTTTACAAAGAACACAGAAGCGGCAATGGGGTGGGCTTGTTCCACATTAACATTAGGTAGAATTTTGGTTAATAATTTTAATAAAGATGAAAAAATTTGAAGATTTGGTATTTGTTCCTCATCATTTTGGTATGGGGGAATGTTCTAAAATGTTTTTCCTGAATGGGTATGGAATATCTGTTGTTAGATTTAAAACACCATATGGTGGAGGATCTTATACTTCAGGCGATGACGATTGGGAAATTGCGGTTTTAATTGGAGATGAACAAAATTGGGATTTATGTTATACAACAGATTTGACGGACAATGTTTTGGGTTGGCAGTCAAATGAGGATGTTACAAATGCCATGGAACGAATCCAAAGGTTACCAATGGTTGAATATAAATTGAATTAATATATTTATTATTTAAACGGAGAGTGCCCGAATGGACGAGGACACCGCCTTGAAAGCTGCTGGGTGTAAAGGCTTTGGGGGTTCGATTCCCTCATTCTCCTCCATAGTCTTTTTTTTGTTATAATATATTTATATAAAAAGAGTATGTTATGGGGGTAAAAGAAAAAAAGTATCACTTCATTTATAAAACAACAAATTTATTAAATGGAAAGTATTATTATGGAATGCATTCCACCGATAATCTTAAAGATGGGTATATGGGTTCTGGGATAAGAATTAGTTATTCATTGAATAAATATGGTAGGGAAAACCATAAACAAGTTATAATAGAATTTTGTGATTCTAGAGAAGAACTTAAAAAAAGAGAAAAAGAAATAGTTAATTTAAATGAGATATCTAAGGAAAATTGTATGAATTTGATGGTTGGTGGTGAAGGTGGATTTATCAGTGATGAACAACAAAAAAATAGATCTTTAATTGCTAACAAAGTTTTAAACAATAAATTAAAAAACGATAAAGAATTTAAAAAGAAGTGGTTAAAAAATTTGAAAGAAGGTCTTCAAAAAGCTATAGAAGAGGGTAGGGTTAATACATGGAAGGATAACTATAGTTGGGTTGGTAAAAAACACTCGGAGGAAACTAAGAAAAAAATGTCTGAAAAGGCAAAAGAAAGAGTAGGAGAAAAAAACTCACAATATGGTACTTGTTGGATAACAAAAAATGGTGAGAATAAAAAAATAAAAAAAGAAGAACTACTTGAATATACAACAAAAGGTTGGATTAAGGGTAGAGATATGTTTATGGGGGCGTAACTATGTTGGTGAGAACAGGGATCTTATATCTCAAGGACTTTAGTTAGATTCCCGCACCTGGACGTAAATATAAAACTCATCGTAAATGATGAGTTTTTTTTGTTTGTTGGTATATTTATAAATAAAATATTTAACTATGAAAAAAGTAATTAGATTAACAGAAGTCGATCTTACAAGAATTGTAAGAAGAGTAATTAAGGAAGGTGAAGGTTTTAAATCAAATAAAAAAGAAGATAAAGATTTGGATTTAAGAAATAAATTAAATGATATTTTCTTCAGAAGAGATGAGGGAAACCTTTTTAGTGATCAAGGGGAATTTGGGTATTTATCTAGAGAACGACAATTGTCAAAAGAAATAAGTCCTAGACAAAGACAAGAAAGAATCAGACAGGTTATTGGTTTGTTAAAAAAATATATTAGTGATTTAGAAAACGAAGCCACAGAGGCAGATGCATTTTTACAAAATCCTGAGTATAAAAATGTTTGGGGTAAAATAGAAGACAAAGAAGATAACGAAGATTAATTAAAAAACTATGAAAAAAGTAATTAGACTAACGGAATCTGATTTAACAAGAATTGTTAAACGAGTGATTAATGAAAATAAGAAAAAACCATCGAATGAAAAAATTGAGGATGTGTTAAAAAAACTTATGGATGATTACATTGGTGAGGATGAATGGAAAGGTGGATATAGAGAATCGTCAGATAAACCATATGATAGATTTATGGTTAGGTTTAATCAATCAGGTGATGATACCGAAGAGATTGCCGAAAAAATCATTGAGAAACTAAATAGTAAATTTGAAAGTAACTTATTTAAACTTGGTAATGCAAGTAAAAACTCTTTTTGGTTTTATATAAAATAAAAAAACTATGAAAAAAATAATTAGATTAACAGAAGCAGATCTTACAAGGATCGTAAGAAGAGTAATTAAAGAAAATGATGACTATAAAGACAGAAGTATGTATGACCCATACTATGGTGATGATGATAGTTATGAGGAAGATGAGGATCTTGGTAGTACTGATAAGGGTGAAGAAAAACTTCAAGATTTAATTGAAGAAGCTAGAGATATTTTAGAAAACGAAATAGGGTTTTCAATTGACGAAATTAATGAAATGTCTGAAAGAGAAATTGTTGAATGTTTGTTTGATGAAGGGTATGATGAAATAGCATCTGAAATGGAGGAATTATTGGATCAAGAAGGTTTTGAATGAAATGAAAAAAGTAATCCGTCTTACTGAAACAGATCTTGTTAATATTGTTAAAAAAGTATTAAAAGAAGGGGATTTTAGATCAAAGTTTGAAAAACAAGATTACTGGATTGATCAAAAAGGTAGATATATAACTTTTGATCCTGATTTAGAATCAACAGGATATTATGATTTTGAATATGAACCTGGCGTTGATGTTGAAGAATATGAAAACATTCCTGATGATATAAAAGATAGTTTATTTCCACAGGATCAATATGGAAAAGAAATGTATAACAAATACAAAGAAAAACATGGTAAGTTTAGATACTCAAGAAAAAAAGATGAGTTTGGGAATTAAAATAAAATATTTATAAATTATGAAAAAAGTAATTAGATTAACAGAGGCAGATTTAACAAGAATTGTTAAACGTGTGATTAAGGAATCGGATATTTGGTCTGATGAGGATGTTGCAGATTTTATGAATGAAGTTATTAGAACGGAACTTGGAAGGGACGACTTGGATTTTAACTCTATGGGTCAAGATAAACAAATTAGATTTGTCGGTAACTATATAAATTCCACTGCGGATGAGGATGTCGCCTATAATTTGAATAAATGGGCCACCCATAAAATAAATTCATCGGAAATTGAATAATATTTAACCCCCACCTCATCAGTGGGGTTTTTTATGCTTATATAAAATTGGTAAATTAAAAATTAATTAGTAAGTTTGTTTTATGAAAACAGACAATAAAAATATCGTACATAAATTGATCATCGGTTCACAAAGAGAGCAAATGGTTGATCAAGGATTTTTTGATGGTAGATTTGTTGTTAGAGTTCAAGAGACAAAAAAAATCTATAAAAGAAAAGAAAAACACAAGAAAAATAATTTTATATAAAATAATATGGGAAAGGAAATATTTGAAGAATTGGAAAATGAAACTAACCAAGTATTAGGTTACCTCCCAATTGATAGAGATTTGGTAAAGGATTTGATTGATAAAGCAAAAGAAAAGATGAATCAAAAATTTGAGGAACTAAAAGATTTTGATACTTGGAAGGAATGGAAAAATAAAAATTAAAAGCTTTGGTAGATTAAAATATTCTACTTATATTTGTAAGACAAACAACGGGGGTAGGAAGTTTAGAGATGAGTGTCCTACTCCCGTAAAAAGAAGAAGTTCATTGACATATTAAATAAAGGGATAAGGTAACCACGAACCCACTGGTAATAGGCCTTTCTTGAGATGGAATGCAAGATAGAATGTAACTCCTGCCTTATCCCCTTTTTAAAAATATTGTGGTTGTAAGAAAAGGGAAACTCGTTAAGTACATTAACCTGTTAACACAAAATGGTGAAACGAGAGTGTGTGTTAACTACTGAACTACAAATATTATATATCGCGTGAAGGTGTAATTGGTTGCATGGGACGCTCATAACGTCTACGGGGTGGTTCAAATCCACGACACGCTAAACAATCGGAGTTGATCCACCGCCACGAGGTGATTGTTGGAAACGGGTAAAGCCGGCTAAGAGATTAACAAACGTTCATTGACAATATTGGTGATAATATCAAGGTATTTTTTTGATGTTGATGATTTAACATATTTTTGTTCCGAAACATCAATAATACAGAGGTCTATTTTTAAATCGTGACAAAGTTTAGTTTTAGATTGGTCGTTTTCTTGGATTTTATTTAACTTATCTATACCATAGATAGGTTCATAATGAAAAATACCATTTAATTCTACCGCAAAATTAAGTGTTGGGAAATAAATGTCTAATTCAGAACCGATAGCATCTTTTTTATTAAAGTCTATTGGAAGGTTGGGATAAATAACGTTTAATTGGATCTCTAACCAAATTTCAAGTTTAGATCGTCTATTTCCGTGTGTTTTGTTTTTATTATTGAATGTGGCTGAACACGATTGAGAACAAAAATAATTACCGGAAGAATCTTTCTTATTTGAGGATCCTTTTCTATCAAACTCACAATTACAATTTTTACATTTAAAAATTATTGGTAATACTTTTTGTGCGTTATAATAACATTCGGTAGAACAATAGATATGACGATTACGATTATTTTTTAATTCATAAGTTATTAGTTTTTTTTCAACCCCAAAAGATTTTTTACAATGTAAACATTCACATAGTAATTTATTTGTTGATTTTGAATTTTTAAATTCTTCTTCTGTAAATAGGGTTTTCATATTAAAAAGTGTATACAGATAAATATCTTGGTTTCGTCAAAAAGTATGTTTTCTAAACCTTTTTAACGAAACTTTTAACAATAAGATGAATAGGTGGAAGGGCCTTTCCTGAAAGATGGCTAGCTAGGCCCGTGTTCATCCTGAGCCAACCAAGCTTTACTACGATACGGGTAATACCTGTGGGTTGGGGGTGACGATCAGGAAAGACTGATAAATTTGGCCCGGTCTTCTAATGGCTAGGAAATCCGGTTTTCATCCGGGCAATCGGAGTTCGATCCTCCGTCGGGCTACAATGAGTGAGAGATACTCAAGATGTTTTTAAGTTCATAAAAAACTTAACGGGAGCTGGTACTATCCACGATAAGGGGTACTCGTTGGGAACAAGGTTTGGAAAATCCTCCTCACCCCCAAGTATAGGATTGACTTTTTCAACGGGTAAGACCATCAGGTTTTTCAAACAGAAAAAACCGATATATCTACTCACCATTAATCTCAGGTGGGGAAATTTAGGAGATTAGGTCAAATGGTTAAGATGTCGCCCTGTCACGGCGTTCGGAGCGGGTTCGACTCCCGTAATCTCCGCCAAAAGATACATATAAATAAGCAACCTCATCTTCTCCGGTTTTTGAGGATTATACTACACTTATTTTTTGTGTGTCTTTTAAATATGGTTCCGTAGCTCAGCTGGATAGAGCAACTGCCTTCTCGATATTACCGTTCATTCCGTAATATGGAGAAGCAGTAGGTCATAGGTTCGAATCCTATCGGGATCACAAAAACGCTTAATAGAACGAAGTACAAGTTCAGTGTAGGGTGCGGATCCTACAATTTAGTCAGGTGGCGGAATTGGTAGACGCATACTTGTTGGTTTTAAGGTTAAAACATGATTTGCAAACATGGGGTAGTTCCACGCATCGGGGATTAGTATACATGAGTCCTTCTGCAATAAAGAAAAATATCCACCGTACAGGTTCGAATCCTGTTCTGACTACACGTGGCAGGGTTCATCACCCCCTAGTGTGCCTCACACGATGAGAAACGGGGTAATGTCCGTAGGGGAACGTACATTGTCGTATAGGGAGAACGACTAAGAAAGTAAGTTGTACTAAGTACAGTGGAAACACACATCTCAACAGAGATGGACTGAAAGTTCGCTTGACTGGGAAAGACGAAATGAACTATTCCTAACCCATCTTTATGATGGGGACAACCAAAACACCTGTAAGCTGGATAAATGAGGGTGTTAATTTAGGTCTTTTAACTCAGTTGGTAGAGTGCCGCGCTCATAACGCGAGAGTCGTAGGTTCAAGTCCTACAAGGACCACACAACACACCAACTCAGGTACCCGTATCGCCCCAAAGGGTTAAATAAGATGGATTGTCGGGTGCGAGACCCAGAATGCCTGAGAGTGTGTTTATTTAATATCGGTAGATTCTAATAATGTATAAGAAAATTTATTTCCGTGAATCTTTACAGATTTTTTACAAATTTTCATAAACTCATCAAAATCCTTAACTCTTTTAAACACCTGACATCCGGCCGACCAATTTTCAACCCACGTTGAATCTTGTCCTGCTTTATGTATATTAATTCCGTACATTCCTTCTGTTATTTTATCTTCATCGTATTCTAGATCAAGATCTGAGTCTCTATAAACTTTAACGTTTCCATGTCTTTGACAAAGGGCATCATATTTTCCCTGATGTTTATCAACTGACCAAGTACTTCTATATTGGCCCGGAACCAATCTTGCGCAACCATTCTTTATTCCCATTTTTTTCCATTCTAACATTGATTTTTTTCCTGGATCTGTCGTGTTTGACCATTCAAAATATTGCCAATTGCCACTTTCATCTTTAAATGATATGGTGATTATATCATCAAATACGTTGGTTACTTTTTTACCTGTTGAAGAGTTTCTAATGCCGACGATGTTCACGTCATAACCTTTATTTGAATCGTCATTGAACCATTTATAACCTTTTGATTCGACTGATGTTTTGATTTTTTCTTTAGTGTAGATCATAATTTTTTATTTATAAAGTTTAGTAATCTCTATTTCCGTTACCTCTATCGTTTATTTTTCCGCCAAATTGATAACCGAACACTATTAAAACAATATTTTTAATTAGTTCAAATAAACTTTCGCTCATTTCTTGGGTTAAAAGTTGGAATTTAAAACCGATTATTTTATCAACAATAAAAAGACCGACAAGTGATGTAAGAAGTAAGGAAACAAATTTTGTGAGCCATTCTTTTGTTTTAAAATGATCTCCTATTTTGGTATTTACGTACCATACCATAAGAAAAATAAATCCCAATGATAGTAATATACCCACGATAGTAAATAAAGTTGTTGATGAATACATAATTTTTTTTAATTATAAATAGTTTGGTGATATTTATTATTATAAACTTTTTTAATAAGTTTTATTTAATTTTTTCGTTTGAAATAATATTTATAATAAAAAATTATGATAGATAGTAGTGTATTAGTTGCCTTTATTACAGGTGTTTTAGGTCCGATATCAATATTACTTATAAAATATGTAATGGACAAAAGAAAGAAAAAACCAGACATGGTTCAAGAAACATTAAAAGTAAGTGAGTTAATTAATTCAAAAATAGAACACATAAGAGAAGAATTTAATGCTGATCGTGTGTGGGTTGCTCAGTTTCACAACGGAGGTAATTTTTATCCTACTGGTAAGTCAATGGCAAAGTTTTCTATTATTTATGAAACAGTTAGTACCAACGCGTCTTCAATACAAAATAATTTCCATAACATTCCTGTTAACCTTTTTTCAAAATCAATAAATCAACTTTTAAATAATGACACCATTGAGATTCCTGATTTTAAAGATGAAACGGTTGCAACTTATGGTTTAAAATATATTGCAGACGAGAGTGGATGCAAATCAGGTTATTTATTTGCCATTAAAACAATTGATGAAAAATTCATTGGAATTATGGGTGTTGATTATACCAAAAGAAAAACAAAACTAGATATAGAATCAATCAATCAACTTGAAGTCCATGCCACTTCCATCGGAGGTGTGTTAATGAATCATTTGGAAAATTAATTTTTAATTTCATCAAATATTCGTATATTTGTATTATGAATATTTTCTTTTTGGATTTTGATACAAATAAATGTGCGATATATCATTGTGATAAACACGTTGTTAAAATGATATTGGAAACTTTTATAAAG
>Ga0209596_1000031_pt1 | contig 127142 bp, 108 predicted proteins | sample M_130807_MF_Meta_FD_187314 | JGI IMG/M metagenome (GOLD analysis project Ga0209596, IMG submission 187314) | Freshwater microbial communities from Lake Montjoie, Canada to study carbon cycling - M_130807_MF_MetaG (SPAdes) (version 2) | ecosystem: Environmental > Aquatic > Freshwater > Lake...
ACCATGCAGGAGTTGCAAACAGCTTTTCCTACCATAGAAATAAAAGCAAAACCATTTGATTTAAGTATTGATGCTAAAGCATTCGGTGATTGGGTGTTAGAAAATAATAGTACTCCAACTATTCTAATAAATAATGCTGGTTATTTTGAGCCTGGTAATGTTTATAGCGAACCAGAGGGCTTATTAGAAAAACAAATAGAAACAAATTTATACAGCGCCTACCATCTTACTCGTAAGTTATTACCTAAAATGATGGCGGAGGCAAATGGTCATATATTTAATATTTGTTCTGTGGCATCTTTACAAGCGTATCTAAATGGGGGTGCATATAGCATAAGTAAATTTGCCTTGGCAGGGTTTAGTAAAAACTTACGTCAAGAAATGTTAGCACACAACATTAAAGTAACAGCCGTTTACCCCGGGGCAGTACTTACTAATAGTTGGGGTAATTTTGATAATAGTAAAAATAGAATTATGGAGGCAAATGATATTGCTGATATGGTTTTTGCAGCTTCTCAATTATCAATTGGTGCATGTGTAGAGGAAATTGTATTAAGGCCGCAACAAGGCGATTTGTAATGCCATCCTTATTTTATTAGTAGTCCAACGGGTTACGTTGAAATATTAGATGGTATTATGCCGACAGAAAAGACGAACCTACTGCAAACACAAAAATGGTTTTAAGGAAAGATGAAAAAGCAGAACAAGAGGGAATTGTGGAAAAACAACAAAGGATAAATAAAGACTGGTTAGTGCTATCTACAAATTGTGCAACTACAAACGATAAAATAAATGTAAATATTATAAACCAAACAAGGAAGTAGCTACTACATTGGAAATGTATTTATATAATCCATTTGCAGAAACAATGTCATTGGGAATTATGTACGAAAAGGGCGTAGCAATTGTAAGGTCTTTAACTGCTATAAGTAAAGTGAAGACAGAAACTTAATCTTCCATAAATTTATACCCAATACTTCTTACAGAAAAGAAGTACTTAGGATTACGGCTATCTTTCTCGAAGTACTTTCTAAAATTTAAAATAAAATTATCTATTGTTCTTGTAGTAGGGTAAACATTGTAGCCCCATACTGCTTGTAAAATTTTTTCTCTGGTAACTACTTCATTTTTATTTTCAATTAAAAGTTTTAGTAACTGTACTTCTTTTTTTGTTAAAAAAATAGTTTTACCCTCTTTGTCAATACACTCTAATGATTTAAAATTTATTTTATTTTTTCCAAAACTATACACTTCTTCAATAGGTGTTCTGCTGGCTAACCGTTCGCTTTTAACAAGTAGTTTATCAACTCTTAATAAAAGTTCTTCTAAATTAAAGGGCTTGGTTAAGTAATCATCTGCTCCTTTTTTTAAGCCTAAAATTCTATCGGCACTTGTATTTTTTGCACTTAAAATAAGAATAGGTAAATCTGGATGGCTTAATCGTACCGTTTCACAAACGCTAATTCCGTCTATTTCTGGTAGCATTACATCTAAAATCATTAAATCAAAATACTCTTGTTGTACAAATTTTAAGGCCTCTGCACCATCGTATGCACTACTAACGTCATAGTCTTCTAATTCCAAGTTAAGCTTTAAGGCTTCTTGTAAATTTTCTTCATCTTCTACTAATAGTATCGATTTCTTTTTACTCATTGTTACGTACTCAGGGGTAATATAATTTCAAAATTACTTCCATTTGGTAAATTATCTGTCACAGATATGTTGCCTTTATGTTTACCAATAATATTTTTAATTAAATACAAGCCTAAGCCAGTGCCTTTTGCCCCTTTTGTAGCCGCATTACCTACCCTATAAAATTTGTCGAATATTTTTTGTTTATCTAATTGGCTTATTCCTTTACCCTTATCAATTACTTGCAAAGTAGTTTGATTATTACGAACAAATAAATTTATTAGTATTTCAGATTCTTTAGGTGAATATTTAATGGCATTATCTATTAAATTATTTACTGCAATTTGTAGCAACATTCTATCCCCAATTATAAAGTTATTTTCATTTATATTTTTTATAAATTGGTGCGAAGAAAATCTATTTTTATACTCAGCAATACTAGTTTCTACTAATTCACTTAAATTCACATCTTCATTCGTTAAAGAATAATTTGATGCATCAATTTGTGATGATAGTAACATATTATTGCAAAGTGTGTTTAACCGGTTAGCTTCTTGTAAGGTATTTTGTATTAACTTTTGTTGTTGAGGCTCTTCTAACTTTCTTTTTTGTAGTGTTTCTAAATTTAGAGTAGCTACAGCAATGGGGGTTTTCAATTCATGGGTAAGTGCCATCATAAAATGTTGTTGTTCTTTACTAAAACGTAGTTGCTTACGCACCGCTCTAAAAATAAAAATAGCACCAGCTACTATTAATAAAAAAAAAGTTATTCCTTCGCCAAGGTATTGAAATGTTTTTCTTTTTTGTTGGTTTTTTAGTTGTTCAATATCTTTAGTGTAGCTTATGCTAGTGGTGTTTAATTGCTGCATTTTATAAATTGCCATTTGTTTATTTTGCTTATTTAAAGCAACAAACCACCATACTAAGGCAGCAATAATGTAGGCTAGTAAAACCCAATAAATAATAAAAATGGTATTTAATTTTTTTTGCTTTGCCATAAAATGCAAAGGTAAAGTATAAAAGTGGTAAGGCTAATTCCTAATATCCAACCCCCAACTTAGTTTGGTACGTAAGGTTTGTAAAAAATTATTTTCGTTTAGGCGTATAAGGTTTAGTGCAAAGGTTTCTTTTTTTACTGCCAATTGAATTTCCTTAGCAACTAATTCTCTACGGCTGTCTAAGGTACAAATAAATCCATCTGTTCTACCTTCTACCTCAAACGAAATGATAGAATTATCCGGAACAATAATTGGGCGTATGTTAAGGTTGTGTGGAGACACAGGTGTAATTACAAAACTTGCACTATCTGGAAAAACAACAGGGCCGTTACAACTTAGCGAATAACCTGTGCTTCCCGTTGGGGTGGCAACAATTAATCCATCTGCCCAAAATGTATTTAAAAATTCACCATTTAAATAGGTATGAATTTTTATCATTGGAGAAGTATCTTTTTTGTGAATGGTAAATTCGTTTAAGGCGTAAGGGGCATCACTAAATAATGAAGTATTACTTGATAAATGTATTAACGTTCTTTCATCAACTACATACGATTGATTGACTAAAGCCTTTACAGCTTCTTGTATTTCGGCCTTACCTATGTTTGCTAAAAACCCCAATCTACCATAATTTATGCCTACTACTGGTGTACCGGTATCTTTAACTAAGGTAACTGTATCTAACAAGGTACCATCGCCGCCTAAGCTTATTATGCAACTAATGGTTTCATCTAAATCGGTACTGGAATTAAACGTACTGTACTTTTTTAGTTGAAGAGAGGAATAAAATTGGTTGAAAAAATCTTGATAAAAAACAGGTTCCACGCCATACTTATCTAATTCGTCTAACAACAATTTAAAATCTTGATGTTGAGAATTTTCTATCCCTCTGCTGTAAATTGCAATCCGCATTAGTACAAGTTGAAATTTTAAAAGCCACTTTGAAAACGTAAAAATAAACCCTTTTCGTTTAATTGGTTAAAACTATATTCAAATTTAATGGTAAAATCATAAAAGGTTAGCATGTCAACACCAAAGCCACCTGAATACAATAGCTTGTTATTTAAACTCGATGTATTGTATTTGCTATGAATATAGCCAAAATCGGTATAAGTTTTTGCAAAAAAGGTAAACGGAATTTTATCATTCTTTTTCAAGAAAAAAGGAATGCCAAATGGCAATTTTACTTTAAAAGCAGCAATTTTCTTTTTTAGGGTTGCTTTGTTTAACATGTATGCTACACCATCTATTGTATATAACTCTAGCCCACGTAAAAATGCATTACCATAACCAAGGCCACGTTGGTTTATGTAAGCTTGCTTAAATGGAAGTTTAATAGAAGCTGCTACACCATTACTAAAATACCAATTTCTACCAAGATCTATAAACTTATTATAACCACCCTCAAACGCTAACATATTTAATTTTCCACTAAAACCTAATCCTCTTTTTAAAATGCCCATAAAACTAGTATTACCTGTTAAAGGGTAAGCTACATTATTTACATTGGAGTGTATATAATTGTACGAAAAGTCGGGGAAGTTAATGGTGGATTTTGCAGCACCTAAATAATTTGAATTGTATTTTAAGTGAATAGAATCGCTAACCTTTAAATAGGTAAAAGCTGCTCCAAAAATGTGGGTATTAAATACTCCTTTACGAATACGGTATGATGCATTAATAGTTAAATTTTTACTTACAAAAGAGTTTATAGAAGCGTCTTTTGTAGATTTTGTGGAGAAAAAAAGTAGACTGTTGTTCGTTGATGAAGTTGAGTAATTAACTTCTCTTGTTTGAGAAAAATTTACTCCTACCGAAAAACCTTCGGTAAGTGCTTTATTACTGTATGGGGCAGTGTAAAAAAAGGATAGCCCCCTAGTGTAGCCATTTAATAGGTAAAAACGTAACTGATCTCTTCGGCCACTTATATTGTAATGGGCAAATTTTACACCGTATACTACTCGTTGTAAATCGGCATTATATGTTTTTATCCATTCGTTAATACTTCTATCTACCAGCTTAAATTGTGGTGTAGGAAATATATACCAACGCTCTTTTACTTCAATTTCTATTGCTATAGTAAATGCATCTACTGCAAGGGTATTTATTTTTACCTCATTAAATAAGGTGGTGTTATAAATATTTTGCCTTGCTTGTTCTAACGTTTTATACAGCGTTGTAATAATAATTGAGTCGCCTTCTTTTAATTGAGCCTCTCTTAGTATAATATAATCTTTTGTTTTTTTATTGCCTTTTACAGTAATCTTATTTACGTGAAGGTGTAGGGAAGAATCTATATTGCTTTTAGCATGAACAATATCGTTAAATGCTAATTGTGCTTTACAGTTTTGGGAGAGTACAAAAAATATAAAGCAAAAAATAATATTTTTTAATACACCCATTTGTTTGTTTTGCTTAAATATAGTTTGCGTAAAAATAGGGGATAACAATTTATTACGAACAGTATAGGAAAGAGATAACCTAAATATCTAGATAGTTCATTAAATGCTTGTAATTGCTATGAATTTTATTTTCAAATAATTCGGTACCAAAGTAGTACAATACATCATAATCGTATCGTTCAAAAGTAGATACAATGGAAGAAATTTCTTTTTTATTAATGTGTATCGTTACGGTAAATAAGCCCGTATCTTTTTGTATGGTTGTATTTAAATGTAAAATAGTAGCATCGTTACTCTCTACAATTCTACTAATTTCAGAAATAGCAAAACTAGTACGTTCCATTTCTAAAATAATAATACCGCCAATTTCGTTTGTTCCGGCAAAGTTGCCTAATGCTTTTAACAAATCGGATGTAGTAATTACGCCTAAAAAATCTTTAGCCTGACTAATAACAGGAACTACAGTAGTATCAAATTGGTTACTACAATTTACTGCATTTAAAAAATGCTCATTTTCAAAAACAGATGGATTTGTAAAGGCTTCTTGCATTAATTCAATTGGCATTTTTTCCTCTTCTACATCTAGTAAGTCTTCTTCGCTTACCATGCCTAAATACTTACTATCGGCAACTACAGGCAAATGCGTTACTCTAAAATCGTTTATTAATTGCAAGGCTTTTCCCACACTGTCTTGCAACTGTAATCGGGGAATATTGTTATTGATTAGCTCTATGGTAAGCATTTAATAATAATTATTTAATGAATACTTGTTAAACGTAAAATAAAAATTAACCATTACAAATAAAGACAAAATTTTTTGTTAAACTGTTGTAGGCGATTTTAATTTATCTAAAAAGCCACTCAATATTTTATTAAACTCAACGGGTACTTCCATCATCGGGGCATGGCCGCACTTATCTACTAAATGTAATTCGCTATTTGGAATTAATTTGTTAAACTCTTTACCTACAAATGGAGGAGTAATTATATCGTTATTGCCCCAAATTAAGCAAGTGGGTTGTTGTATTTGGCTTAACTCTTCTCCTAAATTACTACGAATAGCACTTTTTGCTAAGGTAATAATTTTTATAACTTTTAAACGGTTATTTGTAATTTCAAAAACTTCATCAACCAACTCATCTGTGGCCATTGATGGGTCGTAAAAAGTTAAAGCAGTTTTATTACGTATATATTCTTTATCGCCTCGTTTTGGGTAGGTATCTCCCATGCCATTTTCAAACAATCCACTACTACCTGTTAATATAAGCGATTTAACCTTTTCTGGATTTTTTAAAATGTGTACTAAAGCTACATGCCCCCCTAAGGAATTACCTAATAAATGTATATTGTTGTAATTGCGATGCTCAATAAATTTGTGAACGAACTTTTGTAAACCTCCTACTGAAGTATGCAATAAATCCATTTCTAATAGGGGCAACATTGGAACAATTACTTTATTTCTTATTTTAAAATATTCGATCAGTGGCTCAAAATTGCTAAGGGCTCCAAACAAACCATGCAAAAGCATTAGTGGTTCACCCTCTCCTACTTCAATAAAATTAAATTTCCCGTCTTTTCGTATTTCGTAGCTCATTTGTTAGTTTAAATAAAAATTCTTTCTTATGCAAAATAATTGATTTACATCAAAAATGTACATTTAAAGTAATATTGATAAATAGAGTAGCCTCTTTTACTTATTTTATTAGGGGATATTAGTTGATTCCTTACCAAAAAAATCACTTAATTCAGCAAACATATTTTTAAAAATTGGAATTACAGTACCAATGCTATTCATAACCTTTGGCCCTATTGGGCTTAGGTAAGAATATGTACTAGAAGTCTCTATAACTGAGGGTTGTATCAATTGAATTTTTTCGATGTAAAATAAAAATAAGCTAAAAATTATAATGTATAGCGCTAGGTAAAATGCAATACCTCCTATTTTATTTACCCAACCTAATAGGGCTAGTTGAAATGTTTTTTCTATCAACCTTGCTCCCCAACGAACTAATAAAATAACTATAAAAAAAACTAACGCAAATGAAATAAAGGGCAACCATTTGGTATTTACACTTACACTATTCCCTAACCAACTTGCTACAGCAGTAGATAATTTTAATGCGGCTGCTAACCCTATAATAAATGCAACTATTGAAAATACAGCAATTATAAGCCCTTTTTGAAAGCCTTTAATACAAGCCATAATTAATAGTATTGCAAAAACTATATCTATTAACATATTAGTTAGTTAGTAATTCTTTTACAATTGTGCTTATCGTTTTACCATCGGCTTTGCCTGCTAATTGCTTACTAGCTGCACCCATCACTTTACCTAAATCGGCTGCTGATGTTGCACCAATTTCTATAATTAGTCTAGCAACAGCTTCTTTAATTTCGGCTTCAGTTAATTGCTTTGGTAAAAATTTTTCTATAACAGCCATTTCTTCTCTCTCCTTAACTGCTAAATCTTCTCTACTTTGTTTCTCAAAAATTTCTAACGAATCTTTTCGTTGCTTCATCATTTTTTGTAAAAACTTTTGTTCTGTTGCTTCATCAATTTCTCCCCCCGCACCTGGCTCGGTTTTAGCTTTAATAATTTCAGCTTTAATAGCTCGTAAACCTCTTAGTACACCTTCGTTTTTACTTTTCATTGCATCTTTCATTTCTGCCATTATGTTTTGTTCTAAGCTCATATAATTCTTAATTTTTTGGTGTTTGTTAAAATTGGTTAAGAAGATCAGGTCTGTCTTTTGTTTATTTTCAATTACCCATTTTCCTTCAACTGGCTTTGCCTAAATTTTTCAAAAAAGTTTTTTGCAAATGTTTTCATATCATCACAAAGCTCTTGATTTTGTGTAGCTCTTTTAAACGTATCGGCCATGCTTATAAGCATTTGATAATAAAAATCGGCCATTTCATCTACCATCATTTCTTTTGTCCAAAGGTCAATTCGCATGGCAGTTTTATCATTAGCATCCCAAAAGGCGATACACATAGCTTTTGCTTTTTGAGCCATATCGGCACTGCTATCTGTGGCTTGCCAACTAATTTGTTCCGGCACTTTATTAGGGTCTAATAGTACATCTATTTTTATGGTAGATTGATTCATAATAAGTTAATTCTTTTTTTACAAATGTACTATGTTTTCAAAAAATTAAAAATCATAAATTATTTTTCCTGAAGATGGGGTATATTTTTGTGTAATTAAACTAAAAGGCAACAAAAAGAGAACAGCAATAACTATTTTTTAAACATGTAAATAGAATTATAAATAAAATGTAGTAGGTAAAGATAAGCTTTGTAAGATGCCAATTTTAATACACCATACGCTCTAGCTCCTCAACTGTTTTTTCTATCGTATATATAATACTAAATTCAACTCCTTTTTTAATTAATTGATTACGATAGTTCTCATCTTTATAAATCAAAATCATTTTATCGGCATAAGCAGTAATATCAACAGATGTAGCATAACCAACACTATCGTTAAAAATGGCTTGCACCCCGTTATTTTTATTTGTAACTACAGGTACATGGCATTGCATAGCTTCTAATATTTGTACAGGAAAATTTGTTGTACAATATGGAAAGAAAAAACAATAGGCTGCCGATAAAACTTTTGCATATTCATCAACAAAAATATTGGTTAATAACTGCACATACTCTTTGTATTTGTAGTTAGATAGTTGCTGTGTTAATTTGGTAGTTAAGTTGTTTGTTGTAGAAACAATTAATAAGTTCAAATTACTTTTTTGCCATTTTTTAAATTGGGTAAAGGCTTTTAATAAAATAATAAAATCTTCCTCATGAATGAATGTGGCATTAACCAAAAAATAATCATTGCCTTTACTAACCCTATTTTTAATCTCTTGTTGATATTGCCAAGGGCAAGGAACAAAATTAGCATTTGCACTTACAGATAGTTCACAAACAAGAGGTTGTATTGATGGAAATGTACCACAAATTTTTTCTTTTGCAGCCTTACTTGTTACTATTATTTTTTTAGCCTTTAATAAGTTAGCCTCTATGTTTTTTTTATAACAGGTAGTTACTTTATCAGTAAATACCTTAGTTGGGTTGTCTACTTCTATATTGTTTAAAAATAAAAATTGAGGCAAATTAGTTTTTAAACTAACAGTAGCATCTGTATTTATATAACTAGTAGCATTTATTTTTTTTAAAATTCTAGGTATTTTTATGTTGTACCAATAATTCCAAAATAAAACAGCTTTTGGCGGTTTGCCTAATATATAGGTAGAACAATTGTTGGGTAAGGTGTGTAGAATAGCATTTTTATCTTGCACTAAAAAAACAAACTGTTGTGTAGGTTTTAGTTGAGCTAGTTCAATAAAACAATCTACAATAAAGCCATTGTTAACGGTGTTTTGTGTTGAGGTATTTACAACAATAATCATTTAGTGGTAAGCACCTATTTAAGTACTTTAATTTTAACGGTTTCTATTCTGGTATCGCTTACATTTAATATATCGTATTGGTAATTACCAATAATAATTCTATCTTTTTCCTTAGGTATTTGTTCGTTATTTTGAATAATATAGCCCGATAACGTTTCTGTTTCTTCTGTTTCTAAAAAAAATAATTTGTATTTTTCAATGATATAATCCAGCTCCAATCGGCCGCTAAAAATAAATTCATTTGTAGCTAATTGTTTTTCTACAAATTCTTCGGTATCGTATTCATCTTTAATATCGCCAAATATTTCTTCTAATAAATCTTCCATAGTTACAATGCCAGCAGTACCGCCAAACTCATCTATTACCCAAGCAATACTTTTACGTTCTTTAGTAAATTTATTCATTAAATCGGTTGCACTCATACTTTCTGGTACCGTTGGTATAGGTAATAAAATTTCTTGTATGGTTGATGGTTTTTTAAACATATCTAACTGGTGTACATAACCTAAAATGCTATCAATATTTTCATCAAATACGACTAGTTTACTTAATTGTGTTTGAATAAACTTTTGTTTTACCTCATCTATCGAACTACTATTTTTAATGGCCTCAATTTCTCTACGAGGAATAAGGCATTCTCTTAATTTTACTTCTCTAAGCGATAAAGCATTTTCAAATAATTCTTTATTTAATTCACTTGTTTCCTCCTCTTCTTGGCTTTTATTTTGTTGCATAAAGTACTCCAAATCAACCTTGCTAAATACCTCTTTTTTTTCGTTTAATTTTACGTTGAAAAGATATTTTAGCATCCACTCTGCTGCATTTACAAAAAAAGAAGCAACACCAGAAAAAAGCGAATAAAAAAATTGCATCATACTTGCAATAACTCCGTTGCTTAATAACGATGATGATTTTGCTCTAAAGAGGGCTTTAAAAACAAATTCTATTAGTAAAAGTAATAGGGTAGATACAGCAGTTTCAACCGCTAAACGTAAATAGGTATTTGTACCATTAAAATTTTTCCAAAGTAATTGTTGTAATAAGCCACTACATAGTAATCCATATATAACTAATACAATGTTAAATCCTATTAAGGTTGTGCCAATAAATTTTGTTGGTTTTTCATTAAATAAGGCCCAAGTTTTGCCTGAATAGGTGCCTTGTTTTTTTCTTAGCTCAATAGATAATTTATCTGCCGAAACAAAAGCAATTTCTATACCCGAAAAAAAACCAATGAGCAGTAAAGAAACAATTATTGCAATTAGGGATAACACATATTCCATACTATAAAAATACAAAAGTTATCCTAAAGGCTAACCATTCATGAAATTTGATACAATTTCAGTTGCTTCTTGGCATGCAGTTTCCAAATGATTGTTTGTAATAACTTTATTAAAATGCTCTTTAAACGAAAGTTCATAAGCAGCCTTGTTGATTCTAGCTTGTAAAGAAGCTTCTGTTTCTGTACCTCTTGCCAATAACCTATTTTTAAGCTCACCAACTGAGGGGGGTTCAATAAATAGCGATAAAGAAGTATGTGGATATTGCTGTTGTACATGTATTGCCCCTTTTACATCAATATCTAAAACAGGTATTTTGTATTGATCCCAAATTTTTTGAAGTTCGCTTTTTAACGTACCGTAATATTTTCCTTCGTACACCATTTCCCATTCTACAAAATCGTTATGTTGAATATGTTCTTTAAAATCCTCTTCTGTCATAAAATGATAATCTACTCCATCTTTTTCATTAGCTCTAGGCTTACGAGTAGCAGCACTTACCGAAAAAGCTAATTGCGAAAACTGGTGCATTAAATGCCTAGTGATAGATGTTTTACCAGCACCCGATGGGGCGGTAATGATGAGTATTTTATGTTGAGTATTATTCATTTATTGGCCAGGTAAAAAATACATTAATATATTTTTTTTATTTGCTACACTACTTAGCGTCATATCATTTTCGGTAATCGAATTTATGGTATAATTATTTGTATTGTTGTTTACATTTGTAATGCAGGTTAATGTTTTTTCTTTCTCATTAATGGTGTAAGTGCCTTGTACAATGGTTCTGCCAGCAGCACTGGTTGTATAACTACCATCTTTATTAAACGTCCAGCTAAGGCTTTTTAAGGCAGCTTCCATTGCAGCTCCTCTTGCTGAATCTTCTGGGGTTTGAAATTTAGTGTCAACAGGGTCTAAATTATCTACCTTAACACAATCCCATTTTTTGGTAATAAGTTGTTGGGTTTTGTTTTGGCAAGAAGAAAAAATAACAAGTATAAAACTTAATATGGTTAATAATAGTTTCATTATAATTTAATTTACTCGTTTAATATCTGCACCCAAATTTCGTAAACGTTCGTCAATATTTTGATATCCTCTATCAATTTGTTCAATATTTTGAATAATACTTTTGCCACTTGCACTTAATGCAGCAATTAACAAAGCTACACCAGCTCTAATGTCTGGGCTGCTCATAGTTATACCCCGTAGCTTTTGTTCTCTTTCTAAGCCAATTACAACGGCACGGTGAGGATCACACAAAATAATTTGAGCACCCATATCAATTAGCTTATCTACAAAAAACAAACGACTTTCAAACATTTTTTGATGTATTAACACGCTGCCATGTGCTTGTGTGGCGGTTACTAATACAATGCTTAATAAATCAGGTGTAAAGCCTGGCCAAGGGTGGTCGTAAATGGTAAGCACACCACCATCCATATATTTTTGTATGTGGTAACTATCTTGCGATGGTATGTGAATATCATCGCCATTAAAATTTAGTTGAATACCTAACTGCTGAAACTTTTCGGGAATAATTCCGAGGTGTTCTATGCCTGCATTTTTAATAGTAATATCACTTTGTGTCATTGCGGCAAGGCCAATAAAACTACCCACTTCAATCATATCGGGTAACATTTTATGTGTACAGCCCCCTAAACTTGCAACGCCATGTACAATAAGCATATTACTACCAATGCCTGTAATATTTGCACCCATGCTATTTAGCATTCGACAAAGCTGTTGTATGTATGGCTCACAAGCAGCATTGTAAATAGTGCTTGTGCCACTAGCTAACACTGCTGCCATCAAAATATTTGCAGTACCTGTTACACTAGGTTCATCTAATTGCACTAAGGTGCCTTTTAAACCTGTGGTGCTTAAATGAAAAAAGCCATCTTCATTATATGTAAATGTTGCGCCTAATTTTTCAAAACCTATTATATGTGTATCTAACCTGCGGCGACCAATTTTATCGCCACCAGGCTTTGGTATATAAGCTTTTTTAAACCTTGCTAACATGGGGCCAGCAAGCATTACAGATCCACGTAGCTTCCCACTTTTTTTATGATAGTCTGGGCTGTTTAAATAATCAACGTTTACATTAGCGGCTTTAAAAATGCAAGTATCTCTACTTACTCTATTTAGCTGCACACCCATCTCTCCCAATAACTCTATCAATAAATTAACATCTATAATATCTGGAATATTAGTAATGGTTACTTCTTCGGCTGTTAATAATACTGCCGAAATTATTTGTAAGGCTTCGTTTTTTGCACCTTGTGGTGTTATTTCGCCGCTTAATTTTTTACCACCTCTAACTTCAAATGATTGCATTACTTTTTATAATTTTTCTTCCACTAAATATTTACCGATAAAAAATACCTGACGTAGTTAAACATCAGGTATTTTAAAATTAGCGTAATTCGTTTAAATTAGTGATATTGTATTTAATATCTTTTCTTAAAATTTCTATTATTACTATTTCTATTATCGCTTCCACCGCTTCTGTTATCTCTATTACCACCAAATGAGCTTCTGTTATTATCTCTTCCAGCACTTCCTCCTCTGTTATCTCTACTACCACTAAAATTTTTACGATAGTTATTATTGCTTCTACCGCTACCATATTCCTCTGTTCTATTATCGGTACGGTGTTTTACAAAGGGGCGGTTGTTAAATTCTAATTCGCCTTTTGTAATAGAGGAAAGTTCGGCTTGTATCGTATCATCATGCACTAATTCTTTATGCCAATTGCTATACGTAAGCTTCATATAATAAGCAATGGAGTTTGCAAAGCCTTGCTTTTTATCGGGGTTTTCTTCCTTTAAAGCTTTATCAATTACATGCTCAATATTTTTACCTAAATGATTATGCTTTGGATAACGCTTTGGATAAGGTAAACGCTCTGGCTTTGCCTTTAATGTTTCTCTTGTAGGAATAGGGTAAGGGCTTTCTACCTCTAACTTAAATTCACTAATAAAAAAAAGATGATCCCAAAGCTTATGTCTAAAATCTTCTACATTTTTTAAATGCGGATTTAAAAAGCCCATTAACTCTATTACAGCAAAAGCGTTTTTTTGTCGTTGTTCTTTATCCTCAATAGTTAAAACATGCTCAACCATTTTTTGAATATGTCTGCCATATTCTTTCATGGATAGGTGGTTTCTTGATGTGTTGTACTCCATTTCTAATTCATGCATAAGTATTACAAATATAGGATTTTTGGCTTATTTGCCTAAGAAAGATGAGTTAAAGGGGTTAATATAGCCCTTTAAACTGTTGTCGTGCTAGTACCCCCAATTTAGTGGCTAATTCGTTAGTTGATTATCCATTTTTTACAAACCAACCATCCGCAAATTGCCCCAAAAGTATCTGCTGCCCAATCCCAAACATCAAACATACGGCCTACCACAAAATGTTTTTGTATAAACTCGGTGGCTAAGCCCCATATAATTACACAAAGCATAATTTTTATAGCATAGTTTATTTTTTGTTTTTTGGTAAGAGGTGTTTTTGCAATGGGCAAAATAAATAAAAAAGATAATCCACCAAACATAATAGTATGAGCCCATTTATCGGAGTAAATTTTATTAAACCAATTATCTAAAGAGGGGATATTGTTTGGAGGCATGGTAATTAATAACCACACTAAAAAAAAACAGACAATGCCTGGTGTAAATTCTTTTATATCACTTTTTGTAAAAATCATGTTAAGCAACTGTTGCGCTATAGGCTTCTGAGCTTAGTAAAGCGGCTACATCATCGGCATTATCAACAGTCATTTTTACCATCCAACCAGCTCCGTAAGGATCGCTGTTTACTAATTCTGGCTGGGCTTCTAAAGCTTTATTAACTTCTGTAATAGTACCAGCAACAGGCAAAAACAAATCGCTTACTGTTTTTACAGCTTCTACACTACCAAAAACTTCTTCAGCAGCTAACGCTTTCCCTAAAGCACTAATGTCTACATAAACAATATCTCCTAGTTCTCTTTGTGCAAATTCGGTAACGCCAATGGTGGCAATATTTCCTTCCAATAATATCCATTCATGATCTTTGGTGTAGCGTAGGGTTTCTGGAAAATTCATGCTGTTTTTTTAGTAGTTTAATTTATTTTGTATGCAATTTAGCAACATATTTTTAAAGAAATAATGTTGGTACTATTTTATTACTTCTATTTTCATTCTAATATCGGTATTGGGTCTGTTGTTACCATCACCTGCAGCTTTTGCAATTTTATCAATAACATCTAACCCACTTTCTGTTTCCCCAAAAACAGTGTATTGGGTATCTAAAAACGGAGTTCCGCCAACGGCAGTATAAGATTTGCGTTTTTTTGGCGAAAACTTGGTGCCCATTTGCATTTCCATACTACCTATCTCTTGCTCGGTATATTTTTTTCCCTGTACAATATAAAATTGACAGCCACTGCTAGCTTTTTCGGGGTTGTTTGTTCTGGCAGCAGCTAAAGCGCCTTTTTTGTGGAAGTAATTGGTATCAAACTCTGCTGGTATGGTATAGCCAACATCGCCGCTTCCTAACATGGAGCCTGCTACTGCATTTTTACTTTGTGGATCGCCACCTTGTATCATAAAGTCATTAATAACTCTATGAAATAAAAGGCTATCAAAAAACTTTGCAGTTGCCAACTTTATAAAATTATCTCTGTGCTTAGGTGTACCATCGTACAAGCGTAAAACAATTACACCACTATCGGTAGTTAATTTAATACGAGTGCCTGGTACTTTTTTAATAACCGGGGGTGTAAACTTTACCACCTTTTTAGTTACTACCTTCTTTTTTACTTGTGCTAGGGTAAGGTTAGTAGCGCAAACTACAAGTACAATAGACAATATAATTTTTACAAACTTCATACACTTAATACTTTTTTTAGATGGCAAAAATAATAAACAATTTTAATTTTAAAGCTAAATAAAACCTAATTGTTGAAAGTAAAGTAAAGCATGATCTTTCAAAAAATTTTCTTGCTCAAACATGTTAAAGTCGGGCAGTGCTTTAAGTTGTGTAAAGTGGGGCCAATTTTCTTCATCATACCCATCTAACACATAATAACCACTTTGTGCTAATAGGGAGCATACGGCTATATGCATTAAATCTTGCTTTTGTTCTTTAGTAAACTCTTGTTTACCACTACCAAACTCTTGTATACCAATTAAAAATAAAACCCCATCCATATCGGGCTTTATACCAAACTGTTCTTTTAATTTAATCCGAAGTTTTAACCAACGTATAGATATATCTTCAAGTGCTTGTTGCATACTGCAAAGATAATTGATAGAACGCTGATGAAACTGATTGCTTAGGATTAATATGATTTTTTCTGTGTCTATCCCAGTAATCTTTGAGCAATCCTAAATTATCTGTATAAATTGACTCTAATCCGTTAAATCCGTGTCTCTATTTGTATCTTTACAAAAAGTTTATAATAGATGTTACAAATTGGATTTATACGGCAAAATGCCGATTTTGTTAAAGAAAGAATTGCTACAAAATATTTTACAGATGTAAATAGTGTAGATACTATAATTGCATTAGATGAGGAAGTACGTAAATTAAAAGTAGAAACCGAAACAATACAAGCTGCTGTAAATTTAGCTAGTAAAGAAATAGGTATGCTAATGGCAAAAGGCGAAAAAGATACTGCCGAAATTAAAAAACAAGAAGTTGCACAACAAAAATCATCTCAACAAAACTTAACCACACAATTAAGCAATGCCGAAAAGCAATTACACGATGAACTAGTTAAGCTGCCTAATCTTCCTCACAGTAGTGTGCCCAAAGGAAAAACACCCGAAGAAAACGAACTAGTAAAAAAAGCTGGCATAAAACCAACACTAAGTGCAACCGCTGTGCCACATTGGGAGTTAATAAAAAAGTATGATTTAGTTGATTTTGAAACAGGTGCAAAGCTAACGGGTAGTGGCTTTCCATTATTTAAAGGCAAGGGAGCAAAACTACAAAGAGCCTTAATACACTATTTTTTAGATTATAATACTGCTGCTGGTTATACCGAATACTTACCCCCGCTAATGGTTAATGAGGCTAGTGCTTATGGCACTGGGCAATTACCCGATAAAGAAGGACAAATGTATCATGTAACAGAAGATGGGCTTTATTTAATACCAACTGCCGAAGTACCTATTACCAATATTTATAGAGATGAAATTATTAAGGAAGAAAGTTTACCTATAAAAATGACGGCTTACTCGGCTTGTTTTAGAAGAGAGGCAGGAAGCTTTGGAAGTGATGTTAGAGGGTTAAATAGAGTACACCAATTTGATAAAGTAGAGGTAGTACAATTAGTGCATCCTTCAACAAGTTATCAGGTGCACCAACAAATGGTAGACCATATTGAAGGGTTATTAATAGCGTTAGAATTACCTTACAGAATACTTCGTTTATGCGGTGGCGATATGAGTTTTGCTAGTGCACTAACCTACGATTTTGAAGTGTATAGTGCTGCACAACAAAAATGGCTAGAGGTTAGCAGTGTGAGTAATTTTGAAACTTTTCAAACCAATCGAATGAAGATTAGGTTTAAAGGCGAAGATGGTAAAACACAGTTGGTACATTCTTTAAACGGCTCATCATTGGCATTGCCACGTATTATGGCTTGTTTATTAGAAAACAATCAAACTGATGATGGTATTGCGTTGCCTAAAGTGTTGCATACTTATTTTGGTAGCAATGTTATTAGTTAAAGTAGATGTTAAAAAACTTGTTAACCGTCACACAAAAAAAATTATCTTAGCATAGAAAAAAGTAATAAGTATGAAAAAAATTATAATACTAGTTTTAATAGCGGCTACAGTTGCTAGTTGTGCAAAAAAAATGGCACCAACAACTACCCAAGCTCCTAGCTCTAATAACGGATCAGTTATTTTAGGTAATACTACTTCAACCCCTTCTAGTAATCAACAAAAGTTGGAAACGGCTACTACAGCTACTTCAATTGCTACAAATGCAGATGCTACACCAACAGGGGCAAAGCAAGGAAGAGGTACAGGTGAATTATCTATTGAGCAAAAAGGGCAAGCTATTTTTAATGTAAAATGTGGAAGCTGCCATAGCTTTAAAGTTACAACCGATTATACTGCTAATAGATGGATAACTGTAATGCAAGTAATGGCTGTTAAAGCAAATTTATCAGATGTAGAAAAAGAAAATGTTTTGGCTTATGTAAAAGCTAATGCAAAAAAATAAGACTACTACTAGTCAGTAATAAAAAAGCAATCCTTATTCGGATTGCTTTTTTATTGTCTTAATTTTTTTATTCATTATATAAAACCATGCAGGGGGGAACAACGATAGTATTATACTGCCCGGATAACCAGTTGGTAACTGTGGGGCATTAATATGATGTTGTAAAACTTGGTATTTTCGGCTTGCCATATAGTGATGATCACTATGCCTACTCAATTCAAATAATAAAATTCTGCCTAAAACATGGCTGCTATTCCAACTATGATGGGGCATTGTCCGTTCATATTTTCCTTCGGTAGTTTCGTTACGTTGTAAACCATAATGCTCAATATAATTTACAGTTTCTAACAATAAAATTCCAACAAATGCAGCAGCTAAAAAGTACACTAAAATAAGGCCTCCAAAAAAATAATAAATAACACCAATTAAGGCTAATTGAATAATATGTGCTTGTAGCATTTCATTTTTTAAACTAAAGATAGACAAGCCTTTTTTGCTTAATTCGGCATTAGCAATTTTCCAAGCCGATAGGTAAGAAAAAAATATTGTTCTAAAATAAAAAGTATATACAGGCTCGTTGTATCTAGCACTACTAGGGTCTTCTGGCGTAGCTACATGTTTATGATGCCCTTTGTTATGCTCTATAAAAAAGTGCATGTATAAAGAGGTTAGTAAAAGTGATTTGGCTAAAAATTGTTCAAACTTATTTACTCTGTGTCCCAACTCATGCCCTACATTAATTCCAAAAGTGCCGCATAATAAACCCATACTAAAAACACGTCCTAATTTTTCCCACCAAAGTAAATTGGAAATTTTAAATGAATACAAAAAATATGCTAAAGCAACATATTGTGCTAGTACAATTGCATACAACATATTATCGTACAGTTTGTTATGCCTTGCCAATTCTTCCTCGGCGACGGTTAAGTTTTTTGTATTTGGATGAATAAATAATTCGGCAAAAGGGATGGCGACCCAAGCATAAATCATAGGCAACCAAGTGACCCAGCCAGTTAGCGAAAACGAAAGCCAACAAGTATAATAAATTGTTAAAGGAAGTAAATATTTTAATGCTTTAATGCTCATGGAATTGTAATTATATTTCAAGATAAGGATTTTTGCAAAGGGTTGTGTAATTTGTGAAAGCATTATTTCTATTAAACCTTTTGAATTTCAATTAGTCATACTAAAAATTACAATAACTACTTTATTATGCCCCTTTCCAACAGAATAAAAAATCAACATCTTTTATGGCGAAGTGCTTTTGGACCAATGGCAGAAAATGTTTCCGAATTAGATACTCTTTCACAAAAACAATTGTGGGGGCTATTGGTAAAAACATCTTCATCTAGTCCTGTAAAAATAGATGTAGCCCAAAACTTAGTAGATGGTTTTTTTAAAGGGGTAAAAGATGTTGTTGAAATGCAAAAAAAAGAAATTGATGCAGCAAAACGAAAAAAAATAAGAGAACAAAGTAGAGAAGATTTAAAAAACCTAAATATTCGCTGGTTAGATGAAATGATAAATAGCGAAGCACAATTAAGAGAAAAGGTAGCCCTATTTTGGCACGGACATTTTGCTTGTAGAGTGGTTAATAGTTTTTTTCAGCAAGAGTTGTTAGATGTTGTTAGGGCTAATGCCTTAGGTAGTTTTAAAGACTTATTACGTGGGGTAAGTAAAAGTGCCGCCATGCTACAATTTTTAAATAATCAACAAAATAAAAAACAACACCCTAACGAAAATTTTGCCCGGGAAGTAATGGAATTATTTACTTTAGGTAGAGGAAATTATACCGAAAATGATATTAAAGAAGCTGCAAGAGCCTTTACTGGATGGGGATATAATGTTGGTGGCGATTTTGTATTTAGAAAAAACCAACATGATACAGGCACTAAATCGGTATTAGGCAAAACAGGAAATTTTGATGGCGATGATATTATTGATATTTTATTAGAGCAAAAACAAACTGCCATATTTATAACAAAAAAAGTGTATAAATTTTTTGTAAATGAAAATATTGATGCTGAAAAAGTAGAGTGGTTAGGTAATCGTTTTTTTCAAAGTGGTTACAATATTAAAAATTTGTTAGAAGATATATTTATAAGCGATTGGTTTTATGCCGAAAAAAATATTGGAACAAAAATAAAATCGCCTATAGAGTTATTGGCAGGCATTAGGCGTTTTTTACCTATGCAAATGAATAACGATCAAGCTCAATTATTGTTTCAACGTACGTTAGGGCAAGTGCTTTTTTATCCTCCAAATGTGGCAGGCTGGCCTGGGGGTAAAAACTGGATTGATAGTACTACCCTAATGCTGCGGCTTAGAATACCACAGATACTTACAGCAAATGAAGTATTAAATATTAGACCAAAAGATGATGACGATGTAATGATGGGGCAAATGATGGAAGCTAAAATGAAAAAAATAAAAGAAGCTACAAAAGGAGGAATAGGTGTGGTAGATTGGGGGTTAGTAAATAAAGTATATGTATCAACTAGTAGAGAAAATTTATTAGCTAAAATTTCTGAAACACTTTTACAAACAAAAAATAAATTGAACTTAACTGTATTAGGTAAACATGTAAATAACGAAAGCCGAGAAAACTATATTAAAAGTGCTATCGTAAATACTATGAGTACACCGGAGTATCAATTATGTTAGATTTACTATTTGGTGATGTACGATTTTCATGAGTTAACATTACCTTAAATCAAAAAATCATAAATCAAAAAAATCAAAGATTTATTATGGTTATAAAACGTAAACAATTTTTGCAAATAGGTTCTTTAGCAACAGCATCGTTTATGCTGCCTAAGTTTTTAAAGGCGTTTGAAAAACCAGCAATGGTACCTTCTGGCAATAAAGTAGTTATAGTAATACAATTTAGTGGTGGTAACGATGGGCTTAATACAGTAATACCTGTACGTAACGATATTTATTATAAAGAGCGCCCACGAATTGGAATTGCAAAAGATAAAAGTTTACTATTAACCGATGAAGTTGGTTTAAATCCTGCACTAGAAGCCTTTAAAGGCTTATACGAAGAAGGTAATTTATCTATATTGAATAGTGTGGGTTATCCCAATCCGGATAGAAGTCATTTTAGAAGTATGGATATATGGCATACCGCAAGCGAAAGCAATGAGTATATAAACACAGGGTGGATTGGGAGGTATTTAGATGCACAATGTAAAGGCTGCGATAAACCAACATTAGCTTTAGAGGTAGATGATGTGTTAAGCTTAGCACTAAAAGGCGAACAAAACAAAGCGTTAGCTTTTAAAGATCCTAAAAGATTATTTACCAGTATTAATGAAAAATTTTATAAAGATTTAAATGCTAGCCATGTTAAGAGCGAAGAAAGTATTGACTATTTATATAAAACAATGAGCGAAACGTTGAGTAGTGCCGATTATATTTACCAACAAAGTAAATTGCATCCTACCAATCAAACCTATCCTAGCACAGCATTAGGAAAAGATTTAAAAACAATTGCATCACTTATTTTATCCGATATAAATACAAAAGTTTACTATGTTTCATTGGGTAGTTTTGATACCCATATAAACCAAGAGGTAACACAAAAAAGATTGTTTACAGAACTAAACGATGCTGTAAAAGCCTTTACGGCCGATTTAAAAAAGAACAATAGGTTTGAAGATGTATTGATGATGACCTTTAGCGAATTTGGCCGTAGGGTTGCACAAAATGCAAGTGGAGGAACTGACCATGGCACAGCAAATAATATGTTTTTTATTGGCGGTGGCTTAAAACAAAAAGGAGTAATAAATGCCTTGCCCGATTTAGCTGACTTAAACGAAGGCGATTTAAAATACAACGTAGATTTTAAAAATGTGTATGCTACTGTTTTAAATAAATGGTTAGGTGCAGATGATAAAATGATATTGGGCAACAAGTTTGAAAAGTTGAATTTTATTTAAAGAGGTTAAACAAAAAATCGATTTATCAGAAAAGATAAATCGATTTTTATACTTAATATTCTATGCTTAGCTAAAAATTACTTCACTCCTTTTTCCTTCATTATTCTATTTAACCATTTTAGCATACCAAAAATTATAAAGGTTGCTATTAATAGTAACACAAAATTTACCCAAAAGAAATTGGCTTTATGCTCATAGCCATCCCACATGGTAGCTAATAAGCCAGATAGTTTATTACCTATTGAAGTTGCCAAAAACCAACCACCCATCATTAACGATGTAATACGCACTGGGCTTAGCTTAGATACTAAGGATAAACCCATGGGACTTAATAATAATTCTCCAATAGTAACAACACCGTATGAGCCCATTAACCACCAAACGCTAGCTTTTTCGGCACCACTATTGGTAATATAGGCAGCACCTACCATTACCAATACTGATAATGCAGTAATTAATAAACCAAAAGCAATTTTTGTGGCCGTGCTAGGCTCTTTTTGTTTACGTCTTAAAAAACCAAAGAAACAAACAACTAAAGGCGTTAATAAAATTACCCAACCAGGGTTTATAGATTGACTTAAAGGTGTACTCCATAAAGTAGCCTTTCCACCATCTGAAGGTAAGTTTTCTGCTTTTACATTTTTAAAATAAAGCGGATAGTTATACTCCTTTAAAACCTTCCCATCTTTTTTTTGTAGCCTAAAACTATTGTCGTAAAAATTTATCGAATCTTTTTTATAGGTTAAATCCTCTGCTTGGTATAAACCTTTAAATACTTTTGCGGTAGTACCACTTACTTCTCTATTCGTATAATTATCTGCCCAAATTGTAAGAGCAGTACCATTTTGTTTAAATACTGCCCAAAACATAATAACAGCAGCAAAAATGGCTAGTAACGCAGCTATCGGTCTTTTTTCATCTGCACTTGCTTTAAGGTAAAGTGTAGCAAAAAAATAAATTACAGGAATACAAGCAAAAATAAATGCATCATTACTATCACTTTTAAAAATATCGCCGGGTATAAGCCATCCTAAAATACCAGCAATTATGCTGGGTATAAAAATAGTTAGTACTATTTTACTAAAAGGCATATCTGCAGTAGTCATTGGTTTTAGCACATCACCACTTTTATAATGCTTTGTACCTAATATAAAAATAAGTACTCCTAAAAACATACCAATGCCTGCGGCAACAAACGCATACTTCCAACCCCAAACAATAATAATTGCAGCGCTAAAAAAGTTACAAATAAATGCACCTACATTAATGCCCATGTAGAAAATATTGTATCCTTCATCTTTTCTATCTCTATATTCATCTGTAGAATATAGATTTCCTAGTAGGGTGCTAATGTTGGGTTTAAAAAAACCATTACCTAGTATTACTAAAAACATAGATAAATACAACATAGGTAAGCTATGTATGGCCATCATACAATATCCAATACCCATCATTATACCACCAGCAATAATTGATTTTCTGTAACCAAAATACCGATCTGCCAATAACCCTCCAATAAAAGGGGTTAAAAAAACTAAGGCAATAAAAGTGCCATACAAATCGGCAGCTTCTTTATTACTCATGCTAAAACCTTGCTCTACATTTTTTAAATACAATAAAAAAATGCCTATCATTAAATAATAACCAAAGCGTTCCCACATTTCGCTAAAAAATAAAAAGGGCAATGCTTTTGGATGTTTTTTCCACATAGTAAATCGTTTAAGAAATAGAAAGATAAAAAGAAAAGGCGACTTTTTGAGGAAGTCGCCTTTTAGTAAATGTATTTTATGAAATAAACCTATCTAACACCATGCATCATTTTTTTAAGTAATGGAGTTAATGAAAATAATAAGATTGAAGCAATACCACAAAGCACAACAAACACCATAAAAAATTCAAATAAGTTATGGATTGTAACTCCTGCAAAAGATGGATAATCTATACTTATTTTTTTATCAGCAAGCAATCTCAATTGGTCAACTGTAGGAACAATTTTTTTGTCTAATACAGCTTGTAAATCAATACCTACCGTTGTTGCATCTTTAAATTGATCTCCAGTTGCAGGTAAAATAGAGCCCAAAGTTCCTGCTAAAGCATATCCAGATGCATTGCTTAAAAAGAATACACCATATAGTAAAGATGAAAATCTTTTTGGGGCTAACTTACCTACAAGCGATAATCCAATTGGAGATAAACAAAGTTCACCTAATGTTTGAATTAAATAAAGTAAGATTAACCATTTAACAGCTAATAAACCACTATTGCCTAAGTATTTTACATTATATGCAATAATTAAATAACTAAGTGCAATAAATGCTAAGCCAAAAGCTTGTTTCACAGGTGAAATTGGTTCTTTTCCTTTTGCCCTTAGTTTATCCCATAAAATACTAAATGGAACAGCCAATGCTACAACGAAAATTCCATTAAAAATTTGAACCATACTAGGTGGCATATCCCAACCAAAGAAATTTCTATCTGTTTGATTATCTGCAATAAAAGTTAAAGACGAACCTGCCTGTTCAAAGGCAGCCCAAAAGAAAATAATAAAAAAAGAAACAATATAAATTACTAATATCCTATCTCTTTCAACTTTTGTAATAGAACCGTCAGAAATAATTAAACCAGCTAATGTTAAGCCTGCCGCATATATAATTGAGTAGATAACATTTTGCCCAAAAACATAAAAGAACAATAAACCAAGGCCCATAAATGCTACTACTGACAATACTAAAGATTTATTAGAAAAACTTGCAGTTTGTGCTTCGCCTTCAGCATAATCTTCAGCTGTATTATGTTTAGGTAATCCACCTAAAGGCCTACCATCTGGCTTTATTACATATTTATTTTTTAAAAGATAAAAAGTGGTAACACCAATAAGCATAGCAATTGCAGCTGCTAAATATCCCCATTTAAAAGCATTAATATCTCTTACACCATCTTTTACAACGTCGCCAATTATAGGACAAATTAATTGGCCTAAAAACGCTCCACAATTAATACCCATATAAAATATGGTAAATGCTGTATCTAACTTAGTTCGTTCTGCAGGAGGGTAAAGACTACTCACCATACTACTTATATTAGGCTTAAAAAAACCATTACCTAATATTATTACACCTAATGCTATGTATAGTAAAGTTCTTGCCAATTCTAAGTTTGAGCCAAAAATACTTGCACTAAAAAAAAGTAAGAGTTGTCCAGTAGCCATTAATAAACCACCAAGCATAATACAATTTCTATTCCCCAAAAACCTGTCTGCAATAAAACCTCCTAACATAGGAGTTAAATAGCATAATCCTAAAAAACCTCCGTAAATTATTGATGATTGCTCTTTGCTCATCATCAAGGCATTAACAATAAATAGGGTAAGGATGGTTCTCATTCCATAAAAGTTAAAACGCTCCCACATCTCGGTACCAAATAAAACCCACAATCCCTTAGGGTGTCCTTTTTGTTGATTTTCAGTCATAATAGTTAGTTTGGTTAATTGTTTTAATACCTCAAAATAGTAATTTTTTTTGTTAAGCAGTACTTATAGTTTTAAAGTAATTGTAAAAAATATGGGAATAATTAAAATAGGCACTAAAATTATTTAATAAATACGGTAAGGAAATACGCTTTAACAAGTATAAATTGCACCAAAAAACCAAAAACATTATATGAATATTCTTTTGGTAGGATCGGGAGGTAGGGAGCATGCGTTAGCATGGAAATTAAAACAAAGCAATCTTTGTACACAATTATTTATTGCACCTGGTAATGCAGGTACATCGTTGTTAGGTACAAACTTACCTATAGCAGTAAACGATTTTGAGTTACTTAAAGCGGCCTGTTTAAAAAATAATATTACGATGATGGTAGTAGGCCCCGAAGAGCCGTTAGTAAACGGTATTTATGATGATTTTAAAAATGACCCCAACACAAAACATATTCATGTTATTGGGCCATCAAAAAATGCTGCACAATTAGAAGGTAGTAAAGCCTTTGCAAAAGAATTTATGTTACGCCATAATATTCCTACGGCTGCCTATAAAGAATTTACCAATAGTAATTACGAAGAGGGGCTTGAGTATATAAAAAATCATTCGTTGCCTATTGTACTTAAAGCAGATGGATTAGCCGCAGGAAAGGGTGTTGTAATTTGTACCAATACCATGGAGGCATTATCGGAATTCGAATTAATGTTGCACAAAAGTAAATTTGGCGAAGCCGGGAAACGAGTGGTAATTGAAGAGTTTTTAACAGGCATAGAGCTTAGTATTTTTGCATTAACCGATGGTGAAAATTATTTGTTACTACCAGAAGCCAAAGACTACAAACGAATAGGAGAGGGAGATACAGGTCTTAATACTGGCGGCATGGGGGCAGTAAGTCCGGTGCCATTTGTAACAGATGCTTTTTTACAAAAAATAATAACTAAAATTATACAACCTACTATTGAAGGGTTTAAAAAAGATAAATTTGAGTATAAAGGATTTGTGTTTTTTGGATTAATAAATGTTGATGGTGAGCCTAAGGTAATTGAATATAATTGTAGAATGGGCGACCCCGAAACAGAAACGGTAATACCAAGAATTGAAAGTGATTTAGTGGAGTTATTTTTAGCTACCGCACAACAACGACTACACGAAAAAAATATTATTATTAATCCTAAGAGCGTTGCAACTGTAATTGCTGTTAGTGGGGGTTACCCCGAGGAATATGAAAAAGGGAAAGAAATAAAAGGGCTAAATAAATTAACAATAACAGATGGTATGCTTTTTCATTGTGGAACGGTGCAAAAAAATGAACTAACGGTTACCAATGGTGGTAGAGTAATTGCAGCAACATCATACGGCCAAACTATTAAAGAAGCTGTTAAAAGTTCTATTAATACTTTACAACAACTTAATTACGATGGTATGTATTATAGAACAGATATTGGGTACGAATTTGAATAGGTTAAATTTGGTCAACTATCTGATATGTATAAACGCAATTACTACTATAAAGTTTAAATTTTCTCTCAATCATTACCCGCATCGCTATACTAAAATTCTTAGTAGCCACTTGTACAGGCGATTGTTTGAAAAAGACCTAAAACAAAAAAAAGTGTAAAATGTTGAAAAATAAAGGATTTACCGTTGTTAAATCCATTTTTTTCACTCAACTTTGCTAATATCAATTACAAATTTATTTTCTCTACATAACAAATGGGACTTTTTAACTTTTTTACACAAGAAATTGCGATAGACTTAGGTACTGCAAATACCCTTATAATTCATAACGACGAAGTGGTGGTTAACGAACCATCTATTGTTGCACTGGATAGAAATAATCCGAAAAATATTTTGGCTGTGGGCAAAAAAGCATTGATGATGCATGAAAAAACCCATGAAAGTATACGCACTGTTAGGCCATTGAAGGATGGAGTAATAGCAGATTTTAATGCTGCCGAGTTAATGATAAGGGAGCTAATTAAACTAGTTTATCCGAAAAAGCCATTTTTTGCTCCAAGTTGGCGAATGATGATTTGCATTCCATCGTCTATCACCGAAGTTGAAAAACGTGCTGTAAGAGATAGTGCTGAACAAGCTGGTGCAAAAGAAGTTTATTTGATACATGAGCCTATGGCTGCGGCTTTGGGTATTGGTATAGATGTTGAAGAGCCAGTTGGCAATATGATTATTGACATTGGCGGTGGAACCACCGGCATTACTGTAATTGCATTAGCAGGTATTGTTTGTGATCAAAGCATTCGTATTGCTGGGGATGAGTTTACAGCCGATATTATGGAAGCCCTACGCCGCTATCATAGTCTTTTAATTGGCGAACGCACTGCCGAGCAAATTAAAATTCAAGTTGGTGCAGCTATGAAGGATTTAGAAAATCCGCCAGATGATATACCCGTAAATGGTAGAGATTTAGTTACTGGAATTCCCAAACAAGTTTTTGTAAGCTATCAAGAAGTTGCTGAAGCTCTAGATAAAAGCATTTTTAAAATTGAAGAAGCTATTTTAAAAGCTTTAGAAATTACTCCACCTGAATTAGCATCGGATATTTATCGCCGTGGAATATATATTACTGGAGGAGGTGCTTTGCTAAGAGGGCTTGATAAACGCCTTAATGCCAAAATTAAATTACCTGTGCATATTGCAGATGATCCATTAAAAAGTGTGGTAAGAGGAACAGGGATAGCTCTAAAAAATTACGACAGATATCCATTTGTAATGAGATAAAGCCCCATATCCCAAAAAGGGACGTTTTATGCGTAACATCTTTCTTTTTATTAGGCGGTACAGTACTTTTTTACTGTTTATACTTTTACAGCTATTTAGCATTTATTTAATTGTTACGTACAATAAATATCATCAGTCAGTTTTTAGTAATACCGCTAACCAGTATACCGGAAAAATAAATACCCAATACAATAAAATTGAAAACTATTTCAATCTTAAAAAAACGAACGACTCGTTAGTAAAGGTTAACGAAAGATTATACAATACGTTAAAACAAGATTTTCAACTACCCGATACTGCTTCTAAAATTGTAGTCGATTCCATTAGAGTAGATTCCCTTTTAAAATTTAGACGATATAATTATTTACAAGCAACGGTTGTTGCTAATTCTGTATCTAACCAAAATAATTACATAGCAATTGGCCGGGGAAAAAATCAACAATTAAAAGTTGGTATGGGTGTTATAGATGCTAGCAATGGGGTTGTAGGTATTGTATCTGAGGTTAGTGATGATTTTTCGGTACTCATTAGTTTATTACATAAAAAAGATAGTAGAATAAGTAGTAAACTTTTTAAAGGTGGCGAAATTGGTACAGTAACTTGGAATGGTAATCAACCTAATATTTTACAACTTACAGGCATTCCTAAAAGTGCAAAAGTAGCAAAAGGAGATAGTGTGGTTACAAGTGGCTACAGCACCTATTTTCCAAAAGGTATTATGGTGGGTATTGTTACAGAAGTAACATCAGAAAAAAGTACTAACAATTTTGCAATCAATATAAAATCTACCGCAGACTTTTATAATTTACAATATGTATATGTAATAGATAATTTGCAACAAGCTGCTATCAATGATTTATTAAATAAGGCAGAAAAAAAGTCGCAGTAAAATAAGTAATGAGCACACTAGTAAAAAATAGTATTCGGTTTATTTTGTTTATACTAATACAAGTATTTGTGTTGGATAATATACACTTGCACAAATTAGCTACCCCATACCTTTATTTATTATTTATTATTTGGCTACCTTTTAAAATGAACAGGAGTTGGCAGTTACTTATTGCTTTTATTTTTGGTTTTACCTTAGATGCTTTTAGGCATAGCTTTGGTTTTCATGCAGCGGCTTGTGTACTTATGGCCTACATCCGCCCTTACTTCATCAATTTATTAATTCCGCAACAAGGGATCGATTCCAACTACGAAGAACCCTCTATAAAAAGTATGGGAGGCTTTACACCTTATTTTATTTTTATTTCTGCACTTACTATTATACATCACTCGTGGTTGTTTTTGTTAGAAGCTTGGCAAGTAGGCAATAGCTGGTATTTTCTGGCTAAAACATTTTTATCTACAGCTATTAGTCTGCTATTAATAATAATTACAGAGTTATTATTTACACGTAAGCAAAAGTTTAAAACAAATACTATTTAGCAAAAGTCACAATGCAAAGCATTACCAATTTTTCATTATTAATTATTTATTAAAAAAGTGGCTGTATTTAATCCATCACGTAAAAATGTAGTATTGCTTATTTTTATAGGCTTATTCTTTTTAATTATTTTTCAATTAGCTAACCTTCAATTATTTTCTTCAAAATATAGATTAGCAGCAGATGATCAAGGCATTTTTAAGAAAGTAATTTATCCGGATAGAGGTATTGTATATGATAGAAATGGAAAAGTGTTGTTGCAAAATACAACCATTTACGATTTGATGGTAATACCCGGAAAATTAAAAGGTATAGATACGTTTACCTTGTGTAACATTTTAAAAATAGATACTGCAGAATATAAAAAAAGAGTACTAAATAGTATTTTAAAAAATAAAAGTTTTAGGCCATCAGTTTTTGAAGCATTGCTAAGCAACGAAAAAATGGCATTGCTTAATGAGAGCATGTATAAGTTTGAACCTGGTTTTTATTTACAAGAACGAAGTGTAAGAGATTATCCGTTTGATGCTGGCGGAAATGTATTGGGTTATTTAAGTGAGATAGATTCTACCACATTAAAAAATCCAAAATATGTTGGCTACAATATGGGAGATTATATTGGTAAAGTAGGGTTGGAAAAAACATACGAAAAAGTATTAATGGGCCAGCGTGGTATTGAGTTTTGGAAAAAAGATAACAAAAATAGGTTAACCGATAAATGGGAAGCAGGTAAATACGATACAATATCAATTGCAGGGCAAAATATGTACACCAGTTTAGATATTGAATTACAAGAGTTAGGCGAAAAATTAATGGAAAACAAATTGGGTTCTATTGTGGCCGTTGACCCAAAAACGGGTGGTATATTATGTATGGTAAGTGCACCTAGCTTTAAACCAAAATTACTAACAGGTGCCGAACGTAAAAAACATATTAGCGAATTATTATTAAACCCAGCTTTACCGCTACTAAATAGATCGGTTAGTGCAACCTATTCCCCAGGCTCTACCTTTAAAACATTGCAAGCATTAGTAGGTATGCATGAAGGTGTTATTAATACACAAACAGCGGTGAGTTGCGGAGGTGCCTTTTATGGCTGTGGTAGTGGCAGGCCAATGAAATGCCTTGACTATGGCACCTATAACCTACGAAGTGCAGTTACGTTCAGCGATAATACTTATTTTGCTACGGTAATGCAACGGGTAATTAACAACCCTAAGTACCCTAATATAGATAGTAGCTTAAGTGCATGGAATAATTACATGTATGCATTTGGGTTAGGTAAAAAATTAGGCGTAGATGTACCATCCGAACGAAAAGGCTTTATACCAGACCCTGCCTATTTTAATAAAACCTATGGTAATGGCAAATGGAATTACTGCACCTTTAGAAGTGTAAGTATTGGCCAAGGCGAAGTTGTAACTACACCTATACAAGTGGCAAACGAAATGGCTTATATTGCTAACAAAGGCTGGTATAAAATTCCTCATTTGGTAGATAGTATAGAGGGCGGAGATACCTATGCAATGCTAGGTAAATTTAAAGAAAAACATAACGCTATTGATATTGAAGATAGTATTTATGAAGCGGTACATGATGGAATGCAAGGAGTAGTTGAAAGAGGTACAGGTACAAACGCAAAAGTAAAAGGAATAAATATTTGTGGAAAAACAGGAACAGTAGAAAACTACTTTAGAGGCGTTAAACAACCCAACCATGCTTTCTTTTGCGGTTTTGCACCACGAGAAAATCCTAAAATTGCTATTATGTGTGTAGTGGAAAATAGTGGACGCTTTGGAGGAACCTATGCTGCACCAATTGTAGGGTTAATGATAGAAAAATATTTAAACGATTCTATAACCGATAAAGGACGAATAGCAAAAATCGAAAGCTTATCGAAGCTTAACCTAATGCCTAAAAGAATTTATACCGAAATACGTCGACAAGATTCCCTTGCACATGCCGGAGACTTGGCCTATTTAATTGCTAAAGGCTTTATACGAATTGTTAGAGATACGATGGAATTAGATGAAGACGACGAAGAGGCTGCATTAGAAAAATTAAAGAAAGATAAAGAAACAACAAAGAATGATATACCAGCAAAAGACAGTAACAATACAAAACAAAATATAAAGCCAGCAGCAATTCTACCCAACGAAAAAAAGAAAAATCTTTTAACAGACACACTAATCAATTAATTAAAATAAATAATGTATCAACAAAATCCAAAAATGGTAAAAGGGGTAGATTGGTTTACCATTTGGTTATACGCTACTTTGGTGGCTATAGGTTTGTTGTGCATTTTTTCGGTAGAGTATAATAGTAAGGATAATGTAGTGCAAAGTTTTTTAGGCTTTAAAAAAGAGTATAGTAAACAATTTTATTTTTTTGGCATTAGCTTAGTCATAGGCATTTTTATTTTGCTTACAGATAGTAAGTTTTTTACAGCTATGACTAATTTGGGTTATTTGTTTGGCATAGTTTTAATTTTAGCCACATTTGTTGTAGGCAAAGAAGTAGGCGGTAGCAAAAGCTGGATACCCTTAGGTTTTATGAATGTACAACCAGTAGAAATTTGTAAAATATTTACATCTTTAGCATTAGCAAAATATTTATCGCTCCCCGAAACTAATTTTAAATTAACAAAGTCGCACTTAATAGCGGCAGCTATTGCATTTTCGCCAGCAATATTATCTGTATTGCAAAGTGAGCCTGGCGCAGCAATTGTTTATTTTTCTTTTGCATTAGCATTTTATAGAGAGGGTTTACCCACCTTATATTTAATTATAGTGTTTTCGCTCGGCATATTAATTATTGCAAGTATTTTAATTAGTCCCAATACCTTATTTATTATTTTTTCCCTTGTTGCGGCAATACTTATCTTTTTGAATAAAAGAAAAATAAAAAGAGATAAAAGTATATTGATTAGGGTTGTTGGAGTTTGGCTTTTATGTGTGGGGGTTCAAAAAATTGGGGTTCCATTAATATTCAATAAAGTTTTAAAGCCACACCAAATTGTACGCATATTATCCACCTTTGGTAAAGATGATTATAAATTTAGCAGCGAAGAACGTACTGCAGAAATTAATAAAGAGTTTGCTAAATTAGGTACTACAAAAAAGAAACCAGGAGAAAAAATCGAAAGCTATAATGTAAAACAAAGTAAAATAGCTATTGGTAGTGGAGGCTTTTGGGGCAAAGGTTTTTTACAAGGCACACAAACCAGAGGCGATTTTGTGCCAGCACAAAACACCGATTTTATTTTTAGTAGTGTTGGAGAAAATTTTGGGTTTTTTGGTTGCCTTATTTTATTAATTATTTATTTTGGACTAATGTTTAGGCTAGTATTTTTAGCCGAAAGGCAACGCAGTATTTTTAGTAGAGTATATATGTATTGTGTTGTTGGTATTTTGTTTTTTCATGTAGCTTTAAATGTTTGTATGACACTTGGTTTAGCACCATCGCCAGGTATTACATTGCCTTTAATAAGCTATGGGGGCTCCTCATTAATTACTTTTACTGTTTTGTTGTTTATTGCTATAAAATTAGATAGCGATAGACAAATGATACTTAGATAATATACTATGCAAATAATTCCACTTAGCGAAGGTTCTTTTACAATAGATAGTACTAAACAATTTATTCCATTTAATCTAGAAAAAGACGATTTACAACAACGTCCTAATGGTAGTTTGTTGGTAGAAGTTCAACCCTTTTGTATTGTTACAAAAAACGATATTTTATTAATAGATGCTGGCTTAGGTTTTAGTAATACAGATGGCACCTTACAAATACATCAAAATTTATTAGATAATAACATTAATCCCTTGGATGTTACAAAAGTATTACTAAGCCATTTACACAAAGACCATAGTGGAGGCGTAAGTAAAGAAGATAATGTATTAGGGCAAACGTTTATAAGCTTTCCTAACGCAAAATATTATGTAAACAAGCATGAGTTTGATTTTGCCATGGCAAAAGGTAAACCCTCTTTTACGCCAGAAGAATTTAAAATTTTAAGTACTGCCGATAATGTACTATTTACTGAAGGAGATGGAAAGATAGATAACTATATAACGTATGAAGTTTGTGGGGCACATAGCCCTTATCATCAAATCTTTTTTATTGAAGAAGATGGGCAAAAAATATTTTTTGGAGGTGATATAGCTCCACAATACCAACAAATGAAAAATAAATTTATTGCCAAATATGATTACGATGGAAAGTTGTGTATGGAGCTACGCCAAAAGTGGTGGCAACAAGGGGAACTTGAAAAATGGACGTTCTTATTTTATCATGATATTAAAACACCTGTATTTTCTTTTTAATAAAAATCCCAATCAACAATGATTGGGATTTTTATTATTTAGTTATAAAAATGTAATTTTTTAAATTACTGCCCTCTTTTACTGCCACCGTTTTGCGGCCTAACACCACCTTGTCTTACTCCACCAGCTTGCCTACGATTTTTTAAACGCTCCATTAATCTTTTTTGAAAAACAGAACGCATTCTAAATAAACGCTCACAACGGGTTGGGCCTAATAGCGTATTAAACTTACCTTGATATTTTTTCTTTATGTTAAGTACAGCCTGCTCTCTATCTAACTCGGGCAAATCTTTTTTTATACCCTTTAAGTCATTTTCAAATTGGCTATGTACTGGCCAAAATTTTTGAGCCTCCTCCGAGGTAAGATTCAACTCTTTTGTTACGTAAGCAACATAGAGGGCTTGTATTTTTTCATTCTTTTTAGCATCCCCATCTTCCACTTGAGTATCTTGGTCAGTTGCTAATTGCCCACTGCCCTGGGCAGTTGCAGTAAAAAAGCTACTAGCCATTACTGAAAGTACTAATACAATTTTTTTCATTTCTTTAATTTTTAAGGTTTTCTAAATTAACATTATCTAAAAAATTATCTAAAGCTTTTTCATCTGTTAAATAATCTTCTTGTGTAGGCAATTCATTTTCATCTATTACATTAACAATTAAGGCTACATCTGCATCGGTTGAGCTGTTAGATAAATACTTTACAATATCTTCATCGGTAAGTTTATCAAGTTCAGTATCAAAAGAATTATTTTTTGCTATGGCCAAGCCTTGTTTAGTAGTATCATCTAACTTATTAGCAGTCGTAAACTTAAAGGCGCCAAACGTAATAATACCAATAAATACAGCAGCCACCGCATATTTAATAAAGGTAAAATTTCTTTTACGCATGGCGGTAACTATTGTTTGTTGTGGTTGTACTTTTTCCACTAACTCAGTATGCAATTGCTCAAAGTAATTTTTAGGTACAGTGTATACATTTTCGTTTTGTGCACTATACAACATGGGCGATAAGCTTCTTAACTCTTCACTAACATTATCTACTTGTTTTATTTTAGCTAAAATAGTATCTGCCAAATTTTCAAAATAACCTTGGGGTACATCTGTAGTATCTTTTTTTTGTGCTGAATAAATTACACCATATTGAGCTAGTTGTATAGTATGTAAAATATCCTCACTCAATACATTAAAATAACCATTGGGAACAGTATATACGTTTACACCATGCAACCCAGCAAGTGTGGGGCTAAGGCTTTGTAATTCGTTTAATATTTCTGTTCTATTTTCCATTTCTCGTTTAAGACTGTTTTACAACCCAAAAGTTTAATTATTTAATATAAAATATTCAATTTTTTTAACAGCGTGGTGATAACTAGCTTTTAATGCCCCTTCACTGGTTTCTAACACCTCACTCATTTTTTGGTAAGGCATTTCATCATAGTAGCGTAAATTAAATACAACTCTTTGTTTTTCAGGTAATTGTTGTATAGCCACTTGCAGTTTCCATTCTAATTTATTAGCATCAAAATGTTCACTTGCTTTTACTTTGTTGCTTAATCCACTCTCCTCATCACTCAACGATAACGTACTTTTTCTTTTTTGTTGCTCTAAAAAAGTAAGGCTTTCGTTAGTGGCAATGCGATACATCCAAGTATAAAGCTGACTATCTTCTCTAAAATTGTCCAAACCGTTCCACACTTTAATAAACATATTTTGGAGTACATCATTAGCATCTTCATGCTGTACTACCATACGGCGTATATGCCAGTATAGCTTCTCCTGGTATTTTTTTATAATACGAGTGTAACCCTTCTCCTTTGAGGAGGGGTCTTTAAACTGAGCTAGTAGCTCTTTATCGTCTAAATGCTCATTCATATAATTAATTGCCGCAGTAAAAATAAAAAATCCAATCGATTTGATTGGATTTTATTGTAAAGGTTTAATTTGATTAATTATTTTCTTGCTATTACTTTTTCTACAGCAGCAACAATATGGGGTGTATCTAAGCCATATTTTACTAAAAGTTCAGCTGGTTTTCCGCTTTCGCCAAATGTATCGTTTGTACCAATATACTCAATGGGTATAGGGCAATTTCTTGCAGCTACTTGTGCAATACTATCGCCTAAACCGCCAAGTACATTATGTTCCTCACAAGTAACAGCACATTTTGTTTTTTGGATAGATTTTATAATAGCTTCTTCATCTAACGGTTTAATAGTATGAATATTTATTACTTCTACACTAATGCCTTTTTCTTCTAAAATTCGTCCTGCTTCTATAGCTTTCCAAACTAAGTGGCCGCATGCAAAAATGGTAACATCTGTACCTTCGGAAAGTTGCTGGGCTTTACCTATAACAAAATCTTCTTCCTTTGTAAATATTGGCCAAACAGGGCGGCCAAAACGTAAATATACAGGGCCTTCATAATCGGCAATAGCTTCAGTTGCTGCTTTGGTTTGGTTATAATCTGCTGGTACAATAACCGTCATACCTGGTAGCATTTTCATTAAACCAATATCTTCTAAAATTTGATGTGTTGCACCATCTTCCCCCAATGTTAGGCCGGCATGGCTAGCACAAATTTTTACATTTTTTCCACTATAGGCAACACTTTGGCGTATTTGATCGTACACTCTACCTGTACTAAAATTTGCAAAGGTTGTTGTGTAGGGTATTTTTCCACCAATAGTTAAACCAGCAGCAATACCAATCATATTAGCTTCTGCAATACCACATTGTACAAAACGTTCTGGAAACTCCTTCATAAAACCTTGTAGTTTTAATGAGCCAGCCAAATCGGCTGTAAGTGCCATAATGTTTGGGTTTTTACGAGCTGCGGCTAAAATGCCATCACCAAAACCACTACGGGTATCTTTATTGCCAGTAACTTCTATTGCATTTAACATGATGAAATCTGTGATTTTTTGATGATTGATTTTTACCGCAGAGGCTCAAAGACGCTGAGGTGTTTTGGTTTATGAGCATCGAAGATACAGAGCTACAAAACAATTAGCAAATTAGGGAATTAGCTAATTTGCTTCTCCCAATCCCAAGCCGTTTTCATCATATCTTCTAAGGTGTATTTACATTGCCAGCCTAATTCGGTTATTGCTTTTTGGGTATTAGCATAAATAGCTTCAACATCGCCATTGCGGCGTGGCCCTATGGTATAATTTAATTTTTGCCCACTTACTTTTTCAAACATAGTAATAACTTCTAAAACAGTGTATCCAATTCCACTACCTAAATTAAGTATGGAACAAGTTGAGTTGTTTTTATTTTGAATAAGATAATTTAAGGCTAGCGTATGTGCATGTGCAATATCGCAAACATGTATATAATCTCTTAAACAACTTCCATCTTTGGTAGCATAATCATTTCCCCATACCGTCATTTGAGGTAATTTACCTATGGCTGTTTGTGTAATAGCTGGTATTAAATTTTGAGGTTTGCCAATGGGTAATTCACCAATATGATTGCTGGGATGTGCACCCACTGGGTTAAAATAACGTAACAAAATACTCTTAAAATTTTGGTCACTATTATCTTTTACAATTTGCTCACCTATTTGCTTTGTAGCGCCATAAGGGCTTTCGGCTTCCTTTAGCGGTGTTAATTCAGTTACAGGAATTACTTCTGGACTACCATAAACCGTACATGACGAAGAAAAAACAAAATTGTTTACGTTAAATGCTTTTGCACATTTTAAAATATTTAGTAAAGAGATAAGATTGTTTTCGTAATACATCATAGGGTGTTCAACCGATTCGCCAACGGCCTTAAAGGCAGCAAAATGTATAATGCCAACAATGTCATTATTTTGTTCAAATACATTTAAGGTGTCTGCATAATTACATAAATCTATGGGGTATTTTTTTATTTTTTTTTTAATGATTTTCTCTACACCATCTAACATAAGAGCGTTACTACGGCTATAGTTATCAATACTAATAACATCGTAACCATTTTCAACTAAATCTACAATGGTATGGCTACCAATAAAACCACAACCACCTGTAACTAATATTTTGCTCATTATATTTAGTGTATACGTATACCCAAAAATACTATTACTTTCCTGTAAATAAAAAACATCCGCAATTGCGGATGTTTTTTATTTTTTGTTCATAGAGAATTATTTTATAAAAAAGCTAATAATCCAATAGGTTAGTGCAGCTAGTAAGCCACTTACGGGGATAGTTAAAATCCAGGCCCAAAGTAAATTTATGGTAACACCCCAGCGTACAGCACTTAAACGCTTAGTAGCACCTACACCAATTATGCTACCTGTAATGGTATGTGTGGTACTAACGGGGATACCCATTTGGCCAGTAAAAAATAAAGTAAATGCACCAGCTGTTTCTGCAGCTACACCTTCAAGTGGAGTAACCTTAGTAATTTTTGTACCCATTGTTTTTACAATCTTCCACCCACCACTTAAAGTACCTAAGCCTATAGCTATATAGCATGCAATGGGTACCCATATGGGTAAGTCGCTAAAATTTTGAATATTGCCATTTGCAATTAGTGCAGCTCCAATAATACCCATTACTTTTTGTGCATCGTTACCTCCATGGCCAATACTAAATGCAGCAGAGCTAAATAGCTGTAGCTTTTTAAACATTTTAGCAATCGTAAAAGCGGTAGGTGTTTTTATTTTTTCAACATATAAATAAATTAAACAAAAGAAAATAGAAGTGAAAATAATACCCCAAACTATCATTCCATTATCTGCTTTATCAATATCTTTTGCTAGGGTTTTTTCAATACTAAATTTTTCAATTTTGGCTTTAACTTTTTTAGCATTTACTTCTTTAATTGGGTAAATAGCATGTAAGGCAACCAGTGTACTATCTACACTCAACTCTTTATTAAAATACTTTTTTATAGGGTCTTTATATTTTTCGGTAGCATCTTTAGCAATTGTAAATTGAGCCTTTGCAGTTGAATCGGTATTTGCGGCAGCTTCTAAAATTAAATAATCATTTGCATTACGTATATCATCTTTTAATCGGCTGGCTTCAATATCTTTCAACCATCCATTTGCGGTAGCTTGTTTGGCAATTTCTTCCGCACCCAACTTATCAAAGTTTTTAACTAGTCCTAAAATATTGATATAGTTAGGCATTGCTTTTTCTAACTTATCTTTTGAAGAGGCTAAAGCTGTTTTTAATTTTTCATCGGTTGGCGTTAAAGCTAAAGTTGTTTCGTAATCACTTATTTCTTGTTTGTACTTATCTATTTTTAATAATTTCTGTACGCCCTCATCCATTTTATTGGTTTCAAATTTATCAAAAAGTAACGTAGTTAAAAAAGTAACGGCCGCTATTATGGCTATCCTTGCCCAAATATTACGCATAATAGTAACTATGGTAATAAAAATGGAAATGGCCATACCAATTAAAGGAGCTAAAAAAATAAACAAAATTGTATTTAAAATAATACTACCTTCTACAATCTTTCCCCAACTATAACCCATTCCTTTTAACGACATAGCATGTGCAATAGCTGCACCAGCAAAACCGCCAATTAACGTATGCGAAGAAGAAGATGGAATACCATACCACCAAGTTAATAAATTCCAAAAAATGGCAGCAATTAAGCCAGCAAATATTACAGGAAGTGTTATAAATTCCTTATTTACTGTTTTGCTAATGGTATTAGCTACTGCATGATCTTTAAAAATAAAATAGGCCACTACATTAAAAATGGATGCCCAAATTACTGCTTGAAAAGGCGTAAGTACTTTTGTTGATACAACTGTGGCTATTGAGTTTGCAGCATCATGAAAGCCATTGATATAATCAAAAATTAAAGCAAGGGCTATTATTATTATTACTAGAGTCATTTTTATTTAGTTGATGGTTGATAGTTGATGGTTCATAGTTTATAGCAAAAAAATACTATGAACTATACGCTATGAACAATGAACTAATTAAGCGTACTTCACAATAATACTCTCAATTACATTAGCAGCATCTTCACACTTATCGGTTACAATTTCCATTACTTGATAAATTTCTCTTTTTTTAATTAGCTCTTTTGCATCGTGTTCTGTATCAAATAAGCGTTCTATACTCAAATCAAAAATATCATCACCTTGGTTTTCAATACTATTTATTAAGACTAGTGCATCTGTTATTTTACGCATATTTTTCATATTGCGTAATTCAACAATTGCCCCGTTTACCGCTACACAAGCTTGTGCAATAATGTCGGCCATTTTTTGGATTCCACTGTCGCTAGGATTAACCTTATAAAAATTAATTTTTTTTGCACTTGCATATATATAATCAGCAATATCATCTAAGGCACTAGCTAAATAATGTATATCTTCTCTATCAAATGGGGTAATAAAATTTTTACTTAATTGCGTAAAAATTTCATGGGTAAAATCGTCACAGGTATGCTCCATATCTTCCAAATCCTTTATTAATTTCCCCCTCTTCTCAAAATCGGGCTCGTTTACCACGTCCTTTAATTTTTCACCCATTATTACTAATGAAGAAGAAACGCTTTCGAACAACTGATAAAATACTCTATCCCTTGGTAAAAAGATTTTTAAAATCGAGTTAATTCCTGCCATAGTTATTTATTTTAGGCAAATGTATCATTATCGTTACAGTCGCCAAAAAGAATATTATTAGTAATAATTTCTTAACATACAAGGAATAATAAAATGCTTGATTCTATAGCCGGGCTCAAAAAGAGAACTTGTACAAACAACTGCCTTTGAATTTAAATACTTGTTGGCAGAGAATATTCAATACACTATTGGAAATAAACATACTTTATGGAAACTGACGACTCAATTTTTTGATGCCACAAAATTTCATAATCCTAAAAACATTGGCAAAACTAATGCCCTACTACTTGTTTTGTATTTCTTTAAAAAAACAAACTAAAAAGTTAATAAGTTTAGTATTTATATACTTTAAATTAATTAGTTGATAATTAGTTTATATAATCTTAACCTTTTGTAAACCTTTTGTTAAAATGCTGCTTTTAGTTTTGCCTATCAAATCTAATTATGTTTTTTATGAAGCAAATCAACTTAACCAAATTTAAGCAACTACTATTTTTTATTATTCTTTCTTTTGCTCCTTTTTTATTAGAAGCACAACAAAAAGTACAAGTAAAGGGTAAAGTTGTAGATGCTGTTACCAATAATCCATTAAATGGAGTAAGTGTAACAGTAAAAAACTCAGCGTACGGAACTACAACAAATGCCGAAGGTGTTTTTACTATTGATTTCACACAGGGTGAAAAACTAATTGTAAGTTTCAGTGGCTACCAATCTCAACAAATAAAAGCAACAGACAAATTTGTTACTATAAAATTAGAGATTGTAGCAAAGCAATTAGAAGATGTTGTAGTAACTGCATTGGGTATAAAAAAAGATAAAAAAATTATAGGTTATGCTACGCAAGATGTAAAAGGTAGCGAATTAGTAAAAGCCAGAGAACCTAATGCTATCAACTCTTTAGTAGGTAAAGTTGCTGGTTTAACAGTAGGCGCATCGGCTGAATTATTGGGTAATCCTCAAGTTTTATTAAGAGGTGGTACCATAAACTTATATGTTGTAGATGGTGTACCAATTAACTCTGATACTTGGAATATTAGTGCAGATGATATTGAAAGTTATACTATATTAAAAGGACCAGTAGCATCCGCATTGTATGGATATAGAGGTCAAAATGGGGCTATTATAATTAATACAAAAAAAGGCACTAAAGATAAAAGAGGATTTGCAGTAGAGTTTAATAGTAGTACCATGGCAAGTAAAGGATTTATTGCATTACCAAAAACTCAAGATTTATATGGGCCAGGTGACCATGGGCAATATAAATTTGGTGATGGAAGGGGTGCTGGTATAAATGATAATGATTATGATATTTGGGGGCCACGTTTTGACGGGCAGTTAATTGAACAATATGATAGTCGTGTTGACCCAGTTACAGGAGTACGTTCTAAAACTCCTTGGGTAGCCAGAGGAAAAGACAACTTAAAAAGATTTATACAAACAGGCCTACTTTCAACAAATAATTTAGCGGTATCTTCTAGTGGCGAAAAGTATGATTTACGTTTTTCAGTAGGGCAAACTTACCAAAGAGGCTTAATACCCAATACTGATTTAAACGGTACCAATTTTAATTTATCTACTACACTTCGTTTTAATAAAAAATTAAGTTTAGATGCTAATATCAATTTTAATAAACAATACACTAAAAACATACCTGACGTAAATTATGGGCCTAACAGTGTTATTTACAATATGACGATATGGGGTGCTGCCGATTGGAATATTGATGATATGCGTAACTACTGGCAACCTGGTAAAGAAGGTGTACAAAGTATTTATGCCGAATACCAACGTTACCACAATCCCTATTTTATGAGTTATGAGTGGTTACGTGGGCATCAAAAAAATGACATATATGGGTATACTACATTAAACTATAAAGTGAATGATTATTTAAGTTTAATGGCTCGTACTTCTATTACTACTTATGATTTAACTCGTACAGAAAAAATGCCTTTCTCAGCACATCCATACGGAAGAGAAGGCGGTTTAGGTGACTACAGAGAAGATAAACGAAGCTTATTTGAAAATAATACAGAGGCAATGGCTCGTTTTAAAACACCAACTATTGCCAAATTGTTAAACATTAATGGCTTTGTTGGAGGTAATTTAAGAATCTTTAATTATAACTCCAGTTTTGTAACAACTGATTACTTAAATGTACCAAATGTATATGCATTTTCAAATAGTTTAAACCCCGTAAAAGCATTCAGCTTTGAATCGGAAATGAGGGTGAATAGTGCATTTTATTCTATTGATTTTGCATTAAGTAAATATCTAAATATTAATACAACAGGAAGGGTAGATAAATTATCGGCGTTAAATAAAAATAATAACACGTTCTTTTATCCATCTTTAAATATTAGTTCTGTATTATCTGATTATATTAAAATACCTAGTGTTATTACTTTTGCTAAAGTACGGGGATCGTATGCACAAGTACGTGGTGGTGGTGCTTTTGTCTCTAATACAATTGGAGCTACACCAAACGGATCTTATCCACTAGGGTATGGTGCTCAATATTCATCAACCTATGGCGGACCTTCATACGCTTTTGCTGGTGTTTATGGTACTGGTGTGGGATACAACAACTCAACCGAGGCAAGATATACTAGTAATCTTATTGATGAAAATGTCAAGCCCGATAATAGAACAAGTACAGAGTTTGGATTAGATCTTCGTTTTTTAAAAAATAGATTAGGAATAGATTTTGCTTATTTTAATTATATAGATGGCCCACAAATTTTTAGCAAACAAATTTCTGCTGCATCTGGTTATAGTAATTACACTATTAATGCAACAAAAACACAAAAAAATGGATTTGAATTAACTGTTAGTGGCAATCCAATTAAAACTAGTAAAGGCTTTAGCTGGGATGTATTGGCAAATTTATCAAGCTTTAAAGAAGTATATAAAGAATTGCCCTCTGGTTTAAGTACAATAGGAACTTTTTATAAAGTAGGTAGTAGAGTAGATGAAGTATACATAAGAAAATTTGCTCGCACTCCACAAGGACAAATTATTAATGATGGTGGTGGCCGACCAATTATTTTACCTGTAGCACAATTTGCTGGTTATGCAAGTCCAAAATTTGTTTGGGGATTAAATAATAAATTTAGTTACAAAAATATAGCCTTAAGTTTTCAGCTTGATGGTAGAGTTGGCGGTGTAATGGAAGATTATGTAAGGAAAAAAACTTTTCAAGGTGGAAGGCATATAGAAACAGTTGAAGGTGCTCTTGGTGCTTCAAGATATGATGATACCAAAGGTATAAAATCTTACTTGGGCGAAGGTGTACAAGTATCTAATGCTACAGCTATAACATTTGATCCAGTTACAGGTTTAATTACCAATTATGGAAACTTACAATTTACTTCTAACGCTACAAAAACTTATGTGCAAGATTATGTTAGTAGAGTACACAGTATACCAGAGCCTAATATGATGAGTAAAACATATTTAAAGCTTAGAGAAATTGTTTTGTCTTATAATGTACCAAGCAATCTTTTGCCTAAAACATTTATTAAAAATGCAAGTTTTTCTTTTGTGGCACGTAATGTTTTATATTTTGTTAAAGACAATAGGTTTAAAGATGTAGATATTGACCAATATCCTGGAAATCAATCTAGCATTAATTTACAAACGCCAACCACAAGAAATTACGGCTTTAATTTAAATGTTACTTTTTAATTTAAAACTCAAAAAAATTATAAAATGAAAAAGATAAATGTAATACTAGTTATTGCTGCTATAGTCTTGGTAAATACCTCTTGTAAAAAAAATTTTGATGCATTAGCAAATGACCCCAATAGAGCAACAAGTGTACCGCCTAATTTAATATTGAATGGTGTATTGTCCGATATTTACTATGGTCCTTATAACTCTACACAAAGGTGGAATCAGTTTTATGCATGCAATTATGCATACTATGGCGATCAACAATATACTTGGACAGGAGTTTCATTTGGGGCATATAATACGCTAAAAAATATTATAAAGATGGAAGAAGAGTCAGTAAAAGGTATCCCTGCTCCCAATGGTTACACTGCTTTAGGTAAATTCTTAAAAGCCTACGTTCTTTATAACCTAACAATGCAAGTAGGCGATATCCCTGTTTCTGAGGCATTAAAATCATTAAATAATACTTCGCCAAAATACGACACTCAAAAAGATGTGTTTAAACAAGTACTTGTATTATTGGAAGATGCAAATACAGATATGAGTACGGTACTTGCAAAAGGGAATTATGTTTTGCAAAACGATTTTTATTATAATAATGATTTGAATAAATGGAGAAAAGCGGTAAATTCTTTTAAACTAAGAATGTTAATGCAATTAAGTAAACAAGATGCCGATGCAGATTTAAATGTCAAAACAAAGTTTAACGATGTTATTTCGAACCCATCTAAATATCCAATATTTACAAGTATGGCAGATAATATGCAATATATATACAATAGCCAATTTAATAAATATCCAACAAATCCTGAAAGTTTTGGATTTGATGTAGCTCGTTACAATATGACATCTACCTATTTAGACAACTTGGTAACATTAAAAGACCCTAGAACATTTTATGTAGCAGAACCAGCAACAGCTTTGGTTACAGCTGGTGCAGCACCAAATAGTTTTGCTGCATTTAAGGGCGCTGGAAGTGGTGATGATTTAGCAAATATGAGTGCTGAGGCTGGTTTGGGTAAATATTCTTTTATCAATAGAAAAAGATATTATAGTACGTTTACGGCAGAAAATACTATTCAAATTGGTTATGCCGAAATGTGTTTTAATATTGCTGAAGCAATTAATAGAAGTTGGGTAACAGGTAATGCAGAAGATTGGTATAAAAAAGGGATTCAAGCAAGTATTGGATTTTATGGAATTACCAATGGTGCTAATACAGTTTTTTTTCAAGTAGTAGGCGGTACATTGGCTAATTACAATACGTACACAATCAATTACGATTGGGCTGCTTATTATGCACAACCTCTTGTACAATATGCTGGTAATAATACTACAGGCTTAAACCAAATTGTGTTACAAAAGTATTTGGCATTTTATCAAAATAGCGGTTCGGAAGCTTATTACAATTGGAGAAGAACAAATACTCCCGTTTTTCATACTGGACCAGGAAGTGGAAATAGTAATAGAGTAGCATTACGTTTTCAATATCCTACGGCAGAAAAAAGTGTAAATAAAACTAATGTAAATGCAGCATTGCAAAGCCAATTTGCAGGTCAAGATGATATTAATGCAAAAATTTGGGTAATTAAATAGCGTTGTTTTCGTTTTTCTTCTTAATGTAGCGATGGAGTCCTTTTTGGACTCCATCCACTATTTAAAATATTATGATTAAAGCAATAATTATTACCTTTTTAAGTTTCTTCTTTTTTTTATTTGCTAATGCACAAAAAAAAGAAATTATAACCTTACAAGTACCTGCCAAAAATAAGTTTTGTACCATTCATGAAAAAGGTACTTCTATTTTACCAAGCGGTCGTTTTTTAACCCCTGCTGGTAATTTAATTAGAATTACCAACAAACCTTTTGGAATGGCCATTTCACCCAGTTGCAATAAAGCAGTGACTTTACACAATGGCGTTTTCACTGTAATTAATCTGCAAAATTTACAGGCTACAAGAGTTCCTAGCTACAATCAAAAAATAAATTCGCCATTAGCACATAATCCTGTAAGCAATGCCAGTTTTGGAATAGATTCGAATGTGGTAATAAAAAGCCCATTAAGCAATGGTTCGTTTTTAGGTGTGGCTTTTGCAGAAGATTCCAAAACAGTGTATTTAAGTGGTGGCGATAATGGTGCAGTAATTGTATATGATATTGAAAATTATAAAACACTAGATTCTATTACTTTAAATGGAATTGTAAATGGCGAAACTTTTGATGACAGCTTTACATCCGATTTAATTTTAAATAACGACGAGTTATTGATTTTAGACAGAGGGAATTTTAGAATGGTGCGTTATAATTTAGTTGCAAAAAAAATAACGGCTTCTATTCCGGTTGGTCGGCAACCATTTGGCTTAGCTATAAGTAATGATAAACAAACTGCATTTGTAGCTAATGTAGGAATGTATGCTTATCCATTAATTGAAGGAATGGATTCAACCAACTACAATCAAATGATGATTAGTCAACATCCTTATGGCAATGGGACCAAAGAGTCTATTGAAGGCACAACAATAGAAGGAAAAAAAATTCCTGGCTTAGGCAATTCAAATTCGCCAGAAGCAATGAGTGTATTTAGCATCAATTTAAAAACTAATAAAGTAATTGATAAATTTAAAACAGGCTACCAAATTGGCGAAATGGTTGAAGATGCAGAAGTAGTAGGTGGTGCAAGTCCTAACTCCATAGCTGTAGGCAAACAATACATTTACATTTCCAATGCTACCAACGATAATATTAGTGTGATTGATTTTAAAAACCATAAAATAGTAGAGCATATTCCAATTAAAATTGATAAGCGAATAGACAAATATCGTGGCGCTTTGCCATTTGGCATTACCTTAAGTAAAGATGAAAAAACATTGTATGTAGCATTACTTGGTTTTAATGCTGTAGCTGTTATTGATGTTGCTACCAAACAAACTAAAGGATTAATTCCTGCAGGCTGGGGACCAACAAGAGTAAAACTATCAGCCGATGAAAAAGAAATATACATTATTAGTTGCCGAGGTTTAGGTGCTGGTCCTAATGGTGGTGAAGGTTTTAAAGCTCCACCGCAAGGTACTTATGTAGGAGATATTCAATTAGGTACTTTTCAAAAAATAAAAATGCCTAACGAAACAGAACTTAAAAATTATACCACACAAACGCTGAAGAATACGTTTGAAGATGTTAAAATTAATACACAGAAAAAAAATCCTTTACCTGCATTACCTAATATTCAAGAAAGCCCAATTAAATACATCGTTTATATTACAAAGGAAAATAGAACTTATGATGAAGTATTTGGTCAATTAAAAAATGCAAATGGCGATAGTACGCTTGCAAGATTTGGTATGAATTGCGAATATACCTTGGCCGATTCTTTACAGGCAAAAAATAAGAATCTACAAGTTACTCCCAATCATCATAAAGCAGCAAAACAATTTACATTTAGTGATAATTTTTATTGTGACAGCGATGCATCTATACACGGACACCATTGGATGATGGGTGTAATACCTAACGAATGGGTAGAAGCAAATTCAGCTGTAAATAAATCTGCAAAATATTTTTCAAAAGCACCGGGTCGTCGCTTTCCTGGTAGTACAGGAAGTATGGATCCTGAAGATTATGGAGAAATTGGTGGCTTATGGGAAGCATTGGAAAGAAAGAAAATAAATTTTTACAATTTTGGCGAAGCCAATGAAACAGCTCACGTACGTGAAGAATGGATGGATACCGCAACAGGTGCAGCCCACGCTGTTATGGTGCCTATGCAAAAGGCTTTATTTACACGTACAAGTCATAATTATGCAGGGTATAATACTAACATTCCCGATCAATTTAGAATGAGCCAATTTGAAGAAGAGTTTACAAAAAAATGGATATTAGGAAAACAAAAATTACCATCATTAATTACAATGCAAGTGCCCAATGATCATACGGCTGGTGCAAGACCCGAAGATGGTTATCCTTACAGAAGTTCATTTGTTGCCGATAACGATTTAGCATTAGGAAGAATTTTGCATTTTCTTTCACGAACTAAGTATTGGAAAAATATGCTTGTAATAGTTACCGAAGATGACCCACAAGGCGGCGTTGATCATATAGATGCGCATCGAAGTATTTTAATGATGGCTGGTCCTTATGTAAAGAAAGGTTATGTAAGCCACACCCACGCTAACTTTGGAAGCATTTTAAAAACAATTTACAATATTTTAAATGTGCCTTATGTAAATCAGTACGATGTTACAGCATCATTACTACAAGATTTTTTTACTAACAAACCAGACTTTACACCATATACACTAGAGCAGCACGATGAAAGAATATTTGATGTAAAAAAGGCAATGGAAAAATATAATAGAAATATAGACTGGAAAAAAATTATGCAAGGCCCTGACATGGATGATGAAGGTGAAATAAAAGAAAGCTTTAAAAAATAAACTCTATGCATTTATTTAAAAAATTAATTTTTTTTCTTTGTTTTTGTACCCCGGTTTTTTTACTGGCACAAAGCAAGAAAATTACCCTTCCCAATAGTTGGACTTTACAACCTGCAGGTCGATCAATGCCATTGGGCGATTTGCCGCTGAATATTGCTGTATCTAATTCTAAAAAATTAATAGCCGTTACCAACAATGGGCAAAGTGTACAAAGCATTCAACTCATTAATCCTGCCACAGAAAAAATACTGGATAATATTGTGGTTGCAAAATGTTGGTATGGGTTAAAATTTTCTACTGATGAAAAGTTTTTATACGCAAGTGGCGGAAACGATAACTGGATTTTGAAATATGGCATTGAAAACAATAAGCTAATTTCAAAAGACACTATTATTTTAGGAAAAAAAGGTTATCCAAATATTTCACCTGCAGGTATAGAAATAAATGATGCATTAAAAACAATGTATGTGGTTACTAAAGAAAACAATTCTTTATACACTATCGATTTAACCACAAAAAAAATAGTACAGGTATTAAAATTAGAAGAAGCAGGTTATAGTTGCTTGCTATCTAAAAATAAAAAGGAATTGTATATCTCTGTTTGGGGTGCAAAAAAAGTTGCGATTTATGATATTGCTTCGCAAAAAATTTCTACAGAAATAAATGTTGGTGAAAATCCGAATGAATTACTATTAAGTAAGAATGGAAAATATTTATTTGTTGCAAATGCTGGCGACAACAGTGTTTCTGTAATTTCTACCAGCAACAAAAAAGTATTGGAAGTATTGAATGCCGCATTGTATCCTAATGCGCCAACAGGGTCTGCAACGAATGGCATTGCATTAAGCGAAAATCAAAAAACATTATACATTGCCAATGCTGATAATAATTACCTGGCAGTATTTGATTGTAGCACTCCGGGAAATAGCATTAGCAAAGGTTTTATACCTACCGGCTGGTATCCTACCAATGTAAAAGTAATTGGTAAAAAAATAATTACAAGCAATGGAAAAGGCTTTTCGTCTTTCTCTAATAAAAAAGGTCCCAACCCAACTACAAAAACGCAAAAGGTAACTTACCAAATGGGTGAAGTGGAAAAAAATGCAAATAAAACAGAATACATTGGTGGATTAATGAAAGGGACGATGAGTATAATTGACGAACCAAACGCAAAGCAATTAGCCACCTATAGTAAAACTGTATACAACAATACGCTATATACAAAAGAAAAAGAAACAGTTGCAAATGGAGAAGTTGGTAATCCAATACCAATGCTAGTTGGCGATGCATCACCCATAAAATATGTGTTTTATATCATTAAAGAAAATAGAACGTACGACCAGGTGTTAGGTGATATTAAAGAGGGAAATGGTGATACAAGTTTGGTTTTATTTGGAGAAAAATACACACCCAATCAGCATAAGCTGGTAAAAGAATTTGTATTGCTCGATAATTTTTATGTAGATGGTGAGGTAAGTGCGGATGGGCATAACTGGACTATGGCTGCCAATGCAAACGATTATTTAGAAAAAACTTGGCCAACAAATTATGGCGGAAGAGGTGGAAAATATGATTCGGAAGGCAATAGAGATATTGCAAGCCCAGATAGAGGTTTTATTTGGGATTATTGCAAACGTGCCAATGTTAGTTATAGAACCTATGGCGAATTTGCCGATGGTTATAAAGCAAACATTCCAATTTTAGAAAATCATTTTTGTCCGTACTACACAAGTTGGGATGAAAGTGTAAGAGATACAACAAGGTTTAACCAATGGAGAAAAGAGTTTGATAGCTTGTATAAAGCGGGTGCAGTACCTCAATTTAATAGTTTGCGTTTTATAAATGATCATACCGAAGGTTTACGTTTAGGACGACCAACACCATTTGCACATGTTGCCGATAATGATTGGGCTGTGGGTTTGTTTGTAGAATATTTATCACATCATCCAATATGGAAGGAAACAGCCATATTCATCGTAGAAGATGATGCCCAAAACGGTCCCGATCATGTGGACGCACACCGAAGCACCGCTTATGTAGCAGGAGGTTTTGTAAAAAGAAATTTTGTAGATCATACGATGTATTCTACATCTTCTATGTTGCGCACCATGGAATTAATTTTAGCATTGCCCCCAATGAGCCAATATGATGCCGCCGCAGAGCCAATGTGGCGTTGCTTTTCATCAACTTATAATGCCACTCCATTTTTAGCAGTACCTGCAAATATTAGTTTAGATGAAAAAAATATCAAGAACACTGCATCAGCAAAAATAAGTGCCACATTCGATTTTAGTAAAGAAGATAGAATACCGGATTTGGTATTTAGTGAGGTAATATGGAAAGCAGTAAAGGGGGAAAATAGTGTAATGCCTGCACCGGTACGAAGTGCTTTTTTAAAAACAAATAAAAAGGATAATGATTAATATTTTGTTATGCAAAAAATAGTCTTACTTTTTATATCAAAACAAAATAGACTAGCTAAAGGCGATATTGATGATAATAGAATTGGAGCAAACGGAACTGCTGGTTGGCAAGTATTTAACTTTTATGGCGGCTATAAAGCAAGTTATTTCAATATTAACGCTGGTTTGCAAAATTTGTTGAATAAAGATTATCGTACACACGGTAGTGGTATCAATGCTCTTGGGCGTAGTGTTTGGTTAAGTATAGCAATTAAATTATAGGTAATGCACAAAATAGACATAACAAATGTGGCAAATGAAGTAATGTATTTGTATGAAAAATATGGCAAGAAAGACTATATTGGCGAACCAGTTTCGCAAATAGAACATATGTGCCAATGTGCACAATTAGCCGAAGCCAATGGTGCCGATGAAGAAACAATACTTGCTGCGTTTTTACACGATATTGGTCATTTGTGTGAATATGCTTTTCCGGAAACTACTGCACAGCATATGGACGGCTTCGGTATTGTAGATCACGAAAAGCTAGGTGCTGAATTTTTATTAAGCAAAGGCTTTTCCAAAAAAATTACACAATTAGTACAAAGTCATGTATCAGCTAAGCGATATCTTACTTATGCATTTAACGATTATTACAACCAATTATCCGATGCTAGTAAAATAACACTTCAACATCAAGGAGGAATTATGACAAAAGAAGAAGCAGTTGTATTTGAAAATGATATATTATTTGAGCAATATATTGCTATTCGTAAATGGGATGAGCAAGCAAAAAAAACACATCAACCCTTACCAGATTTACAAGACTATAAAGATTTAATAATTGAACATTTAGCCCTACAAAATAGTTAGAAAATTATGGCAACTATAAAAATGATTGTATTTGATATGGCTGGTACCACCATTAATGAAGATAATTTGGTTTATAAAACTTTACAAAAAATTATAAATGCTACAGGGTACAATTTTTCGTTGCAGCAAGTGTTGAACGAGGGGGCAGGCTACGAAAAACGAAAAGCCATTAAAAAAATTATTGTATTGCAAAATGAAAATATTACGGATGAATTAGTAGATGAAATTTATAACAACTTTAATAACGATTTACTGAATGGATATGCAAGTGCTAGTATTTTTCCCCAAAAAGGTGCTTTAGAATTATTTGAATACTTGCGAAATAAAAATATTAAGATAGTATTAAACACAGGCTATAGTAGAAGTATAGCAAAATTACTTTTACAAAAATTAGGTTGGCAAGTAGGTGTACAAATTGATGGACTAATTACTGCAAGTGATGTTGAATATAGCAGACCAAGTGCTGATATGATTTTGTTAGCTATGGAGCAGCACCAAATAATTGATAAATCTTCAGTAGCTAAAGTTGGTGATTCCATCATTGATATTGAAGAAGGGCAAAATGCTGGTTGCGGATTAACAATTGGTATTACAACTGGTGCTCACACTTACGAACAATTGTTTACTGCCAACCCTAATGCAATTATAAATGAACTAACCGATTTGATGCAGTTGTTATAAAAGTATCATGCAACATTCTCTCTCCATAAAGCACACACAACACAAAGGGGGTTTTACAAATAAGTCGTTATTAATATCGGTAATAACCATGTGTGTTTGTGCATTTGTAATTTATACTTGCATGTATGGATTTAGAAAACCATATACAGTAGGTATTTATAACAATCTATTTTTTTTTGGTATATCGTACAAAGTTTGTTTAGTAATAACACAGGTAGTAGGTTATATGTGTAGTAAGTTTTACGGCATAAAATTTATTTCGAAAATGCTGCCTAAAAAAAGAGCTATTTATATTATTATATGTATTGGTATTGCATGGTTATCGTTATTACTTTTTGCAATAGTACCAGCGCCGTATAATATTTTATGTATGTTTTTAAATGGCTTGCCACTAGGTTTAGTATTTGGTTTGGTATTTGGCTTTTTGGAGGGAAGAAAAACAACAGAACTGCTAGGAGCTTTTTTAGTAACCAGTTTTATTTTTGGAAGTGGTATTGCAAAATCGGTTGGTAAATATTTGTTAGTAAAACTGCATGTTGCCGAAAGTTGGATGCCTTTTGTAGCTGGAGCTTTTTTTATTTTACCCTTAATAGTATGCGTTTGGCTATTAAACAAAGTACCGCCACCCAATGCTAGTGATGTTCTTTTACGGACAAAACGAAGTCCTATGACGGCAGAAGAACGAAAATTATTTATTAAAAATTTTGGTAAAGCGTTATTGCCCATTATACTTGCCTACACCATCTTTACAATTGTCAGAGATTTTTGTGAAGACTTTAGTAACGAATTATGGATAGAAACTGGCTACCAAAACGATACAGGTATTTTTGTGAAAATGAGTACCGTCATTTCATTAATTGCATTAGTAGTAGTAGCAAGTTTTTTTATTTTAAAAAATAATTACAAAGCTTTTATACGTACACATTACTTAGTTGTTTTTGGCGTATTATTATCAGTATCTTCTACGCTTTTATTTAATATGCTTCAATTAAGCCCTGTGGTTTGGATGTTGCTTGCTACTACAGGTTTATACCTTGCTTATCTTCCTTTTAATTGTTTGTATTTTGAACGTATGATAGCCACTTACAAAATAAAAGGTAATGTAGGTTTTGTAATGTATATAGCAGATGCTTTTGGTTATTTGGGTACAATTGCAGTGTTATTAATAAAAGAATTTTTAACAATAAAATACAATTGGGTAAATTTTTTCTCCATGCTTTTTTATAGTGCTGGTGTGGTTGGTATTGTAGTAATGGGGCTATCAATTTTTCTTCATAAAAAAATGTATAAAAAATTATGCAACAACAATCAGCCATTGTAATTGGTGCAGGTATTGTAGGATTAGCCATGGCAAGAGCGCTATCTATTAAAGGGTATACTGTTTCGGTTTTTGATAAAAGCCATGCTGCTTGCGGAGCATCAGTACGAAATTTTGGAATGGTATGGCCCATTGGTCAGCCTGCTGGTGCATTATATAATAGAGCCATACGTACAAGAGATATTTGGAAAGAGATAGCAGCCGAAAGTACTATTTGGTGCAAACAAACAGGTAGTTTACATGTAGCGTATAATGCCGAAGAGTGGCAAGTTTTACAAGAGTTGGAGCAGCAATTTAATACAGAACAACGCAATGTATTATTATTAAATGCTAAAGAAGTATTAAGCCAATACCCATTGGTTAATAAACAAAATTTATTGGGTGGTTTGTTTAGTGCCGATGAATTGTTGGTAGACCCACGACAAGCGATTGAACTACTACCTGAATATCTAACTAAAAAGTATAATGTACAATTTTATTGGAATAAATGTGTAACACAAATAACTGAAAGCATAATTACCATTGGTGCTAATGAACAGCATAGTGCAAATATAATTGTTGTATGTAGCGGTGCTGATTTTGAAACTCTTTACCCAGAATTATTTGCAACATTGCCCATAACAAAATGCAAATTGCAAATGCAACGTACGGCAGCAATGCCCACTAATTTTAGATTAAATACAGCCATTTGCGGAGGCCTATCCTTATTGCATTATAGTAGTTTTAAAGATGCACCATCATTACCCTTATTGCAAAAGAAAATGCAGGCCGAGTATTCCAATTATTTAGCCAATGGCATTCATGTAATGGCCGCACAAAACAATTTAAACGAAATTACTATTGGCGATACCCATGAATATGGAATTGGCTTTGCACCCTTCGATAGTATGGAAATGAATAAACTAGTGCTTGATTATTTACAGTTATTTTTACCCATTACCCAACAGTATATTGCACAAACATGGTATGGCATTTATCCTAAATTAACAAATGGTGAAACGGAACTAATATTATCACCTCAAAAAAATGTTTTTATTGTTAATGGATTAGGCGGCGCTGGAATGACTTTGAGCTTTGGATTAGCAGAGGAAATAGTTGCAACACATTTACCTTAAAAAATACGTAACAATTCCTTAACATTATCGTAACAATTCGATAATAATTAATTCATCTCTTTACATTATATAACTATAAATATGAGAGGCTTATTATTATCATTTGCATTTATACTAGTTTCATACACCACTATAGCACAAAACGGAAAAATTGAAGGAAAAATTACCGATGCTAAAACGGGTTTGCCCTTAACCGGCGTATCTGTTAGTGTAAAAAATTCTACAAAAGGGACCTCTAGCGATTTAGAGGGCAGATACATACTTAATGTAACAGGACTAACGGGAAAAATTACCTTAGTTTTTTCTTATGGTGGTTCGGTAAAAGATGTAGAAGATATAGAAGTAAGTGAAGCAAAAGTTACCACACAAGATGTTTCTTTACAGGTGAAAGCAAAAACTGGCGATGCGGTTATAGTTCGTTCATCTACCAATGCCCGTAAAGAAACGGCAGCATCCTTAATTACATTTCAAAAAACTACCAATACTGTTGCCTCTGTTATTTCTGCAGAAGCCATAAAGCGTTCGCCAGATAGAAATACAGGAGAAGTTTTAAAACGATTACCTGGTGCAAGTATTCAAGAAGGTAAATTTTTAGTAGTAAGAGGCTTAGCAGATAGATACAATCAAGCCATGTTAAACGGTGTTTTGTTAACCAGTACTGAGCCTGATAGAAAAACGTTTTCGTTTGATTTAATACCATCCTCAATGGTTGATAATATTGTAGTTAATAAAGCCTTTGTACCAGAGTATCCGGGTGAGTGGGCAGGCGGCTTAGTGCAAGTAAATACGAAAGATATTCCTTCGAAAAATTTCTTTACCATACAATTAGGTACTGGGTTTAATACCCAAACCACGGGTAAAGATTTTTATGTAGATAAGGTTGGTAAAACAAGTGAGCTAGGAATAGATGATGGAAGTAGAGATTTACCAGCGTCATATACCACTAAATCTGGGTTCGATATTTTATCAGCATCTGAAAAAACAGCCATTGGTAAGCAATTAAGAAATGTATGGTCTGTAAATTCTACATCAGCGTCTCCTAACACTTCCCTTCAATTAAGTGGTGGTTTTAACGGAAAACTATTTGGTAAAAAAGTAGGCGGAATTTTTGGTGTAAACTATAATAAAACAAATAGATACCTTAATTTATTAAACAGATTAAATAATATAGATGAAAATTATAAAGTAGATGTTCTTTATAATTACGACGATGATAAATATCAACAAGATATAGCGGTAGGGGCAATTGGTAGCTTTGCTATACAATTTAATGCTCTTAATAAAGTGGCTTTTAAATCTTTAATAAGCGTAAATTCAGCTAACTCGGTAGTGCAAAGACAAGGACCTAATTTTGATAGAGATGAATTGATAAAGGGTGCAGAATTATCGTACAAACAAAATACATTTTATACCGTACAAGCTTTAGGGGAACATGGGATATTTAAAAACACTAAACTAAAATGGTATGGTGCATTTAATATTTTAGATGGATTTGTACCCGACCAAAGGCGTATTACGTATTCAAAATCTTCTACTAATGCTGCAGCTCCTTACAGAGCTGTACTTGCAAATGTATTATCTCAACAAAGTGGTAGCAGGGTATACCAAAGCCTAAGTGATTATATTTATACAGCAGGTGGCGATGTTAGCTACAACTTTGAAATGTTTGGCCAAAAGCAAACTTTAAAAGGTGGGTATATGTTGCAAATAAAAGACAGATTATATGATGCTAAACTGTTTGCGAATTATTTACCAAAAGATAATGATGTTTTAAAACAACTTACAGAAGATAAAATATTTGCCTCACAAAATTTCGGAAATGGTACCGATAACAAATTTGCCTTTGATGCTATTAAAGGAAATACGTTTAGGTATTTAGCCAACACCATTTTAAATGCAGGGTTTTTACAATTTGATAATCAATTTACAAATAAGTTAAGAGTGGTTTGGGGTTTAAGAGTTGAGCATTTTGACCAATTAGTTGGTAGTGTTAAAAAATATGACCCAAGACATACGAATACAAAAGTTACTGATTTTTTACCTGGGGTAAATGCAACGTATAAGTTAAATGATAAAACAAATATTCGTTTATCTGGCTCTCAAACCGTTGTTAGGCCAGAGTTAAGGGAGTTAGCTTTTTTAAATTTGTACGATTTTGAATTAAACTTATCGGTACAAGGTGATCCAACGTTGAAAAGAACAAAAATTACGAATTTAGATTTAAGGTATGAATTGTATCCGAGAGCTGGCGAAGTGTTTACGTTAGGCGTTTTTTACAAAAATTTTAATACCCCAACAGAACAGTTTTTAAATAATACTACCGTAAATTTTGTAAATCTAACTAAAGCAACTGCTTTTGGAGCAGAGTTTGAAGTAAGAAAAAAATTAGACTTTTCTAGACCACTAAAAAACTTCACTTTCCAAAGTAATATTTCGTACATCTACAGCCGTGCAAAAGATGATGTTTTTCAATTGGATAGACCTTTGCAAGGCCAATCTCCTTACGTAATAAATATGGGTATTTTGTACGATCATCAAGAAAGTGGAATTAATGCAACATTATTATTTAATAGAATTGGCGAAAGAATTTATTTAATTGGCGATGTGGGTATTGGTGCAACATCTCCTGATGTTTACGAAGCCCCACGTTCTGTAGTAGATTTTCAAGCGGCAAAAAAAGTGTTAAAAACAAAAGGCGAATTAAGATTAAATATTTCCGATATTCTAAATCAAACACAATATTTCTATCAAAATGCTAATAGTAAAAGAAGTTTTCAAAAAAATCTAGATGCTTATCGCTTTACTAGAAAATTTGGAACAACGTTTGGCTTAACCTTTAATTATTCATTATAAATAGCTTAAAAAATAATAACACAACAAAATATGAAAAAGTACATTTTATTTGCAGTTGCTATAGCAGCAATATCAATTACAAGCTGTCGTAAAATTGAAACCGATGGCGAAAAAGAAATCATCGTTATTAATGGTGGGGGTGGTTCTACAACAGGCCAAACTATTACCTTACAAGGAAGAATAAGTGCAGATACCCTGTTACGTAAAGAAAACACGTACATCTTAAAAGGATTAGTTTATATGGTTGGTAATAAAACCATGACCATACAAGCTGGTACTACCATTAAAGGCTCTTTTAGTGGAACAGATGTTGCTGCGTTAATAATTACAAGAGGATCTAAAATTAATGCAATTGGTACACCTGATGCACCAATTGTGTTTACATCATCAGCTCCAAATCCACAAAGTGGAGATTGGGGTGGTATTGTACTTTGTGGTAAAGCTGCTATTAACACTAGCTTTAATGGCATAAATGGATTATATCAAGTAGAGGGTGGTGTAGATAATGCAAACGGAGATGGTTTAGCCGGCTCCGGAGATCCTACAACACCTACACCAGTAAATGATGACAACTCTGGTACATTAAGTTATGTACGTATTGAATATGCAGGTTACGCTTTTCAACCCGATAAAGAAATTAATAGTTTAACAATGGCTTGTGTAGGAAGTGGTACCACCATAGATCATGTTCAAACAACTTATGCAAAGGATGATGCCTTTGAGTGGTTTGGTGGAACTGTAAATGCAAAGTTTTTAATTGCATACAAAACACAAGATGATGATTTTGATACCGACAACGGATTTAGCGGTAAAATACAATTTGGTTTAATTATTAGAGATTCAGCAATTGCAGATATTTCAACTTCAGAAGCTTTTGAAAGTGATAACAATTCAGGTGGTACTACAGCATCTCCTAAAACAAGTGCAATATTTAGTAATATTACTGCGATTGGACCACGAAAAACATTAGACAATGTAGGTAATACGTTATTTAGAGCTGGTGCGCAAATAAGGAGAAACTCTTCTATCTCCTTATACAACTCAATAATTATGGGTTGGCCACAAGGTATTTTAATTGATGGAACAACTGGTACATCAACAGCTTTAAACATAGAAGATAGTAGTTTACGTTTACGCAATGTAACCTTAGCAGGTAATACTATTAATGTAAAGTTTTCTGGTGTAGGTGGGGCAACAATAAATTCGGATGCTACATTAACTACATGGTTTACTAACTCATTTTACAATAATGATGTGCTAACCAATACTTCAGATGCTAAGTTAATTCAGCCGTTTAATTATTCAGCACCTGATGCTACTCCATTTGCTGGAAGTAATGGTAACCAAAAAATATTAAATGGTGGAGGTTTTACAGATGCTAAATTTACTGGGGATACGTTTTTTGATAAAACAGTAACGTTCCGTGGTGGTATTGCACCAGCTGGTGAAAAATCAACTTGGTGGAAAGGATGGTCTAAATTTTAATTAGTTAATTCCAAAAATAAATCAAAGCATCGCATTTTTTAGTGCGATGTTTTTTTGTTTTAAACTAATTTTTGCTGGTAATTATTTACATAAAAGCAGTAACTGTAAAAATTAATATTGTCAATAATAACTAAGATTAACATGGCCACAATAATGTAACATTTTGTAGTTAATTTGGTAACAAGGGTGGGGTAGATTTGACTTCTTAAGCACTTAGCAAGTTTTCTCAAGCTATCGCCACCTTTAGTCCTATTGGTGGCCTTTTGTATATTAAATTAATGTTACCAAATTGTTACTATGCACATTTAAGTAACAAAGTTTTTCACATATTAGTTTCTACATTTTTTAAAATTATATTCACATTCTCAAAAAAATTTAAAATTAACGTTTATGAAATGGCTTAGCGTAAACACAGGATCATTAAATGAAAACTTCGAGTTGTGGGACGATGAAAGAAAATTAGCAGAAATATCCTTTACAAAAGGTACCCGTATTGCCCGTTTTGTAAGTAGTATTAGCAGAAGAATTTTCTTTTTTGAAAAAAAAGGATTGCTCTATCCAAAAGCAATTATTAAAAATGAGTATGGAATTAAAATGGGTAAACTTAAGCTTGGTAAACAACAAGCTCAAAATGGCTTTTTAGAATTAGATGGAAAAAAGTACCAATATATTTTTAATGAAAATAATAGTGGCGAATTAAATGTTTATGATGAAATTAAAAATTCAACCGTATTGACTTGTACTTTTCCATTACCTACACAAACTCAATCTACCTTAAAATCAACTTCTTTTTTAGATAGCAAACTACCCAGTTTATTGCTGGTACTCTGCTGGTATGCTTTTCAACCAAATACCTTGGCTATTAAGTAATGTAGAGATAACAATGGGTTAATAATTACTTTATGTACTAGTTGTTCTTTTATGAAACATCTAGTTATGAAAATTTTATTTTCTTTACTGTTTAGTCTCCTTACTTTTTTTACAAGTGCCCAACCAAACGCCGCCCCCAATATATTTATTATTACAACAGATGGTTTTCGATGGCAGGAGGTATTTAATGGAGCCGATTCAATATTAATTAATAATCCCAAATACGTTGGGGACACTGCGGCAATTAAACAGCTTTTTTGGGATGATTCTAAGGAAGTTAGGAGAACACTTTTATTTCCTTTTGTTTGGAAAACATTTGCAAAACATGGAGCTATTTATGGTAACCGTCAAATAGCTAGTAAAGTTTCTGTTTCAAATCCATACAAATTTTCATATGCAGGCTATAATGAACTATTTACTGGCTTTGCCGATCCTTCAATTATTGCCAATAAAAAGAGATGGAATACCAATACTAATGTTTTAGAGTTCTTAAATAATACAAACGAATACAAGAATAAAGTTGCAGCATTTACGAGTTGGCACTTATTTAATTATATTTTAAATAAAAAGAAAAACACCTTTCATATTAATAGCGGTAACAATACACTTGTAACAGATTCTTCTTCGGCAAATCAGTTTTTAATAAATGGAACACAGCAGTATGTTGTAGATACATTAACCCCAACACGAAACGATATGCTTACTTTTTTAACTGCCAAAGAGTATGTACAAAAGCATCATCCAAAAGTAGTTTACCTTGGCTTTGGTGAAACAGATGACTATGCTCATAGCGGTAAGTATGATGGTTATTTGCAAAGCGCAAATGCATTTGATAGCTATATTGCTCAGGTATGGTATTTAATTAATAGCGATCCTTTTTACAAAAATAATACGCATATTATTATTACTACCGACCATGGGAGAGGTAAAAAATCAACTACCTGGGTAAGGCATGATATGTTTACAGCTGGTAGCGAAAATTCGTGGCTAATGTTGTTAGGCCCAAAAGTGGCTAATAAAGGAGAAATTAGTAATAACGATGAAATGTACACCAGTCAATTGGCACAAACTATTGCCTATTTAATGAATACCAATTTTACAGCACCACAATCAATTGAACCTATTCTACATAATGCCTTTATTGAAATAAAAAAATAACAATGACATAACATTTAGGTAATAATTAAAATAAATACACATCTTATTTTACACAAAAATTAATTTAAATGCAAAGCTTGAAAAATATTCTTAAAAATAAAGAAACTAGAGCATATTTTTTGGGTATACTATTGTTTTTAGTAGTAAGTACACTTTTCTTAATAGCTTTTGGAAAGACGGTTGCATTCCTATCACTAAATTCCTATCATCCTTTTTGGTTAAATGTGTTTTTTATTAATTACACGTTTATTGGGGATGGTATTTTTGCTTTATGTTTAATTGCAGTACTCTATTTTTATTTTAAACAAAAAAAACTTGCTACCAGTCTTATCTACGCTTTCATATCATCTGGCTTGGTAGTACAAATAATAAAAAATCTTATTCACTCTCCCAGGCCAAAACTTTTTTTTGAGTCAGGGCAATATTTATTTTTTATCGATGGGGTTACGCATTCAGGTAAAAACAGTTTTCCATCTGGTCATACAGCTACTGCATTTGCCATTGCTACTGTATTGGTAGTACTAATGAAAAATAAAAATTGGCAAATACCAATTTTGTTTGCAGCTATATTGGTAGGCTATTCAAGAATTTACTTGGCACAACATTTTTTAATAGATGTCATTTTAGGTGCTTTTGTAGGATGTACAACAGGTGTATTATCTGTTTATTTTGCAAAAAATAGGAAAGGGTTAGGCTACAAGTTTAAAAAACTACACCGTATTAATTCAAAAGTTTCAAATACCCCAAGTTCGGTACAGCCAGCGTAACAAGTTTTTACACTTAGGTATTTAAAGAACAAATGCTAGTAAGTTAGTGCAAAGATTTGCCGTTATTTTTAATCATTAGCAATCAATAAAATTTAATTGATTGCTTTTTCATTAACTCAAATTGGCACACACTTATGTAAAATTATTCCAAAATTTTATTACGTTTTAATTAATTAGTATTGAGTTACAAGCAAAAGACACTATTATTAATAGTTATAGCTACGCTACTAAAAATGTTGGTGGCTAGTACTATTAATTTAGGCAATGATGAAGTGTATTATAGAATGTATGCACAAGAATTGCAATGGAATTATTTTGATCATCCTCCAATGGTGGGTTGGTTAATACGTTTTACAACGTTTAATCTTACTATTGATACAACCTTTTTTATTAGGCTTGGTGCAATACTTTGTTCTACTATAGTAACTTGGCTGTTTTATTTGTGTGGTAAAAAAATTAGTAACGAACAAACTGGGTTTTATGCTGCGTCTATTTATACAGCAACTGTTTATGGCAGTATAATTGCGGGTACATTTATTTTGCCCGATTCGCCACAAATGTTATGTTGGATCTTAAGTTTGTATTTGCTTTTACGCATTACTGATAATAAGCATATTAATAAAACCAAAAAAAAGACAATGCTTTTTTTTGGCATAGTAGTAGGTTTAGGTATGTTGTGTAAAATACATAGCATTTTTCTTTGGGTAGCGCTTTTACTTTATGTTTTTTTATACTGTAAAAGCTGGTTTAAACAACCAGTTTTTTATATAGCTATGCTTATAACAGGGCTGTTTTTTTTACCAGTCATACTATGGAATATAGACAACAGTTTTATTACCTATTTATATCATAGTAAACGGGTAGATGTAACATTAGGCGGCATTAATATAGCTAACTTTTTTACTTTTATAGCTGCACAATTATTGTATTGCAATCCTATTATTATTTTCTTTATTTTAAAAGGAGCAGTAAATGCCTTTAAAAACAATTTACCTGTTTTATCTAGCCATAGTAAGATACTTTTATTAAGCAGTTTACCATTAATTTTTACTGCAATTTGTATTTCTTTTTTTAAACAGGTACTTCCTCATTGGATAGGGCCTGCATATAGTGGGCTTATTCTTTTAACAGCTTGCCTCTTTACTAAAAATACTAAACAGACAAAAATAAAGTTTGGTTTGCCCACGCCCATTACAATAAGTTTATTTTTTGTTTTGTTTATAAGCATGGCTGGCATTATACTTATCAATTTTTATCCTAGCACTTTAGGAAGTAAAAGTAAAAATAATATTGGCGATGGTGATTTTACTCTAGACATGTATGGATGGAATACTATTAAAACTGATGTTAATAAAATTATGGAGAACGATATAGAAAATGGTTTGATGAAGAGGGATGCTAAAATAATTTCTAACAAATGGTTTCCAGCATCGCATATTGATTTTTATATTGCAATGCCTTTAAAAAAGGAGCTTTTAGCCATAGGCGATACCATTGATATTCATCAATACGCATGGATAAACAATACTCGTTTAAAATTAAAAAAGGGAGATGATGCATATTTTATAGTACCCTCAAATACTAATTGTTTGGTAGTTGAATTAATGAAAAATAAATTTGAAATAGTACAAAAACCTGATACCATAATTCAAAAAAGAAATAATACACTGTGCAGAGAATTTTATTTGTGGCGGTTAAAAAACTATATAGAAAATGTTAACCACTAGTTAGTTGAATATTTGGCTTTTTGGTGTATAAAAATCTATGTTATTTAAAATTGGTTTTACACTATTTTTTTCAAACTCATTTTCAATGAAGTGTACTATTTCTTCAATATTATCATCATAGTTAATAGCTATTTTTTGTTTAGAATTTAGCCACGTATCAATTTTATCATAGTGTTTCTTTTTTAAACTATTTAGTACAGGAACACCCATTTCTTTTAAAGCCTCACCATTACATTGTTGCTCATATTGCTTTTTCATAGGGATCACAAGTAGCTTCTTCTTCATAAATAAAGCTTCTGCAGGCGTTTCAAAACCGCCACCTGTTAATATACCTTCGCAACTAATAAAACTATCAGTAAACTCAATCGTATTAATAGGTCTTATCCAACAATTTTTTTCGCTATACGATTTTTTGCAATTTTTTGTAAAAATATGCCATTGTATATTTTTAAATTGGCTCAATACGTTTATAATCTTTTCAGCACTATAGGCAGGTAAGTAAACGGTGTAGTGTCCTAAATTTCTACTATATGCATTTCTAATTTCCTCTCTAATAACTGGTGTGGTAATACTTTTGCTATATTTCTTAAAATGAAAACCAATACCAGATTTGCACGGAGCATAATATTTTAACACAACCCAAGCAAAAGGATCAAAGCGAAGTGGCTTTGGAGCAGCCTTATCTAAAACGGCATATTGGTGACTTACAGAAATACAGGGAATATTTTTTATTTTACAAGCCCATGCACTTAATGGTTCAAAATCATTAATAATTAAGTCATAATTTTCAACTGGAATAGTTTTTATTTCCTTGATGAATTGTTTCGAATTTATTTTTTTAATAGTTTGTAAATAATCTACTCCGCCATTTTTACCAAACACAAAACTTAACCCTATTCGCCTAAATTTTATATGAAAATTTAAGTCAATATTAGCCTGAGTACCGCTTAACAAAATATCTATTTCTCCAAGTTTTTTTAAGTAAGGTAAAATTTCGTTTGCTCTACTTATATGTCCGTTACCCGTTGCTTGTAAGGCGTATAAAATTTTCATGATAGTTTATTTAGTGGAACGATTCAAAGTCCTCCATCATACGTTTAAACAATTCTGTTGTACGTAAATGCGCACCCTCATCTAAATAATATGCATCATTGTATTCATTTACTAATACATCTTGTGAATAGGTATAAATGCTCCACTCGTTTTGAGAATATTCTAAAGCCGTCAAATGCTCTACCCAATCTCCACTGTTTAGGTAAACAACTTTACCAATATTATTTTCTATTATTTTTTTATTGGGTTGATGTATGTGTCCACAAACAACATAATTGTATCCTTTTTGAATAGCTATTTCAGCAGCGGTAACTTCAAAATTATTAATAAACTTCACAGCTGATTTCACAGAATTTTTAATCTTTTTAGATAGTGAAACTTTTCCTTTACCCAACTTTTCAGATAGCCAATTTATTACTGCATTAATCAGTATTAAGGTATCATATCCTACAGCGCCAAGTTTTGCTAACCATTTGCTATGCTTCATAGTTACATCAAAAACATCACCATGGAAAATCCAGCTTTTTAACCCGTCATCATGGTGTATTACTAATTTATTCACAATATGAAAATCGCCTAAAGAAAAATTCTCAAAGCGTCTTAATATTTCATCATGGTTACCGGTAATATAATAAACTTTTACACCAAGGCTAAGCATACTGTAATTTTGTTTTAGTACTTGCATATGGCTTTTTGGCCAAAATTTTTTGCTAAACTGCCATACATCAATAATATCGCCGTTTAAAATTAGCATATTGGGGTCTATGGTGGAAAGGTATCTGCAAAGTTCTTTAGCTCTGCAACCATAAGTGCCAAGGTGTACATCGGAGATTACAACAATATCAAGTTTACGTTTTTCCAAATTAGTTTTTACAAAAATGGATACTATACTTTGCTTAAACGTAAATAAAATGTTATCAAATAATAAACTTAGTTAAAGCTTTCTTTTTGCAAGCGTAAATCCAAACGTAGTACCTACATCAATTGTGCTGCGTACATGTATAGCTTGGTTATGGGCTTCAATAATATGTTTGCAAATAGATAAACCCAAGCCGCTACCGCCAATTTTTCGGCTTCGGGCTAAATCCGTACGGTAAAAACGCTCAAAAATTCTATTTAAATGTTCTTCAGAAATGCCACTTCCATTATCACTAATTTCTATTAAAACTCTTTTGCCATCTAATTTATAAAAACTAGTTTCAATACTGCCATTTTGTTTGCCATATTTTAACGCATTATCAATTAAGTTAGTGAGTACTTGGCGTATTTTTTCTTTATCAGCATATACTTCTAATGGCAACTCACAACCCTTTTTTACAAAATAATGTATCCCTTTTTCTTCTGCTTTTAAGGATATTGAATTAAATGCATCCTCTACTAAATCTTGTATTATAAAAGTTGAATTATTTAATTGCTGTTGGCCACTTTCTAGCTTACTTATTTCATCTAAATCATCAACTAAGTTTACCAGCCTATCTATATTACGAGAAGTATTTATTAAAAACCTTTGATTAACTGAAGGGTTATTTAATGCACCATTTAGTAAGGTTTCTACATAGCTTTGGATAGCAAAAATGGGGGTTTTTAATTCGTGGCTTAGGTTTTGTAAAAATTCTTTTCTGTACTTTTCATTTTGTTGTAGTAATTCAATCTCATCTTTATGTTGGGTTGCCCATTTTTCAACATCCTCACTAACTTGATCAATATCTTTTTGTGGTAAAAATGTTTTGTTATAAAATTCCTCTCTTTTACTAGCCTTGGTTTGGTAAATAAACTTGTAAATTAATTTTATTTTTCGGTACACAAATTGTTGAAGGGTGTAATTAATTAAAGCAAAACAAAAAATAAAAAAAACAGCTGAACAAACTAGCGCTATCCACCAAACCGGGTTAACTAAAAAAACAATAAACCCAAGTAAAAATGAAAGCACTATAGAATTAAAGGCAGCTAATTGTAGAGGAGAAAAATTTTTTTGTGGAAGCATTGTGGTTCGACGTGAATGGTGTGTAACCTAAATTTAAAATAAAATTAGGACAAATTTACGCAACAATCAATACCTAGCTTGTTATAGTTCAAACTTATAGCCTACGCCTTTTACTGTACTAATGCAATCTAAATTTAATTTTTGTCTAATTTTTCTGATGTGTACATCAATAGTACGATCGCCTACAATAACTTCCGTACCCCAAATTTGATTTAAAATTTCTTGTCGTAAAAACACCTTTCCAGGTTTACCAGCTAAAAGGGATAATAGTTCAAACTCTTTTCGTGCCAACACTATTTCATCCCCTTTATTGCGAATAATATATTTTTCTCTATCAATTTCTAAATCGCCTATTTGTATAATTGTACTAACTTTTTTATTTAATCGTCTAAATAAAGCATTTATTTTAGTAATTAAAATTTTGGGACTAATAGGTTTAGTTAAATAATCATCAGCCCCTGTTTCTAAACCTTTAACTTCTGTAATTTCATCACTCAAGGCACTTAAAAATACAATAAGTGTTTCTTTAAAAGCTGGTTGCAATCTTAATATATTGCATACTTCGATGCCGTTTTTATAAGGCATCATTACATCCAAAATAATTAAATCGGGTAAATGTTTTTTTGCAGCTTCAATTGCCTCGTTACCATTTTTAGCTATAAATACTTCAAACCCCTCTGTTTCTAAATTAAATTGTAAAATTTCCAAAATGTCTGGCTCATCATCTGCAATTAATATTTTCTTAACATTATTCATTTCTACAAAATTAGCTTTTAACAACCTTAATCGCTTAATATTATTAGGTAATTTGTATTATCAAATTGTTAAGCAATAATAGTTTTTTAACAAGAAATTTTTAGGTAAAATATAACTACAAGTATAATTTCATCATCTTTGCAGTATAATGCTAAGCAATAAAATAAGTATACTACTAGGTTTATTTACATTTTGGTGTGTAAATATAGTTGCAATGGCCGACTCTTTAAAAGTACCCATAGAGCGGCAAATGAAACATGATAAAATTAATCAAGAGCAAAAATTATTAGACAAAGCGGATGGACGATTAGATGGCATTATAAAAGCCACCCAACAAGATGATGTTAATTTAGTAATTACAGATGCTGTGTTTAGGCAAATTGATGAAATGCAAGATTCAATTGAAACGAATAAAAAAATAAATGGGCAACAGCAAAAGGTTCTTTATTTAGATTATTTGGAGCAATTGGTAAAAGCGCTCAGGCTAGGTATAAAGCAAAAAACAATTAGCGCTGTTTACTCCCCAATGCTTGTAGCTGCATTTGCTAAAGCTATGCAAGCCACTGTAGATAGTGAAAGCATGCTTAGTATAATCAAAGAGGCGCCTTATGAAGTGGGTAAAATAATAACACAACTTATTACTGAAAATATTGGTATTGCAGAAAGTAAAAATGAAGTGTATCTGCAATTTGCTACACTTTACCCCGATAAAATTATTAATACATTAGAGCCCTATGCAAACCAATATTTTGCAGATAGTTTATTAGTAATTGGCTGTAAAGCAAATCCAACGGGGGTTTATAGCTTTGCACAGGCTACTAATACTGTTATAGGAAAGCTAATACACCAAAGTAATAATGTACTCGTAAAAAAAGTAGCAGAGTTGAGTAAAACACCAAATGCACTTTTTTATTTTCCTTTTTTAGATGATATTTTTAAGGGCAAACAATCTATTGATTCACTAAAAAAAATAATTGGCAATGGCGAAATAGGTTATGATAGTGTTGCCTATTTTAAAGTGTTAGTAAAAACTGAAATTAATTATTTTATCCGATTACAAAATGCAGATACACCAATTGCTATGTTTGGTGCAAATGGGTTAAGAGAAACGCTGAAGAAAAAAGCAAATCAGCATTTTGTAAAAATAATTAATGACTTACACGAAAAACCTGAAGCTATACGAATGAGTGCTGTAGACCCTTTAAGCTCGGTAGATTTATATTATATGCTCGTTTTTGGCGAAGATGAAATTTATACCAGCAGTTACAAGCATAGTTTTACCAGAATGTTACAGCGGTTAGGAAAAAATTCAAAAACCGACTCTTTATTACAAGTAGTAAACTACGATTTTTTTAAACGCTTTATAAAAATGGCAGCTAATTTTAATAGATTAGATACGTTTTTAAAACTAATGCCTGTTGCAAAATCGGAGCAAATTATGCAGCTCTTTGTAGATAATTTAGATAAAACAACCGATTTGGAAGATGCTGTAGATGTGGCAGATAGTTATAGTAGCATTAATAATATAAAACTGCAAAATACTATTTTGAAGTATGTAAAAGAAAATGAATCCGATGCCATAAATAATGATAATGTAAGAGGAAAAATAATTTATGGCATACTTAAAACAATTTTTTTAAGTGCCGATAGTACAAGTAAAATAAACCTTACAACTGAATATGGTATACCTAATATTTATACCGTAGCAAATAAACAAATAGCCGACGATAGTGGAACAATAATACAGCAAGTATTTTTTTATGGCGATGAGGATGGAAAAAAATTCTTTCCAGCATTTGTAAATTCGTTTAGCGATAAACTACTATGGCAAACGATTATAAAAAAAGAATGGGTAGAAATTAAATCGCTTAAAGGCCAAAAGGTATGGGTATATGTAAACAGGCCATTAGATAATGATGAAAATTTAGATGATACCGCCCAATATCATTTAAATAGTTATTTAGTAGAGCAGGGGTTAACACCTTCCGTAGTTGTCCATAGGGGCCATAGTTATTGGTTACAAAGAACATTAAATCGAATGCCCGATGATGTAAAAATTGTAGTACTCGGTAGTTGTGGCGGGTATAAAAATTTAAGCACTATTTTAAAAAGTAGCCCTAATGCACATATTATTTCTACTAAAGAAATTGGCTTTGGAGATATTAATGGGCCTATACTAAATTACTTGCATCAAAATTTTCAAAGCGGTAAAGTGCTCGATTGGCGTGCCATGTGGGCTACATTAAACAAAACCTTTAGTAAAGACAAAAACAAAGCAGTAAGAGAAAGTTGGGAAAATTATATACCCCCCTACAAAAATTTAGGAGCAATATTTATAAAAGCGTACAATAAAAAAATGGCTGAGTAATGGTGCTTCTTTAAAATGTACATAGGCAAATATTGGTATCCCTAGTCAAACATTTATCTTTGTATAAATGTCATCAACAATACCCAAAAAAATAATTAATTTATCTGTACTTAAAAGAGTATTACAATTTGCAAAGCCTTACAAAATCAAATTTTATGGGTCATTAATCTTAGCCATTGTTCTTGCATTAATAGCTCCTATACGGCCATTACTCATTCAGCTTACTATTAACGATGGTATAAAAAATAATACCGAAGCTTTTTTTATAAAAGGTATTGGCGGCTTTATTATAGAAATAACTATTTTTCAAATCGTTTTATTGTTGTTAGAAACTGGTCTTCGATTTTTTTTCACTTTTTTAACCGCATCCCTTGGTCAGTATGTTGTAAAAGATTTAAGAAATACAACCTACCAAAAAGTTGTACACTATAATCTTAGGCAATTTGATAAAACTCCTATAGGCACACTTACTACTCGTACTATAAATGATATTGAAAGTATAAACGAAATCTTTAGCGATGGGCTAATTCCCATCATTGCCGATTTATTAACTATTATTTCGGTACTAATTTATATGTTTTGGGTAGATCCATTCCTTACATTAGTTTGCCTTGCACCTTTCCCTATTTTACTAATTGCAACTTATTTCTTTAAAGAAACCGTAAATAAATCTTTTATACAAGTACGTAATGCAATAGCCAGCTTAAATGCTTTTGTGCAGGAGCATTTAACCGGAATGAGTGTGGTACAAGCATTTGCAGCCGAAAGAAGAGAGTATAAAAAATTTGATCAAATTAATAAACAACACAAGCAGGCCAACATAAAAGCCATTTTTGCATACTCTGTCTTTTTCCCCATAGTTGAGCTAATAATGGCACTCTCCATTGGTTTGTTAGTTTGGTGGGCAGCAAATCATACAAATGCTTTTGGTACACAAAATAATAATGCCATAGCAGCAAAAATTACTTCTTTTATTCTTTGTTTAAATTTACTGTATAGGCCACTACGGGTAATTGCCGATAAGTTTAACATACTGCAAATGGGTATGATTGCAGGCGAAAGAGTCTTTAAAATAGTAGATGAAAAAGATACGACACCAAATAACGGAAAAATAGGGGCACAAAACTTACAGGGTAACCTTAGCTTTGAAAATGTATGGTTTGGATATAACGAAGATAATGATGTACTTAAAAATATTTCATTTCAAATAAACAAAGGCGAAACACTCGCCATTGTTGGGCATACAGGCAGTGGCAAAACATCTATAATAAGTTTAATAAATCGTTTATATCATATAAAAAAAGGTGTTATTAAAGTTGATGATATAAATATTGAGGAGTACGAGTTAGTAGAATTGCGAAGTAAAATTGCTGTTGTTTTGCAAGATGTATTTTTATTTAGCGGATCAATTCTAGATAATGTAACGCTTCGTAATTCAACCATCACTCAACAACAAGTAGAAGAAGCTGCCAAACTTTTAGGTATTCATCAATTTATAACTCAAATGCCACAAGGGTATAATTATAATGTAATGGAAAGAGGAGCAACGTTGTCATTAGGGCAGCGCCAACTGTTATCGTTTGTACGAGCATTATTGTATAACCCAGCAATTTTAATTTTAGACGAAGCCACCTCATCGGTTGACACCGAAAGCGAATTGTTGATACAGCATGCCATAGAAAAATTAATAGCTGGCCGTACCTCCATTATAATAGCTCACCGTTTAAGCACCATCCGTAAAGCCACAAAAATAATAGTGTTAGATAAGGGAGAAATTAAGGAAATAGGAACTCATCAGGAGCTTTTGGCCAAGCAAGGAGCTTACTATCAATTGCATAAAATGCAGTTTGAAAAGGAATTAGCTTAAAACACAAATAATTGCTCAAAAATTGTACTTTTTGACTCTCTCAATTTTTAATTTTGCCCACTACGCTGTATCTTTGCGGCAAATTGAGGAACAGTTATGGCATTTAAAGGCATCAAATCATTACTGGTAGGGGTTTTAGCAGGTTTTTTATTGCTAAATTCTAGTGCAGTAAAGGCGCAACATGGCGGGGAAACAACATCAGATACAACCAAAGCACACAACGTTGAAGAGTTTAATATTACCGAAACCATAATGGACCACGTAAAAGACAGCTACGGCTGGCATTTATGGGGGCATACATCGGTAAGTTTACCCGTTATTTTGTATACAGATAAAGGGTTAGAAGTTTTTAGCTCTTCAAAATTAATAAACGAGCATCACGAGCCAGTAGTCTATTCTGGAAAAAATACCTACAAAGTAAATAAGGAAAGCGGCAAAGTGCAAATTTTAAATGCCGATGGCACTGCAAACCATAAGGCTAAATTGTTTGATATATCTATTACTAAAAACGTAGCAACGCTTTTACTATCTATGTTATTAGTTTGTGTGGTTTTTTTAAGTGTAGCAAGGGCTTATACAAAACGTGGTGTAACATCTGCACCTAAAGGGTTACAAAGTTTTTTAGAGCCTATTATATTATTTGTAAGAGACGATATTGCTAAGCCAAATATTGGCCCCAAGTATACTAAATACATGCCTTTTTTATTATCTATTTTCTTTTTTATTTGGTTAAATAATTTATTGGGTTTAATACCTTTTTTCCCAGGTGGTGCCAACCTTAGCGGGAATATTGCCTTTACTATGGTTTTGGCATTAATTGTATTTGTAGTAGTAAATGTTAACTCAAATAAGGCCTTTTGGAAACATGTTTTTTGGATGCCAGGTGTACCAGTACCAATGAAAATATTTTTAGCACCAATTGAATTATTGGGCGTGTTTATAAAACCCATTTCGTTAATGATACGTTTGTTTGCTAACATTACGGCAGGGCATATTTTAGTACTGGCATTAATATGTTTAATTTTTGTTTTTAAAGCTTTAGCAGCAGCAGCAGTAGCTGTGCCGTTTGCAGCATTTATATATTGTATTGAATTGTTGGTGGCGTTTTTACAAGCCTTTATATTTACTATGCTTACTGCATTGTACATTGGTATGGCTACAGAAGAGCATCATCACGAAGAAGCACATTAACCCCTTGTTCCCCAGAGGGATCACTTTGGGCAAGTTCTTAAATTAATGACAAGCTATGTTTATCATAGTGTGGAAATAATTAGAAATCATCTTCCTGCTCCCTCACCTTTAGTAGAGGGAACTGGGTTGAGGTATATTTTTTGTAAACCCGTTGAAAGGAAACTTTTAACAAAAATTGTAAAACTATGGTAGGAAGTATTGCAGCAATCGGTGCTGGTTTAGCAGCGGTAGGAGCTGGAATTGGTATTGGCCAAATTGGTAAAGGTGCAACAGAAGGTATTGCTCGTCAGCCAGAAGCAGCGAATGATATTAGAAGCACAATGCTTATTGCAGCAGCGTTCGTAGAGGCCGTTGCGTTATTTGCTTGTGTAATTGCATTCTTAGGTTTAGCAAATGTTGGCTAATTTATCAAGTACAAAAAACTAATGCAAGTTTAAAGCACAGGGCGGCGGACTTGCATTTTCTTAAAAAAGATTAAATTTAAATTATATGTTTTTAGAATTAAATCCACTGGTAAAACCCGATTTAGGGTTGGTAATTTGGATGACGCTAACGTTTTTTATAGTACTATTTGTGTTGGCTAAATATGCTTGGAAGCCAATTTTAAAAGCTGTAAAAACTAGAGAAGATAATATCGATAATGCTATATCGCAAGCAGCAAAAGTACAGGCAGAAATGGCTCAGCTTAAAAACGATAACGAAGTCTTGTTAACTAAGGCAAGAGAAGAAAGAGCAACTATGCTTAAAGAAGCTAAGGATATAAAAGATAAAATGATTAGCGATGCTAAAGATTTGGCAAAAGCAGAAGCCAATAAAATTATTGTGGATGCGCAAGCAGCTATCAACCATCAAAAAATGGCGGCCTTAACCGATATTAAAAACCAAGTAGGTAATTTAGTAATAGAAGTAAGCGAAAAAGTTTTACGTAAAGAGTTAAGTAATAAAGCAGAGCAAGAGAATTTTATAAAGCAGTTAGCAGGGGAAGTAAAATTAAATTAGAACCCCCAAACCCCCTAAAGGGGGCTTTTGAAACGCACTATTTTTAACCATCAGTAATTTAGCTATAACTAAAACTGATTAAAATCAAGTTCCCCTTCAGGGGACAGGGGTATGAAGAATCCACGTTTAGCCACACGATACGCCAAAAGCTTAATTGATATTGCCACAGAGCAAAATCAATTAAATGCTGTACAGTCCGATATGCAACTGATAAAAAGCATTTGTAAATCTAATCCAGATTTTACAGCGGTATTAGTAAGCCCAATAATAAAAGGTGATGTAAAAAGTAAGATTATTAATGCCGTAACCAATGGAAAAGTAAGCAACCTATCGGATATGTTTATTAGTCTGTTGGTACGTAAAGGAAGAGAAAGCAACTTACCCGAAATTGCCGAAGCGTTTATTACTCAATACAACATTATTAATAATATTCGTAAAGTAAAAGTTACTACTGCCACTCCTATGAGTGATGAGTTACGCAATAGTATTTTAGCAAAAGTGCAAGCCGAAGGCACAGCCGCTAAAATAGAAATGGAGACTTTGGTAAACGATGAACTAATTGGTGGCTTTGTTTTAGAAACAGAAAACACCTTAGTAGATGCTAGTATTTTAAGAGATTTAAAAGATATTAAAAAGCAATTTATGAACAACGATTATGTTCATAAATTAAGATAGATAGGTAGATATGATATTTAAAAAACCGCTTCAATTTTTTTGAAGCGGTTTTTTTACTAGAATAATGTTAGTTTATCTATACATTCCTTTATTATATTTTCAAGTAATGATTACATAGAAGTTCCTTGTTATCATTTAATAACTACACGAATAAAACTTAGCTAAAAATAAAAAGTAGACTTGCTGCATTCTTTTGTAAAGAAATTTATCTTTTTAAAAATCAACATTTTAAGTTAAATTCGTTTACACAACGTTGATAATGGAAGTAATTGAACCCATAACTAAATATAATTTATCAGAAGAAGAAGAAAAAAAAGAAATTCTTAAGTATTACCGTGGCCTTTTGCGAAGCTTAAAAAATAATTTAAAACCTGGCGATAAAGAGCTGTTAAGAGTAGCGTTTGAAATGGCTGCTGAGGCACACAAAACAATGCGTCGTAAAAGTGGGGAGCCTTATATATTACATCCTTTAGCTGTGGCACAAATTTGTGTAGATGAAATTGGTTTAGGCGTACGCAGCACCATATGTGCCTTGTTGCACGACACGGTAGAAGATACTGACATTACACTAGAAGATGTACAACGAGAATTTGGAACGGAGATTGCAAAAATTGTAGATAGCCTTACCAAAATTAGTTCGGTAATGGACACGAACACCTCTCAACAAGCTGAAAATTTTAAAAAAATATTAGTTACCCTTACCGATGATCCCAGGGTAATTTTAATAAAACTAGCCGATAGATTGCATAACATGCGAACTATGGATAGTATGAAAAGAGAAAAGCAACTAAAAATTAGTAGCGAAACGGTTTATGTGTATGCCCCACTTGCCCATCGCATGGGCTTGTACACTATTAAAACCGAAATGGAAGATTTATCCATGAAATACATGGAGCCTGATACCTACAAATACATTGCACAAAAACTTAACGATACTAAAAGAGAGCGCACAAAATATATCAATGATTTTATTAGGCCAATAAAGGAAAAATTAGAAAAAGCCAATTTTGACTTTGAAATATACGGTCGCCCAAAAAGTATACATTCCATTAGCACTAAAATGAAAAAGAAGGGTGTAGCTTTTGAAGATGTGTATGATTTATTTGCCATTAGAATTATTGTAAATGCGACATTAGAAAAAGAAAAGGAAGAGTGTTGGAAAGTGTATAGCATAATTACAGATGAGTATATACCAAGTATAGAGCGATTAAGAGATTGGTTAAGTAATCCTAAAAGTAATGGCTACGAGGCGTTGCACACCACCGTTATGGGCCCACAAGGCAAGTGGGTAGAAGTACAAGTGCGTACTAAACGGATGAATGAAATTGCTGAAAAAGGACTTGCAGCCCATTGGAAATACAAAGAAGATGCAACGGACGAAAGCCGCTTTGATAAATGGTTTGGACAAATTAGAGAAGCACTAAGCAATCAGGATAACAACTCGATAGATTTTTTACAAGATTTTAAAACCTCCTTTTTAGCTGAAGAAATTTATGTATACACTCCAAAGGGAGATGTGCGTATGTTACCTGTTGGTGCTACTGCATTAGACTTTGCGTTTAGTGTACATACCGCAGTAGGCAGTAAAACAATTGGGGCAAAAGTTAATCATAAGTTAGTACCTATTGCACATAAATTAAAAAGTGGCGATCAAATAGAAATTATTACAAGTGCCAAACAAAAACCAAATTTAGAATGGTTAAATTTTGTTGTAACGAGTAAAGCAAAAAATAAAATAAAGGATACCTTAAAAGACGAGAAAAGAAAAATTGCAGACGAAGGAAAATATATTTTACAGCGTAAATTAGAGGGGATGGGTGCTTCAATGAATCACAGTAATTTAGAAGAGCTTTCTAATTATTATAAAACAGGCTCATCGCTTGATTTATTGTATGATATTTCCATAAAAAAAATTGATTTAAAAGAGCTCAAAGAATTTACCCTAGCTGGAGACAAATTAGTTCCACCCAAGCCCATAAAGATAATACCTGTAGAAAAAATATTAGAGCCATCTAAACAAATTAATAAAAAAGATGCCGAACTTATTATTTTTGGCGAAAGAAGCGATCAAATAATGTATAGTTTAGCTAACTGCTGTAAACCTATACCAGGCGATGATGTTTTTGGGTTTGTTACCACCGGCGAAGGACTAAAAATACACCGTACTAATTGTACTAATGCTGCAAGGTTGTTGGCCAATTATGGGCACAGAGTAGTAAAAACGAAGTGGGCAAAAAATAAAGAAATTTCTTTTTTAACGGGTTTAAAAATAATTGGACTAGATGATGTAGGCGTAATACATAAAATAACTAACCTTATTAGCGGCGAAATGAAATTTAATATTAGTGCTATGACTATTGAAGCTAAAGAGGGAATTTTTGAAGGCAATGTAAAAATATTTGTACATGATAGAGAAGAGTTAGAAGAATTATTAGTTAAGTTAAAAGCTTTGCCAGGTATTGAACGAGTTGATAGATACGATACCGAATAAAATGAATTAAGTAAATACTTTAAAAAATAAATAATGATAGAGTTAATTGAAAAGCTAGTTGCAGAGGCAGGTGTTACAACAGAGCAAGCACAAAAAAGCGTAGAAGTAATAAAGAATTTTGTAAAAGAAAAATTTCCAATGCTTGGTGGGGCAGTAGATAATATGCTAGGCACTACTAGTGTAAATAATGATGATGGACTAGATGGGTAATCCAATTTTTTTATACCTTTTTCAAGAATAAAAAAATTACTTAATCAATATTGAAGTGCCTTTTTCATAAATAGCCTTCTTTGTCCATCCATTAATATAACTTAACTCCCACACATAAGTGCCGGGGTCGGCTGGTTGCCTTTACTTATTTCCATCCCAACCTTGTAAAGGATTTTGTGTAGTAAACACTATTTCCCCTAACCTATTAAAAACAGTAAATTTAAATTGCTTGGCTAAATCTGCATTTAGTGCTAAAAGTTTATCGTTTTTACCATCACCATTTGGTGTAAAGGCATTGGGCACTTTAATTAAACATATAGGTAATATTTTTACATTTATTTCATCCTTAGCATTACACCCATTATTATCTACCAACAAACTATATTTTTTTGTAGTAAAACTTGTATTTATTTGGGCAGTTGTTTCACCTGTATTCCATGTGTAGGTATAGGCAGGATTAAATGCTGTACCAATTGGTAAAATCTCATCGCTACAAAGTACGGTATCTCTTCCCAAATCTAACCGAGGTATGGCATACACTTGTGTGTTTTTTGTTGCGGTTACTTGACCACAAAATCTATCCATACCTGTTAATGTAATAGTGTATGGGCTTTCAGCATCGTACTTAAATAAAATACTTTTTACATTGTTCCAAGTTTTTCCATTGCCATTATCCCAAGTATAGGTATCTACAAATAATGTTGCCGTTTTTGTTAGTACCAAGGTTTGCCCAGCACAATATTGTGGTTTTACGCCATTAATATCTATATAGGCTGTAGGTGCAATTACAATATTTTGTTTAGCCGTATCTATACAACCATATACATCGTTAACTATTAAAAGAATGTTGTATGCTTTAGGAAGTGTATATAAATGAGGTGGCGGCGTTATTCCGGTATAAATAGTAGCATCGCCTAATTCCCAAAGGTATTGTAAGCCAATACCACCTATAGTTTGGTTAATTAAACTAACTGGTGTGCCAAAGCAAATAGTATCGTTTTGTACTAACGAAATACCCGGCTTAAAGTAATTGCCTAACGTTACGTTTTGTGTTACGGTTTCAGTACAAAAACCGTTATCTACTTTTAACGTAATGCTTACATTAGGTGTAGTAGTAGCAGCTAAATAAGTTACGGTTTGTCCTAGTTGTGTGGTGCCATCGCTAAACGTCCACAACCAACTATTAATACCATTGCCACCAGGGTGGCTTAAAATAATGGTATCGGTAACACAATCCCATTTTACTGTACTTGAAAATGTAGCATCTAATTTACCTAAAATATCTAATGAAAATGTTTCATTAACATTTTGCGGAGCATAGCAAATATCTAAAATGCCATTTCCATCTGTACCTACTTTATTACGTAACGTATATAAACCTTGTGCATATATAGGTGCAGAAAATTGTACATCTATCCAATTTGTAAAACCGCTACTAGCGCAAGTAACATCTGTAGTTGCGCCAATTACGGTAACACCCGATGGGCCTGTAATAGCAAACTCACTACCATTGGCACTAACACTGCTACATAAAATTGGTTTTGAATAAAATGCTCTTACTGTTGAAGGACTACATTTTAAAAATTGTACCGAATCAAATTTTGGAACAGTAGGAGGTATAGGAATAGTTAGTGCAATGCTTTTTCCTATCAACATATCTATACCACAAGTATCTGTTATAGTATTCCCATCGCTTCCATTATTTATTACTAAATTGTAATTACCATAAGGAAGTGGATTTGCTAAATTCAATCTTAATCCAGTTGCTATTCCATTTACACAAGTATAGGTTGCAGATGTAATTGCAGGGTTTGTTGGCGTAATAGAAAACTCGGTACCTGTTGGTGTTACACTAATACACAAAAAAGGTTTATTAAAATTTACATCAACAAAAGTAGGGGCACAGCCGGTAAAGCTTGTGGTGGTAAAATCTAATGGAGTTTGTGCAGGTACTGTAAAAGGTATATCAGCTGGCAATAATAATCTTCTACAAACATTCTCAAAAGTATTGCCATCTGTACCATCTGCAACTCGTAAAGTGTAATTATTTGGAGGCAAGGCTACGGGTAAATTAATGGTTAAAGTTGTTATAGCGTTAACACCAGAAGTGCAATTTGAAACAACTCCCGTAATTGTTGTAGCCCCACCAACAATTGAAAACTCGGTTCCTAAAGGGGTAACGGTATTACATAGCATATCATCACTAAAGTCAACCTTTAATTTTGAAGCATCGCAACCAACTATCTGAACATTACTTATAATAGGGTCTGCAGCATTTGTTAATACTGCGGTACCAAAAAAGTCTAACGTATATCCTAGGCCAGAGCTTGACCAATTGTTAACCATTAATAAGTAATCATTCCCAGCTACTAAACCTACCATCCTATTAAATTCCGAACCAGGTGCACCTCCACCACAAGCAACATTTGAAGCACCAGCAGGTGTACAACCTGTAGGGCCTGTTATACCACTTAAATTTAAAGAAACCCTTAACTCAGTGGTATATACTTCACTTAAATTTCTTCCTGTAACATCAAGTATTTCCCAATCAAAATCATCACCACCTCCAAAAGGAGTTAATAAAAATCCTAATTGCCCTGCACCATAACAATGAAACCTATACCACAAGGAATTGTCAGTTGTTACAATATCTCCACAACCTGCAGTAGGGTTTGGCAAATTACCAATACCAGTACATATTTGAGTATTGTTTTCAGTAAATCGTACATTACCACATACGGCTGTTGCCACCGTTGGAGCACTTCCTGGGCCATTACAAGGCGCTAAAGAACCTGTGCTATTCTTAGGTCTTGTTTTTTGTGCAGTACCAACAAAAGGGAGAACTAATAAAAAAAACAACAAAAAACGCATATGCAGTAGTTTAATAAGGGTAAATTTAATTATAATTTTACTCTTTATTAAATTTAAAATGTTCAATTTTAATGAAAATACCCACTTACTTAAAAAAAGGCGATACCATTGGAATTACTTGCGCTGCTGGATATATGGCTTCCGATAAAGCACAAACTTGTATTACCACCCTACAAAAATGGGGTTACCATGTAATGGTTGGCAAAACATTAGGTAGTATTAGTACCAATTATTTTAGTGGTACAGATGAAGATAGAAGAGATGAAGTACAAGCAATGCTAGATGATGCAACTATTAATGCCATTTTATTTGGTAGAGGGGGTTATGGTGTTGGCAGAATTGTTGACCAACTTGATTTTACAAAATTTAAAAAAAATCCAAAATGGTTAATTGGCTTTAGCGATATTACCGTTTTGCACAACCACTTAAACACCAAATTAAAAATTGCAAGTTTACATGCCCCTATGGCAGCTGCATTTAACGAAGGCGAAAACGAATTTATACGTTCCCTAAAAAATGCATTGATGGGCAAAAAAGGAAAGTATAAAATTGCTGCACATCCCTTAAACAAAAAGGGAAATACCAGTGGGGAATTAGTGGGTGGCAATTTAACTTTATTAGCTAATTGTATTGGTACAACAAGCGATATAAACACTAAAAATAAAATATTATTTATTGAAGATATTGGGGAACAAATTTATGCCGTTGATAGAATGTTGTATCAACTAAAACGTAGTGGTAAGCTACAACACTTAGCTGGCTTAGTTATTGGGGGCTTTACCGATATGAAAGATACAGACAGGCCTTTTGGAAAAACGGTTTACGAAGCTATTGCAGCTATTGTTGCAGAATATAATTATCCTGTATGCTATAATTTTCCGGTAAGCCACAATAAAGAAAATTATGCGTTAAAAGTGGGAATAGAATATGCGCTAAAAGTTGGCAATAAACTTGTCTCCCTATCAGAGTTTTAGCAAACTATCCAATTTCTTTTGGTACAAATCGTAGGTAAATAAATTTTGATGATTACCTCCTTCAATAGTAATAAAAACATCTTCTTTTTTTAAAATAGGTTTTAGCTTAGCTGCATTTCTGTACGGAATAATCCAATCGTTTGTACCATGAAAAATAGTTATTGGAGTTGTTACTTTTTGTAAATAGTCGTTAGTTGGTAATTTGTAGATTGATGAACGTTGATGAGGGTAAATAGGTATCCAACTACTAAATAAACTTGGTATGCTATAATAGGGAGTTTCTAAAATTAATTTTTTAGCAGGATAAAAAGAGGCTACATAGGCTGCAATACAAGTACCCAAGCTTTTTCCATAAATGATTATACTATCGCTTTTAAATTTAGCATTGGCCATTTTGTATACTTGCTCACCTACTTTGTATAAATTGTTTTCTGTTATTTTACCTGTGCTTTTTCCAAAACTTGGGTAATCGGGCATCCACACTTCGTAGCCATTTTTTGTAAAGCTGTTTACAAATTTTGCGTATCTATTTATGTTTTGTTTATTGCCATGGAAATAGAGTACAACTCCTTTAGTTATCGTATCTGTACTAAAAAATTTTACCATACTAATATTGGTGGTTGCATTTATGGGCATATTTATTTCTTCAAAAGGAGCACTAAAACTAAAGGTATAATCTGGTGCTAATGTTGTTGGATGAAATAAAAATTTCTCTTGCAGGTAATATAATGCAATGCCAATACTGCAATACAGTAATACAGTTATTTTAACCCATTTAAATATTTTCTTTTTCATAACATAAGTATGGTTGTAGAGTTGCACTCTGTTTCACCCTTCAGGGGTTAGGGGATTTTTAATATTGCAAAATATCTCTAATAAAATTATGGTACTCCGGAAAATTTGGAAGATTATTATGGCCACCGCCATGAATAGTTATCAATGTAATTTTCCTTGGATTTAGTGCTTGCAATTTTTTGCTTTGGCTTATAGGTATCAACCAATCTTTATTACCATGTAAAATATAGGTATGGCAGTTTACTTTAGGTATCCATTTATCTGTACGTAAGTGATAACGCAATACATATTTAACGGGCAGTATCGGCAAAAACCGTTCTATTGTTTTTTTAAAACTAAAATACGGGGCATCTAAAATTAAATACCGAGGTGTATTATCTGCTGCTAATTTTGCCGCAAATCCACTACCAAGACTTCTGCCATAAACTATTATATGATTTTGATGGTGCACTTTTGTAAGTGTGTCGTACACATACTGTGTATCGCTAAGCATATCTTTTTCGTTACGCTCACCTGTACTTTTTCCAAAGCCTCTGTAATCAATCAATACAACATCGTATTCATACCTATAAAAATCTTTAGCATATTTAGCCCAACCTTTTATGCTACGACTGTTGCCATGGAAATACAAAACTAATCCTAGTGGTTTATCAACTTTAAAATGTAACCCATTTATTCGTACACCAGGTTCTACATCAAAAAATAATTCTTCAAAAGGGGCATCGTATTTATATATAAAATCTTGCTTTAACTTTTCGGGCTTAAAAATAAATTTTTCTTGTACAAAATAGGCGATTACTGAAAGTACTGCAATACCTATTACTATATACAGACTTAGCTCTAGCACCTTGTAGTTTTAGTTAAAAAGCACTCTACAAAAATTTTATTCGTCTTCTTCATCGGTATAAATTCGGTTAATTTTTAGTTTAGTAGTTGGTGCAACTATCAACGGAAATTTTTCAACTTGAACATAGCTTTGTTCTAATCCAAATCCTTTTTCTTCGCTCAGCGATAATTCTTTCAACCAAAAGTGTAAACGCATTACAATACGTTCAAACAAAGGCAATTCATTATCTTGGCTTAAAAACTTTTCCATTACAATAAATTTAAAATCGCCTACCACATTATTTTTTTGCTGGCTTTCGTAACGGCTAGTAACATTTACTTCTCTATTTTTTACTAAATCTTCTACTACTCTTTTAAACATTAAATTAATACGTGGAGCCACTCTAAAACCTAACTTAAATTCAACTCTAATAATATCATTAGGTATTATATGGGTTACATTATACTCACAGGCATAGGGATCATCAGCTGTATCAACATGTACAAACCAGTAGATATCGGCTCGTTTTGGCATACCATTTAATATGCTATAAATAATTTTATGTTCAATTTCGTTCGGGTTATTGGCGCTACTCATGTATACTAAATGCGTAGCATATTTTGGTACACTACTATCATTACTTAATTCCTCTAACTTGTTAATGTAATCTTCTAGTTTAACAAACTCTACATATCTATTTTTTATTTTACGAGCCCTGTACCATACATACATAACGGCAAATAATGCACCGCCTACAATTAAGGTAACATATCCGCCATGAGGAAATTTATCTAAATTGGCAATTAAAAAACCAATTTCAATAGCTAGGTATACAATTAAAAAAAGATAAATTAAAAAAGGTTTTGTTCGTTTACTAATTAAATAATTAGCAAATAAAATAGTTGTTGCTAACATACAAAGCGTGATTGCCAAGCCATAGGCAGCCTCCATTTTACTACTCTCTCTAAAATATAAAACAATACCAACACAACCAATAAACAGCATGCTATTAATGGCTGGTATATATAATTGCCCCTTTGCTTCGGTTGGGTAATTAATTTTCATTTTAGGCCAAAGATTTAATCGGATAGCCTCACTAATTAAAGTAAACGAACCACTAATTAACGCTTGACTAGCAATAATAGCTGCCGCAGTTGCAATAATAATACCGGGCAGTACAAACCATTGGGGCATTATTCCATAAATTGGTTTTATTAACTCCTCAGCCGCAGGATAAATTGCTTTTGTTTTTATCAAATCGGCACTAGACGAAAACACAGTGCCACTGTGCTTACTAAGTAACCAAGCACCCTGGCCTAGGTATTGTACAATTAAACAAATTTTTACAAAAATCCATGAAATACGAATATTTCCTCTACCACAATGTCCTAAATCACTGTACAAAGCCTCGGCCCCAGTAGTACATAAAAACACAGCCCCTAATAGCCAAAACCCACTAGGATATTGGGTAAGTAGTTTAACAGCATACATGGGGTTTACTGCTTTAAAAACTCCCCAATAATTTGGTATTTGAGATATACCTAATAATAATAACATGGTAAACCATATCATCATTATTGGTCCGAATAATTTACCAATACCTGCAGTGCCAAATTGCTGCACAGTAAATAAAACTACCAAAATACCTATTACAATATATATAATTGTTGTTTGCGAAATATCGGCAAATTTTGGAATATTGCGTAATCCTTCCACTGCCGATGCTACTGATATTGGTGGCGTAATCATACCATCGGCAAGTAAAGCAGCACCCCCTAACATAGCTGGTATCACTAACCATTTTTTTTGCCTCCTCACTAAAGTATACAAACTAAAAATTCCTCCCTCACCTCGGTTGTCTGCTTTTAAGGTAAGTAATACATATTTTATAGTGGTTTGAAGTGTAAGTGTCCAAATAATACAACTTAATGCACCTAATATCAATAATTCTTCTATTGGTTTGCCATTAACTATGGCATCAAATACATAAAGCGGAGAAGTACCAATATCGCCATAAATAATTCCTAAGGCTATAAGTAAACCTGCACCGGTTACTTTATTTACATGTTTACTCACAAAATAAAATTTACTAAAAGATGGAGTTTTAAAGCATAAGGTTGTACACGTTATGATTTATGGGTACAAATGTATATCTAAATAAAATATGGTGTAGTTTTTTTTGATGCGGTATACTTCTTTTTTAACCTAATTAGCCTGCACAACTGTTATATAAAGTATGTCCCAACTCTATTAATCAAAATTTACGGGGTAATGTAGAGTTTAAAAATGTCGTTTTAAATAATCCTAAAAGCCTTCCATATTTTCAACAAAATGCTTACCTTTGCCGTCCAAAATTCCGGATGTGGCGAAATTGGCAGACGCACTAGACTTAGGATCTAGCGGAGTGATCCATGTAGGTTCGACCCCTATCATCCGGACTAAAATAACTGTTAATTGGTTAATTCGTTTAATAGTAAAACTATTAAATGTGTTAACCAATTAACGTATTAACTAACTAATAAATAGCAAAATGGCAACAGTTGTAAGAGAAAATGTAGGACTTTTAACCGATAAATTAACCGTTAAAATTAGTAAAGACGATTACTTTCCTACGTTTGATAAAAAAATAAAAGAATACGCTAAAACAGCAAATATACCTGGGTTTAGAAAAGGGATGGTACCAGTAGGGATGGTAAAAAAAATGTATGGAGCATCTATTTTTACTGATGAGGTTTTAAAAACAATTGAAAAAGAATTATACAATTATTTAAGTACCGAAAAGCCAGATATTTTTGCTCAACCCTTACCCCTTGATAATGATGTTAAAGGCTTGGATATGAATAACCCAGCCGATTACGAATTTGGTTTTGAAATTGGTTTAAAACCGCCCTACACCTTACCCGATTTTAGTAAAGCAAAATTAACCCTAAACAACGTAAAAGCTACCGATGCAATGGTTGATGAAGAAATTGGCCGTATGCAAATTAAAGGGGGCAAAATGACAGAACCAGAAACTATCGATACCGAAGAAAATGTACTGAATATTTTATTCACAGAAAGTGAAAAAGAAGGCAATGCGGTGGAAGGCGGAGTAAGCAAAGAAAATTCGGTTATTGTAAAATACTTAACACCTGCTACCCAAAAGAAATTTATGGGTAAAAAATTGGGCGATAGTGTTTTAGTACAATTGGGTAAAGCTTTTGAAAAAGATAAGTTAGAGGCTTTTGTTGCCGACTTAGGTTTAGATACAAAAACTGCTGCCGATAAATATTTTAATTTAAACATTGCAAAAATTGGGCTGGTAGAAAAAAGAGAATTAAACGAAGAATTTTTTAAAGAAATTTATCCTGCAAAAGAAATAAAAACCGAAGCCGAGTTAAGAGAAAATTTAACACAAGAAATACAAAACTATTGGAATGGCCAAAGCCGTAATCAATTGCAAGATCAATTATATCATTTTTTATTAGATGAAACTAAAATGGAGTTTCCGGCAGAGTTTTTAAAACGCTGGTTACAAAATGGAGGCGAAAAACCAAAAACAGCTGAGGAAGCCGAAGCAGAATTCCCAGGTTTTAGTGGTCAATTAAAATGGACATTAATAAGCGATAAAATAATTACCGATAATAAGTTAGAAGTAAGCAACGAAGAGTTGAGGGAGTATATGAAAGTAGAAGTAATGCGTTATTTTGGTACCATGCAATTAGGCGATGATACAAGTTGGTTGGAAAGCTATATAGATAGAATGATGAAAGATGAAAAGCAAGTAGATGCAACTTACCGCCGCCTTATTACCGAAAAATTGTTTGCTTGGATGGAAACTCAGGTAAAGCCAAAAGAAAAAGAAGTTACTGCAGAAGAATTAACAGGTATGATGCATAATCATCAGCATTAAAAAATAGGTATTATAAAAAAGGAGAATATAAAACATTCTCCTTTTTTTATAATTTTATCTCCTCTTCACTATCATCAAAAAACTTGAACTCTGTTAGGTGATAGTTGTTATTGGCAGCTACTTTAATACGTTGCTTGTACTTACGCCTCCATTTACTTACTTTACTAAGTAACCAACCTTTAGTTAAATAGGCTAATACAATTGGGTGTACATATATAGTTAAGCCTTTATGCTTTTGCATAATAAGGTAGCTTAAATTCTTTTCTATTTCATCTTCTAAAATAAGGGTACTACTAACTTTTCCAGTACCATCGCAGCTTGGGCAAACTTCGGTGGTGTTAATGTTCATTTCTGGCTTCATACGCTGCCTAGTAATTTGCATTAAACCAAATTTGCTAATACCTAATACAGCATGTTTTGCTCTATCGGGCTTCATGTATTCTTCCATGGCATCGGCCAATTTCTTCTTATTGTCGGGCAATTTCATGTCAATAAAATCTATCACAATAATACCCCCAAGGTCTCTTAGTCTAAGCTGGCAAGCTATTTCTGCAGCAGCCTCCAAATTTGTTTCTAACGCATTTTGCTCTTGGTTATTACTTACACTTTTATACCCACTATTTACATCAATTACATGCAAAGCTTCGGTATGCTCTACAATTAAATAAGCACCACTTGGCAAGTTTACAGTTTTTCCAAAAGCTGCTTTTACTTGTTTTGTTACGCCATAACTATCAAAAATTGGAGAGTCATTGTTGTAATAGCTTACAATATCCGCCTTATCTGCTGCTATACGTTGTATGTAAGCTTTAGCATCGGCATAAATGTTTTTATCATTTATAACTACTTTATTAAAATCTTCGTTTAATAAATCTCGTAGAATACTAGTGGTTTTACCTTGCTCACTTAAAATTTTTGTAGGAGGTGTTGTTCCTTTTAAATTTTGTTGTATGGTATTCCAAGTGCCAGTAAGTGCTATTAAATCTTCGTGTAGTTCGGCTGTTTGTTTGCCTTCTGCAGCGGTACGTACTATTACACCAATATTTTTTGGCTTTATAGCTTCTATAATTTTTTGTAGGCGTTTTCTTTCTTCACCACTATGTATTTTACGGCTTACGGCAATAATATCATTAAATGGGGTTACCACAACAAATCTGCCAGGAAGGCTAAGCTCACAAGTTAAACGTGGGCCTTTTGCTGCTATGGGTTCTTTTAAAATTTGTACCAAAACATTTGGCTTGCCACTAAGTACTTCTGTTATTTTACCTGTTTTTAAAATTTCTGGCTCTACTTTAAATTTTGTAAAATCAAAAGAGGTTTCACTTTTTTCATTAATAGCATCTCCTGTAAATTTTAGAATAGAGCGTAGGTAGGGGCTAAGGTCGGTATAATGTAAAAAAGCATCTTTTTCGAAACCTACATCAACAAAGGCAGCATTTAAGCCAGGTATAAGTTTTTTTACTTTTCCCAAGTATAGGTCTCCAACACCGAAGTTTGCATCAGTTTTTTCACTGTGCAATTCTACCAGTTTTTTATCTTCCAAAAGGGCAATTTCAACCCCTTGTGGTGTAGCATTAATAATTAATTCTTTGGTCAACCTATAAAGTTTGTAAGACCATTAAACTTGATGGATGGAAAACATAATGGCATTCAAATACACTATACAATATATTGTATTCGAATGCAACTGCATGTGTCCCAAAGTGTTTCGGGACCGAATAAAAAAAAGGATTACTTCTTCTTATGACGATTCTTTCTTAAACGTTTTTTACGCTTATGAGTTGCGATTTTATGACGTTTTCTCTTTTTACCACAAGGCATAACTAGTCTTTTTTGTTTTTAATAATAATATTAATTCGTTTTATTTCAATTCTTTTATTCGTTGGTCAACTTCCTCGGTATAGTGTGGGTCGTTAGCCATACGTTTACTAAGTTGGTACCACTTTATAGCTTCTTGCTTATCGCCTTTTGCAGCATAGGTATCGGCTAAAAAAGCAATAGCTTCTAAATTTTGAGGTTCTGTGGTTATCACTTTTGTTAAACGGTCAATAGCTTTATCGTATTGCCCACTTATGTAACCACCAATACCTAAAACTAATTGCGCCTTCATATTCATACTATCTGTTCGTACAACTTCTAATACTTTTTGAACGCCTTGCATAGTTTCTGCGGCACCTCCAAATCTTCCTTTGCCAAAAATGTAACAACTACCTAATCCAATTTTTAAATCGGCACTTGTAGGGTTTAGTTTTAAAGCTTGTTCAAATAAGCCAATGGCTTGTTCTGTTTCCCAATTTAATTTAGCTTCATCTTGCTCACTTCTTAAGTTAGCTAAAATTAATTGGGCTGCAAAGGTGAGGTTTTTTTCTGAATTATCCAATTTACTTGCCTCGGAAAGATAAAATATATAAGGTTCAAAGGCTTTTGTAGTGTCTTTCCAAAAATTTGCTAAGGCTGTATTTGCTTGTATTTGTTGGGTAGTTACATCCCCTCTTGTAACAGTATTTTCTAGGTTTGCTAAATAGGTAAGCTGTGCAGGTGTTAATTTTTGTTTAGCCTCTTTAATAAAACCATTGATGTTGAATAGTTTAGCCTCCTTTTTTGAAGCTGTAGGTTGTTCTATTTTTTTGGGTACTATATTACCTCCAAAAAATAAACTGATTACCAATAAAGCACCAATACCTGTAAAAATTAGTTGTTTTTTCACCTTAAAATTTTAAGAGTGTAAAGGTACAACTACTAATCCTCAGTATCATCATGTTTATTGCTGCTTTCTTTTATGTTTTTAGACGCTCTAACATCTAACATAAACTCTTTTGCAGGTTTAAATGCAGGTATAAAATGTGCAGGAATTTCAACTGCAGTATTTTTTTTAATATTTCTGCCAATTTTTGCGGCTCTTTTTTTGGTAATAAAACTACCAAACCCACGTATATAAATATTTTCGCCATTGGTTAAAGAATGTTTAATTTCCTTAAACATTGTTTCTAAACTAACTAGTACATCTATCTTTGGAATACCTGTTTTTTCAGAAATTCTATTAATTAAGTCTGCTTTTCTCATGATAGCTATTTATTAAAGATTAAAAATTATAAAAGTAAAGTACAACTTTTTTTGAAAATATCAAAATAACCCTATGATTATCAGCATCTTTGCAAAATAAAAATAGGCTCGTTTTTTACTTTCAAATAATTGAATATCAATTAAATACAAGTAAAATCAATGTACTAAAAAAGTTAACTAATAATTTTGTTTTAGAAAATGGACAAATTAACCGAAAAATACTTTACAAAAAACCTATTATTTTGGCATTTAAATACAAATACCAGAAAAATGCCTTGGAAAGGCGAAAAAGACCCCTATAAAATTTGGCTAAGCGAAATAATATTGCAACAAACTAGGGTAGAGCAAGGTTTGGAGTATTACAATGCATTTGTACAACATTTTCCTACTATAAATGATTTAGCTAATGCAGAGGAAAAAAAAGTATTTAAACTTTGGGAAGGTTTGGGCTATTATAATAGGTGTAGAAATTTAATAGCTACTGCAAAGGAAATTGTTACTACATATAAATCAAAATTTCCAACTAGGCACGAAGATATTTTAAAGCTAAAAGGAGTAGGGCCCTATACCGCAGCGGCTATTGCATCGTTTGCTTACAACTTACCCTATGCTGTGGTAGATGGTAATGTAACTAGAGTGCTTACTCGATTTTTTAATATTGATTTGCCCATAGATAGCGCACAAGGCAAAAAATTATTGGCTACGTTAGCACAGCAATTATTAGATGGTAAAAATGCAGCAAATTATAACCAAGCCATAATGGATTTTGGGGCTACTATTTGTAAACCTAAGCTACCCCTGTGTAGTAGCTGCCCATTACAAAAAAAATGTCAAGCCTTTGAGTTAGCATTGGTAGATAAACTGCCCATTAAAGAAAAATCGGTTGCTAAAAAAACAAGGTGGTTTTATTATTTTATAATTGAGTGTAAAGAAGGCGTTTATATTAAAGAAAGAACCGACAAAGATATTTGGCAAAATTTGCATGAGTTTATGTTGATAGAAATGCCAAAAAAATCATCGTACCAGCAAATTAAAAATACAAAACAGTTTAAAAGCCTTTTAAGTAATATACCCTATTTATTAGATAGTGTTTCAAATGAATATTCGCAAATACTTAGTCATCAATTAATTAAAGGTAAATTTTGTATTTTACAGGTATCTAAAAAAGTAAAGTTTGAAAACTTTAAGTGGGTGCCAAAAAAGCTACTACATCAAATAAGTTTTCCAAAATTTATAAATACATATTTACAAGATAAAAAGTATCTTTAAATTTAATTGTAAAACACTTACATAACATACTCAATAAATAAACATATGAGAGGCGTAAATAGAGTAATGCTAATTGGCAATTTGGGTAAAGACCCCGATATGCAATTTTTGGAAGGTAATATTGGTGTGGCAAAATTTTCGTTGGCCACCACGGAAACCTATAAAGATAAAAGTGGTAAACTTATATCTCAAACAGAGTGGCATACTGTAGTATTATGGCGTGGGTTAGCCGAGTTAGCACAAAAGTATTTACATAAAGGCAGCCTTGTATATATTGAAGGGCGCTTAAAAACTCGTAGTTGGGAAGATAAAGAAGGTAACAAAAAATTTGCAACAGAAATTGTTGGCGATAATTTAATAATGTTAGATAAACGAACTGATGGTGCTGTGGTAGGTGGAGATGGTATGGATACATTAGGCAGTACAGACATACCTACTATGGATGAAGGAACCGAACGTTTGCCTTTTTAAAAAAAAGGCAAATTATTTTTAATTAAAACAACTTGCTTTGGAGTATTATTCGGTATTGAATATTAATTTCCCCGTTTTTTTTCTATCTATAAACCCTGCGGCTTCCGCTGTTTTAGCCATTGCTTTACTTGTATTATTTGTACTCTCCTTTTTTGTAGCTGGTAGCGAAGTAGCATTTTTTTCGCTTACACAAAAAGATATTAATATGCTTAAAACAAAACAACAGCCATCATATAGGCGTATTGTTACGTTGTTAGAGCAACCCAAAACCTTATTGGCAGCAATGCTTATTGCCAACTGTTTAGTAAACATTGGTATCATTTTAATTTCAAATATTTTAATTGATGGCGTTTTAGGTGAATTACATTTAAATTTTTGGATAAATTTTTCTATAAAAGTATTAGCCGTAACTTCTTTATTGGTTCTGTTTGGCGAAATTTTGCCAAAAGTTTGGGCAACGCATCACAAAATTTTATTTGCAGTTAACGCATCTTTAATTATTGAAATATTTAATAGCATTTTTTATAAATTTAGCAAACGCTTAGTAAAATTTAGTGATGGGGTAGAGCAAAAATTTACTTCCGATAAATCTTCTAGGTTAGATAATAGTCATTTAGATTATGCCATTGATTTATTACCAGAGCATGAAGCTACAATTGAAGAAAAACAAATTTTAAAAGGCATACGTAAATTTAGCGATACCACTGTAAAGCAAGTAATGCGCACTCGGCTAGATGTTAATGGAATAGAGTATAGTGCTAGTTTTAGTAATACTATAAAAAAAATTGAATCGTTGCAATACAGCCGCTTGCCTGTGTATAAAAATAGTTTAGATGATGTGGCTGGCATGTTACATACCAAAGATTTATTACCTTATTTAAACGAAAATGAAAATTTTGATTGGCATACGCTAATGCGCCAACCACACTTTGTACATGAGCAAAAATTAATTGAAGATTTGTTGCAAGAGTTTAGAAATAAACGCAACCATTTTGCTGTAGTAGTTGATGAGTTTGGCGGCACAAGCGGTATTGTTACATTGGAGGATATTATGGAAGAAATTATAGGCGAAATAAAAGATGAATTCGATGATGAAGAAAGTGGAAATAAAAAAATAGATGAGTATACGTTTATTTTTGAGGGGAAAACAATGATAAACGATGTTGTAAAAGTAATGGGTTTACAAAATGATGTATTTGAAACTATACGTGGCGATAGTGATTCTTTAGCCGGATTGGTTTTAGAAATTGCAGGCGAATTTCCACAAGTAAATGAAGAAGTAAGTAGTGGAGATTTTATTTTTGTGCCGCTTGATATAAATAAAAATAGAATTAATAAGGTAAAAGTTATTGTAAGTAAAAAGAATGAAGTTAAATAAATTTTCAATTTTGAATTTTGAATTTTCAATTTGCGTATTGCTCATTGCATATTGCATATTTTGTAATGGCTGCAACTCCACCTATACCTCCAAAAAAAGAGGCTACTACAAAATAGATTTTCCTGAAAGAAGCTACCAAATATTTAGTAAAGAAGGGGTGCCTTATACTTTTGAATACCCAAGCTATGCAACCATTGTAAAAGATAGTACGTATTTTGATAACGATCCCGAAAGCCCGTTTTGGTATAATATTGACTTTCCAAATTTTAATGGAAGAATATTTTTGAGCTACAAAAAAATAGGCGGTAAAGCGTTATATAAAATAAAACAAGCCAATGGTCAATATAAAGATAGTTCTGGCATAAATTATTTTGATAAAATGGTAGCCGATGCGTTTAAACTTACTAATAAAAACGAAAGTATAGCCTCATCTATAAAAGATAGTTTAATGCTGACTAAAAATGGTATTTCGGGTATATTTTTTAAAGTAGGTGGTAATGCAGCCACCGCCAAACAATTCTTTTTAACCGATACCACCACTAATTTTTTACGTGGTGCTTTATATTTTGATGCTACACCTAATGCCGATAGCCTACGCCCAGTGCAAGATTTTTTACAAAAAGATATTGAACATTTAATAAATACGTTTAGGTGGACCAATAAATAATGTTTTACTTAATTTAATTCTCTATCCTTAGTAACTTTGCACCCATGATTGCGATCAATAATATTTTAATTAGCGATGAAGTTGTTAAAGAACAATTTGTTTGCGATTTGGGTAAATGTAAAGGAGCCTGTTGCGTAGATGGAGATGCTGGCGCACCACTAGAAAAAGAAGAACTACAACACATTAATGATGTTTTTGAAGCTGTGCTTCCTTATTTAAATGAGGAGAGCAAAAAAGAAATTGATAGGCAAGGCAGGTACGTGTATGATAAAGAATATGGTTGGGTAACACCAACTATTGATAGCAAAATTTGTGTGTATGGTATTGTAGATAAACAAGGCATTGTAAAATGCGGGATAGAGCAAGCCTATTTAGATGGAAAAGTAACTTGGAAAAAACCAATAAGCTGTCATTTGTTCCCCATTATAACAAAAAAAAGCAAACGTACTGCAACCGAGTATGTTAATTACGAGCCTAGGGAAGATAACTGTAAAGCAGCATGTGCATTAGGCAAAAAATTAAAAGTACCCGTTTATCAATTTTTAAAAGAACCCTTAATACGCAAATTCGGCAAAGAGTTTTACGAAGCACTTGATGCCACAGCTAATCATCTTACAAATAAAACAACAAACCCTTAAAGGGATTAAACAGTATATATTATTATGAAGTATTATTCAAAAAGAAGATTTTTAATTTTTAATTTTTCATTTTTAATTTTTCTAAGCTCTTGTTCAGTTAACACAGCTAAAATAGATAACAGCCTAAAAAAATATTTTGATGAAAATAAAGTAGATGGGTGCTTTACCATGTACGATAATGCCACAGGCGATGTGGTGGTATACAATTTGGGATTAGATACCACAAGGTTTTCGCCAGCAAGTACATTTAAAATTGTAAACAGCTTAATTGGTTTGCAAACCGGTGCAATTGAAAACGATACTATGCTAATAAAATGGGATGGTGTAAAAAGATGGAATGAAGAGTGGAATAAAGATATGGATATGAAAGAAGCTTTTAAAGTAAGTAGTGTACCTTATTATCAAGAAGTGGCAAGGCGTATAGGAAAAGATATCATGCAACGTTGGATAGATAGTGTAGGCTATGGTAATAAAATAATAGCAGGGCCTATTGACTCTTTTTGGTTGAACAATCAACTTAAAATTTCGCCAGATGAACAGCTGGGATTAATGAAACGCTTGTATTTTGATAAATTACCATTTAGAAAAAGTGTACACGAAATGTTACGTAATGTAATGCTGCAAGAGCAAAATACGGCGTATAAATTAAGTTATAAAACAGGTATGGGGTTTGAGGAAAATGGAAATGCAATAGGTTGGATGACTGGATGGATTGAAGAAAATAGGCATGTTTACTTTTTTGTAACCTTTATAAAAACACCACAAAAAGAAGTAGATATGAAAACGATACGAATGAACATTACAAAAGGAATTTTGAAACAATTGGGTTTTTTAGAAGGAAAGAAATAATTAATTTTTAAATGCGATAACCTGCATGCCGTCAGATTTGCTGGTGTGCTAATTAGGCGCTTATAGATTCAGTTTAACATTTTAGTTTAGAAATGTTTTTTAAGTTGCATAAATAGTTTAAGTATCATTTTGTAATGGCTAGCATTTTTATTCTGCCAATAATATGGATAATTATTTATTTGGCAAGAGTTAAGAAAGGCAAAGAAAAACCTCCATAAACTGATGGAAATTGGTTAGATGTAACTGATATTTTCGATTATTGATTAATTTTTTGCCTTTGTGGGCAAAACAAAATACAATGTTTTCATTCCAATATATATAATACCTTTTTATATTACTTGCAATACCTTTTTATATTACCCTTTACTTTTATTTACTAAACTGGAAAAAGAAAAACCGAAAGGCGAAGAAGAAAAAAATAATCAGCAAAAGTTTTCAAAAATAAGTAAGTAAGATGCTGAAGAAAAATTAAAAGCTTTACAACAAAAAGAAAAAATATTACAAGATAAGTTGAAGAAAATAAATGTAGCCTCTCCAAAAAGTCCTGAAAAGGATTGGTAAAATAAGGTCTGACTCCTCGTCTGGCCTTATGGAAACCTTTTAATGCACTGATAATAAGTTAAAATGTACAGCTCCAACCTTTGGGGCTTTTTTTATGTTATTTTTGTACTATGAATTTTAGATTAAAAACAAGGGAAGTTAAAATAGGTAAGTTGCTTTTAGGTAATGGCCATCCTATTCGTATACAAACAATGACAACCACCGACACCATGGATACCCAAGCTACGGTTGAGCAAAGTATTCGTTGTATTCAGGCTGGTGCAGAGTTGTTGCGTATTACTGCACCAAGTAAAAACGAAGCAGAAAATTTACAAATCATAAAAGAAGAATTGCATAAAAGGGGGTATACCACACCCTTAGTTGCCGATATACATTTTACACCAAACGCAGCAGAAATTGCCGCAAAAATTATAGAAAAAGTAAGGGTAAATCCAGGTAATTATGTAGATAAAAAAAAATTTGAACAAATTGACTATACCGATGCTGAATATGCAGAAGAAATTGAACGAATAAAAGAACGATTTACTCCACTAGTTTTAATTTGTGCAGCGTATGGTACTGCCATGCGTATAGGTACAAACCATGGCAGCCTTAGCGATAGAATTATGAGCCGCTATGGAGACACCGCAATTGGAATGGTAGAAAGTGCTATGGAATTTTTGCGTATTGCAAGAAACGAAGATTACCACAACATTGTGTTGAGTATGAAAAGCAGTAACCCCATTGTAATGGTAGAGGCATACAGGCTTTTAGTTAAACATATGCAAGATGAGTTTGGCGAATGTTATCCCTTGCACCTTGGTGTAACCGAAGCTGGCGATGGCGAAGATGGAAGAATAAAAAGTGCCATTGGTATTGGTACCTTATTACAAGAAGGGATTGGCGATACAATTAGAGTTAGTTTAACAGAAGATCCAGAGTTTGAAATACCCGTTTGTAAAGATTTAGTAGCGTTGAATGTAGAAAGTAAAGAATTAAAAAATGAGATAGTAATTCAACAAGCTGCTAAAGGAATTGATACTGTTGTTGCTAATATTGGTAAAGGCCATGTACCTATTGTAATTGCCGATTTTATGTTGGCAGAAAATATTACCCACAATGCTTTGCAAAGTATTGGCTACACATACAATGAGGAAACAGATAAATGGAATATTAGCGATGCTGCCGCAGATTATATTTACACCGGAAATAAACGTATCGACTTTGCATTACCAGGAACATTAAACGTTTTAGTTGATGCTAATGTTTGGGGAATTATTGACGACAAACAAAAATATTTTCCTTTATTTCAAGGCAAAGAATTTATTGATGCAAAAGAAAAAAGTAATACATTAAATTTTATTGCCATTGATGTTGCACAAAATTATGATGAATTGTTAGCTGTAACTAAGCAAGATAAAACGGTTGTATATTGTATATATAGCAACGAACAAAATAGTCTAAATGATTGTAGAAATTTTGCAAAGCAAACCAACCAACCAATAATAATTTCTGTTGAAAGCCACCACACGACTGTTGATGAACAATTAATACATTTTAGCCAAAAAGCTGGGGCCTTATTTTTAGATAATATGGGTAATGGCATTTGGTTAATGAACGATCCAAGCAAACTTAAAAATACACAAGCAAGTGGTAGAACCTATTTGCCTGTACAAAACAACCATCAGTTTTTAAATAATACCAGTTTTAGTATTTTACAAGCAACACGTAAACGTATTAGTAAAACCGAATACATTAGCTGCCCAAGTTGTGGCCGCACCTTATTTGATTTGCAAGAAACCACTGCAAAAATAAGAGCAGTTACCAATCATTTAAAAGGCTTAAAAATTGCCATTATGGGTTGTATTGTAAATGGCCCTGGCGAAATGGCCGATGCTGATTTTGGTTATGTAGGTAGTGGTGTAGGAAAAATCACCTTATATAAAGGTAAAGAAGTAGTAAAGAAAAATATACCTAGCGAAGTAGCGGTTGACGAGTTGATAAATTTACTAAAAGAGAATGATGTGTGGATTGAGAACTCCTAAATTACCAAACGAAAAATAATTTTGCCCAAGGCAATTGAGTTATGCAAACAAATTTTTTACTAATAGGTAGTGGTATTGCAGGGTTTTCGTATGCATTAAAAGTAGCTTACCTAATAGTAAAAAGTGCACAGTTTAGGCACGAGAGTAGAGGCTTGCATTACACAACAGAGTTTCCACAACACCATTCACAAGCACAAAACACCATACTTTAAAAATGTATTACATAATTTATCCTTTATTATATTTACTATCCTTGTTACCTTTTTTTATCTTATATGGGATTAGCAATTTTATTTCATTTTTGTTATACCATATAATTAAGTATAGAAAAGAAGTGGTGTTTAATAATTTAAAAATTGCTTTTCCTACAAAAACCGAAGCTGAACGAATTATTATTGCTAAACAATTTTACAGCTATTTTACCGATACATTTATTGAAACCATTAAATTTATTTCTCTTTCAAAAAAACAATTTTTAAAACGTACAACAGGTAATTTCGAAAGTATAAATGAGTTAATTGCAAAAGGGTATAATATTAATTTGTTGGCAGGGCATCAATTTAATTGGGAGTATGTAAACCATTTTTATTCGTACAAGTTAAGCATACCCTTTGTAGGTATTTATATGCCTATCACTAATAAAGCGTTTAATAAAATTATTTTTAATATTAGAAAACGTTACGGTACCATATTAGTTGGTGCTAACGAATTTAAAAGCCGCATGCATGAGGTGTTTACAGGAAGATATGCATTAGGGTTAGCTGCCGATCAAAACCCTGCCAACCCAAGCTTGGGGTATTGGATGAATTTTTTTGGAAGACCTACTCCCTTTCTAGCTGGGCCAGAAAAAGGTGCTACAAAAAATAATTTAGCTAGTGTATATGTATCGTTTAAAAAAGTAAAACGGGGCTACTATCATTTTGAAAGTAGCTTATTAGCAGAGCCTGGCATGCATACAAAAAAAGGAGAGCTTACACTTTTATATAAAAATAAATTAGAGCAAACCATACAAGAAGATCCTGCTAATTATTTGTGGAGCCATCGCAGATTTAAGTACGAGTATAAAGAGGAGTATGGGGGAATAATAGAATAGTTTTTAGTGACAAAGCCTTCGTATCACACGAAAAAAAGGAATTAACCTATACACAGTGTTTACTGTCATCCCTAACACAAACCAAGGTAGTGTTTCAAATTAGTGCCCTACAACCTAATTCAACACACTCACATCCTTCTCTATTTTAAGCTTTTTCTCTTCTTTAATTTTTGCCCATCCACCCAATACGTTACGTAAATTATGGATGCCTTCTTTTTTTAAAATGCTAGCAGCAATTACACTTCGGTATCCACCTGCACAGTGTATGTATAAATTCTGGGAATCATCAAATTGGGCAAGATGTGCAACATCTGTCATTTCATGCAGTGGTAAATTTTGTGCATCTTTTAGGTGTCCTTCTGCATATTCGGTTTCTCGACGTACATCTACTACAACTAAATTAGGATCGTGTGGTATATCCATTGCTAACTCATCTGCTTCAACATCAACAATCATATCTACTTTTTCGCCAGCGGCTTGCCAAGCTTCAAAACCACCTTTTAAATAGCCCTGCATTTTATCGAAACCAACACGGCTAAGGCGTATTACAGTTTCTTCTTCCTTACTATTTTCGGTTACTAAAATTATAGGTTTATCAAATGGTAAAATACTACCAGCCCATTCAGCAAATCTTCCCTCTAACCCAATAAAAATAGAGGTAGGTATATGGCCTTGTGTAAATATGCTGGCATGCCTTGTATCTAAAACTAATACATCTTCACTTATTAATTTTTTAAAAGCATTTACACTTAGTGGGGTTAATCCTTTTTCTTTTATAATAACTAAGCTCTCGTAACCGTTCATATTTATTTGAGCATTTATTGCAAAATATTTTGGGGCTGTCCCAAGCCCAGTAGTAACAGCTTTTATAAATTGCTCTTTAGTTTGAGGTTGCAGTGCATAATTAGTTTGTTTTTGTTCTGCTATGGTACTAAAGGTATTGGATCCTAAATTTTTGCCACAACTACTTCCAGCCCCATGTGCCGGGTAAACCAAAATATCATCGGCTAGGGGCAGTAATTTATTTTGGATAGTATCATACATAACACCGGCAAGCTCTTCGCTTGTCATATTACCACTGCTTAAATCTGGTCTACCTACATCGCCTACAAATAACGTATCTCCAGTAAAAATAGCATGAGGCTTATCGTTCTCATCTCTTAATAAATAACACGTACTCTCCAATGTATGACCTGGTGTATGTACAGCCTCTATGGTAAGTTTACCTAGTTTAAAGAGTTCGCCATCTTTTGCATGGTGTACAGCAAAATTGGTAGCAGCATTAGGGCCATAAATTATTGGAGCGCCAGTTTGTTTACTTAAATCAATATGTCCGCTTACAAAATCGGCATGAAAATGAGTTTCAAAAATATATTTAATAGAGGCATTATTATCTTTCGAAAGTTTTACATATTCATCTGTATCTCTTAGCGGATCAATAATGGCTACTTCACCTTCGCTTTCAATATAATATGCTGCTTCGCTTAAGCAGTTGGTATAAATTTGTTTTATAATCATAATAAATCTGTTAAAAAGTAAAGTTAAAAAAAAGCGTTTAACTAAAGTGTTAAACGCTTTTAAAACATTTTAGATAAAACAAAATTAGCCTACTAATTCTTTTACAAATTTGTTAATTTCTTCAATACGCTGGTGATTTACGGTGTAGTAAATAAATTTACCATCTCTTTTTGTAAGCACAATTTCTGCTTTACGTAAAATAGCTAAATGTTGGCTAGCAACAGATTGCTCTATTCTAAGTTTTACATAAATTTCCGTAACCGTAATTTTACTTTCATCTTCAATTAATTTTAATAATTGTTGACGAAGTTTGTGATTTAAAGCCCTTAATACCATTGCGGCTTTTTTAACCGACTGAAAATCAACGTTTAATAATGATTCCGAAACAAGTTTTTCTGAGGGCATAGAATGTTCTTTTACGATTGGTGCTACCATCATACTAATAAAAATTTAAAGGATGCTTGAACAATGTTTAAACTGTAAATATAAAACTATTTTATAAATTTATATACAAACTGTTTTATATATAACATTTATTTTGGAATTTTGTTTAAATTATCTTCAAACTCTTTTAAATAGTTGGGTACAGCATATGCAAGGTTTGCAAAGCATTGATTTTCAAAAATTTGGTATGATAAGCTTGCTAGGGCAGTAGTTGAAATGTTTAGTTGATCTATTAAAATATTGAAATGGCTGTAAAGATTATTTATTTTAAAAGCACCATTACCCACAAATAAAATAGGCTGTGCATCTAACAGTTGGGTAAAAAAACTATCCGTAATAACCAACGGTGTAGGCTGTAAAATAGGGGTTAAATTTTTATTGTATATGGCTGTAAATACTTCCATTCGCCTAGCATCAATCATAGGGCAAATAAGTGCTGTTGTATTTTTTGCATAAATAGCAGATGATTGTATGGTAGTTATTGCCAATAACTCTAGGGTACTTAGTGTAATTAATGGTTTGTTTAATGCATAACATAATCCCTTTGCACTTGCCATACCTACTCGTAAACCCGTATAACTTCCTGGCCCACTTGTTACAGCAACAGCATCTACATTTTTTAATTCAAGATTATATTCAACACACAAATTTTTTATAGCTACTTGTAAAAAACTTGCATGCTCTTTTTGATTTTCGTTAACAGCACTACACAAAACGTTTCCCTTTTTACTAAAGCAAACTAAAGCTTTATCAATTGCAGTATCTATAGTTAAAATAAGTGCCATTATAGTTTATTCAGCTTACTTTTTTAGTAAGTTGCTTGGGGTGTATTTTTTTTGATGTACACTTAATGTTTGTAGTAAGTTGTAAATATTTTTTTCTCCTATTTTTTTAGCCCACTCAAATGGTCCGTAAGGGTAATTAGTGCCAAGCTTCATAGCAATATCAATTTCTGCTTTACTGCTTACTTCAACCTCCAAGGCAAAATAGGCTTCATTAATTATCATGCTTACTATGTTAGCCGTTGCAAAACCAACCTCATCGGGCACACTAATAATTTTTTTTTGTAAAAAGGTAGATAAGGTTTCAATAATTTTTGGAGTAATAGTACCCACTATTTCCCAAACAGGGCGTTGTAAAAAAGTTTGCCAACCGTTAATACGCAACACATTTTTTGGTGTATTTAATTGTACTAATGTTTGGGTAACACTATGTATAAGTAAGGGTTTATTTATTTTGGCAAAATCAAGTTGCATAAAATCTTCTTTTGTATATAAATAAATTTCAGCTTCTTGGGCATAAAACTCAGTTATAGAATGTACCCTAATACACTCATTATCAGTAACAGATTTCGATATCTCCTCCCACTGTTCATCTTCTCCTAAAAAAACAAGTTGCATAGCTTTCTTTTTTACAAAAATAGGTGGTTGATAAAAGATATATTTGCATTTAGAAAAATAATCAACAAAATGGCAAAAGAAATAATTAGTACAACCAATGCTCCTGCACCTATTGGTCCGTATAATCAAGCAGTATTAGCGGGCAATATGTTATTTATTAGTGGGCAAATAGCCTTAAAACCAGATACCGGGGAGTTAGCAAATTTAGATGTAATTGAAGAAGCTCATCAAGTAATGCAAAACCTTAAAGCCATATTAGCTCATGCTAGCATGGATTTTAGTAACGTAGTTAAAACTACCATTTTTTTGAGTGATATGGAATTGTTTGGCCAGGTAAATGAAATTTATGGTAAATATTTTGAAAGCGATGATTTTCCTGCAAGAGAAACAGTAGCCGTAAAAGGGTTACCCAAAAACGTAAATGTAGAAATTAGTATGATTGCAGCTAAGTAACCTTTTATTCCGTCTTATTTCAAAAGCGCATAAATGAATGCAGATAAACTTGTACTTGTTACGGCCAAAGTACATCAATACTTGTTGGATAGATTACAACAAAGTGGTTATACCGTTTTGTATAATTGGGCAATTCCCCACAATGACCTGAAGGTATTAATTAGTAATGCCGTGGGTTTAATAGTAACTACCCGGCTTACTATAGACAAAGAAATAATTGATAACGCCAACAAACTACAATGGATTGCCCGGCTGGGAAGTGGCATGGAATTAATAGATGTTGCTTACGCAGAATCAAAAGGTATAAAGTGTGTTAGCAGCCCCGAGGGTAATTGCAATGCAGTGGCAGAGCATGCTTTGGGAATGTTGTTAAACATATACAACAATCTATCGGTTAGTAATAAACAAGTTAGCAATGGAGAATGGATAAGAGATGAAAATAGAGGCACAGAGCTATTTGGTAAAACAGTAGGCATTATTGGCTACGGACATACAGGTAGTGCTTTTGCAAAATTATTATTGGCTTTTAATGTTACTATTTTAGCCTACGATAAATATAAGTTTGGGTTTGCAGAGGGGCATATTAAAGAAGTCAACCTAGAGCAAATAAAAAAATATTGCGATGTTATCAGTTTTCATTTGCCCCTAACTACCGAAACAAAACATGTGGCAAATAATGATTTTTTTAATGAGTTACAAACGAAGCCATTAATTATTAACACATCAAGAGGTGAAGTAATAGAAACAACTGCTTTAATTACTGCACTACAGCAAAATAAAATTAGTGGAGCAGCTTTAGATGTTTTAGAAAACGAAAAAATACCTACCTATACTACTATCGAAAATGAGCAACTTACTTATTTAGCTAAACACCCCAAGGTTTTACTTACTCCACATATTGCAGGCTATAGCTATGAAGCTTTTTACAAAATGGCTAAAGTAGTTTTAGATAAGTTAGGTATATAATTTTTTTGTACATTTGTACTAACTACAACGCCTTGGTAAATACGGGGCGTTGTATTTTTTTGATTTATTAAAAGGAATTTTATGGCAGAAACAAATTATGTAAAAAAAGATACGTTTGAAAAAATGAGGGAAGAGTTACACTTAATGAAAAGTGTAGATAGACCTGCTGCAAGTAAAGCAATTGGAGAAGCCAGAGAAAAAGGCGATTTAAAAGAAAATGCAGAATACGATGCTGCTAAAGAGGCGCAAGGTATGCTAGAGGCCAAAATAAAATATTTAGAAGGCGTAATTGCAACCGCAAGAATTTTGGACGAGACAAATATTGATACCAGCAAGGTTAGCATTTTAACTAAAGTATCCTTATTAAATATGAACACTAAAAAGAAAGTAACCTATCAAATTGTTTCGGAAAAAGAAGCCGATTTAAAGTTGAGTAAAATATCGGTGACATCGCCAATTGGTAAAAGTTTATTGGGTAAAGTTATTGGTGATGAGGTTGATGTTGTTGTACCAGCCGGAATGCTTAAGTTTAAAGTAGAAGGAATTGGATTATAGTTGATTAAAATAATTTTTGTAAGCCGTTCATTTTGTTTGAACGGCTTTTTTATTTTATCAATCGTTGAGTGTAGATTTTTATAGAAACTAATTCAGCAACTATTAACATGAGTCGTATAATAAAATCCCTTAAATCTGTGGGTTAATTTGCTTAATTTGTGAATAAAAAAATGACTATATTTTCTAAAATAATTAAAGGCGAAATTCCGTGTAATAAAATAGCGGAAAGTGATAAGTTTATAGCTTTTTTAGATATTGAACCTATTGTTACAGGCCATGTATTAGTTGTACCTAAATTAGAAATAAATAAAATTTTTGATGTGCCCGATGATTATTTAGCAGAAATGCTAGTATTTGCAAAACCTATTGCCAAAGCCATTGAAAAGGTATTTGATTGTAAACGCTGTGGCATAAGCGTAATTGGTATAGAAGTGCCTCATGCACATATGCACTTAGTGCCTATAAACAGTGCAAGTGATTTAAATTTTACTAGAAATAAATTAGTAACTACTCCTAAAGAATTAAATAAAATACAGGAGTTGATTGTATCGAATTTAGGATGATTAATTTATTAATAACCTAAAACCCACACCATGTATTGTTTCTAAAACAACCGTAGGGTCGGCCTTTACATATTTACGAAGTTTGGTTATAAACACATCCATAGTTCTGCCTAAAAAATAATCTTCTTTACCCCAAACATTCCGTAAAACTTCTTCTCTTTTTTAAAACTTTATTTATATGTTGGCAAAAAAAATCTAAGCAAATCGCATTATCGTTGGGTAAGGGATAGTACACTGTCGGAGGTGTAAATTTATTTACAAAATCTTTATGGTATGGGTACTTTATGTGCAGATCAATTATTTTTTCTTCACTTTTTCTGGATTGTTCTTTATAAAATCATCCCAACCTTTTGCTTTTTTTGTTTTAGTAGCCGTGCTAGTTGCTCCATTTTGAAAATGATGGCAAACTGCTACAGCCAAAGCATCTGTAGCGTCATAGTGTTTTGGATCTTCAGTAAACTGTAAAATATGCTGTAACATTTTCATTACTTGCTCTTTATCGGCATTGCCATTACCTGTTACACTTTGTTTTACTTTTTTGGGTGAATATTCGGTAACATCTAACCCATGGCGCATGGCAGCCGCAATTGCCACTCCTTGTGCTCTGCCTAGTTTTAGCATACTTTGTACATTTTTACCAAAAAAGGGAGCCTCAATAGCAAACGATGTTGGCTGATACTTTGTAATTAACCCACTAATTGTGTTAAAAATAAGTTGAAGCTTTTTGTATGTATCACTTACTTTCCCGGGTTTAAGTACACCTAGCTCCAGTAAATAGGGTTTATTATTTTTTATTTCTATCAATCCATAGCCCATAATAATTGTACCAGGGTCTACGCCTAAAATAATGATTTTTTTTTGTTGCAATGGCTATCTATTTTACCTCATAAAAAAATACTAACATTGTGTATTGAACAAAAGTATTAAAATAATAATCAATTGGGTAATTGGGCCATTATTAGCAGCATGGTTATTTTATTCTTTATATAATCAAGTAAAACAACAACAAGGCATTTACGATGGTATTTTATTAATAAAACAAGCGCCCTTTGGTAAACAAGCACCGCTTTTTTGGTTAATAGTGGTTTTGGCATTTTGTAATTGGGGGCTAGAGAGTAAAAAATGGCAAATTTTAATAAATAGGTTATACCCTATTAAATTTTTTACAGCAATAAAATCGGTGTTAAGCGGTGTAGCTCTTTCGCTAAATACACCTAACCGTATTGGTGAGTATGTTGGTAGGGTCTTATTTGTGCAAGAGGGTAAACGATTGCAAGCGGTATCTCTTTCTATGGTGGGTGGCATTGCACAATTGACAATAACTATGCTAATGGGCACCCTTGGTTTAGTTGTTATAATTACCCAAATGGTTGATGGTGAACAGTTGATGGGTTTATCTAAAATTTGGCTACGAACATTTACCTTATTTTCTTTTTTAGGGACTACTTTTTTAAGCTTATTTTTTTTTAAATTAAGTTGGTTAATTCGTTTAATTGATAAATTGCCGTTTGCACAAAAAGTTGAAAAGTACATTAATATTTTAGAAAATTTTGATGTAAAAATTTTGTTAAGATTACTATTTTTATCTTTCCTTAGATACATAATTTTCGTCTTACAATATGTTTTAATGTTTAAACTGTTAAACGTACAAGTAGATTTTTGGCAAGGCTTTTGGGCAATTACTGTATTGTTTTGGGTATTGGCAGTAGTGCCAACCATAGCTATAGCGGAGTTAGGTATACGAGGAAAATTTGCTGTAGCCTTGTTAAATTTATATAGTAATAACATTATAGGAATAATTGGTACTACTTTTGGTATATGGTTTATCAACTTATTTATTCCTGCAATAATAGGTAATTCATTAATTTTAGGTAAGAAAATTTTTAAAGAAAAATGATAGTTAAGTGTACAAAAATTGGTATTTTATGTATTGGTTTAGTTAGCATTAGTTTTACCCTAAACTATGCCGACCCTTGTACCATACGAAACACTGTTTTTAAAGATGGAGAAGTGGTTACTATGAAAGTTTTTTATAGTACCCTTGGTATGTATGTAGGTGCTGGCGAAGCTACGTTTAGCGCCAATGTAGAACGCTACAATGGTAAACCTGTTTATCATTTTGTTGGCGAAGGAAAATCGTATAGCTTTTTTGATAATTTTTTTAAGGTGAGGGATAGATACGAAAGCTATGCCGATACCACCAATTTACTACCGTACAAGTTTATACGAAATGTAGATGAGGGTGGTTATAAAAAATATAATAATGTTACGTTTAATCAAACCAATAATACTGCCATAAGTACAAACGGGACCTATAAAACTACTCCCTGTATACAAGATGTAGTTAGTGCTGTTTATTATGCCCGTAATATTGATTATAGCAAATACAAAGTGAACGATAAAATACCTTTTGATATGTTTTTAGATGATGAGGTTTTTCATTTATACATACGTTATATGGGTAAAGAAAAAATTAAAACTCGTTACGGAAAATTTAACGCTATTAAAATAAAACCACTGCTTTTAAAAGGTACCATTTTTGAGGGTGGCGAAAAAATGAATGCCTGGTTTAGTGATGATGCCAATAAATTATTACTACGTGTGGAAAGTCCAATAAGTGTAGGCAGTATAAAAGTAGATATGATGGGGTATAAAAATTTGCGCTATCTGCTAACCTCATTAGTTAGTGTGCGGTAAAAATATTTTTATAGAAAAAATTTACTAAATATCACTTAATTTAAAAACCTCCTTAACTCTAACACCTTTTTCTGTCATTTGTAAAGTGCAGCATTCATTTACAAGGTCATGCTCAAAAAATAAAATATAATTATTTTCTACAGCCTCGGTTAAAAAAGCATTTTTTTCATTTAAGGTGGTAAGCGGAAACATATCGTAACCCATTACATAAGGTAAAGGAATATGTGCAGCGGAGGGTAACAAATCCGCCATAAAAACAATGGTTTTGCCATTGTAATTTATTTTAGGCAACATCATAGCATTGGTGTGTCCGTTGGCAATTAGTAGATCTAAGTGGGTTGAAAGTGGAGAGTTGAAAGTTGAAAGTGGAGGAGTGTTTTTACTAACTACTAATGACTCACTAATAAATTCTGCTTTTTCACTATTCACCTCTATAAACTTCAATTGTCCACTTTCTTGTATCGGCAAAATATTTTCCTTCAAAAAACTTGCTTTTTCTCTTGCATTTGGCTGTGTAGCCCATTGCCAGTGATTTTTATTACTCCAATACGTGGCGTTTTTAAATGCCGGTATTAATTTATCTCCATCTTTTTCAATACTTCCACCACAATGGTCAAAGTGTAAATGGGTTAAAAAAACATCAGTAATATCATCTTTTGTAAAACCATGCTTGGCTAATGATTTTTCTAACGTATCATCGCCATGTAAATAATAATGCCCAAAAAACTTGGCATCTTGTTTATTACCCATGCCGGTATCAATCAAAATTTTTCTATCTCCTTCAATAATTAACAAGCACCTTAATGCCCAGGTACACAAATTGTTTTCATCTGCTGGGTTTAATTTATTCCAAATACTTTTTGGAACAACGCCAAACATAGCGCCACCGTCTAATTTAAAGTTTCCTGTTTCAATACTATGCAGCTGCATGCTTTTCCATTTTTGCAGTTTTATATAATAAGATAAATCCAATGATAAAAAATATACCTAATGCGAGCACTGAGTTTCTTTGAGAGCCAGTTATTTGGTTGATAAATCCAAAACTAAACATACCAATCACAATAGCAATTTTTTCAGTCACATCAAAAAAGCTAAAGTAACTAGTAGTATCATGTGTAACGGGCATTAATTTTGAATAAGTGCTTCTGCTAACAGATTGGATGCCACCCATAATAAATCCTACAACCAAGGCTAATATATAAAATGGGATAGGTTTCCCAGCGGGTAAATAATACCCCATTACACAACCTCCAATCCAGATAAGTACGGCTAACATTAAAGTCTTAAAATTACCCCACTTACTTGCCATTTTTGCCATTAAGATGGCACCTGGAATGGCAACTATCTGAATTAATAAAATTGATATAATTAAAGGGGTATCTTTGATTGCTAGTTCTCCTTTGCCATATAATGTTGCTGCTAACATAACTGTTTGCACCCCCATATTATAAAAGAAAAAAGAAATTAAAAATCTTTTTAAAGTTTGTTGTGATTTTAATTCTAACCAAACTTTATGCAATTCCTTATATCCCTGTGTAATTATATTTTTGCTATGAACTCCTCTAACCCCTTTTCCAGCTGGAAGCTTTCCAATGGAAAGCCAGCCAAATCCTAGCCACCAAATACCAACTAAAATAAATGATATTCTTGATGCATCACCAATTGATATATTAAATAACTCGGGTTTTAATACTAAAACAAAGCAAATAAGCTGTAATAAAACAGAACCTATATAACCCATCATAAAACCTTTGGCACTTATACGGTCTCTATCCTCAGGAGCTGCAATTTCTGGCAAGTAGGAATTGTAAAAAACAAGACTGCTCCAAAATCCTATACAGGCAATGACTACAGATATTAGTCCACCTGTTATATGGTCCTTATCAAAAAAGTATAAAGAAGCGCAGGAAAGGGAACCCATGGTACAAAAGAATTGTAAAAATTGCTTTTTGTTTCCTCTGTAATCTGCAATAGATGAAAGAATAGGAGAGGAGATGGCAACAATTACAAAAGCAAATGCAATGATATATGTATATAAAGAGGTACTAGACAAATTGAATGGAAGTTTTGCGCCGCTGGTAACTCCTTCATAATAAAGAGGGAATATGGTGGAGGTAATCACCAAATTATATACCGAATTCGCCCAATCATACATTGCCCAACTATGTATAACTTTTTTAGGAGCAGTTTGTTGTTCTAGAACTAAACTGTTTTCTATATCAATTATTTCTTGCTGCATTTGTAGTAATGTTTAGGTATAATTTTTAAAAAAGATAAAGGAATAGTTTATGAAGCAGAACCTTTACACCAACAAAAAGTAATAGATACTGACTTAAGATAGCTAAAAGATTTATGCATGTTAGTATTTTTTGGTACTTAAATGTACCAATTTTACTTAATGTAACCAATGTAAATTAATAGTAATAATATACACCCAACAATTATTCTATACCAACCCCATACTTTAAAGCCATGCTTTTTTAAAAAGCCTATAAAAAATTTAATAGCAATTAAGGCTACTACAAAAGCAACTATATTGCCAATAGCTAATTGCTTTATTTCGTTAGATGAAAAGCCACCGTTGTCGCTATAGTATTTATATAATTTGTACACCGTTGCTGCAAACATGGTAGGCACCGCCAAAAAAAACGAAAATTCGGCAGCTGCATTACGGGTAAGTTTTAAACTCATACCACCTATAATAGTGGCTGCACTGCGGCTGAGGCCTGGTAATAAAATGGCCAAGCATTGAAATAAACCTATTCGTAATGCGGTTAAATAATTTACATCTTTCTCGTCTTTTATTTCAGGGTCTCTAAATAAATTATCTGCAAATAAAAAAAAGAGACCACCTGCTAACATTACACAAGCAATAAAAATTGGTTTCTCTAATAACTCATCTATTTTTTCGCTAAATAATTTTCCAAATAGTAATGCAGGGATAACGGCTATAATTAATTTAAGATAGAATTGCCCATTTTTAAAATCAACAAACTTTTTAAAATATAAAACGACTACCGAAAGTATGGCACCTAGTTGAATAGCTACAGTAAATACTTTAGTAAATTTATCTTCGTTACTAATACCTAATAAATTTTCGGTAATACGCATATGTGCGGTAGAAGATATGGGTAAAAATTCTGTCAAACCTTCTACTATAGCAATAATTACGGATTGTAACGTGGTCATTTATTAATTAAAATTAAAATTTAACAAGTTTATTATTTTAACGATATAATTTTAAACGGAATACAAAAAAAGCGAAGCCTAAACTCCGCAAATATTTTTAATTTTTAATTTTTAATGTTTAATTGTCTTTAGATTTTTTCATAATAGCAAATATCTCTACTATTAAACCAGCTACTATTAAAATTGGGGCAAGTGTAATACGTCTAAAACCATTTACATCTTTATCATCAAACACATTAGGGTCGGCACTTTTGCCGCCAGCCATTAAAATAAAGCCAATTGCCATTATTGCTAAACCAGCTAACATCCAACTATAATTTTGCTTACCAAAAAGGGTGTTGTTAGATTGTGGTTGTTTTTTTTCGTTGCTCATTGTATTAAATTATTTGTGCAAATTAATATAAATCATCCAATTTCATACGCAAGTATTTAATTACAGCACGGTGGGTGCTTACAAGTGTAATACTAACGCCTAAAAATATAATAAGTAAAAATAATAAAATCATGCTTTTATTATCTCTTAAAGCTTTAAACTCTGGCCTAAACGATTCTATTAAAATTACCGCAATATAAATTAGCATAATAGCAATACAGGCAGATATTAAGCCATTAATAACCGCTCTTATATTAATAGGTTTTGCTATAAACCAACGAGTAGCACCAACCATTTGCATTGTTTTTATTAAAAAACGATTGCTATACATAGCAAGCCTTATGGTGTTATCAATAGAAAAAATTACTAATATGGTTAAAATTATAGCCGCTACTAAAAAACCAATAAATAAATATTTTGCAAAATTGCCAACCTTAGCTACAATTTCATCAGGATATTTGTACTCCGATATTACCCCTGGAAAATTAGCTTCAATAGCGTTGGAAATAGATCGTAAGCTATCACTTTGTACATGGCTAGCTTTTACATAAAAATCTAAGCTTTCTGGAAGTGGATTGTTTTGAATAAATTGCCTCCATGTTGTATCATTATCGGCCTCAAATTTTTTAATGGCTTTTTCCTTAGTAACATATTCAACCGATTTGGTTGAGGATAAAGTGGTAATAAATTTCTGTACGCTATCAATTCTTTTCTTAGATGCATCTCTGTTTAAAAAACACTGTACTTGTATGTTTTCTTTAAAATAGTCGCCCGTTTTACGAAGATTTAAAAAGAACCAACCCACAATACCAAATAAAAATAATACTAAGGATACACCAATAATTGCATACGCATAAGTTGGTTTACCTCGTTTGCTGCTTGCTTTTCCAAATTGAGACATATATATTTATAGTTAGTAGGTTAGTTTTTTAAGATGGGCAAATTTAAAGGTTTTTAGCCGCTTTTTTGTATTTTCGTCTTTCTCAAAAACGATTGTTTGCCCAAAGATATTTTTATTGGTGTATATATTGTTGCCTATAAGCAACTATTATAACTTTTATTTAGCATTTGCTATTCATTGCTGAGAAAAGAGTAAAATGAGTTTACGCAGAATTCTCTGTGAAATTCCTTGATAAATCTCAGTGGTAAAATATATGCTTAGATAAAAGTTTAATAAAGAGATATGATACAGTAGTCTATCTATCTAGCCTAGACAGATAGATGCCAACTAAGATAAACAAAGAGAAAATGATTGTATTATAATTATTAACGAAACACAAAAAGTAATCCTGAGCAAAGTCGAAGGATAGGGATTTAGGATATGGAATACAAGTTTAACGAGATTGAAAAAAAGTGGCAGGATAAATGGAAAGCCGATAAAGTATATAAGGTTGAAAACAACTTTAATAAGCCAAAATATTATGTGTTGGATATGTTTCCTTACCCAAGTGGCGCAGGTTTACATGTAGGGCATCCGCTAGGTTATATTGCTAGTGATATTTATAGCCGTTATAAGCGTTTAAAAGGCTATAATGTTTTGCACCCTATGGGATTTGATAGTTTTGGGTTACCTGCTGAGCAGTATGCTATTGAAACAGGGCAACACCCTGCAGAAACTACTAAAAAAAATATTGCTACGTTTAAAGCCCAGCTAGATAAAATTGGTTTTTGTTACGATTGGGAAAGAGAAGTACAAACCAGCGGCCCTAATTATTATCGATGGACGCAATGGATTTTTTTGCAACTATTCAACAGCTATTTTTGTGATACCTGCAAAAAAGCGTTACCTATTAATGAGCTAATTAAAAAATACGAAACAAAAGGGAGTAGTAAGTTTACAGCCGATCAATGGAATAATTTTAGCACTGCACAAAAAGAAGAATGGTTAATGCAACGCCGCCTTGCCTTTAGTAAATATGGCGAGGTAAATTGGTGTGAAGTTTTGGGCACTGTATTGGCAAATGATGAAGTAGTAAATGGAGTAAGTGAACGTGGTGGCCATCCAGTGGTAAAAAAGAAAATGCGCCAATGGTATTTGCGTATTACAGCTTATGCCGATAGATTGCTAGAAGGCTTGGAAAAAGTGGATTTTAGTGATAGCATGAAAGAAATGCAACGTAATTGGATAGGCAAAAGCGAAGGTGCAGAAATTAAATTCGAAATTCGAAATTCGAAATTCGAAATTGAAGTTTATACAACCCGACCCGATACGATTTTTGGTGTAGACTTTATGGTTGTAGCCCCCGAATTAGATTTAGTGCAACAAATAAAAACTACAGATCAAACATCTGAGGTAGATAAATATATTGCTTATGTAAAAAGCCGTAGCGATGTAGATAGAATGGCAGAGAAAAAAATTACAGGTTGCTTTACAGGTCAATATGCAGTAAATCCATTTAACGGCAAACAAATACCCATATGGATAAGTGAGTACATACTGGCAGGCTACGGCACAGGTGCAATTATGGCTGTGCCTTGCGGCGATGAACGTGATTTTAAATTTGCTCAACATTTTAATATTCCCATTACAAATATTATTGGTAAACATTTTACTGGCGAAGAGGCTAACCCTATAAAAGAAGTTCCTTATAGTAATAGCGAATTTGTAAATGGTATGAAATATACCGAAGCTGCTAAAGTAGTAATTGATAAATTAGAAGAAAAAGGCATTGGTAAACGCAAAGTAAATTACCGAATGAGAGATGCTGGCTTTAGCCGCCAACGCTATTGGGGAGAGCCTTTTCCAATAATTTGGAACGATGGTGTAGCTGTTGCTTTGGAAGAAATTGATTTGCCATTGGAGTTACCACATGTAGATAAATACGGGCCTGGCCCAGAGGGAGAAGGGCCTTTGGGGAATTTGAAAGATTGGGTTAAGGTTACAAATGGATTAAGAGAAACCTCCACTATGCCAGGCTATGCAGGTAGCAGTTGGTATTTTTTACGTTATATGGATCCACACAATGCTACCACTTTTTGCGATAAAAAAGTTAGTGATTATTGGAACCAAGTAGATTTATATGTGGGTGGTACAGAGCATGCCGTTGGGCATTTATTGTACAGCCGTTTGTGGACAAAAATTTTGTTTGACTTAGGGCATATTCGTTTTGATGAGCCCTTTAAAAAGTTGTTGAATCAAGGGATGATACAGGGAAGTAGTAGGCTGGCTTACAGAGTTAGAAACGCAAATAAATTTGTATCCCATGGGTTAAAAAATAAGTATGATGTTGATGAAATTTATGTAGATGTAAATTTTGTTGATGGAGTTGAATTAGATATTTCTGAATTTAGAAAATGGAAGAACGGGGAATATGAAAATGTAGAATTTATTTTAGAGCAAGATGGCAAATATATCTGTGGTGTAGAAACCGAAAAAATGTCCAAATCAAAATATAACACTGTTAACCCAGATGTTTTTTGTGAAAAATACGGTGCCGATACCTTTCGTATGTACGAAATGTTCCTTGGTCCTGTAGAAGCTAGTAAACCCTGGGATACAAAAGGTATTGAAGGCGTACACAGGTTTTTAAGAAAACTGTGGAGGTTATTTAACGATGATATTAAGGGTAAAATTTGGGTAGATGAAAAACCTACCGAGGCCGAACTAAAAATTTTACATCGTACCATAAAAAAGATAGAAGAAGATACCGAAAAATTTTCCTTTAACACTGCTGTTAGCGCCTTTATGATTTGTGTAAACGATTTGGCAGATGCTAAATGCTATAAAAAAGAAATTTTAGAAAAGGTATTGATTTTGCTAATGCCTTATGCGCCGCATATTGCAGAGGAATTGTGGCACCAACTAGGAAATACTACAACTATTTTAGATGCTCAGTATCCAACATTCAACCCAGCCTTGTTAGTTGAAAGTAGTAAAGAATATCCGGTTAGTATAAATGGGAAAGTGCGTACTAATATTTCTTTAGCTCTAACATTAGAGCAAGTAGAAATAGAGGAAATTATACTGCAAAACGAAATAATACAAAAATGGTTGGAGGGAAAAATGGCTAAAAAAATCATCTATGTAAAAAATAAAATGATAAACATAGTGGTATAAAATAATAAGTATACCAACGTAATTTACTCAAACGGTTTTGGATGTAACATGGTTATCCAAAACCTTTTTTTTATGTGATTTTTGAGGGGGTAGCTCTTTTACCTCCCTCAACTAAAAAAGTATTAAAAATCCTTACTACATATAAAAATTCGAGTACAATAAATGTGCAAAAAGGCTTACTAGTTTGCTACTTTATAGTTAAAATATATACTAGCCTTTGTATTTATACTATGTTTGTATTATGAATAGCATAAGTAGATTAATTATAGCGCTAGAAAAAAATAAAAATAATTTTTATAGCGTACTACAAGTTGATAAAAATGCAGATGCGTTGTTGCAAATGGATTTTTCAGCAACGAATGCAAACTTAACACCAGAGTTGTTGGGCGATGTAAATTTATTTTCTACTTACATACAACAAACCTTAGCTAATGCTAATTGTAAATATGGCATTGGTGGCTATAATGAAGATAGAGTGTTATATAAAGTGCATAAACATTTTAACTCAACTAATATAGATGAAGAAAGAACCATACATTTAGGCATTGATATTTGGGCAGATGAAGACACAGCTATTTTTGCACCACTAGGCGGTATGGTACATAGTTTTGCTTACAATAATAACTTAGGCGATTATGGCGGTACCATCATTTTACAACATCAATTAGATACTATTTCTTTTCATACCCTATACGGCCATCTATCTTTAAAAAGTATACAAAACCTTACCGTGGGGCAATATATAAACCGTGGTAATGCCATAGGCCATTTAGGTAATGCAATGGAAAATGGCAACTGGCCGCCACATCTACATTTTCAAATTATTGAAGATATGGAGTTAAAAGAAGGCGATTACCCGGGCGTATGTACAAGTGCCAATAGAGAAAAGTATTTGGCTAATTGCCCTAATCCAGATTTAATTTTAACATTAATGCAATACGCAAAACAGATAACTTTATAGTCAAAATTAGGATACAATTGCTTCGTAAATTATTTATTTGTTATTGCCTATTTACGTTTATTAGTCAAGATAGTAATGCTCAAAAGCTAGTAGGTTTTTGGAACGGAAAATAAGCCGTAAAACAGATAAAGGATATGGAGCAGATAATTTTGAAATGCACATTTATTAAATTGGTAAGCAATTAACAGGTTACACATTTGCCTATTCCGATACTAGCCGATTTGTTTTATACAAATTTTCAGGAAAAATAAATAAAAAAAGTAGTAAAACTAGACGAGTATGGCTACGCCTATTGTTTACTGCCCGATACTTTAAATCCTTCAATATCCTCATATTGTAAAAATGTCAACATTTTGTATTAATTATTGTTATAATACCAACAGATACGAGCAAAAACTTACCTTTACATGGCAAATTATAAGCATGGAAATTAAAGCTGGACCACTATTAAGTCAAATAAACTCTCCTATCGATTTAAAAAAAATTGGTAAAGAAGATTTACATAAAGTATGCGATGAGCTTCGTCAATACATAATTGATGTAGTAAGTGTACACGGTGGGCATTTTGGCGCAAGCCTTGGTGTGGTAGAGTTAAGTGTGGCATTACATTACATTTATAACACACCTTACGATCAATTGGTTTGGGATGTTGGGCATCAAGCCTATGGACATAAAATTTTAACGGGTCGTAGAGATACTTTTCCTACTAACAGAAAATACAAAGGCCTTAGTGGTTTCCCAAAACGTAGCGAAAGTGAGTACGATACCTTTGGCGTTGGTCATTCATCTACCAGTATAAGTGCTGCCTTAGGTATGGCAATGGCCGCAAAATATAAAAAAGAAGATAGAAAAAGTATTGCCGTAATTGGCGATGGAGCAATGACGGCTGGCTTGGCGTTTGAAGCCATGAACCATGCAGGTGTTGCCGATGCTGATATGCTTATTATTTTAAATGATAATTGCATGAGCATAGACCCTAATGTGGGTGCATTAAAAGAATATTTAACTGATATAACTACATCTCCTACCTACAATAAAGTAAAAGACGAAGTGTGGAATTTGTTAGGAAAATTGCCTGTCGGCAAAAATTTTAGTAGAGGTATGGCGCACAAACTTACCGAAGGAATGAAGGGCATGGTAAGTAGCAGCAGTAATTTATTTGAGGCCTTAAATCTTAGATATTTTGGACCCATTGATGGGCATAATATTACTAAGTTGGTAGATACGTTGCAAGACTTAAAAAATATTCCTGGCCCCAAAATTTTACATATAGTAACGGTTAAGGGTAAAGGCTACGATTTAGCAGAGAAAGATCAAACGCTTTGGCATGCACCAGGTTTGTTTGATAAAGTAACAGGAGAGTTGCAAAAGAAATCGTTTGATATTCCCCAACCCATGAAGTATCAAGATGTATTTGGGCATACCATTATTGAACTAGCAGAGCAAAACGAAAAAATATTTGGTATTACTCCAGCAATGCCAAGTGGCTCATCCCTAAAATATATGATGGCAAAAATGCCTAATAGAGCTTTTGATGTGGGCATAGCAGAGCAACATGCTGTAACGGTAAGCGCTGGTATGGCTACACAAGGGCTTAAAGTTTTTTGTAATGTTTACTCAACGTTTATGCAAAGGGCTTACGATATGGTGGTGCATGATGTTGCTACACAAAAACTTCCTGTAATATTTTGTTTAGACAGAGCTGGGCTTGTAGGCGATGATGGACCAACACATCATGGCTGTTACGATATTGCTTATATGCGTTGCATACCCAACTTAATTGTAAGCGCCCCTATGAACGAAATGGAATTGCGTAATTTAATGTACACGGCACAGTTAGATGAAATGCAATTGCCTATTGTAATTCGCTACCCAAGAGGAGAGGGTGTAAATGCCGATTTGCAAAAAGATACTATGGCACAAAAATATCCTTTCCAAAAAATACAAATAGGTAAGGGACAAAAATTAAAAGATGGAAAAGATATTGCTATTTTAAGTTTTGGGCACCCCGGAAATTTTGCTGCAACTGCCATTAGAGATGTACGAACCGAAGGTATTAATCCTGCACATTACGATATGCGTTTTGCAAAACCTATAGATGAAGAGATGTTGCATGAGGTTTTTACGAACTACAATAAAATTGTTACCGTAGAAGATGGAACGGTTGTTGGCGGTTTTGGTAGTGCCGTATTAGAATTTATGAATGCACATGGCTATAAAGCAGATGTAAAAATAGTAGGTATCCCCGATAGGTTAGTTGAACATGGCACACCCAAACAATTATATGAGGAAATTGGTATTGATGCCAATGGAATTGCAGAAACCTTGAGAGAAATGAGTAAGATTAGTGTGGCAGAATTGGTGAAGTAGTTGCTTCTGTCATTTCGACGAAGGAAAAATCTAAATCATTATTTGCTCAAGATGACAGCTTTTCAAAAGCTGTCATCTTTGTTTTCTATCTGTGCTAATTTGTGTAACCTGCCTGTCGACAGACAGGACTGTGGCCAGCTCAACTTTTTTACAACAGTTACAAGCATATATCGATAAATCTACCAAATCAATTTTATTGGAAATAAGAAAATAAAAGTTCAACTACAGATAAAATGATTTACTACTCCTGATACCTCTGTGGGTTAACCGTCTGCGACATTACCTAAATCGGCGGGAGAAAAAACTAAAATTCCATCGGCACTTCCACCGCCAACAACTCAGCATCTTCAGTAGCCAAAATATCAAAACTATTGGTATCATAAATACCTAGTGCATCTCTACTATTCAATGTAATTTCATTTATGGTAACACTCCCTTTTATTACTACTAAAAAAACACCATTGCCTGTAAACCTATTGGCATACGTTAAAGCCTCTCCGTTTAATAAGGTTGCTAAAGAAAATTTAGCATCTTGATTAATCCATAAAGCATTGTCACTTTCTATTGGCGATACTACCGTTTGCCATTTATTTTTTCTCTCCGTAATATCAAAAGTGCGTTGGTCATAACGTGGAGTTATATTTTTTTCTTTAGGAAAAACCCATAATTGAAATAAATTTACAGCTTCCGTTTTGCTTTCATTAAACTCACTATGCTCAACACCACTTCCAGCGCTCATTATTTGTACATCACCAGCTTTAATAATACCGTTACCACCACTGCTATCTTTATGTGCCAATGCGCCAGTATGTGGTATGGTTACAATTTCCATATTATCGTGTGGGTGTGTAGGAAACCCACAACCACCAGCAACAACATCATCATTCAACACTCGTAATGCCCCAAAATGTACTTTTTGTGGGTTATGATATTGAGCAAAACTAAAATAGTAATTGGCTTTTAACCAGCCGTAATCTGCCTTTCCTCTTTCTATAGCTTTAAATAATATAGTTTGCATAAGTGTAAATCTAATGTTTAAACATCAAATAAAATGCCAATTATTTGGTACTGACAAAATAGCAAAATAAAACCTTAATGAGGTATTAGGTTTCACACGCCTTCAAAAAGTATAAATATAAAAAAACTCCGACTAGCGGAGTTTTAAAATTAGTTTAACTGTTCTGGTAAGGAAAACTCAATTTTAACATCTTCCTCCCTATCCTCATTCCATTCTATTAAAAAATTATTACGGCCTTCGCCAGTAACTATACTCATATACTCAAGTTGTATTAACTCTAGCAAACTTAAAAATAAAAATATAGCATGTATTCTATCTTGGCAAATGTCAAATATTTTTTCAAACGAAAGTGTTTTATCTTCTTTACAACTATCTAAAATATAACTTCTGCTTTCCTCCATAGTATAGGCGTATTGCACTACGGTGTGTACAGGTCTATTATTTTTTTCGTGAAGGCGTTGTGCAATTTTTTCAAAAGCCTTCATTAGTTTAAATAAGGTTACTGCTTGTATTTCAGTTCCTTCTCCTGCATCCTCACCAATTTGTATTAATTCTTTATGCAAATTTCCACGCTTTACCATCAACATTCTAATGGCTTCCATTTCTGCCATTTGTGTGCTAGCTTCTTTAAATTTTTTGTATTCTAATATTTTATCAATCAATTCTTGCCTTGGATCTATTTCATTACCAAGTGCATCAATTTCTTTACGAGGTAAAAGCATTTTAGCTTTTATACGCATTAGAGTACTTACAAATAAAATAAACTCACTACTTAATTCAATATTCAATTTTTCGGTTGAATGTATAAAAGTTAAAAAATCGTTGGTGATTTTTGTAATCGGAATATTATAAATATCCAATTCATCCCTTTCTATAAAAAAAAGTAGCAGGTCAAAAGGTCCTTCAAACTCAGCAAGTTTTATTTGATATGTTTCGTTCGTCACGTATAAGTGTATTTAAAAAAATCCCATCAAATACTGATGGGATACAAATGTAGATATTAGTTTACATAGTTTTTTAGCCAATGAATAAGTTGCTAAAAATGTGGGTAAATTATAACTTATAATATACCCAATCTCAAAAGAGTGCGTATTTGTGTACTAGCAGTTTCTAAATTCTTGTGTATAATACTAAAACACTTACGTTAAAGTAGGCGTTTTTAAATTCTTTAAAAAAGAGGTTACTTTTTTAAAGAATCTCTAATTTCCATTAATAAAGCATCTGTGCTAGATGGTCCTGCAGGAGCAGTAGCAGCTTTTTTCTTTAATTTATTAGCACCTTTAATCATCATAAATAAAACTAGGGCAATAAGCAAAAAACTAAATACATTTTGAACAAAAATGCCGTACTTAATTGTAGCACCATTTACTGTGGTTGCAAGAGAACTAAAATCTGCTCCAATTACTGTACCTATAATTGGCATAATAACATCATCTACTAACGAAGTGATGATTTTACCAACGGCACCACCAATTATTACAGCAGATGCTAGTTCTAAAAAATTTCCTGTTATCGCAAACTCTTTAAATTCTTTAATAAATCCCATGTTAGTTAAGTTTTAAGTTTAATATAATAAAATGTAGTGTTTAAATACTGTAAAATAGTTGACTTAAATGTAGAAGTATTTTTTGTAATACACAACTAAAGAACAACATTTGTGTAGTATGAAATATTGTGTAGGTATAAAATAATATGTCTACAATAAAAAAGGATAATATGAAAAAAGTAGGACTTGTTAATTGGGCAATTTTTTTACTCCTGTCATTTATATGGGGTAGTAGTTTTGTTTTAATGAAAGAAGGGTTAGTTGGTTTAACCTCTTACCAAGTGGCTAGTTTGCGTATAGTTTTTTCTGGGATAGTCTTATTGCCTTATAGCATCAAATATTGGAAACAACTACCTTCAAATAAAATGGGCACTATTTTTCTATCGGGGCTTTTAGGTAGCTTATTACCTGCTTTTTTATTTTGTATTGCCGAGGAAAAAATTGACAGCTCGTTAGCAGGCACCCTAAATTCCTTAACTCCAATTTTTGTTATTTTGATAGGGGCCGTATTTTTTAACACAAAAACATCGGCTAATAAAATCATTGGAATTATTATTGCTGTTGTTGGTTGTGCATTGCTTTTATTTAGTAAAAATAGTTTGCAACAAAATCAACCTGTGTTTTATGTTTCTCTAGTAATAGTAGCCACTATTTGCTATGGTATTAATGTAAATATGGTAAGTAAATATTTAAAAAACATTGGTTCTATTCAACTAGCTGCAGTTGCATTGGGCTTAAATGCCATACCTGCATTAATTCTTCTTTTTTTTACGGGGTATTTTAATTTACCCTTAACAGATAGTAAAGTGCTTTCTTCTACGCTTTATACTGCTTTGCTTGGCATTTTTGGTACTGCATTAGCCTCCATTACTTTTTATTTATTAATGAAAAAGGCAGGTGCAATTTTTGCAAGTATGGTTACCTACGGTATTCCTTTTGTAGCTATTATGTGGGGCATACTTTATGGAGAAAAAATTGGTATTAAGCAACTGGTGGCTTTATCTATTATTTTAGTTGGAGTATATATTGCTAACCGTAAAATTAAGTAAATCTATAACCATCTTTTATAGTAGCAAGCCAAGTGGTATTTGCTCCAAGCGTTCTTTCATTAAGTAAGTTTATCTCATTCTATCAGTAGCTACTTAACTAACGTATAATTAGATTATACCAATTAGACATTAAAAGAATACTGTTAGCCTGAGCCTGCCTTTGTCGGCAGACAGGCTTATCGAAGGCAGGTTCACAAATAAACGAGATTCGTTTCCAAATAGCCCCGGTTTCGACAAGCTCAACCTGACAGCTTTTATTAAGATAGATTCAATGCCAAATTGTTTTAGGCAATATTTTATAGTAGTATCTTTTTCCTTTAAACGTTTAAAAAATTACTAAGGTTAGGTAAAATAAAAAACCCTCCGAAATACTTCGGAGGGTTTTTTATTATTTTTTAGTACTTAAAACAATTGTTACAAAACAACTGCTCTACCTACTGCTAATCTTTCGCCATTTACATCAATAACCTCAACCCAGTAAATTCCTTTACCGTGTTTACGTAAATCAACATCCATTCTTTGATAAGGTGCATTGTTTGGATACTGATTAACAGATATCCTTGAACCTTTAGCATCATAAATGTTTAAAGCACGTGGGGCTCTTGTGTCTAACGAAGCGTAATATCTAACTTGGAATACTCCACTGTTAGGATTAGGATAGATAAATACTTTTCCAGATGATGAATCTGAAATAGTAACTGTGTTTGAGGTGCCTACGCAACCATTAACATCTGTTACCGTTAATCTATAATCTCCCATTCCATCTACATCAACAACATGTTGAGCAGTATTACCACCAACCACAGCACCATTTCTTCTCCAAACATAGCTTGCAGCTATAGGCGAAGAAGTGTTAGTTAATGTAGCTTTTAAGCCAGGGAATAACTTAGTGTAAGGGTTACCAGTAATTACAACAGTTGGTAATGGGTTAACATTTAAACGAACTATGTTAGAGAATACAGCACCGCAAGGAGCAGTACCTGCTATGGAGTCTCTGTATAAATAGCCGTTAATGCTAGTTGGAGGATTAGTTATAGTTAAGGTAGCTGTAGTAGCACCACTATAAATTCCACCGTTTGCAATAGTTACCCAAGTACCTGGGGTACCGTTATTAATAAATGTACTAAACTGCCAGTTATGTCCAGGAGTAGTACCTGCTGCAACAGCAGTAAACGTAGCTACTTTGTCTGTACAAATGGTAGTATTTACTGGTTGAGTTGTAATACTTACCGGTTGGTTAACCGTTACTACAACTCTTCTTGCAGGTGAAGTACATGAAGGAGCTGCATTAGCAGGTACCAAAGTAACTGTTCCATTAAAGTTCCTAGGGTTATTAACCATAGGACCAGGAGTAGCAGGACCAGCCCAGCCAACATTACCATCAGTGGTAATAGTACCACCATTATTAGTATACGATACTGTAGTTCCAACACCATTGGTATAAGCAGGGTATAATGCACCTACGAATTCAAGCGCAACACCTATGGTTTGACCAGGAGCAATTGTTACCCCTGATAATGCAGTTAATACAGGATTTAATACATTAGGCGCTACAGTACTTGTAACATTTGAACCCGCTATTAAATTCCATCCATTAGCAGCACTTATTAAACCAGGATTACCAGCGTTACCAGTAGCTTTCCAGAAAGCTCTTGCGCTAATACTACCTGCAGCACTTGCATTACTAGATATACCAGTTAAACTCATCGCATAACTATTATTATTAGTTACGTTGAATGTAATAGTACTGTTATTGTTACCACCCAACATTGGGGTTGCAGGAACTGAATTTGAAAGAGAAGTACTTTGTACCGTTACATCGTAATTGTTAACACCAATAGTTGTTGGTTGTGCCCAAACAGAATCAACTGGTGTGTTTGCAATATACGGTAGAGTACCAGCTGCATTTCTAAATAACCCTGTAGCAGGCGTCCAAATAGCAGGTGTAGCAGGTACACCAATTACATAAGTAATCTCTAAATCCCATCTTGTTAATTGTCCAGCATCTAAATTAAAGTAATCTGCTGCTGCAAAGGTATACGTACCATTAACCGAACCAGGATTAGCATTCATTGCACTCATTAATGCAGCGTATGAAGGAACAGTTGGTAAGAAACCAGCAGGACCAGCAGGACCATTTACTGGAGCAGTAGGAACCAATCTTCCATCGGCTCTAAACGTACCTGTAAACGGACTAGCAGTACCAATATTAGTGGTAGAAGCAGAACTAAATGCTGTATTTACAAAATTTGTAGTTGCAGCAGCACCACCTGTATTATTTAAGTAATAATCTAGGTTTAAGGTACCTAACGTACCTGGTGCTTTTAATACCATAACAACATCACCTAACCAAGTGTGTGTACCATTAACGGTAGTTTTAATACCAGTAATTGTTGCATTGGCAGGTATGCCAGATACCGTAATATTACTAGTACCACCAGTAGGGGTATTATCAGGTATTGCAACAGCAATTGTACCACTTGTAAAGTTAACAACACTTGTAGTTGAAGATGAACTCTTCAACAAAACAGGTATATCGCCTAAACACATAGTAACAGGGTTAGGTGTTACAGTAGGTGCAGGAGGTGTATAGTTAACAGTTACGCTACTTGTACCACTACAATTTGTAACTGTATCTCTTGCAGTTACTGTATAGACAGTTAATGCACTAGGTGCAGCAAACACAGTTTGTGTATTTGTACCTGTATAGGCATTGGTAGCACCACTATTGGTAAATAAACCAGTAGTAGGAGCCCAAGTGTACACCCAGTTTTGAGTACCTGGTAATGTACCTGGCGTTGTGTAATCAACAACAACTGACCATGAAGCTAATGTGCCTATATCACCAGCACCTCCATCGGCCATTGCCAAAGTCCATGCACCATTAATAGAGGCAACTGTAGTATATAAATCACTATAAGTTGCAGCATTAGAAACAAATCCAGTTGGATTTTGAATCGTAGCACCAGCAACTGCTGTATTTCTAGCATCTGGTCTCCAGGTAGGTGTAGCACCATAAATAAATGGAGCAACGGCTACTGAGTTAAATGCAGAACCACCAGTAGCAACAGAAGCATTGTACCAACCCCAAGTTGGAACACCACTTGCAGGACCAGTAAATGAACCATTTGCATACTTATACAAATTCAATATTTGACCTGATGGGCCTCTTAAGTTAAAGATCATATCTCCAGGATAAGTGTGAGACATATTTAATCTTACAGAAATACCCGTAATGTTAGCGTTAAGAGGAACTCCAGTAACGTTTATAACATTATTTACACCAGCAGCTGTATTATCAGGAACTACAAGGTTTAAAGTACCAGAAGCTACTGTAACGCTTCCTGGAACTTGAGGAGCAGCACTTGCAACCGATAATTGTGTACCATTAATACCAGGAACACCACCACAAACAGGACCAACCGGGTTGATTGATACAGTAGGTAAGGCGTTAATAGATAATTTAGCAGGTTGAGATGTAGAACCTGCAACAGGAGCACATAAACCACCAACCGTACAACGATACCAATTGTTATTTAGTAAAGCAGATGTTGGGTTTATAGTTAATGTTGCAGTAGTTTCTCCACTGTAAGGAGCGCCAGCTACAATATTAGTATAAGGACCAGTAGCACCTGTTGTACTTAATTGCCATTGGTATGTTAACGGACCAGCACCAGTAGCTGTAATTGTAAATGTAGCAGGAGAACCACTACAAATTGTTACTGAAGCTGGCTGAGTTGCTACCAACGGACGTTGATTAACTACAACTGTATAATTTGCTGTTCTTGTACAACCCACACCATTGTTATGACTAACTGTGTAGGTAGTAGTAACAGCAGGTGAAGCACCAACTGGGTTGGTTGTTGTATTATTTAAACCAGTTGCAGGAGTCCATAAGAATGTACCACCCGTAATTGGTGTAGTAACAGAACCTGAAAAGGTTATGCTATAACCACCTGTAACTGAACCAACATCACCTCCAACAGCATCAAACGCATATAACTTCCATGTACCATTAAAATCACCGGTAAATGTAGATAATAATGGATTTAAACCTTGTACAACTATACCAGGGCCAGGTGCTGGCCAGTTACGAGTTGTACTACTGTTCGTTGGCTTATACGTTCCACTTGGACTAGTTGTACCAGCTGTACTTAAACCAGCAGGGGCAGCATCACTAAATGTATATGTTTTATTAAGAATACCAAATCCACCATTTTCATTACCTCCAATGTTAGACATTAAAATTACATTTTGTGCAGCATTAGTTGGGTGTTGAAGCAAAATACTAATATCGCTGCTCCAAGTATGTGTAATACCTGTTAAAGTAACAGATTGAACAGTTATACCAGCAGTAGGGAAACCACTAACTACTAAAGGAGCAGGATAAGGGCTTGCAGGACCACTTGTACCAGTACCTGGTAAAGCGATAGTACTTGTAGCTGTTACTGTTTGTACACCAAAACCTTCACTAGCCGTTAATCTTGTAGGATCTCCAGCACAAATTGGGCCAGTAGGATCAGCTACAATAATCATTGGAGCAGAAGCTTGGAAATTAACTACCGCAACGGTAGAAGGAGTCTCTAAACAACCACCACTTACTTGTACAATGGCACGATACCATGTAGTTGCAGCAATATTTGTAGAAGTTAATGTTGTTGTAGTATTTGCTATTGCAGTAAACGGACCAGCAGCAGAAACTGTAGAAGATTCCCATCTTACTACATTACCTACATTACCAGTTAAGGTTAATTGAGTACTATTGGTAACACCACAAACATTAGTGCTTGCAGGGTTAACTGTACCACCAACCGAAGCAGCAACAACAGTTAAAACACCAGGGTTACTACTAGTTCCACCAGTACAATCACTAGTTGTCATAAAACAACGATATTGGTTACCATTTAAAGTAACAGCAGTTGGATTAACCGTCATAGTAGCTGTACCAACATTGCTATAAGGCGCAACGTTTGTTAAGTTAGTCCAAGTAGCACCAACTAATAATTGCCATTGATATGTAATAGGGTTGCTAGCATTTGCTACAACACTAAAGTTTATACTACTGCCCACACAAGTTGTAACATTTACAGGCTGTGTAGTTACAGAAGGGCAACCAACCAAAATTGGCGTAATTGGCGTTGTTACTGTTTTGCAACCGAAAGATCTTGCAGTAGCAAGGTTACTTTCAAACAAACAGTTTGTAGT